>ERZ501058.32-NODE-32-length-132346-cov-9.955772_pt1 | contig 132346 bp, 92 predicted proteins | sample MGYA00510857_ERZ501058 | MGnify/ENA primary metagenome ERZ501058 (study PRJEB25958, sample SAMN03398523) | human skin metagenome | study: EMG produced TPA metagenomics assembly of the Human Skin Microbiome Metagenome (human skin metagenome) data set.
AACACATAAACCAACAACAGAGTCATTTCCTTGTATGTGAACCACGCATACAATCCTGAATGTTCTCCCCTCCTACCTCGCCTACCCTCCCGCATGAAGCATGTGCTATGATACAAGACTGTTTCCTTTCCAAGTGACGGCATAGAGCCGGTAAACAACACTGCTAGTAAAGATTGCACGCGTTTACCTAGAGTAGAGTATGTACATTTATGCGTACAAGTTACGAGGGACTTGGACGTTCAAGAATGACACGCGTGCTTCTCAATCATAGCATTAATATAAATATGGACACTGAATGATACTTTGTTTGCTTGAAGGTTTCTTTGATCTTTGCGCCTTGATGAGGCTGGATTTACTTGAATGACGGACATGTTCAATTGTCAGGCAAAATGGTGGGGTCTGAAGATGTCCGTGCGTCATGCAAAATCGGACTCAATTTTGCCACCTCAAAGATGTGTAAGAGTGGATCTCAATTTGAAGCTTGCACTATGACTGAGGTGGCATACTCACACCTGTCTTCCGGTCCAACTTCATCAAGCTATACTAGGAAAATACACTTCGTACATTCTAGCAAAAGATCGACACATGAAGTGCTATTGACACAAATTTTAAACCTTGGTCTGTATAGGATTTTTTTTTTTTCGCATTCTTCGTACCACAGTCGTTCTCGGACTCAGTAAGAGAGATCTTTGATGTAGTAACGGCGAATCATGCGTGCGCTACCCATGTAAAGCTTCCGATTTCCTTGCATAATGTGAGTGCATTGAAGTCAGGACGACTTATGATGCCGTTGGACAAGCAGTATATGGGTCGATCTTATCGGGACCCTGTACAAATTTTACCATGGCAGATTGTCTAATAGGATCATGATCGCAGGATGGGATACGCTCAGCTGGATTGTACCACGTATCTAGTCGTAAGACGTATCGCTTATGAGAGCATGTGACATTGACTAGATGCCAGATGACAATGCTCATGGGGCAAGGGACTACATGATCCGGGGCAGTCAGAAGCGAGTCTCATGTGCAGTCCGACAAAGGATTTTACTTGAGGCGCTTTCGTACTATATCATTTTTATCCATCATGTGGCGGTAAACGGCAACACTCTGGCCGCGTTGCCTTCCGTGTAATGATGGCCAAGGTCGATGAAGGTGTGGAGGGAACAAGAACCCAACACCGCACACCGCACACCGCATCCTGACTGCTTGCCGCCGGGGGGGAATATCAGGAGTGAGGCAAGTCGCACATGATGAATAGTAGTGCAGCGCCCCTCTCATTGGATGAGTGGTACGTGCAGTATGCCCCACTGTCCGATGCCCAACGGATGTCTGTGAGCCGGTTAAGTGCATGGGTGTCTGCAGATGAGCCTGGCGCGCCCACAGAGGCCACACAGGCGATAGATGAGAGCGAGGGCGAGCAGGATGGACTGAACTTGAACTTTTCGTGCTGGTTGCATTCTGTGACAAAGAAACATGAAGATGCTTCGCGCACCACGTTCGCGAACGAACTTGGCATGTTGCGCACAAGCATGAACGAAATTGACGAACGACTAGACGACGTGCATCGTGCCCAAGAACGTATTGTGCAACTGCGCACTGGTCTAGAATATGTGCAGGAGAGTTCGTCTGAACTGATGCATCATGCAAGTGCGCTGCTGAACGAGCAGGTAGACCTGGAGAGCTTGCATGAGCAAATCATGCTTCGCCTTCAGTACTTCTCTGTCTTGCCACAAGTAACGGCGATTTTATCCGAGACAGACGCACACGTTGAGACTGCAGAGTTCCTATCCACCATTGAACGGCTCTGTGTTGCGCTGCAATTTATGGAGTGCCATCCACGATACAAGGATACTCAGGTGTTCCGCATCCGCATCGAAAATGCTCTGCAACGTGCGATGTCACTCGTGAAGCAGGCATTCCAGCGTGAAGGCAATGTGTGTATGAGCGAGGCTCATTCACAGGTACAGGCTCTCGCCAAGGAAGCATTGGATGCAGGAACACACACATCCATGAATCCCACTGCTCCGTCTATGCATCAGGCTATCTATGCAAGCTTCGCATCGCTGCAGCCAAAGTTCCAAGCCTTCTTTGAGCATCTTCGACAGCTTGCAAACCAAAAGGCCGAATTTCGCGATATTCAGCATGAATTTGATTCCATTTGGATACGCTGGCGCACATCACTAATCCACGACGCGTATGCGATGTGCTTGAACGCATTTTGTGATAATGTGCCTCTTGAGCAGCAGCTGAGGCATGCCACATACAGCGCACATGAGTACCATGAGCATGAGATGCAATTGTTCCTGCATGTGAATGCCCGAACGTCTGACAATGCGGAGCCTGTGAATCGCATCTTGCAAACAGTCGGAGAGCAGCTGCAGGCCTGGCTTTCTCAGCGCATCGAGACGACACCATTGAACGTTCTGTCCGAGATCTGTACGATAGTCGTCAGCTATGGCGGCGAGGCTTGGTGTGAGCCTGTGCTACGTGACTTGAGCACGCGCATGGAAAAAAGTGCCACCATGCTGCTTAAGACAGACATCATTGGCTATTCTCCGTCAACAAACGATCTGGACGCCTCCGCCATTCGTGCGCGGAGGACGATGACGACGACAACAACAACAACAGATACACTTACTACGTTTGCTGCAGCGCAGCAGCCAAGAACCGATGCTTATGCGACTTGGTACGCCCCGGTGCGTACCGTGTACGATATCTTGCACATCTTGCATACCCGTGTGCCAGCGCACAACTTTGTGCACATCACACTCAAGTGCATCGAGGCATGTGAAGCACAAGTACGCGATGCATCCAAGAGTATGCAAGATGGAAAATTTGGTGGCGATGACGGCGATGCAGCGGATGCGCTGCTATTTAGCTGGCGTCACTATCGTGTGCTTCGAGAACTTTTGCACTTGGCAGAGAAGCAGCTCAGCTCGGATAGGAGCGGTGGTCAAGTGATCAGTGCATCGCACACAGCGATACAGTCGCTGTGGACTGTGACGGGTCTTATGAGTGCATCGGACGACCAACAAGCTTTGCGCACAATGCGGGAACATCTTGACACACTCATCGAACACACTGTCACAGAGGTGGGGGCATTCATGGCCGCGAGTCTCGCCCTGCCACTGCAGATCTACGAACGGCAATCTATCAAGACGCCTAGCAGAGCGTTTGCCGCATGGGAAACATTTCAGCAGAGTTTGGATGTGAATCTCGACGCGGAGAAGCGCAAGATCCAGGCCTATGTACATGCAGACGATGTGCCGATTCTCGTGCAGGCCATTCTGGCGCCGCTTCGAGCTACCTACGAGACATTTCTTTCGAGTCTCACGCATCTGTCAGCCACCGATGCGAACGACCTTGTCACCGCGCAGAAACTACGAACTCTGCAGCGGACAGATGAATTACAAGTGCAGCTCGCTCAGCGATTTGCGTCGACGTAGTTATGTACATGCATGTTCTTCCTTGACAATGGACGGTTTCTTGTGCGGCGGCGGATTGTTCGCCGATGACGATGGGCTCGGCTCTACCATGGGTGGTGGTGACGTGGCCTTGCGCTTGCGTTGCGCATCAAGATCTGCGTCGGCGTCTCCAGCGGCGTCTCCAGCGACGTCACAGTGTGCATTCTGCTCCGCCTTCCCAGGTGACGATGGCGCGTGAATGGCTGCGGTCGCCGACAGAGCCGTGGCAGCTGATGCAGCAGTTGCAGCCAAACGAGTAGCACTCACAACATCTGACATGCTTTTTGCTGAATAGTAGCAGCTAGCGTGGTAATACTCGCCATCTATAAGCACAGCATTCCGCCAGATCCACTCCTCCACCTCTTCACTCCATTCACTCTGAAATGGCTCTTTGCAGATCCGACACGGCCGCGATGCTAGCTCTGAGCCGTGGGGCACAATTACGAACGCATGAGCCATTTTCTCTCGTAACGCTTTTTCAGCTGCTGGGTCGTCCAGGTCCCATTGATGCGCATCTTTCGATGTGGGCATCACATCGTCAAATCCACTACGCACCCATCGTGCGGCCGGATCCAGCCACGCACGGCTTTGCCCACGCGCGAGCGTTGCTCGGGCTCGGCGGTTATTCGTGAAGTGCCAGTCCAAATGGTCGTCAAGGCTGTGCTTACCAGCCTCACCTCCTGGGTATCGGTTAGCGCACTGCCGACATGGGTGGGGTAAATGCTCTTGCAAGAGGATTTCCAGCTCCGGCGCGGGTTTCGAAAGGTCAGCCGTAACCATACTCAGATCAAGCGACATGATATAATCGGTATAAGCCTTGTCTTGACTAGGCGTAGAACCAGCACCAACGGCGGAAGGCTCGGAGGTTGCAGGCACTTGTGCGGCAGACGACGATGGAAGCAAGCCCACTTTCATCAAATTTGCGATAAGCTCAGACGCGGAGGCCGGCGCAGTGCTCGACAACGACGCCGAGGCGCTTGCGATCCCAGATGCGGGTCCACCAGCTCCCGCTACTGGCGTCATACATGCCAATGAGGCAGGGCCCAAGGGAGAGGCCAATGCGGGAGATGCAGTTTCTAATGATGCAGTCTGGGGCAACACGTACGACGAAGTCGTCGCAGTTGTCGAGCCAACAGAAGTGGACGACGACGACGACGACGACGACATCTCATCCAGTTGCTTCTGAACATCTGCTAGTAATTCCGCCGAGGGATCCGTATTGACGACCTGGTCCTTGAGCTCACGCAACAGGTCAAACTGTTCCTGCGCAACTGTGCTGCTTGGCTGGTGAGATAAGTTCTTCGTGCTAAGAGCCATAAGCCGCTCAATATTCGCAATGACCTGAGCCTTGCTTGGACCGACCGAGGATTTGACCGGCGCACTCTGACTTCCGTACAAGGACCGCTCAATCGTCTGCTGCGTCGTATCGCCAAGCATGGGCCGACCGCCAGGGCCGGCATCTCGCCATGTCGCCAAGAGCTCTTCCATACGCCTCCGCGTCGGCTGATCCACAATCCGATACGACTCCATAAACAGCACTGCAGCCCGAGGGGCCCACAACTCTGTATAGGGAGATCCAACGTTCTTGCAGATCGAGTCCATCAGATACAATGCTGGTAATCGATGTGGCGGCGGTGCCTAAAGAGTGAGTCACTATGTACACAATAATATACACCCACACCCTCAGAGAGAAACGAGAACGTACCATCATAATGTGAGCATCCACGAGCTTGGCAACTATTGTAGACATGCGATGCACATGCTCTTGCGCAATAAGGGTCAGATTCGTAATGATAGGCTTGGAGTTGAATGTGAGCTGTGCTAGCTGACCTCTGTACATCGACTCAAATACAGCAGGATTCGATAATTCCTGCTGCACTGGCGGGACACCGTATATACCAGCAGATGCATGGGATGGTGGCAGCGACGCATAGGCTGGATAGCCATACATACCAGCTGCACCGTACGCGCTACCATATGCACCAATGTAACCATAATTGTCAGGCCGCACTTGGCCGTAAGCATACGATTGGGGGTACATGTGAAGAACAAACGATGAATTCTTTTTTCTTTTCGTGAATACGCAACTGCCCAGCTACTTTATTTCAGGTGCTCTCCCCTTACTCTCGATGAATCAAATCTAGCACTTGGGTGGCTGAGCTCAACCCCACGACAGAACGGAAACGGGGTGATTGAACCAAAGAAGCAAGGTGGAATGAGCCGCCGTACTGGCCGCTCACTTGAAAGGGTCCGATCGATAGCCTGACGTCCGCGTGACCAGCACAATGGCGTCGAGTGTATATATCTCTCGTGTCGGACCGACGGTCCTACACGCACTTTTGAGGCTTTCTTCCACGCGAACGCCCCACTCGACCCATTCGGCCGCCCGCGGCCGCCCGGTTTCGCCTGGCGTGGCCACTCTCCACCAGCTGGTGAGCACTCGCGCGTGGCACAGCCGGGAGAAATTCACCCCTTGCCTCTGTGCTTCACAACCCATCACCACTCCATGTGGCATACACGTGTCCACAAAACTATGAAAAGTCACGTGCAACATTGACGGATGGTCGCAGTCAACCCAGGTTTCTGATGTAGGAGCCATCCAGTACTTTCTCCTACCCATCTCGGCGGCCTGTTCCAGGTGTGTACGGCAGCATGACGCGCGCCAGCGTGAGAACATAACATATTAACCCAGGAGACAGAGTTATCTGCGATGCTTACAATCTACAAGGACTTGGATCTCGAGATCCCCGAGAACGTGACGGTTGAGCTCCAGTCTCGTATCGTGAAGGTCAAAGGCCCTCGCGGTGAGCTTGTCAAGGTATGTGGGTTGGATCAGATGTCCCTGTCTTTGGATAAGCTCTAACATACTTTCCCAGAACTTCCGTCACATGGCCATGGACCTCCGTCTTGTTAAGGGCCCGAAGGGCTCCAAGCTCAAGTTCATTGTCTGGCACGCCGGCCGCAAGCACCTTGCTTGTCTTCGTACCGCCAAGGCAGCAGTTGTCAACATGTTCAAGGGTGTGACAGTTGGCTTCCAGTACAAGATGCGTGCAGTGTACGCACACTTCCCCATCAACCTGATCATCGCTGGCGACAGCCGTAGCGTCGAGATTCGCAACTTCTTGGGTGAGAAGCGCGTTCGGAAGGTTAAGATGGCCGAGGGTGTCACGATCAAGGACGATAAGGCGCAGAAGGACCAGGTCCTTGTTGAGGGTGTAAGTGTTTGACATATGCTTTATTGTTTGTTGTTTTGGCCCGATGACTGACGCTCACAGAATGACATTAATGCCGTCTCGCAAAGCGCTGCCATGCTTCACGGCGTGACGCTTGTTCGGGACAAGGATATCCGTAAGTTGTACGTATACGAATTCTTTGCATCGCCACCCTGCACAAAATCATTTGGTACAGAATACTGACGTTTTGCTTAGCCTCGACGGTATCTACTGCACTGCCAAGACGTCGATTGAGCAGGTGGATGCATAAGTGCTATTCACCACCCCAAAAATGCCCCCTGTGTAGAGAGAGGGTCTCGTATGACGACACACTGTATACAGGAATGTATCCTTGTTCACCATCCGCCATAATATCGTTACGTCCGCGTATGAAGTGAGAGTGTGATCTGCCTACATTTTTTCCTATGGGGGAGGTAGGTGGGTTGTACGTGAGATTCACAGTAGGACTTTTACGTAGAGCGGCGTGTCGGTCCGGATTGTTTCATCTTGAACGAACAGTAAGGTTGGAGTCGTTGGTATAGCTATCGAATGGACTTATTTAGCTCAATAGTGACAGCATCTTGAGAGCAGGCTCTTGCATGTGTTACGAGAAAGAAACAAATTTTCTTGTGTGCTGGCCTTGACACAGACGCTCACTCATCGTTTACCGACCGCGTTCTCTGGTGTCTTACACAACTTGAACCAAGCTCCCACATCATGGAGCTCAGTCGTTCATTGCGCAAGTCTTCATCTTGCTTCAATGTCCTGCATGGACCTGCATCTATGAAGGCCTCTCAGATGGGATTTTTGTATCAAATATATGGATACATCCTGCTAACTAGGCAGTGACATATAGGAAGAGCTTATACAATGCGATCGTATAGGAACGTTATCCATCCTCTTCACCGATCCACACATTATGTTACTCAGTCTATTCGACTTCCCAAGAATTTTGTGCTCATCATACACATGCAAGCTGCTATCATGACAAGCATATCAAAGACCTTTTTGTGCCATATCACAACGCATGTACAAAGATTAAGCAGAGGCAGGCGTAGCCGTACCCGTGCGGAATCCGTTCTTTGCGCGACGAGGCAGAGTCTTCAGGTAACGCATACGGCCCGAGCCAGTGGTCTTCCGACGGATAGCCTTCTTGCCCCACTGGTAGTTGCGCGTCTTGGCTGATGGGTAGCCACAGCTGGCACAGGCTGTGGGTGTCAGAATACAACAAGATGCTTCGTCTTCAACGTACTCTTGTGCTGACGGTGGAATGCACGACGGTTGCAACGACGACAGATCGTGTGCGTCTTCGTGCTTGATTAAGTTAGTATGGATTCAATAACATAGACATGACATGCGGGAACATTCGCAAGATCGAAATGACCTCAAAGAAGCATCGACACGAGCGTCTATCGGCAGGTGGCTCACGCAGCACGACAATACACCCGCACCCACAAATCATGTTTCCTGATATACATACTGTTGGCGCTTACCCATAGACGTCGTACCCTTCGTCATCTAAAGCAAGCGTTAGCACATGCATAAAAAGGGCGCGCAGAATAGATCGCTCATGGCCTCGTCTGTAGCCATCTTGAATACATCAAGCCGGCGATCTAGCATTACACACATACCTTCGGTTATTGACACTGGATGGTGAGGAACAGAAGCGGGTGCCAGTCGGCAGGCTTCTCGTCGCCAGCGTGCGTGATCGCGAGTTAGAACTATACGAATCACGTGCTCCTATTTGGAGGGATACTCGGCCGAGTAAATCGCTAGAGGGCCGTTCGTCAGGCAGGATGGGTTAATTCTGAGTAGGCAGAGCGCTAGTTGGTCTCTTCCATTCGTCAAGCCACGAACAGCTTGTACGTATCGTTGTTTAAAGTAGCGCAAACACGGTCAACATTCCGATGTCATGGTGACTTGTCCGTGTGCTGCGTTTATTCTTATGGTTTTGAAATAACTAACCTCGTGCAGATCATGGCTCCTCAGACAAAGACGAAGAAGTCCAGTCAGGACAACATCAACTCGAAGCTTCAGCTCGTGATGAAGTCTGGTAAGGTTTCTCTTGGTCTGAAGAGTGCCTTGAAGAACATGCGTAGCGGTAAGGCCAAGCTTATCGTAATCTCTGCCAACACGCCTCCTCTGCGCAAGTCGGAGATCGAGTACTACGCTATGCTGTCTAAGACGGGTGTCCACCACTACCAGGGCTCCAACATTGCCCTCGGTACCGCCGCGGGTAAGCTTTTCCGGGTTGGGTATGTATCTGAGTTTGCGTAGCCGCCATGACCGTAAGTTGGTTCACTGGTCGTTCTGTTCGTGTTTACCGAACAAACTCCTTTGTGCCAATTGCCGGGCTAGGTTGCTATGCCTTGATAAAAGATCATGTACTGACAGTGACAGTGTTCTTACAGTCCTGGACGCTGGTGACAGCGACCTGCTGTCTTCTGCGTCGGCATAAAAGGGTGCGCATGTGATTTTTTTCCCGCCCCATGTGTTCAAATCCGTACATGGCAGGTTGTTGTGCCCGAGGTTGGCAAGGGCAGTTGGGTCTGCTGTTGTCATGTGCGTATTTGGTTTGCTATTTCCTGTACCCCATCCACAGTTTAGAGGTTTAGACGCTCGAGACTGTAACTCGGAATATACTTATGAGTGCCAAGCGTATAGTAGGGTGTGCTTGGATTTGCCTTACGGATAAGAGTATGGTTCGCGTAGTTTTCTTCAGCCCAATCGTCATCGAGGTATCGCTCGATGATTCGTTGGGCTACATGTCAGGATATCTCCTAGCACATTGAGCAAGATTAGCCTGGCGTGGTTTGGCTTAGACACGCAAGCCGCATGGCGAGACCACGAGTATATTCGATTCATGCTTTTCATGAGCGTGTGGTAGGGTTACAAGAATTTGTCGTATCTATCATTAAATTGCCTCTATACAGTACGAATTGACTCGATCATGTAAAGAAAAAAAGCTAGACCGTCTTTTCGGACATGATAGCATCCACATCCATTCGTGCAGCAGACTTCGTGTGCTTGGCGACAGGTCGTAATTGCGCCAATGACATCCAGGACGGGTTAGCACTGGATCCTTTATCATTCGAAGTGGTATGAATTGGTCGATTTGTCGACGAGGCATTCATCTGAGGTAAACGCGCCGAATGGACGGAAGCCTTTACACCAGCAATTGTTGGGTCTTGAGCTGTGTGCAATGAAAGGGGAGTCAGGGGCATACTGTCGTCATCGTCGTCATCTCGATTTATAGAGCGAGACGGGGTAGAGAAGATCGAAGCAGCCGACTCGACCGACTGTTGTGATTCAATGTCATCATCACTGGAGCACAGTTCCATATGCGGAGTGCTGGTCGTCATTTCCATAGCTTTCTTCATCTCAACATGTTTTCGGAACCATTCCACAACAATACTCGATGCTTCAGTATAGTACGAATAAGAATACTTTTTAATGAGAATCATGGACAGATCATTCAGGTTCTCGACGATGTGATTGTGAATCTGACCCATGACAGCAGAAGCTGCTGCCCCAAGTTGATGGGGATGTGGTCTCGGATCGCGACAAATATGGCGTGCCAGCAGCATGGCACCGGCTGCTAAAGCGGACGGCACCACTGTCAAGAAACTCTCGTGAAACAGGGTCACTTCCAATAGGAAACGCGCGACATTGTGTGTAGAAGGGTTCGATGGAGGCGCACAGGAGTATTCGTATCGTAGCCAAGCTTCTGCAGTCGGGTGTCCTAACTGCCAAGCTAGTGTTGAGAGAACATGCCCTTCCATCTGAGTGAACGCGCTGGGATCATAAGCATTGCAGCACATTTGACTCAGTTCTTGAACCGTTGGGACACGATCTTTAGCATCTTCGAATTTGGCCGCAATTAAAAGAGCTGCGCAGCCAACCAACTGATAGTGGCGTTTGTATACAATACGCTTCGAGACATAACGATCAACCAAATTCATCGTGAGGTATAGGGTTTCAGGGCGAAGGCGGAAAGACTGATGAATCTCAATCAAAAAATCAACAAGGTAGGGTCGCATGAACCAGTGCAATTCTGGCTGGACGTTCATAAGCTCGACATTTGCCATCGTTTGTTTCTCCATGACGTGCATATATTCCAGATTCTCTTGCTGGTACTCAATTTCAAAAAGAATGTTATTAGATGGCAGCTGCAAGCGCATTTTCTTGGCATCAGTGCTACTCTTCCCGTGTGTGTGATTAGCAGCATCGTAAGGCACAAATGTCGAGTACCGATGACGTGGCCTGCTCGTCGTAGATGGAACCGCTGTGGCAGGAGGCATAGATACGGTTGTCGAAGATGAAGTGTCAACTGGCATTGTCGACGACCGCTTTGAGGCACTCGTGACAGTCGAAGCAGGGCCCGTGCTCTGGTTATTTCCTAGAGGCCAACCATAAAAGCTGTGTCTATTCGATTGCGAGTACAATTTCGACAGTCCTGCCAATGTTTGAGACATGTTGATATGATGCACACGCAACGCGAATGGTACCAAGAGTCTCTAGACCGTTGAGAGAGAGAATATAGTAGGTAACGGTATGGTCTAGGAATAATGAGAACCAGACGAGAAGGGCTAAGACGCTGCTAGAATCAAGTCTGTCTCGTTATATTGCCTTAGGTGCGACCGAATAGAGGACGAAAGGCTTTACCTGTGCGCCTTGCCGCTTTCCTGTAAGGACAGGGCCAGCACGACTGGATTCAAGAATGCGGAGGCTTAGGCGTGCAACAACGGCAAGGGATCACGAAGGGCGCATGACGTCGCTCTCGAATAGCGACATGTCATATTGCGATTAGGATTCGAGTATTGATCCATCTGCATGCCATTGGAGGCGTGGAAGGTATTGTGTCTCACCATTGGGACACATGTGTCGCCTCCTAACTTTTTGCATTATTATGGCATACAGGCATGCAGGTCTCATTCTTATTGCATATTCATACCTCAGTCAAACTCTGTGGATCGCGCTATGATATCCCTGCACGCATTACTTGCAGGAATGTCATGTGACAATCAGTCTGTTCATTTGACGCTTGCTGAATTTTTTCTTCCAGAGAGCTCCTAGCAGCCGCCTGGGTTTCAGTCTATCTCTCCACTGCAAGGAGACTTCCATCGTTGTCTTAATAAACATTAGAACACAGGGGCTCAGGAGTAGCTAGTGCATTTGGTCGGTCCTGGCAAGCGTGTGCGACTGGCTATGCGTGCTTGGGGGCCTTCGAATGGCAACACGATCCACCCACTTGGCTTTGTGATTAATCGTCCTCGTTCAATTTTTTCGAAGCCCGGGACGCTCAGGACAACTGAAGAGTGTCGGGGTGCAATCGTCGTGTGATTTCTAGAAAATGGTCAGTTTCGTGTGCGATGGCTGCGGTGACGTTGTGAAAAAGCCTAAGCTTCCTCAACACTTCAATAGATGCTATTCTCCTTTCACGTGTCTTGATTGTAGTGTGCAATTCGCTTCACCAAAAGAAGCGCACAACTCTTGTGTGACTGAAGACGAGAAGTATCAGAAAAGGTACGTGCGTGTTGTCTTGGGACTTCTCACGCATCATTTTCAGTTTCTATAAAAACAAGAAGCGTGTAAGTAAACTATGTGACCTCGATTTCTTATACAATCCGAACAGCTGTCTGTGTCGAACACTAGTGTTGGCAATAACGACCAGGTCTCATCGTCTAGCAATGCCGGACAGGAATCTGCACATCCGATGAAGCGAACTGCTCAAGAGGCAGTGGGAACTGAAAAAGATGGTCGCAAGCGTTCGAAGTCCGATGCCATGCCGGCACAACATGATACCCTTCCCACTGACTCGCAGTCAGCGCTGACAACTACCGAGCTCAAGAAAGCTATTGCGCATCTTTCACAAAAGCAAGATTCAGTTCATTTTTGCGATGTTATCAAGTATCTATGTAACGAAAAGCACATGAAAGAAAAGTCGGTAAAGAAGTTCTTGATGCGCAAGGTCATTTTATCCATGGATTTTTCTCAAGATCGACTTGATTTGAAGTAATGGTTATGAAACTTTTCTATGTGTGGAGGCAATGAAGCTCGAACCTTGAAATGTTGTAAAATGTTCCCTTACGATTATTGCTTGCAATGTCGGGATGTAACCAGGGCAATTCCATAGCTTCACCGTATCGCATGCGTTTGAACCGCAGCCGAAATGATATTTCGCACACTGCGGTAGAATATGAAGTTAATCCAGTACCTTGTTCAGCTCATAAGCGTGCTTCTGAGACGTGTCCTTTGGCGTTACTTTCAGCACCGTCTCGTGAGACGAAAACATTCGATGGTACTCATACACGACATGATGATGAGAAATTTCCAAGGTGTGTTGCTGCGTTTGCTTTGACTCTAACACATGCAAGTTTGACAAAATTCCATGTCCAGGATGAGTATTGGGACTATATTTGTAGTAAGGTTGGCAGGCGAATAGGCGCACACCCTATGCATTAAACGTTTTCGTGACTTGACTAACATGTCCAGATTCAAAAACATGCAAGTGCGTTTCCAGGAGATGAAGGCTTTTACCTGGGAAACAATAAACTACTCCAAGGTTGTCCAGCCACACGATCTGAACAAGCGTTTTATCAGCGTAACAGTTTCGAGGGAATCCTTCTGTGCCTTCGAAAGCTACGAGAAGGACTCGTTGCGAGTCGTCGTATGGATGTAATCACAGTTCATGGTACGTATAAACAGCGTTGCTGATATCAGTGTATGAAATGTCTGTCCTTATGTCGCTTAGTTCTGGGAACTATGCCCAACTCGCCACGACACTTACCAGACTTATCCAAGAAATATACCCCAGTGTTCCTGAGCGTGAGGGATCGCGCGATGTTGTTGTAACACTCATGCACCATCTATATCCCCATAATTTGTATGCTTCTTCCTCACTGACGTGCAATTTTAAAGATGTACGAGGTATGTTTGCGTGCACATGGTTATTGGAATCCCTCTGCTCGATTCGTCCTGGATATTTACAAGAGTATTTGGAACGACGTTGGTATCTGTCTACGTCTGAGACTTCAACTATGCATGGATGGCGTGATGGAAACATGTGTCTTGATTTTTGTCATCGGGTGTTCCATGCTATGACGAGGCATACGTATCAAGAAATCATAGGCCTATTATGGTCGAACGATGATCTGATGGACATGCGGGCAACGGAGTCGAAGTGCTGGTGGTTTTGGCCAAGAATCTTTCTTCGATCCCTCCTTCCTATACTGCGCATGCGGAACACAAGCATTCTTCGCAAATCGTACCTACAAGTTCCCTTGTCAAGAGAAGTCGTCAGCTTAATCGGTAATGATCAGAATCCGGGGTCTGGTAGTGTGCGCAATGAAGCAAGCGTTCAATGGCTCGAAACTGTCATGCTTTTTCAGCCTCAACTGGAAAGAGACGACGAGGCACATCACATGATTTCATGTATCGGCAGTGTGTTAGGCTGCACAACATGGGATGAAGCCGTATCTAGTGTTAGGCGGCGTCTTCGACAAACCAATGACGCATGGGCCATGTCGTGGCGAGCGTGATGCTGTAGTTACGTCATCATCAAACTGGATGCAAAGATCGAAGCGTGATGGAAAAAGACCGAATGCTCATGACCACGTGGAATAAGGCCGGGGTGGGAGGGCGTGCGGCGTGACGTGGTGAAATACGTAACCTCCACTACACGACTTGTCTTCTTGTTCCTACGACCATCTTGAGACATGTCTGCTTGGGATCAAACTGTAGTGATTGGACGTAAGGCCCGGCCTGGTGGTAGCAGCGGGGGTGGTGGCCCTCGTGGTCCGACTGCTCTAGAGCGGGCCAAGCAGGTCGGTGCTGTGACTGCGAATGACCGTAAGAGTACGTACATTTACCAGGCAAACCTTGTCCTTCTGCATTGGACGCGTTGGCTTACATGATCGACAGCGGCGGCGGGACACAATAAAGGTCACCAGGGCACGGATCACCAGCGTATTGCCAAGCTGGACCGTGAAGATGATGTGCCGCCTCCGAGTAGGGTGCCGCCCTCTGTGGGTAAGATTATTGGTCAATCCCGTCAGGCCAAGAGTATGACGCAGAAGGACCTGGCTGTTCGCATCAACGAGAAGCCTTCTGTCATCCAAGAGTATGAAAGCGGCAAGGCCATTCCTCATGCGCAAATTTTGGCGAAGATGGAACGCATTCTCGGCGTGAAGCTGCGTGGTACGTGCAGTGGCAAATTCCGAATTCGTTGTGTTGTTACTCGCTAACACTACCCTAGGCAAAGACATTGGTCTCCCTGTATGTTTCGATTGACTGCGACTAGTTTCCCGGCGAACAGTATGACTAACCTATACAGCTTGGAGGGCCTAAAAAGTAAATTGAATATCCTTAGTATGCATCATGTGAATGTTCAATATCCTTGTTATCATTACATAGGGAGCGTGTGGGTGAGTGTGAGTGTGAGTGGTTGCGAGAGTGTATGTATGTGTACGTATTAGGTGAAAAAACGAGGTGAATTCGTGTGAGCATGTGATTGATTAGGTGTCTCGGCATGTCGTGAAAACGGACGTCACGTAGAAAATGGGGAAACGATTTTGTCGACTTCTGTTGGTGACGATACGCAAATGACTGGGTCACCTGCGTTGTCGGGGGAGGCTGAAAGTGGGATGCCAGGTGAAGCATCATCTTGAGGCAAGGACTCGCAGAAAGGCTCGGTCGTAGCCCGGTCCATCGTGGTCGTAGGGGACATAGCCATGGGGATCTCTTGTACAGGAGACTGTACTTGCCTACTTTTGGTCGGGAAACTTGCACTCTGCTCATAGATAGCATCCCAATTGTCAATATCTGACGATCCAAAGCCAGGTACACTCTTTGGTCGCGTCTTGGGCGGATTCTGACCGAGGTCATCACAGTCATCAGATGCACTCGTTGATCGACTATCGCGCCGGGAACCAGCCCGTTTGAACTTCGATACGGCACGTGCAACAGTGAACATACTTGAAATACGAAATACAGCGCAACAAAGATCCTCCTCAGTGACCTCTGGCAGCTCCGAATTGGCGTGTACAGTGGCAGCCGGCAAGGGCATTGGCTCTTTGCCGTGTTGTGTAACCCAAGGATGGTTATATATCTCTTTGACAGTAATGCGTGTAGACTCGGACTTATCGAGCATATGTAAGAGCAGATCGCGACACTCGGCGCTAGGGGCTCCTTTTAAATCTGGCTGATCGTGTTGAATGGCATCGTACAAGTCCAGGAGATTTTCTCGATCAAACGGCAAGTGTCCGATCACAATGGTATAAAGTGTGACGCCAAGAGCCCACACATCATCAGGACATCCGTGAGATGATTGTTTTGAGCCCATGCGGCACAGCTCAGGGCTCATGAACGCAGGTGTACCAACGGAACGCTTGACACGATCATCCCCGGGTTCCAACACCATCTCCGATACACCAAAATCCGTGATTTTACACTGATTATCGTCCACTAAAAGAATGTTCTCTGGCTTGATATCGCGATGCACAATGCCATTTGCATGCATGTAGTCTAGGCCACTAAGGATTTGTCGGAAATATATGCGAGCTTTGTCCTCAGGGATACACTCACTTTGTTTACCTGGCTCGATGTGATATAGTGGACCGCCCGGACAATTCTCGAATACAAGGAACAGTTTATCTTCATCGGGATCATCTAACGCTTCATAGAGCCTCACCACATGGGGATGGCATAATTTTTTTAGAATGGCCACTTCCGTACGCACCAGGTAGAGTGGGTCTTTGTCGTTCATTGCGCGCAAATTCCCGCGCATCTGAACACGCATATCCATATGGCGCTTTCGGCACAGGCGACGTTTGTCAAACTCCTTAATGGCCACATACTGGTGTTGTCCATCCTCATCGACAAACTCACCTAAATGCACTGTCGCAAACATGCCACGACCCAGGCATTTGAGGATGTGATATTGATTGATTTGGCGAGATCCATCATTGAGTTTCACGGACATTGCATGCAAGGACTCTCGGACGTGTCTGATACCACTCGCACTATTGTGCCGCCGGTGATGATGTTGTGGTGCATGCCGCGGAGATTTTGTTGTGGGTGAACGCAGCGCGCTAGAACCTGCCATGCTTTTTGGCAGATTACTAGCAAAATTATGAGTCGAGCTATACTCAGACATTCCATACACTGTTGGGCGCTTTCTCCCACGGGGCAAAGTCAATGAATCACTCGCTGTACTGGCTCTCGTGGGCAGTCGCGGCCCAGGTCTTTTCCACACCCAGCCAAATTTTTTTTGGTTCATTTGTTCTGGGTGCTAAGGAATGACGATCGGGGATTCAGGCACGGACCAATGATGAATGCCTACATCGCTTACGTTTCTGAGACACGCCACACACGCACATGCGCAATATGCATGCGTACGTGCAAGCAGCGAGTTTAGGTTGATTAGCGTCACATCTAAGGAGGGACGACGGAGTGCTTTCCTGGGTTCGGAGGAGAAAGAACATGCCGCCTAGGAGGCTATCTGCTGATCGTAGTCGTGCAGAGCGCGTCGTTGCTAGAGCGCATCGAGTATGTGATTACAACTTACGTAGCTTCGGACGCACCAGCTGCAGGCATGGTCAGACGCTTTGAAGAAACGTGCTTTGAGTAACTCGCACCACGTAAGAATCGTCGTGGCAAGCGCCTCTGAAATAGCTCGAGACATGCATGAGCGTATATTTGAGCTGCTTGAGCAGAATATGAAGGCTTTGTATGATGAGACAAGCTCGTGGGATCCGTGGCTCAAGCGCGATGAACTATTGCATCCAAAGTCGCGATTCCTTTTAGCATTCGAGGATCACGAAAATAGCCTGACATTCCAAGGCGTTGCTCAGCGTCGATCTGGCCGGTTCTGTGAAAAACCACAGACCCAGCATACACTGCAAGGGTTTGTGATGTGGCGATTCGACACAGATGATACAGTACCTGAGGATCCTTATTCGTTGCAAGGGGAAAGCGACGTGGAAGTCGCGTACTGGTACGTGGGAATGTTAGAAATGATGATTAAGAAAGCTGACTCCTTGCTCATAGTTACGAGGTGCAAGTGGCGCGTGAATGGCAAGGTCGCCATGTAGGCACACGGCTCCTTACAACTCTGGAAGGACTCGCATGGCAGGCGCACATGCGTAAAGTGGTACTAACGGTATTTAGCGCAAATACACAAGCACAAGCATTTTACGAGCGTAACGGATATGTGATTGATGCCACATCTCCTGCGGCGGGGGATGCAATTCACTATATGATCCTGTGCAAGCCGCATCCTGACATGAGAGCCCAGACAGTCGACTCAGGAGAGAGGGCTGAGGATCCTAAACGACGTTAATACACATGAACATACTTGAGGAGGTTTGGACGTGGCTGGCTGCTCATGAATCCGACGTAAATGACAAACGGCACCCTGCTCGGTTAATGCCTCCTTTCTTCCTACTCCAGATGTTGCCACCTACCATCCATAGTGCACGACTGTCTTTGCGATATCAACGATGCGGACAATCCGCTCCTTGCACGGTCAGTCATACGCATATATTGTTTGTAAGCACCTACCTTCGTGTCTTCCGAAAATGCCATTATTATGACAACAACCGAGGAGAAGGGTGTTAAAGTGCCTGTCTGTCCACGAAAGACCCCACCTAAGCTTTGCCGCAGTTAAGCCACGTGGCACCCATCCAAAGAGGATTCGTCGGTCTTGACCTTCTTCATCGACGACACAGCATGGCAGAAAAGGGTACCTTGGCTGCATCGTCGGCGCTGCACCTAAGTTTTCCGCCAGCGGCGTCTGGCGTTTTTCACTCTCGTTCTATTACAGCCGTCAAGGTCCATCCTGTACGTATTGACATAACGGGCTGCGGCTTGTTTTTTATTTTCTCCCTCTCTTTCGAGCACTGATTTCCTAACACGAACCTAAGGTCGCGCTTTTCTCGATTTTGGACCACTACCTACGTCGTGATGTATCTCAGCCGCGTGTCATTGGAACACTCTTGGGTACGCGAAGCGAATCTGAAGTGGAAGTCCGTAATGCATTTGCCGTACCGCACGGCGAAAGTCAAGATCCATGGCAAATTCATCTGGATGCCGAACACCATCGGCGTATGCTAGACTTGCACCTTCGAGTACGCCCGGATGAAGTCGTGCTGGGCTGGTACTCAACTAATACAGAGCTCAACTCTAACAGTGCCCTCATTCAGGACCACTATTCACGTGAAACGGCGCCGCATCAAGCGATTCATCTCACGCTCAATACCAATGTGGCAGACGAAGCTAATGGCCTTGGTGTACAATGCTACGTGAGCGCATTGTTAGGTGCCATGGCGAAGCCTGAGGACTGCGCTTTCTTGTCCCTTCCGACACATTTGCTCATGTCCACTCCTGAGCAGACTGCTTTGCGGCATCTCGCGGCACCGAAGCCCCAGAATATCACCGATCTTGACGCCCTGAAGGCTTCACTCGAAGACGTACAGGCCAAACTTGATCGCGTGCTTACATATGTGCGCCGTGTCTTGGCTGGCGAAGTCGAGGGCGATAAAGCTGTTGGTCGCTACTTGAGTGATACAATTGGTGTCGTACCGGCCGGTCTTGACGAATCTCTTCTCGAGTCACTTTTCCAGTCTCATTTGCAAGACGTCTTCATGGTATCGTATCTTTCGAAGCTCGTTAGTGCACAAGCAGAAATGTCGACGCGCCTCGTTCTTCTTACATAGCGTGAATGTATGATCACTTCTTATATTGTTGGGTATCCATTTCATTGTAGAAGAAAGAGATAAAAATTATTTCGAAGACACAGAAATACACAGTGAGTTGCTTACTGTCTCGTCATACAGATAAGCTATAAACCGAATTGCCTTACTCTTCGCCAACGGGCGGGTCATCTAGTCGCACGAACGCAGCGAAGTACTTGTCCCCTTCATTCCGTTCGACCTTGCGTCCCTCTTCAGTGCTATGCATCACTGCATCAACACAGGGATCATGCTGCAAAGATGCATCGTCGTCTGGAATGCGACGAAACAATGGAAAGTTTGTCAAATGCTTGACCATCCATTCATGCAAGTCACGCACATCCGTCACCGTATACACAATGCCTCCAGGGCGCAGAACGTATGCATATTCTGCGAGTAAAGTGGGTGAAATGATGCGCGCTTTGTGCTTGCGAGCTTTGAAGTGCGGATCTGGGAACAAGAAAAAAATCTTTGTGAGTTGACCCTGCTCAAAAAAGTTCGGTAGAAATTTCATGGCATTTGTGCGAATTACACTGACATTTTCGTAGCCTCCTGGAACATCACCTGCATGCTTGACGAGCGATTCATTGTGCCGTCGTTCCTCGGAGTCTTCGTCGTTTGGATCAGCACTCGTTGAGTCCTCAGCATCTAGCTCCTGCTCTTGCTGCTGTTGCCCCTGCTCCGACTCAAGATCTGCATTCTTGGATTGCTTGTGTGCCAGACGTAGCGCTTGAATTTTATCCTCGACATATTGTGTCACCTGTGCACGTATCTCCATGCCCAACATGAGTGTATCAGGGAATAATGGCGCAAGACGCATCAGTAGACCGCCAAATCCACATCCAATGTCCGCGAACTCGACCTTTCTCTGCTCGAGCGCATTTTTGGCACACATTTCTGGATAATGCACAGACCAGTCCATTTCACTAGGTTGTGATGGATATGCAAGCGAATGGTCGGAAAACGGGTTCGCATGTGCACGTTGTCTATACCAACGCTTCTGCGGAATCACTACCCGTCCAGACAGCACATTTGGATGATGCGCCTCTTGTTTGAGCAGGACACTTGACGCTGTGTCGCGTCCACTACGCTTCCGCTTGCCCATGAGGTGCCACGCTTTGACCAAAGGGAGCCGGACTAGCGCGCCTTAATGACTGAGAAAGCTTCGTGCCGCTTACCTGGGCCTCCATTGAGGAAACTCAATGGTCCGTCGCATGATGCGCTGGGCGCAATTCGGCCGAATGCCTACACTCGCTCCTCTTGGTGTGCTTCGCCCGTCACGACTTGGATTCATCAGCGACCGCTGTCATGAGCATGAATCTCACGCCTGAGAGCGCGGCTGGTACGTGGAAAGAATGCGGCGACTTATACCATAGCCAAGCGGCAGCAAAATGAAGAAGTCATTCGTGATGAATGGGTTAAGGTCATGCAGTTGCGCCTCGTACATGAAGAACTGCAGAAGTGCCACCGCGCCGAGGGTGAGAACCACTACCAGGTGTGCGCACCTATTGCCAAGCTATACAAGGACCTACTGAAGGAGGCGAAGGTATGATCATCTTTTGTGGAAACTCACATGTGCAGGTCAAGGGCTTCCGCACCGTGGATGCATAGTTACATATTTTCTAATTGACGAATTTGTCTTGACTAGTCTGCGATGTCGTTCAACCAGCATCGGCATGTGTGAATCTAAGTGCAAAATGTGTGCTCTCACATGAGTGCAACTTAAAGTGCATGCTTGTTTGCTCATACTATTGGTTTTATCTCTACAAAGACCACTTAAACATAAAGCGTGTTGTTACATGTCTACGTTGAATCTCGTTCAATTTTTTTCTCGCGCGTCAAGCATCTAACTCTCGCTGCATCTCCAAAAGCTCACTTTCCCTTGCTTTGTATTGCTTCGCAAGCTCTACTAACACTTTGTTCAGCTTAGTTTGTGTCAGTTTCTGCAACTCAACGCTTGTCATTCTCGCATAGAATCCCCATTCCCTGTAGTCATACATACACCATCCATCGTTGTCTGCAGTGTACCTAGCACATCTTTCACTGTTCGTTCAACTAGCACGCCGCCCACGAGACGAAAGCACGTGCGGTCTGGCTCCCGCTCATGCACTTCTTTCAGAGTCTTGATCACTAAGCTGTACGCACAAGCGTCAACATGCATCTTAAGGCGTGGGACAAACGTACCGATGCTCATCAGCATCGCTCTCAATTTCGCCAATCTTTTCGACGATCGTCTGTAGTTCGTTCCGCCGCTGTTGGATTCTTAAGGCCATCTCTTGCACATGCGTGAGAATAGACAACCAGACGTACCGCCATCTTTCCGCTGCGATGAGTTTTTTGATGCCATATTTTTTGAGTGGACGTTGATACGCCGTTAGCGCCGAGCGCTGTCGTCGTAGCCGCGGGTTTTCAACAGCCGGAAGCTAGCCAGTTCGCCAGCGGGTGACGATGTGGACAAATTGAGGACTTGTCGTTAGTCGGCTACATGCGTGCATAAATCCCCGTTTCTTAAGGGCCGCGCGTCGTTCTCGCTCGCCGATTTGGCATCCAGCTGCTTCGTTTGTCTCGTTCAGCGCCACCGGAGCGACCAGCCTTGGCCACTACCACTACCACTACCACCACACGAACCTGCTGCCTAATATGGCAGCTGCATTGACATCTGTGGCCGGTGTAACGGCCTTGCTTGATGAGCATGATATAAAGCTGCAAGCTTATGCGTTACAAAAACTCAACACACTTGTTGATCGATTCTGGACAGAGCTGGCCGATTCACTCACACGTCTTGAAGAATTGTATGAAGACGAGAAATTTCCTGAACGTCATCTTGCGGCTCTAGTCGTATCGAAGATCTACTTTTACCTTGGCGAATTTGACGACGCGCTCACGTTCGCCTTGGGTGCCGAATCCCTCTTCGATGTCAACCAACGCAGTGAATACGTCGAGACTGTTGTATCAAAGGCGATTGATCAGTATGTGGTGCAAAGAAACACCCCTGAATCGCCCCCACTCAGCCCCCGTTTCACGTCCATTATCGATAAGATGATTGCCCGGTGCATCGAGAGCGAAGAATATCACCAGGTGCTTGGTATTGCACTCGAGTCGCGTCGGTTGGATGTGATTGAACAAGTGTTCAAAACAACGCAGGACAAGGCCTTGCTATCATATGTTCTCGAAATGGTGATTCGTGTTCTGAATGTGCCTGAAGTGCGACGCCAAGTGTTACAGTTGCTCGTTCAGTTGTTCCAATCGCTGGACGAACCAGACTATTTCTCGACGGCTCAGTGCTATGTGTACTTGAATGAGCCGCAGCCAGTATCTGAAATGTTGCGTTCGCTTGTGCGGTGCGCAGCCAAAGACGAGCATGCCGCGCTCGTGGCGTATCAGACAGCGTTTGATTTGGTGGAAGGCGCGACGCAAGAATTTTTGCATCATGTGCGTGCTGATATTGAAAAGGTCTCAGAAGATGCTGTATCAAAACAAGTTATGTCAATCCTTAGTGGGAAAGAAAGTATTAACTTGTACCGAGACTTTTTACACAATGAAAATCATGCTGATTTGACCATTCTGAAAACTACCAAGGATGCTCTAGACGCTCATTACAGTGCCCACCATTCCGCTGTGAGTCTTTCAAATGCCTTTATGAACGCAGGCACAGGGAGTGACAAGTTTTTGCGTGAGAACCTGGATTGGCTTGCCAAGGCGTCTAACTGGAGCAAGTTTACAGCGACTTCTGCGCTTGGTGTGTTACACCGAGGCAGTATTGACGAAGGCCTGAATCTTTTGCGCCCATATTTGCCGCCTGAGAATGGTTCGCCGTCCAGCAGCGTGTATTCGGAAGGTGGCAGTCTGTTTGCCCTGGGCCTCATCCACACTAACCACGGCGAGCCGATCTTTGATTTGCTCACAAAGACTCTGCGAACGAATGCGGCCGAAGTTGTTCAGCATGGCGCTGCATTAGGCTTAGGTGCCGCGGGAATGGCGACGGAAAACGAAGAAGTGTATGAAGATTTGAGGACCGTGTTGTTCTCTGACTCGGCCGTGAGTGGCGAAGCAGCTGGCTATGCGATGGGTCTGGTGTACCTTGGCACAGGCTCTTCTCAGGCGACTGAGGAAATGCTTCAATACGCCCAGGAGACGCAGCACGAGAAAATTATTCGCGGCTTAGCCATTGGCATTGCCCTCTTGCATTACGGCCGCGAGTCTGCTGCGGACGAAACCATCAATGTGCTACTGTCCCACAAGGATGCGACGATGCGATACGGCGGTGCTTACACCATGGCTCTCGCCTATGCAGGCACAGGTCATCATGCATCAGTCAGTCGTCTTTTGCACCTGGCGGTGTCAGATGGCAGTGATGATGTGCGCCGTGCGTCGGTGATTGCCATTGGCTTCTTGTTCTTCCGCTCGCCTGAGCATGTGCCGGAGCTTGTCCAGCTGCTGAGTGAGAGCTATAACCCACATCTCCGCTACGGTGCAGCCATGGCTCTCGGCCTTGCTTGTGCGGGCACCGGACTAGACGCGGCCCTAGATCTTCTGGAGCCACTTACGAAAGACACGATCGATTTCGTGCGCCAAGCGGCGTGTATGGCGCTAGCCATGGTGCTCATTCAGCAAAATGAAGAGCTCAACCCGCGCGTTCAGACAGCACGCAAGACATTTGAGAAGATTATCTCTGAGAAGCACGAAGAAACTATGGCCAAGTTTGGCGCTGCGATTGCTCAGGGCCTGATTGACGCCGGTGGCCGCAATGTCACGATGGGCTTGCGTGGCTCTGGTGGAAGCACGAATGCGGCAGCCGTCGTGGGAATGGCTCTCTTTACCCAGTACTGGTACTGGTTCCCTATGGCATTCTTCGCTTCACTCGCCTTCACTCCAACGGCAATCCTGGGCATCACCAAGTCGCTTCAGCTACCTGCCCTGGAACTTGTGTGCCATGCACGCCCAAGTTTATTTGCCTATCCACCGCCGCTGCAGGGCCCAACTGAGAAGAAGCCGGAAAAAGTCGAGACGGCAGTCCTCAGTACAACCGCCAAGTCGCAGGCACGTCAACGCACGAAGGAAAAGAAGAAGGCCCTCGAGTCTATGGATACGGACGCAGATGACGACACTGCAACGTCCAAGTCGCAGCCACATGATGCACAGAACACGTCGGGAACATCTTCCGACGGCCCTCACAGCAACAAGTTGAATCACAAGATAGAAGAGCCGAACGAGGCTCGCCTCATGAACGGCTCGCGCGTGACACCATTCCAGCTCAAGTACATGTCGTTCCCTCCACATGCTCGCTACACGGCGGTGCGTCCGCTCGCTGGTGTAAGCTCGAATCTTCCGCGTGCCGATGCGAGCTCGGCGCGTCAATTGGACATGTCCGTTACGGCTGGTCGTGGCGGCATCATTCTTTTGCATGATCGCGAGCCCTCCGCTCCGTTTGTTGCAGCGAAGCAGGACAAGCCAGGCTCAGAAGAGAAGATGAATCACGAAGCAGCGGCAACCATGATGGCTGCTTCATCGGATGCTGAGAAGGTGCAGACGAGCATGCAGGAAAGCTTGGATGATGCTGAAGGAGACAAAAAAGGCGATGAGAAGAACGAACGCGAAGGCAATGACCATCGCGACCGGGACGGCGGGACATCTGCGAATGCCATCACAGAAGACGTTGATATGAATGAACAGGCTCGTTAGGTAGCAAGCAAGGAAGCCAATCGTTCCGGCAATGATGGGTTAGTCATGTAGTGCACGACTAAGCGCCCAAGTCCGATCCGGATGGGTGGATCAAGGCTTGCTGCTCGCTGTTGCAGTGTTGCCATGTCAGGCCCATTGTCAGGCATATCGAAAAACACCATGTTCGTCTCCACGGGCACTGTGATCCTGGCGCCACGTTCTTGCAAACGTGCTGCGACTCGACGCGCTAGAACATGTGTCGCAAAAAGGCGCTGAAAATTCTCATGCAATGCTTGATGCGCCGCAGCGGCAAGAACGCCTGTCTGTCGCATCATGCCACCAAACAGTTTGCGTAGGCAGCGCACGTGCTCAACCATGGCTTGCGATCCAGCAAGGATCGTCCCGACTGGTGCACCGATACCTTTGCTGAGACACAGGCTAACTGTGTCGAAAGGCGCACAAAGCTCAGCGAGGGACATGCGCGTTTCTGCCATGGCATTCCACAAGCGAGCACCATCTAAGTGCATCATAATGCCGTGCTCCCTCGCATACGTAGCGATCCGCTGCACTTCATCGTGCGGGAAAATCATGCCCTGTAGCGTATTTTCCAGCGATATGACTTGGACTCGTGTAGCATAAGTAGACCCGTGGGATTCACAGTGTGTCTGGATGTCTTTCAACGTCAAATGGTGTTGGTTCCTCGGCATGAGTGGCACGGTTGTTCCTCGCGAATGGTATGCAATACCGCCCATTTCACATGCGTGTATATGAGCTCGAAAATCACATATGACGGCGCTGGGTAGCGTGCATCTCGCCAAGTGGGCATGAATCGCAAGTTGATTCGCCTGGGTGCCACTGGCGCAGAACAAGGCCGCCTCTTTGCCTGCAAGCTGAGCCACGGTGCGCTCGAGCAGCTTCGTTGGCTCATCTGTCCTGTATCCTTCATCTCCGCACACGGCTGATGCCATACAGGCGCGCATAGTGCTCGTGGGCAACGTCACTGTGTCGCTGAGGACGTTCCATGAGACTAGATTGTACGCGCGCTGGTCGTCTTTGCACGTTGGGGTGGCCGGCGCACAAATAATCGGCGGCCCAGTCTCTGCGATTTGCTGCTCTTCTGCATTATACAGCGGCACTGGCGCCTTGAGGGTGGCGCGATACATTGTTCGTATACTACTCACGGGGCTTGCACGAAAGCAATCTAGTGCACCCAAAATTCAGTTCCTATGATGCATCTTCGCTCGCTATGACCACGTATATTGTGCATTCACCTCACATAGTGTGTGCGTGTAAGATGCGGGCCTGTTATTGGACAAGTGGGAGAGGGCAGAGGTGACAGAAGAGGGAGCCTCTTTTTACACTTGTCACATGCGCGCCGGCGACTGTATAGCGATGCTAATCTCGTCTCATGCCCGCTCGTTGGATATTTTGTCTGCGCTGCGCCATCAGACCACTTGCCCAGTCTTGCCCTTTAGGTCATTTCGTCGGTGCTCCTTTCGCACTTATTCAACTTACTAAAAAGCTTTTAGCCGCGTTCGCCATACCCTCGCCCGTTGGTTCGCTGGATTTGATCCGTGCTGCTTTTATTGTCACTCCAGCCTGTTGCCAAACTTTTATCATCCATCATACTATGACGTCAGCTCAACGCCTGTTGGTTGTTGGTGGCAACGGATTTGTCGGTACGTACGGGCATGCGTCGTATTATGAGATAGACAGTGCCTAACTTTCTCGAATAGGTTCAGCTGTATGCAAGCAAGCGTTATCGCGTGGTTGGGATGTCGTGAGCATGAGTGGCAGCGGACGCCCGTTCCGTACGCCACGAGGTCATGCTCCAGCATGGACGGCATCCGATCATATGCACTGGCATCAAGCTGATGCTTTTGACAAGAATTCATACCGTGATCTAGCTGCATCTTGCACAGCTGTGGTGCACACGATCGGCATTTTGCTTGAGTCGTCATATAAGGGTAAAGGCGGCTCAGCATTGGGTGCTTTGCAAGGCCTGTTTAAGGGATGGGGTCTGCAGTCGGGCTCGAATCCTCTTGCTTCTGAGTCCAAAGAAAACGCTGTTACTTACGAACGGATGAACCGTGATGCAGCTCTCACGGTCGCCGAGGCGGTGATAGAAGCACAACACCATCGTGCTCACGATGGGGCGAGGACACCTATCCCATTCGTTTTTTTATCAGCTGCGGACATCATGCGCCCTATCATCTCCTCGCGCTACACTAGCACCAAGTATGAGGCTGAGCAGCGCTTGAGTGACATGGCAGAAGACATCCTTCGTCCTGTGTTTATGCGTCCCGGCCTGATGTATCATCCTCACAACCGTCCATGGTCTACTGTACCTGCAACTATGATTGATGCGTCTAATCATCTGCACAGATTGCACCGTCGCTCGGGTATCCCGATTCCGTCACCGGCGGATATGCTGCGCAGCTCCTACATGCCAGAGTCACTGAGACCACTTTCTGGTGCCCTTACTACACCTGCGCTTCATGTGGATACCGTGGCGAAGGCCATTTGTGAATCCATTGACCGCCCAGATGTTTATGGCGCCCAGTTTGCCGAATCAATCCGCCAACTCGCTGGATGGCCCGCGGCGACCGAGGTGCCGTAAGCAAAGACTCTCTTGTGTATGATTTGATTATAATCGGTCCCTATCGTGCTGTAAAGTCTCTCAAGAATTCATGTCAATGAGCTTGCTACATTTGTTTTTCTTTTTGCATCGTTGATCTTTGCCCATACCAAGGCTGCCTGCCATGAGCTCCTGCATCACGGCAAACGTACGATTGAATGTGCGGAGAAACGGTGTGGGTGGGGAAAGTGACATAGATAATTAGTCATCCCACGTGCTGCTGGAACATGCCTTGGGATCTACATGCCTCGCTCAAACATTCGACTGCTCCGACCGAAACGAACTCTCGAGCGTGCCACCGAGCCTGCCGTTTGAACGTTCGCGAGGATGTCGTTGTGGACGGGCTTCACTCTATACGTGTCGCAGGATACGTATACGTTCGTTCCAAATAAAAGTGAGCCAGGTCGACAGGCCAACAAGCTCGTGATTGATCGTCATGAGAATGCAATCCGTCTTGAGCCTGTGGTACTCGGCAGCGAGGTGCCAAAGCATGAAAAGCAGTTTATTGTGCATGGTATTCTCGGCATTATTTCGCTGCATACGAGCGAGTTTCTTGTTGTCATTACGAATCGCAAGCGTGTCGCACACATCTTGAACTCGACGATCTACTTGGCGACAGATTTCCGCATGCTTCCCGTGCGCAGTGATGCGAATCCTGCCATGCTCTCGCATCCCATTGAGAAGCGGCTTCTCTCTCTTGTGAAAGAGTCACTGTATTCCGGCCCTCTGTACTTTAGCTATGAATTCGACCTTACGAGCAACTTGCAACGCCAAGTGCAACAGAGCGCGAGTTCTATGGGAGCAGGAGTGCCGCTCTGGAAGCGGGCAGACGAGCGCTTTTTCTGGAATGCGCATTTGCAGGGACGCTTTGTCAAACACTCCGAGAGGTATCCAAATGAAGATTTGTCGCCTTTTATCATGCCGGTCATGTTTGGTTTCCTCGAAGTGAAGCTTGCACGTATTGAAAACCGCTCGTTTGTCCTTGGTCTGATCGCGCGTCGCTCTCGGCACCGCGCCGGTACTCGCTACTTTTCGCGAGGTGTGGATGACAGTGGCAACGTGTCGAACTTTAACGAGACAGAGCAGTTCGTCCTGCTCGATCCGCCGAGCCTGCAGCCGCCGCAGGAGATTGAGGACATTGAGGGCCTTATCCGCATGAGCTTTGTGCAAACGCGCGGCAGTGTCCCAGTGTATTGGGCCGAGATCAACAACCTGCGCTACAAGCCGGATCTTTTGATTCCGGATGATCCGCGCACGCTGACATCGTTTGAAAAGCACATGTCGAAGCAAGTGTCGATTTATGGCAAGAACTATCTTGTGAACCTTGTGAACCAGAAGGGATATGAAAAGCCTGTAAAGGAAGCATACGAAGGTGCTGTAAAGTTTTTGGATCACCCGCTTGTGAACTATACGTACTTTGACTTCCATCATGAGTGCAAGGGGATGAAGTTTGACCGCGTCTCGCGGCTTGTCGAGCATCTCGAGAACGAAGGTCTCACAAGTCATGACTTTTTCTCTCTTGACACGGTAGCTGCTCCACGCTTGCAGCTACAAAAGTCTGTTGTGCGAACCAACTGCATGGACTGTCTCGACCGTACGAATGTTGTACAGACTACGCTGGCCCGTTGGGTGCTGAACGATCAGCTCCGTTCCGTCGGCATTTTGCAGCCAAATGATTGCGTCGAGAACCATCCCAAGTTTATAAGCCTATTCCGAAACATCTGGTCGGACCATGCTGACGTCATAAGTAAGGCGTACTCGGGCACCGGCGCCCTCAAGACCGACTACACACGCACAGGCAAGCGCTCGATGGAAGGTATTTTGCAGGACGGCATCAACTCGCTCACCCGATACACTAAGAATAACTTCTTTGATGGTCAGCGCCAGGATGCCTATGACCTTATTACTGGCGCTTGGGATCCACAGTCTGACATGCCATTTGTTGACACCCGGCCGTGGGGTGTGCGTCTTATGCCATGGCTCCTGTATTTGAGTATCTTTTTCGTGCTTGCTTCGGTCTTACTTCCTGGTGGCGAGCCATTGCGTCCATACCGCATCGATACTGGCTCTGTGCCTACCTTTGCCATATTATGGGGCCTTGTTGCTCTGTATGCCATTTACTTTATTTGGCAGCATGGTGTCGAGTACGTCGGCTGGCCTCAACTCAACCGGCCGGAACATCTCGTCCATTACACTGGGCCTGGCTACTACTCAAGTCTCCGCGGCCGCGCCGGCACGCCATGTGATCCGAAGCTGCTCAAGAAGCAGCAGGTCGCTGCGAAGAAGCTCCAGTGATTTAAGGGCGTTGTCCTTGCGGTCGTTGTCGTGTTTATATAGGTGTGTCGACTAGTCCTAAATATTCTTTTATCTCCCGTCATCCTTCCTTTCTGCTCGAATCATTTCGCTTGCATGTCTAGGGGCAGATTCCGGCTCTCGATGGCTTTGTCGCGGAACGTATGCACGGATGCGATTCTTAAAATGCCTGAGCTGTTGGATGAGTGTGATCGACGAGGGGGGCAATGTACGCAGCTGCGGAACGCTACGTCTGAAAGTCACGTGCGAGCTACTTCACTCGTCAGTCTCGATCGACGACACATTGCATACTACGAAACATGTTCTGTGCGAGTACGTGGTAAAGCTGTTTGTCAGTCCATTAACATGCGATAGTCTCAGGCGAAGCACCAAAAGAGCCTGTGGTATCGAAAAAAAGCGGCCTTTTGTATGAGAAGCGCTTGATTGAACGGTACTTGGAAGAGCATGGAAAGGTACGCGCCACTTCACTCCACGTCCATCCTCACTGGGCCATGTTGGCCACCGTACTAACCATGAATGCATGCAGGATCCTGTGACAGGTGAAGAACTCACTCGTGAAGATCTTATTACGCTCCAACAGTCCCCACGCATCGCCTTTCCGCGTCCTCCAACACATTCGTCGGTGCCCTCCCTATTGACAGCCCTACAGAATGAGTACGATGCGATGGTGTATGAGACTGTGGCTCTGCGTAAGCAGTACGATTCTGTGCGTCAGGATCTTGCGAATGCTTTGTATACAAACGATGCAAGCATGCGAGTGATTGCTCGTCTCATGAAAGAGCGGAACGATGCCCGCGAGGCTCTTGCAAGTATTCACACGTCGCTCGGGATGCCAACAGCAACTTCCATCTCATCGTCATCCACGACCACCACGTCCACAGCTCCTGGTTCAGCTACACAAGATGTCGACATGACTGTGCAGGGGGATGAGCAAGTGTTACCTCGCTCTCTGCCGCCGGCTGTGATGGAGCAAGTGGATGCCACAGCCTCGCAACTGTCGAGTGAGCGTCGAGCACGCATAAAGCGAGGTGCTTCTGCACCGTATCCGACGCCTGCAACGGCGTCTTCGATGGAAGAGCGTGAAGCTATTAACGCTGCGCACCGGGCATCGTCCCCAGGTATTCTTGCGCTTGATATCAGCGCAAATGGATCCCTTGTGCTCACGGGTGGTCAAGATAAGAGTGTCCACGTCGTCGATCGCGCCTCTGGGCAAGTGACGGCCAAGCTGCAGGGACACTCCAAGCCAATTACAGCTGCTGTATTCTCTGGGCGGAGCAACCCGGCTGTTGGCGACGCCGCACTTGAGGCACCGATGCCGGCGTTTGCTGTTAGTGCAAGTGCCGATGGCTCGGTCCGTGCCTGGCGTCGCACAGAAAACGACTCATATGAGCTGGCGCATGTTCTCGAGACGTATGACGCTCCTGTGACGGGCGTCGATGTCCACCCAACAGATAGCCTTGTCGGCAGTGCAAGCCGCGATGGATCATGGGCTATCCATTCGCTTGAGAATGGCGAGCGGCTTATGCACGTGCCAGCGCCAGCTGCTTCTGATGACCAGGGCACTGGGTACGTGTACGAGTCGTTCGCATTCCATCCAGATGGTCAGCTCGCCGCCACTGGCACGGCTGATGGTGCGATCCGCATTTGGGATATCAAGCAGGGCGAGCAAAGTGCTGTATTCCGCGGTCACGAAGGCAACGTGCATACATTGAGCTTTTCACAGAACGGCTATCTGCTGGTGGCTGCATCGCGTGATGCATCGCATGCCAAGGTGTGGGATCTACGCAAACTTGACGTGACACGTACAATTGAGGCAGCAGGCTCGGGGATCGAGTCGGTGCGTCTGGACGCATCAGCTCAGCTCCTTGCCGTCGTAGGACGTGACGTGCGTGTATTTGGGGGCAAGTCGTTTGAGTTGTGTGCAACATGGGATGCAGCGTCCTGCACATGTGCACAGTGGAGTCCCAGCGATGGCGCCTTGCTCGTTGGAAGTCTCGACCGCTCCGTGCGCGTCTTTGTCTCATCCTGACCACCTCACATAGCTTACTGTATGGATGCATCAAATTATGTACTTGCTAGTGGTACTACTCCAGCGCCTTTTGAACATAGGCACGGATCTTGCTGGGGTCTTTATGGCCATCGGATTCGACGCCAGAACTCGTATCGACACCCATAGCCTGGGATGCGTCCAAGGCATCCTGTACATTCGCAGCAGTGAGCCCACCAGCCACGAGGAATGGCACACGCACTCCGCAGCGCGTTGCTAGTGCCGGCGCATGTGACCATGTAAATGACATGCCTGAGCCGCCATCGTGCCCGGCTGCTCCTGCAGAATCAAAAAGGATCACATGGTGGTAGCCTGGCCTGGTCGCTTCGGCCAGTGCGCCGGCCCGCAATGTCATATCAGGCTCAACATGGAACACGCGAATCACAAATACGCCAGGCAAGTATCGAGCCCATTCAAGCTCTTCTGTTCGGCCATGTAGTTGGATCGCATCGAGCTGGAGCGACGATGCCACCGCGACTATCTCCTCCAGCGTCTGATTGCGGAACACACCGACGACCAACGGCCGGCACGCCGCGGCCTCAGCCATACGGTCCGCATGCCAAGAGAACCACTCGTGCGCACGCGAAAGTCGTGTCGCGGTTGAAGTGCATACTGAGGCCAACTTGGTATTTGTTTCGGCGGTGTTTGGCGCTGCCTTGTGCACGCTCTGTCTAATAGCACGCGCCTCGTCTGTGGACACAGTGCGTTTGGTTCCTGGCGCAAGGATGATGCCAATGAGATTTGCTCCTGCCTGTACGGCCGCTTCCGCTGCAGAAGGAGTCTGAATGCCACACACCTTGACGAAGCGGGGCCGCTGAACTGATGATGAGAGCACCGATTTTTCGCTCGATTCGCCTTGCAGTGCTTGAATAAAAGCGTGCTTGTCTTCCGCCCGCATGAGTGCTTCGCCCACCAAGAGCGCCTGCACACCCTGTTCCATATAGTGGACGACGTCGCTACGCTGCTGAATGCCACTGAGTGCAACGAGGATCACGCCGCGCTCAACAGCTGCTTGTGCTAGACGCGAGGTCGTGTCCATATCGACGTGGAAGCTGTGTAAATTGCGGTTGTTCACACCAATGACTTTGGGCGACAATAACAATGCACGCTGCATTTCTTCGGCATTGTTCACCTCGACAAGAGGGTCCATACCAAGCCGCAGACTGTATTGGTACAGTCTTTGCAAAGTCATGTCATCCAGCATGGCAACAATCAGCAAAACCGTGTCCGCACCAGCGAGACGCGCCTCAGCAATCTGGTACTCATCGAGAATAAAGTCTTTGCGGAGAATAGCCGGCCGCCTTGGCATGCACTCAACAACACGGCGTACCATGACTAAATCCTCGAGAGTGCCTTTGAACCACGTCGGCTCTGTTAGCACACTGATGACATTTGCACCACTCCTCGCATATAGAAGTGCCTGCTCGGCAGCGTGAGTGTTAGGTGCAATATCACCTTTGCTCGGCGATGCACGTTTGATCTCGGCCATGATACCGGGAACGATGCCACGTTCTGTCCCATGCAGCAAGCGTCGCGGAAAATCTATACGCACGGGATCTAGCTGCAGTGCGATTGATGCTTCTAGATCTGCCAAAGAGCGGCCAGGTATGGTCTGTGACTGAGCAACATCGAGTTTTCGTTGCCGGAAGATGCGTGTGAGAATACTTTCAGAGGTAGATGGCCCGGCTGAAGCAGGGGTGTTGAGAACATGTGGATTTTCTGCCCATGTGCCACCGCGCCAACTGAGAAAATTGCGCACCATCTCATGGCCGTACTCACTCATGACACTTTCGGGGTGGTACTGTACTGCCTCGATCGTGTAGGTCTTGTGCCGTAGACCCATCACCACGCCCGAATCCACATGCGCAGTCTCTCTCAATACGTCCGGTACCGCATCAATCTGGGCACACAGACTATGATAGCGTGTACCGGTGATAGGGACAGATGTAGACAGGCCGGCAAATAAGCCGCATCCATCGTGTTGCATCATCGACGTCTTGCCATGGAAGATCTCACCAGCGCCGCTGACAACACCGCCGAACGCCACGGTCACACACTGCAGTCCCATGCAAATGCCAAGAATCGGAATTTGGCCTCCAAAATGCTTGATACATGCAAGGCTTATCCCTGCGTCAGTGAGTGGATGGCCTGGTCCGGGGCTGATAACCATATTCACGGGCCGCAACGACTCGAGTGTCTCGATTGAGACTTTATCGTTGCGGAAAATGACAACATTGGCACCCTCTTCGACCAAAAGCTGTGCGACGTTGAAAGTGAAGCTGTCATAGTTATCAATCATCACTGTAATGCCGCGTCCTGTGCCATGAGGGCTCCAGATGCAGATGCGTCCATCATCGTGTACTTGCTCAATCGACTCGAGAGTCGCGGGCTCTGAAGAGCCATGCACCATAAGCTTTGAGGAGAATTAGGAGTGGATAAAAACAATAAGCTGGGACGGACTCGGCTCCCGTCTCTCGTCCACTCTGTCTGTCCTTTCCCTAGTGAGGTGCGTCGTTGGTCAATGGTGCCATAGGAGTTGGAGGATAGCCTGGATGTTGAGGTCACGTGCTTGGTCCGCCCAGCGACGCCAAGATGGGGGGAGACGTGTGCTACCGATGAAACGTGCGTGTGGTCGTTGAGCACTCTCGTGTGCCGCACGGACGTGAGGGTGTGAGCTGTTGTTGTTGTTGTTCTTGTAGCTACTATTGCTGCTGCTATTGACTGGTTGACTCACTTTCTCTATCTCTCTCCCTCTGTCTCTGTTTTTGTTCAATCTTCCTCTCTCTCTTTATCTCTTGTGAGGTAGTCTCGCTTAAGTGATGACGTCAAGAGAAGCGCACACTCTCTTGCTCGTGCACGATACGAAGCAGATTCATGCAGGGATTGGGATTCATGAGCCACTTGCTAGGCCGGATGTGGTACGTCATCTTTGTGGATATGGGTGAAAACTCAATCCCTGTTTCGCATGGGTCGTCGTCGACTTACACGCATGCGCACGCATGATGGATTTAGGTGGTCGAAGCATGTACTGGAAAAAAAGAAGACGGCACCTACTTAGCCGGAGACAGGTTGACACAAGCGATATCGCAAGGCGTGCAAGTAGAAGTCACGTATCCCGTTTCGGATGGAAATGTACGTGACTGGCAAGCTTTAGAGGCACTTTGGCATTATGTCCTGATTGAAAAGCTTGGCATACAACCAGCCAACAATACATATTACGTGATGCTCGCACTCCCCTCGCCGGTATCGCGAGATGTGTACGAGCAGGGCGCCAAGATCCTGTTCGAAAAGTTTAATGCGCCTGCTCTCTCGATGAGTGAAGTGCCCCTGCTATCCGCCTATGCACTTGGCGTCCTTACCGCGATGGTCATCGACATAGGTGCTGAAGACTCAAGTGCCGTCGCCGTGAGTGATTGCACGGTAGTGTCGTATGGCATCGTAATCACCAAGATCGGCATTGTTCATTGCACCTGGTGGCTCGCGTATCTTCTCACACAGGATGCACATGTACAAGAAGTTCTGGAGCAGGTGGCACCGGGCGACACACATGCTGCTGCATGGAGCCTTGCACAGCAGTTGGTCGACGAGCATCTGGTATATGTGGATGCCGAATTGGCCCGTTCCGAGGCGGAAGACGACGAAGGTGTTTTGGATGTGGCAGCCGCTCTTGTAGAAGGACGTGAGCGAGATGTCGTGACTGAGAAGCAGCGCGAAAGAGATGCACAAAAGTCAACTACGTCGTCTGCAAACACCATCACTGTGACGTTCCGTGGTGTTCCTGTTCAGGTGGGCGACGTGCGGAAGCGCTTCCATGAGCCGCTCTTCCGCCCGGCTGTACTGGAGCGAGTATCACTCGCCACGCCCATGCCCCGTGCTGTAGCGCAGGCGCTCCAGGCACGGCGTATTGGTGGTGAGCCGATGTGTATTTCAATTCCTGAGGCTGTAGAACGGGCGGTCTCTCAGATGCAGCCGATGGAGCGGCGTGTCCCGCTCTGGGAGAACGTTATCCTTACAGGCCCTATGGCGCTTACACGCGGATTGAATGCGGAATTAGTGCGTGCCTTGTCAGCGTACATGACGACAGAAGCGACAGAAGCCTCACAAGTTGCTGGTGAGCCGCATCCCTGGCAGCCCCATGCCGTGCGTGCATTGCGTATTCCCGACTATTTTGCCAACTTTAAAGAGCGAATGGACTTGGCACCGTATCTGGGCGCGACGATTTTCGCCAAGCTTGTATTTGGTGACTTGTCTGGTCGAAATTATATCACGAAGAAGCAGTATAACGAGGCAGGGCCGTCTGTTGCCTTTGCTTTGGGTAGTGTCTAACTATAGCTGTTCAACTAAACGAAGATCATGCATAGATAGACTGCAGGAGTCGGTTCCTTGGAAGCGTGCATAAAAATCATATAAATATTCATACGTAGTTCCTGTCTAACAGCTGCACTATATATATGTGAGTGTATGTGTGCGTATATGCATTTCATACACGGCAACTTGCGCAGAGAGCAGCCTCTTCATGCTGTACGGACAAGTTCCTCCACAGCATGCACGAGTCGCTCTGCATCATGAGTCGTGGCTGCTTCTGCATACACACGTACACAGTCTTCTGTGCCGCTGGGACGCACGAACGAACGGCCCATGGGTATTTTACCAACAAGTTCATCGATCTTGTCCTGCATGTGTAAAGGCGTCTCAAGTCGGCGCTCAGCATCTGTCGTGCGGAACATGGTGCGGTCAGGAACGGACACTTTCGTCAGGCGATTGGGCAGATCTGTGTAGCATGAGTCCCATTTGGGCGCATCCCACTGGCGGGTCGAAAGAATTGCAAGCACCATAAGCAGATCTGAGAGCGCATCGCCGACCGTTTGGTTGATTAGCTTTGCAAGCAAACGCAGTCGATTCACAGCTTCGATGGATAGTGCCTCTCCCTTCATGCTTGCCAAGTCCATAGCAACCATGACGCTGGGAGAAAACAGAACAGTGCCGTGGCCATTCGCTTCGAAGTACACGCCAATGTCATATTCTTCAGCCGCTCGATGCAAATGCTTGACGCCCGTCTTGGTACAAGTGACAGGAGCACGTTCCTTCAAGTATGCGGTCGATGCACCATTTGCATATGCAGTCTGCACACAGCCGACCTTGATGTCGAGATTTGCTTGTTTCACGAGCTCCGAGATGTAGTCTGTCGCAAGACTCGCGATCTTGTCACCGTCGAGGAGGTGGAAGCTGGCAGGGTCGTGAGCTGGACCCGTCAAGTAATAAAATACAATGCGGTCTGCATCGCCGTCGAAAGAGCATAATAGTGTTCCAGGCTTCACATCTGCTTCACCATCGTAGCCAATCGGCAAGCGCTGATTCGACTTGACATAGTCGGCGCCGCATCCATTATTCAGCTTGCCTTGTTCATGCACGGACGTGCGGAGCATTTTGATATCTACAAGCCCAGAGGGCAACTGATCCAAGAGTTCTTGGAGCGCCAGGGCCCCAACCCCATTGGCACAGTCGACAACAAGAGACATAGGTGTCTCTTGATTTTGCATAAGAGCGACAAACGATTTGGACAGCTTTTGGTAGTAGCACCTTTTGTCAGGATGACCGTACTTGATCCACATTTCATGTGAATTTCTTGCCATCACCAAAAAATGGAGCTGAGGTGTCGTCAACAAACCAGCGTTGATCGCCTCGGCACCCATTACTTGCAAGCCATCTTCCACAGCACGTACAAGTGCAGGGCTCGAAGGACGCGTGTCGTACGCATAAATAACACGTCGATTTGCACTCATGTCCAGACGCAAGGACTGGATCAGTGTGTGAATTTCATTCAGGAGTTGGTCGTATGAGTCCGCATTGGCAATGCGAGTACATATGGGTTCCCAGTCGGATGCAAGCATGTCGCCACACGCATCAACCATCTTAATGCCATTGTCTTCCTCAGGATTATGGCTGGCCGTGACCATAAGACCAGCGGTACAGCCACGCAGAGAAATACTCCGCAGAGCAGCAATAATACCCATGCGGAAACACACACTGTCCAGTAACTCTGCTCTGCCGGTGAGTTAGCGGCGTTCAGGCTCCATAAACATACTTGGTTCGGAATCCAGCCGTCCCGTAGGAATACGTCACATTCGGTTTCTCGTGTTTCGAATATGCGCTGGCAAGAGCTTGCTCATCAAGCGATGTCTTCAAGGCTATCGTCATGGTGGTGAGGACGAATCTGGGGCACCGTAGGCACACCGTGTCTCCATGGCATGTGCACGTGATATGTTCGTCAGCATTGTACATCTCACGAAGACGCACGGTCCAGGCATGAGGTGTGAGGACGCGCTGCAATTCATCGGCGTTGGCTGGCCAATATGCACCCGGCTACCCTAAACGGAGGTCCAAGAGGGGTGGAGGGGTGGGAAGGAAAGGAAAGGGGGGAACGAGATTCAACAAGAGCCAAGCGGGCAAGACAAGGCAGGACAGGAACTCCGTCAGTGTGACGCATGTGTTGGGGAAAACCAACTGAAGTGGAAGAGTCATAGGCCAATCGACGGCCTGAATATTCACCAACGAACAGCTTGCTGTACTCCTCTGCTTGCTGGGTGTGTGTGGGCCAGTCTACGATGTCGACGGTGTTGCAAAGTGTGACGCGTTCATTACCATGGTTCTTACTGGACTTTGCGAGGTCTCTACTTGGCGAACAATGCTTTAACACGCTTGTGTGGAATGCCAACTTGACGGATGTGCCGTGCTTGCGCCTTGGTCTATCCAAGGGTCTGGGACTCGGCATCGTTGTATTTGGCAGTATCATCAAGTTTCCGCAAATCTACAAGATTGTTAGCACGCGAAGCGCCGAGGGAATCAGTCTCGCAATGTACATCCTCGAGGTCGTTGCATACACAATCAGTCTTGTGTATGCGATTCGCCTGCGCATCCCCTTCAGTACATACGGCGAGAATGCTAGCCTTACGTTACAGAGTACGTGTTCCGCGGTGCTGGTCGTAGTCGCGATCGAAACCGACGGTAGAAAATGAATTACAACAATCGAACTAACTCGACGCAGATATGATCATAACGCTGCTGATCATTGCGTACTCACCAATGGACTCGGTATCGCGGCGGATCACAACCTTCTGTCGTCAGCAGCGTATATCGACGAATGCACTGTATGTGTGGGTGGGTGCCATTCTTATGTTGCTCGGCTCCCTGGCACTCATCAGCAGCACGATCGTACCGCCGCACCTGTTGCAGATCCTGCAGGGCCTCACAATCCCTGTGTCGCTCGCATCGAAAGTGCCTCAAATGCTTGAACTTCATCGATCGAAAGCCACAGGCGAACTTAGCATTATTGTTGTATTTGCGCAGTTGATGGGCACGATGGCCCGTGTCTTTACGACGCTCACTGAGACAAATGATCAGCTTCTGTTTTGGGGCTTTGCACTCGCCACAATTTTCAATGCTGTCATTGCTGTTCAAGTGATTATGTATTGGAACGGCAATGACCGCAAGCGTGGCAGCAGCAATGGCAGCAAGTATACATACCCTCTGCAGGAGAGTCGCTGGTTCGCCACGCCTGACACGTCCACGGGTCAGCTGCCCATTACTTCATCGATGCCGCGCACAAATACCAAGCTGGACTAACTTGTTGCAGGCAAACGCGATAGTTGTAAAGCCAAGAGCGTGCATAGAACGAATAATACCATGCTTAAGCATACGGGCACAGTCGGATCCCAGGCCAGTAAAGGCCCGGCGACGAGCGGCGCCAGCATACCGGTGAAGCGCCCCAATGCGCTAGCTGCAGCACATGCAGTACCACGCACAAGTGTTGGGAATAGCGCTGGCGTCAAACCATATAGGATTGCATACGCCGTTGTCGCGCAAAACGATACAAGCATGCCCGCACATACGACTGTAAAAGAAGCCTGAGCAAGAGCAAAGAAGCCCAGCGCAGCGGCCGTGAGTCCCAACGTCAAGGGTAATGCATACAAATGACCCCACGCCGTTTTCACAAGTGCGGCGCCAATGACACTGCCTGGTACACTGCTTAATGCATACCATATGAGACTGCGCAAAGTTTGTACAAACGATGTGGACGCCTGAAAGGACCCTTTGCGTTGAAGATACAGAGGAAAAAATGCATTGAAGATCGTAAATGCAAACGATAATAGCCCCCACAAGCACCATATAGTTAATGTTGTGTGCCGTTGAGGTAAGGCAAAGAGCAGACCACACCGGCCTCCCCATTCTGACGATAAGAAAAAAGCAGAGGCGAAGGCAGGTATTCTTCCAGACTCGATACCCGTTGAAAGAGGACCTTCGTCCGCCTCAGTGCTAGGATCAACGTTATCTTGGTGTTGTAGATCTTGATCTATGCCGCCATCACGACTAGCAGGGACCTCATATTCCATGCAATTGTCATCTTGACCATCAGGAACAGGATCAAAAATATCGTAGCGTCCTTTGTTGTACAATTCAATAGCATCTAAGACGCGATGCGCGTCATCAAGACGCCCATTCTCAGCCAAGAACAGTGGGCTTTCATGCACGCGACACAAGCAAAACCGAGCAGCTACCAGGACAAGTGTGGTGCAGCTCAGCATCGTTGTGAGAATGCGCCACCCATGATTCGGGTTCGTGCAAGCGTGCTCACGCATGCAACTACGACCCGGAAGTATAGCATATGCCATTAATGCACAAAGTACGGATCCGAGTGCAAAAAAGACAGAAAGAGCGGTAAGCCAGTGGCGTTTGTGAAGAGGGAGTGTCTCTATGAGCAGAGCACCATCAATGGGCATACTTCCCCCCACGCCCATGCCCACAACCGCAACGAGCAGACACGAGAGACCAAAATTCGGAGTAAGTCCAACAAAGAGGCCAGCAATACCAGAAACAAGAAGGCTTCGATGAAACACGTACAAGCGACCGTGTATGTCGGCTATGAAGCCCCAAACAAACGCACCAAGGGCCATGCCGGCAAACATGCACGTTGTTATGATGGTGGTGGCTGCATCACTAAGGTGCCAGTCATCTGTTTGTCATGCGAGTAAGCAAGTAAAGCTCGAGCGGGAAAGAGAGAGAGAGAGAGAGAGATCGCGTGTTCATGATTGAACTGTGGAAAACACTTACACTGAATGTGTGGCAACGCCACAGCTAGGCCTTGGAGCCACATCTGTCCACGTCAGCTGGGGCGCCCAAGACCGCGCGAGTGATGGACGTACATTATCCGCTGCCCAGCCAGACCCACATAGAACCTAGCAAGCAACGTTAACCTGCACCATACGTACGAGGAGCACCGCATGGTACGTGCCTACGCCCACATAGGCCATGCGCTCCTCCGGGGATGACACGACCATGGTGCATATGGTATCACGTGATGGCGATCAGCTCAAGAAGCGAAATAAATGAGGCGCGGCGTGAGTGGAGATGGAACGGAAGCGAGGAGGCAAGAAGTAAGAACACAGTGAGGAAGGAAGAAACTTCTGGAGGTGTTTGTGTAGGCCTTTAAGGCGATGCCAGGCAGTGGCCTATTAGGATCTGAGTGTGGGAGAAAGAAGATGGGGAGAAAAAGAGGTGGGAGGTGGCCAGCAAAAACGACGGAAGTGCACGAAGATCGCAGCTGTCTTCAGCGACGATGAGCCGCACAGAGAGCATTGCTGCTGTGGCGCGCGGCGAAGAAGCTAGTGAAAATGTGGCGCCGCAGGTCGAGCGTGGTGTATTCACGGAGAAGGATCAAGAGAACCTCGCGATGGACTCAGATGCCATTACACAAGTGCAAGTAGATGGCATGGTTCTGATGAAGATCGTGAAGCACTGCAAAGACAACCATGCGGTCAACGGCAGTAATGCTTGGGGCGCGCTTCTTGGTATGGACATGGGCGGTACATTGGAGGTAACGAATGCGTTTGGGTTGCCAGGCATGCGCTCAGAGCGAGGTGACGAGGAAGAGCGGACGACCAAGTCATCGATGCAATACATGGGCGAGATGCTGCGTCTCTTGCATCAGGTGAGTGCGGATATCAACCCAGTGGGTCTGTACCAAGGTGCATTTCTGGGTCCGTTCCTAAACACGGCTGTTGTCGACGGACTGAACACACTTTCGCTTCTGATGGAACGTGAGGGACAACATGGCCGAGGCAAGGCCGTCATGCTCGTGCATGACTACGCACAGCTGGCCCAAGGAAACACGGTGCTGAAAGCATTCCGCCTGTCTCCATCATTCATTGATGCATATCGGAAGGGAAAGTTCTCGTCCCAGAGCCTCATTGAACACCGCCTCACATTCTCGAATGTGCTGATTGAAATACCAGTCGACATCCGGAACTCGGCGCTGTTGGACGCTATGCTCACAACGTTGACGACGGAGCAGGCATCGGATGCGCGCATTGTGCCTCCGACATCGAGGGAAGAGCTGTCGTCGTCGTTATCGTCCGGGCATGTACTCGTGCCACCGAATTACATGGACTTGAACCTGGCGCTGGAGCCCGTGCTTGTGTCGACCATGGAGTCGACACTCGATGCTGCGGAGACATATGCAGCGGAGGCTGGAAACGTCGGCTATCAGGCACGACAGATCGCGCGTGAAAAGGCACGAGCCGATGCGTTTGTGGCGCGTCGCAAGGCAGAGAATGCGACGCGTGAGTCGGCAGGTCTGGCGCCGCTGCCCCTGGACGAGGTGCACAAACTGTTCAAGATCCCCGCAGAGCCGAATCGTCTCGAGAGTTTGTTGCTGCTGAACCAGCTTGATAGTGCTGCGCAGCGCCTGTCTGAGACTGCGGCTGTGGGCGCCGTGCAGCTGGATGCGGCTCGGACAGGCACAGCTTAGATAGAATAGTGTGTGTGAGATTTCCATACGAATCATGAGCAGAGATGCAGCTTGCCTATGGAGTTGGCGCTTTCGGGCTCGCGAGTGCACTGGCGCCTCGTCGGATCCCTCATTGAGACGCCAGCTGCATCCTGCATACGGATGCATCGCCTACATCGGTGATCGTCGGTTCCGTATCTACTTCAGCTTCTGCATACGAGCCTCAGCGGCACGCGCGCGTTTTTCACGCTCAATGCGTCGGCGCATCTCATCCGAAAGCGATGCATCGTCCATCGGCACGGATGGCGAGGCCGAGCTGCCGCCAAGCCGCTGCCAAAGGTGGCCCAGAGTGGAAGTCCGAGCTGGTGCAGCAGGTTCGGGTGCCGTAGCTTCCGCAAGGGCTTCCTGCTTCTCTGCTTTCGATTCACGCTCACGCATCTTCTCCCGCATGGCGGCCCGACGAGTGCGAGCTTTTGACGACTGAGCCTCTTGCATCTCAGCGGTCAGAGCCGATGGCACACGAGCACCACCGACACCCATCTCGTCCCAAGCATACCAGTCAGGCTGCTCTGCCATCACACGACGAAAGACAGTGCGGCTGGCTTTGCCGCCACAAAGGTCGTATGCTGTGCGATGTGCAAAAGCAGAGGATGACGAGGACGATGACGACATACTTTCAGGACGAAGAGGAAGGACAGGCAACGTCGGATCTGCACGCTGCTCCACGAGTAAGTAGTGCACCATGTCAGGCTGGTCAGCGGCGGCAGCGAGCTGCAGCAGAGTCGTAGGGACAATGGTGCGCGACGAGCGAGCCTCGCTCTCACGCCACCAAGAAGGCAGTGGCGCATCGATGAGTTTGGCTTGCACATATGCGAAAGATCGAGCAGCGCCATGGTTGCCATCACTGCCGTCGCCGCTGTCACCAGCGGCGCCCGTCAGCGAGCTGCAGCGTGCAGACTCCAGCAGCTCCTGGTGCCGAGTGAGAAAGTTGGTGAGTGCATCGATCTTGCCACGGCGCACCATCGTCACGAGACGTTCCCAGCGCTCACGCACACGCGACTCCTTCTTTTCGCCCTTCTTCTGTGCATGGCTCGCCCCCTCTTGCTCACGTGTACGCACGCGCGGACGTGCGTGCTGCTGGGCATCGCTCGCACGTAACGCACGTGCCACAGCTTCTCGATGAGCATCGTCCTGAGCAGCAAGCTCCTCCGGCGTCAGATGTGCGACTTTGATGCGTGTTAGCTCGAAAAAGCAGCGGAGGATCTCCGACATGGTGGGTCGCTGCGTCGCGATAGGGATGTGGGACAATGCGCCAAGCGCCTGCTTCTCGTCTAATGGACTCGGCGCATGGCCTGGCCAATGCCAAAGAACGCCATGGGCCGAGCGCATAGAAGCTCGCACCCATACGTGTTCAGACCGAGCGATCAGGTCGCGCCAAGCACGCCGGTTTAGCAGCTGATGGATATCGTGCGTAAGTTGTGCCTCACCATAGCGACGGAGATTCGCTCCGGCGCTCTTAGCATGCCGGCCGGTCGAGTCCTGCGCAGCCTGAGAGCCACCCTGTTTTCTTCGGGTCGTGTATCGATGGAATGTCTTGTGAGCAAGCACAATGACCGAGCGCTGCGGCTTCGCGCCGCGTGCTTTCGCTCGTTCCGACAGCGGTAAAACGTGCAAGTTGAGCGCAATGGTGGCTACAGCGAAATGACCACCGCCCATCATGATAAATGTCCAGAGCCGCAGCGGGGGCAGTTTGTCAAGCGATGGCTGTGGCTGTGACTGCACCGGCGCTGAATCAGAGAGTAGTTCAGAGGACGCCGTTGACATGGACGACATGGTATCAGAGTCGGTCGCCTCCTCGTCCTCATCATCCTCCTCGTCGCCTTCTTCTTCAGCCTGATCTTGAGCCTGACTCTTCGAAAGCCATGGCACAAGACCTGTGCCATCCAATACATGCATCTGCATGGACCGACCCACATGTTGTGTGCCTTGCACATGCTTGCCTGACCATCCACATGTGCCTGGGCGTATGTCAAGCCGCGGCGTTGTCAGCGCTGAAAGGAACCTCGAAGGTGGCGCTGACTCTCCAGATGGCGCAGCAGCTAGCAACACATCTCGATAAATCCCCAGTTGTGTTTGCTCGAGCTGCGTTGGCGCATTCGGCGCGGTTTCATACCACCACATGGGCGAGCGCAATGCATCAGACATGACATGAGCTGTCAGAGCAGCAGCATCCACATGCTCATCGCTATCCTTTGAGTCCCTTGATCCGCTATCTGACAGATCCAGGCGTCGAATCAGGGCTGTAAGCTCGTCAGTCGTATCCGCGTCATCGCGTATGTCCTGGTCTTCGGCATCGCGATCAAGCGACGCACACATCTGATCGAGCTCTTCACGCGAAACCAACGGAGCCTGCTTTCCACCAGGCGCGCGCAAGTTGTGCTGACGAACAACGAGGTTATATCGGTGCCACAAACTGCGAAAGTGCGAGCGCTGTTGCTGCACGTTCGTAAATGTGCCGCAGCCAGGACACATGGTGCATGCAGGTGCGCCCAACCGGGGCGGCGTTGGTAGGACGGACGGTGTAGATCCAGACGACGCAATGGACAGTGTTGGAACTGCTGGTGACGATGATGACGATGATTGTTGCGACTGTGAAACATCTTCTTCATTTTGCCGTAGGGTTAGGGAAGATACAAGCTCCGCAGGGATATCAAATGCGTACAGCGGCGACGCAAGCCATGGGTGCCTTGCTGGCAGACCGCGCTGTCCGCTCGTAGACATAACGACCTGACGAAACAATGCACGAGCCACGTGTATGTTTCTGACGATGTAGCGCTCAACGATGCTAAGAGCCAGGGAAAGGGAGGAGAACAAGGAAAGAGATGTATGGACATCAGATACGAACAAATTAGGTTTCACACATGCGCGTGATTCCAGCCAATGCGAAACTACGTCAAAAGGGCCCTTTCATGACGCCGAAAGTCCCAGGGTCGTGTGACAAAGGAGGTAGGTTGTGGAGGCGGATCGACAGGTCATGAGGAGCAAGCGTTAAGCGGGTGTGTGTGTGTGTCCGTATGGAGCCACAACCAGCATTGTCAAGCTGAAAAAGAACTGGGACTATGTCTGAACATGAGCTTATCGCATGACAATAGGCATAGTGCACACGCAAGTGACCGATCACCTCCGTTTCTTTTTTTTTTTTTTTCCTTTTTTTCATCAATACAGCATAGATGTCCCCTTACTGGTTTGACATGGTGTAAATGAACACGTGCGACGCTTCGGCAAGACCCAATTTTATGTGCCTCTCATAAAGATCCTCGTCTCTTCTCGACAAATCTCATAGGTACATGCTAATAATAGGCTACAGTGTGCAGGAGTGGATAGGCAAAGCACTGCTGTTGCTTCTCAAGGATTTCGTCCATGTCTTCGTCTATGTCACGAGCTTGTTCAATCTGGTTGTGAGTATGTAAGATGCATCGAAAATTCCAAGAACAGGACGGATAAAAAATGCGACTTCTTACGTACCATCTCAGCCAGAGAGAGAATGGCATTGGCAGCTTTTTGTGCTTCCTCGTGATTGTCTTTGATTTCCACATTGATAATATGCACAGGTCGATTCAGTTCTTGCCGGCGGCTCAACAGATCTGATACATGTGTGAGTTTTTTCATTGCCAGACAGACCAAGATTGTGTACGCACCCTCGCAAACGCTGTCGAAGCAGCGCTCTTCACATGTGATAACGACATCTGAGACGCGGCGACACTCCTGCCAGCGCTCAGGGGCTGATTTAATGTGCCGATTACGATCCAACATCGGCAAGAGCCCATTGGCTTCATAGAGTCGCGAATCCTTCTTCATCAAATCCTGGAACATGGTCTCATACGGTGTACCAAACGCATAGATATTGGGCTTGTCAATCGACGGGCCTGGTAGACGCACTGCAGATCCAGTGCCACATGACGTTACGAGATAACCAGCATCCCTGGCACTGGGTTAGTCGAACGCATCATCCATACACACATACGTACTTGAGAGCAGCATGCGCAGACATGGACCGGTTCTTTTTTGTGTAAGTCCATCCTCATACGTGCATTCGTTCGCGCACACGCAATTGAATACACACCTGGTTACTTGCGCACACAACGCAAAAAGCGACATGACCGCGCCCATCGGCGTCCGTAGCCATCGTCCAACAAGCTCTTGCAAAACACTTTCCAAAAAAATCAATCTATGAATAGACTACTACAGTGGATGTACGGCGCGACCTCCAGCAAAATGCCTAGCCAGCCAACAGCTGATAAAGGGGCGGGGCGGCATTAGCAGCTAGGCCAACCAACTAGATTTCCCAATCATCTGGATTGGGACCTCCACACATACCAGGCTCAACATGCTCGAGATGAGGGAGAGAAAGGAAGGGGGCACCACGTCGGCTGCGCATGAAGCGTTAACCGAAGCTTCGGCTCCACAACGCAAGCGAACGAAACGGCACCGCGTGTGGAGGCCACGCTTCATCCTCTCGAACAAGTCCGTCGTCCCAATTGACGGCCAACCTCGTGAGCGTTGCGCGGGAAACCAACAAGAACGAATTGAAAGAAACAGATCAGAGCAGCTTGAACTAGTGGCGAAATGTACCGTCGCGAGTCTTCGTAGGACAATGGACCCATCAAACGTTCCGCAAGCCTCAGCGGATGCATCCAGTACAGAAGGCGTCGCTGAGGCTGTTGCATCGAAATATATGAATGAGCTGACGGCGCGTCTATTGTCAACAGCATCCGAAAGCAGTACTCTTCAAAATGAAATAGCTACCCAGACTTCCGCATCACCACCAACTGTGACGCCTTCAGCAGATGTATCTGCGCCGAACGCAGTTACCGCGAGTGCTCCGGATGCAGAACTTGACTCGACAACCGCGGCGAGTCTGGAAAAGTTCATGTCAACATTGAAAGAACACTTACAGCTGGATACTGATACGTGGGATATGTCTGGCTCGGCTGAAGATGTGTTTTCTTCTTCGCTGCCTGCCATGCTGGACGATCCGTCTGCAGCACTAGCATCAACATCGACAGGAGCCGCACCTTTTGCACACACATCGGGCTTCCCTCTTGACAGATCATCGACTCTTACAGAAGCATCTGCATCTGCTGCTGATGCGAATGCAAGTTCAGATCCAGAGCCAATACCCTTGTCGGTGTCAGTACCAGTGCCTGTGCCGGTATCGCCACCGTCTATTCCGCCCGTGCCAAGAGAGCGCGTTCATTCCCTTTCGCCTGCCGAACACCGACAGAAAATTGCTCAACTTGTCCGCGAGCACATGCATGAAGAGGCGCATGGGCTCACAAAGTTGGGAACAGGCTCAACGGCACCACTCATGACCAAGATCAAGTGCCTACATGCCAGCGTGGCGCAGAAGTCGTACGGGTCTGAGAAACGTTTTCTTTGTCCACCGCCCGTAGTACATGTCCAGGGAACGCTTCGGCATGCGCCAAGCGCTCCCATGCTGCTCATGCAAGTGCAAGGCGAGGATGGCGACAGCTTCTCAGGTGAGCAAATGACGTCCTTGGACGATTCGGGCCATGCTCGCTTCACCGAGCTGCATGTCACCGGCACCGGCAAGGCCAAGAGTTTTCGCTTGCAGCTGCATCTCCTGGCGCCCCGCGATGATGCTGCGCCCATTAAACGCATGCGCCTCGGCCTGGGCTTGTCAGATACCGCAGCTGTTCGAAATGCAAGTTGGGCCTGCTTTGACTCTGCGCCCATTGGCATCATATCCAAGCCATCGAAGCGTATTGCCAAGGCTCGCAATGTATCGGCGCACATCACCAAGGATGCATCTGTCTCGCTCTTTAACCGCATCAATTCGCAAACATACCGTACAAAATACCTATGTGCTCAGGATGGGCGCTTGTTTGCACAGAGCCGCTCATGGACGGCATTCCGCCTCGTTGTGCTCTCGCGGCGAGATGCGTCTGGGCCACTTGATACATCGGACGTGAGCGTGTTGACGTATGGCTCGGTAATTTTGCTTGTTGACCCAACTTCAGGCGCAAGTACAGACCCGCTCATTGTATGCAAAGTGGATCGCGGCCGCATTCTTCCGCCGATCGATGGCCAGCATACGTCAGACGACGACGATCATCACGCTTGGGGCGCGGTGGCCCAAATGCAGAAAGTCGCACTCATGCGCTTCGTTCCCACGCAAGGTGAATGGACATTGCATGCACACACGCCTAGAACATACCTATGTGCTGGCACACCACCTAACACGTACGGCGATGCAGGCAACAGTGGCGGCGGCAACAGCAGCGGCAGCAGCAGCAACGGCATTTCATTAGGCAGCGGCGCTGGCATGGCGCGCTCGGATACATCGGACGACGCACATTCATTGCCTCTCACATTCGCCAGCACGCGCCCACTTCCTTGGACACAGCATGTGGTAATGGACGAGGCCGAAGATGCATTTTGTTGGACCCTAGTTGGTATCTCGCATTTTGAATACGCATTTATGGACGTCGATATGCTGGGCTTACACAGTCCGTCGGCGTCAATGGGTTTGGCGCTCACGCCATTTCCCCTTGTGACGACGATGCCTTTTTATGATGCAGCCTCCCACAAACTGGCCATGACAGTGCAACACTTTCTGTACGTGCGAAACTCGGCAGCCCTGCAAACACCGCGCGATGCATACGAAGCCATTCATGCAGAATCGCAGTCGTCGCAGCTCGAGGCGCTCGAGGTGTGGATCGGGCCTCTAGGCCCACTGACGTTGGCTTCCGTACCTGTGCCAGAAAGTGACGAAGCTGAAGTGGCCGTGCAACTCCCGCCTTTGCGTGAGATCCTGCAAGCCCGCCTTGACCCATGGAAGACGCCTCTGTCATCATGCACACTACCGATTCTCTTTGTGCGCGCCTACGACAGCACCATATACCACTCGGGCCGCCATGTGCTGTGCCAAGATCTCGTCGCTGTTGTACGGGCTGCCGGCGACAGCAGCGCCGCAAATGCACTCCAAAAGCTCAATGTCGGCCTGGGTGAGCAGGCAGGCGCGCATGAACTGCCCCCTGGGAGTGTATGGACACTCCGTGTGATTTAGTATATTGGGCGAGGGTATGTCGTCGATGGGCCACGTACAAGAGGCTCGAGTCGCTGCTGCCGCAGCACACAAAAATATACAATCTTCAATATGCGTGTACTTTCTTGCAACAGCCTCCATGATGTCGAGTAGACTGCGGGCAGGCCGTCTGAACAACTCTCGCCAACACTAGCTAGCTCCACAGAAGCAAGGCTGGTCGTTGGCCTGCAAGACACCCAATGGGTGTCGCGGTGTAGGATGCAGGCGCGCGACGCCAGCCAGGAGGAGCAGAGTCGGCAGCAACAGGGGATGCGGTGGCGTCTCCATCAGCATATCCGTCTGAAAAGCCAGTCCCACCCTGGTCTGTGAGACGAGCATGATGGGGCTCTGACATCGCCTCGTCCTCCATGGCATCGCCAGTAGGCGAGTACGCTGCGTCATTCTCTGCTGACCAGAATGGCAACGTCGCAGCACGTTCCTCCATCTCACCGAGACAAGCAGACGCGGCCACAGATTCATCCACATGCGATAATTGATGCAAACGACATAACTGTTCCACACGCGAATGCAAATTCGCGTCATTGTCACATAATGATAATGCTAGTGTATGTAAGTCATGATCAGGTGTCTCGAGAGCATAAAATATGACCGTGCGACGCAATGGACCACGACGCATCCTGTCTGTTGATGTACGCAGGGTAGAGGTCATGTCATGAGACCCGCTGTTCTCATAAGGCCATCGCGGCACATGAAGAGGCACTTCAATCTCGTCCATATTCGCAAGATGCTGGAGCCAAGCACGTGCACAAGTACGCTCCGACATGGCTGCGCAGACAAGCGCGTCCACCAAAAGGGGCAAGAACATCGGTGCCACGACATGCATGTGACGAAAAAGTGGATCCCAAAGTCGTGCTGTCTCTTCAGACACGGGCGAATCCATGCCGGCGACATCCGTGCGACCTCGGCGGCCGCGTCGTTGCTTCATGTCAGTCGGAAAGAGAGCACCAGGTAGAAGTAGCTGACTTATGAGCTCTTGGAGGACAGACGCAAGTTGCTTCGTTTCTTCTTCATCCTCAAGTGAGAAAGATGGATCACCAGGTTCATCGCGTTCCTCATCTTTGTCATGAGCTCGGCGCCCCAGACGCGCAGCCGTGCTCATTAGCATGGGCCGTGCAGCACGACGACTCCACTCCTGACGCACAAACTGCTCAATCTGCACGAGCGCATGAAAATGGGGCGGCATGTTCCGCTGCATAAGACTTACATCTCGCAGCACGGCTGTTGCTTGTTGCTTGTATGCATACAAGAGCTGTGCAGCACGTACTCTAGTGGTAGCCCGTGCCTCTTGCTCGCCATCGTCCATGCCGGATTCTACATCATCCCCTTCTTGCTCGCCGGAGCTATACACACTGCCACCGTTGTACACTTGCAGTGTAGGCCGCCAATAATGATGGTCGAGCCATGCTAAAGCACGCTCACTAGCCGTGCGGCAAACACTTATGCTAGGCAACTCTTCATGGGTGGAGCAATGCCGCACTTGGACGAGCCACTGAGGCAGACCTATCTGCTCAGCAATGGCACCGATCGATTGAGCATATACGCCAGTTTGGAACGAGTCCACGACTGAGTTGACGAGTCTGGTAAGCGCCATGGCATAAGAAGCTCGTGCCGCATAGTCAGATACACGTGCTTGATCGAGCATGACGCTCTCAACAAGCAGCGCCGTCGACTCAACAGCCTGAGGGCAGCAAGTGCGATGAATCCACAATCGCACGACTCCAAGTGCAGATTCTATCGCATTACGATCGCGCCTATCGCCATAGAAGCGCTCATACACGTACGAAATTTCTTCGTGCACATTCCCATAGTACGGTGTGCGCCGCGGAAGACGCATATCGCGCAGCTATAACCCGCCACCTGCAAGTTCTGGGTGCAATGTGTGTTGTATGACGCCGCGTCCAAATTCCTGTGAGGTGGAGATGCTCCTCATTTTTAGAGAGGCACAGATGAAAAAAAAATTTTGACTGGCTTCCTGACATACAATGTGGAGGAGCCCTTGCGGCACCGAGGGCTCGCGAATCTACCTACTAGGAAAGTTGCACATTTGTTGGAAATGAATGAGCAAGCCAACCTCACTTGGCGTCGCCGCCGGTTCGTGGACCCTAACAACGCCGCGGCATTGGTCAATACCACGTGGGTGTCATAAAACCCGCTCCAGCTGTGCTTGGACCAACAGCGTTCCAACCTTAACGAAATGGCGTTGCCACCAAGTTTGCAAGCCCTGTCCATAGGTGCGCGTGATGCCACGAACACGCTGGAGTTTTACGTACGTACATGGATCGAAACTCACACCGCCAGCTGGACTACCTTTGTATGTGGTTACCCCTTCTAACACCTGAACAGGCCCCTTTTCTGCGAAGATCCTATTGAACTTTCATGAGCAGATCGTCCCGCTAGTGTGCGGCGAAAATGCACGGTACCGTGGTCAGTTACGTGTAGTGATTCGCCCTGTGCCGCAGCCTTGGCATGCATCCTCGACGCTTCTGCACGAGACGGCTCTCGCCATCGCACGCCTTGCACATGACAATCGTGAGATGCTAGAGAATGCATACACCAACGCATTCTGGCACTTCTCTATCGCTCTTATGCGATCGGCGGAATCTTGGTTCGATGAGAATGCCCGTTCCAAGACGCCAGATCAAATGCGTGCCGAACTTGTCTCGCTAGCCGTGACGATCTTGGGCGATGACGCGCGGAAAGCGGGCAACAAGCCTCTGGTGCACTTGCCTGATGGCGAGACCCTTACGAATGCTGTCCACTCATGGACACGTGTCGGGAAGGGCAACGATGGCTCGCGCATTGTCCCTGATCTCAAGTACTGCGTACGTATTCCCTGTGTGCCTCCGAGCCCAATGTACTGACAGAACGACCAGGTCAAGATCGGACGTCAGAATGGCATTCATGTGACGCCTACTGCATTGTGGAATGGCGTCGTTGAGCCCAGCATCTCGAGCTCATTTTCCAAGGAACAGTGGATGAACTTTTTGGACGAGCGAATTCCCCGTGCCAACATGTAACAGTTGCCCACGCATGAGGGCAATACCTCTTTGGTCCAAGCTATAGGTACTTAGACCAGATCGGCCAGCGCGCATTGTGCCGCATATAGTGAGAGTGTCTTGATGCGTGTGTTGGCCTGAATTGAAACTCTTTTTTTCCCGACGATTGCCACTTCCTTAGTCCAACAGAACATCGGGTGTCTCCACAGGTGAATTTTTATCTACAACTACCCAGCATGCCTACCGGGGCCTTGACAAAGACTTCGCTTCCACTGCCGCTCATTGCGCGTGGAAAAGTGCGTGATGTATATGATTCTGGCCTAAACTCTGGTGAATACAAGGGTGCAATGCTTATTGTGGCGACGGACCGGATCTCAGCATTCGATGTTGTACTTGAAAATGGCATTCCAGACAAGGGTCGCATCCTGCATGGCCTGTCAGAGTTCTGGTTCCGTCAGCTAACACCCAAGATTATTCGCTCGCATCTTCTGGGAACGCAGTTTGATGAATTTCCACAGCCGCTAAAGGAAGCCCTTGCTAATGTGCGCGATCAGGTCGAAGGTCGTTGTATGCTCGTTCGTCGTGCCAAGGTGCTACCGGTTGAAGCTATTGTGCGTGGCTACATCACGGGTAGTGGCTGGTCAGAGTACAAGCGCAGCGGCACAGTGCATGGCATCAAATTGCCAGAGGGGCTCAAAGAATGTGAACAGATTCCAAACGGACCTCTATTCACGCCGTCGACAAAGGCTGAGCAGGGAGAGCATGACGAAAACATTCATCCAGACAAGGTGGCTGAGCTCATTGGACCAGAACTTGCTGAGAGTGTTGCAACGAAAGCCAAGCAGCTATATGCAGAGGCAGAGAATTTTGCCAAGTCACGAGGTATCATTCTGGCTGATACCAAGTTCGAGTTTGGTCTTGTGCGGAACATTGTGAATGGAAAGGAACAAGATGAATTGATTCTTGTGGATGAAATGCTGACGCCCGATTCATCGCGGTTCTGGTCAGCCGACAAGTATGAGATGGGTCGGTCACAGGAGAGTTTCGACAAGCAGTACGTGCGCGACTGGATGAAGGCCAATGGCTTGGACAAAGCGGCACAAACTTTTACGCCCGTGACTCTGCCAGACGAAATCGTCGAGCAGACAGCTGCCAAATACCGTGAGGCGTACAAGATGATTACGGGTCGCCAGTTTGAAACGACAAACTAATGGTCATAACAGCCAGATTCCTACTATACAAAATAGTTGATTTGCTATACGTACACGAGGGAAGCGAAAGAAAGAAAGAAACATCCGAGGTAGTTTGCGTTCGTTAGCTGCGACGCTTCAGCGGCGTCACTGCAGGAATGATGTTCTCTTGTGAGGGACGCTCTTGAAGCGGCATGTTAGTACGGCCTTGAACATTTGGTTCGTGGGTGACAAGTGGCGATGCCTCTCGTGGACGGTCTGTAGCTAAGGGTGCGATTGCTTGCTCGAGTCGATCTGTCACATTTGACATCGCGGTCTGCAGAATGCTTGCCTCGTCGCGGACGGACGACGCCACTGCACGGGCATCGAAGAAGTTTAGTGCGCCCTGGACACGGCGCATAGCTTGCGTAGCGGCCTTACTAGATGCATCGGCTGCGTCCATGTATGTTTCCATAGGCTCAGTGATGGAGCGGGTGGATGAGACAATATGGTCTAATGTGGCATGCGTTGACAAAGACAACCCACGCCGATGTGAATCCCATTGCAATGCTTCATCATGTCCGCTTGTGCGAACAAGCTCGATGGTCTTATCAAGGTGCTGCGTGGCCGCGTCCTTGCTACGTTGAGTATCCGAGGCAGTCGATGTATATTCCGACATAAGCTTTGATAATGTCTCGCGCTCATGCATCGCTGCATGTTCTGCTAGCTTGGCTGCCTTGAGATGGCGCTCAAGCCGCTCGTCCTGCGTCAAGGCAAAAGAATCAATGGCACTGAGCAGTGTTTTTCGCAGCGACTCAGTCTCGAGCTGAACAGAGTGACGTACGTCATTCCACTGCTGCGTCTCCAACGCAGCACGCGCTTGGGCGCGTGTCAAACCATCATTCGCATGATGCGTGAGCGAATCCACGTGTTGCTCGATTTGTGTCGACGCCTGATCCCACGCACGTACGACTTGTTCGGATGCATAAAGAAGGTCCGACACGCGCGAAGTGTGCGTTTCAAGGCATGACGTCATGCGATCGGCTGTGTCCATGTGTGTTGAATACAGCCCGTGAAGCTGCTGCGTCATAAGTTGCAGTACTGACGCGGCCAAACTTTTTATGGCTGGCTTGTCGAGGGCGGGAAAAGCCGTGAGATACTCGTGAATAATGTTTTGAATCGATGAGGCCTGAGACTGGACCTGCTCACTTAGTGATGATAAAGTTTGGCGAATATCGATGCCAGCGCATGCATTGATATGAAATCGCGCCTCATGCAGTTGTTGTACCAGATCCGACATAGCAGTACGTGTCTGCGCATCAACATCTGCGCGGCGTGCAAGCTGCTCTTCAAGAGAAGATATATCTCGTTCAGCCTGCTCAGTACAAGTGCGGAGTTTGGTTTCAGCTTGCACTGCATCTGCCTCACGCTTCGCAAGCACGCGCGTGTTTTGTTCAAGCTGTTCTTGCATGCTCGTAAGCCGACTTGCAGCAACGTCAGCAGCACGACGGTACTCATCGACCTGTCTCTTTAGCATGCCTTGTTCTGTCTCCATACGAGCCCAATTGTCCTCGCTGACAAAGATGCCGTTCCTTGCACGGGTGGCAACCAAATCACTGCGCAAACGATCGATTTCTGTAACGTATTCACGCAACAGCGCCGTTCGCGTCATGCGCTGATTCGCCTCAGGTCGATTCTTGATCGATTTCGCACGCGAAGCATAATCGAGGGTGGATAATGTTTCATCGAGGTTATCGCGATCGTCACTGACCGTAGCAATGATGCAAGTCTTGGCGCGACCGCCTAACGAGTCTTGTAATAGACGCGTCAGGCGCGATTCTCGATACGGCACGTGTGTACTTCCGTCGACGAGCGCATTGATGACACGGCCCAACGTCAGCAAACTTTGGTTAATGGCACCCGCCTCGCGAGCACGTTTGTTCTCTGCGCCACTGCGCCCAATGCTCTCGCTCCCAGCTAAATCAACTAGGTTCAGCTTGCCGATTCGCATCAGCTCTTCACCACGAGCGCCCGTATCTTTAATCTGCACAGTAAGGGTAAATACGCAATGGGAGCGGCTCGAAGTATGATTACACAAGGTGGAAGCGACATGCCGACGTTCGCTTCCATATCGCAGCAAAGAAAGCCCATGTGCTGCACTGGTAAGCGGAACTTCCTCAAGACCTTGTAGCACAACACCGCGTCCACGTGGATCATCATACATGCGAAGCTGAGTCGACACGTGTTCATCGCCAAGCAAATCACGCAGCTCTTCATTGTACAGTTCGATGAGCGACATTTTCACAGCATAGTCATCACCACGCGACTCAAGCACATGGAAGAGACGGTACAGTGTACGAGGAATCACGCCAGCTTCTGGCGCATACGTCTCCATGTACGAGGCAAGATCGCCTTCCATAGTGTGCGTCTTTCCCGTGCCTGTTTGACCGTAGGCAAAGACCGTGCAATTATAGCCAAGTAGTACATCATCGAGCAGGGAGCCGACGGCATCAGTATATACCATGTTTTGATCAGCTTCTGCGCTGAGCACGTGGTCAAACGCATAGGTCTTGGTACGCGACGACGATGGTTGCGTTTCTTGGATTACCGTGATACGCTCACCACGGGCACCCTCTGTCACTAGTACACTATTCCCAGTACTTGCCGTACCACGAACTCGCACCATGACGCGCATAGATGTCTCTGTACGTCGAAGGTCTCCATGAGACAGTTGTCTTTGCTGTTGCTGTGCACCAGAGCCCGAGCGGCTCGGAACGCCAGGTCGCAAAGTCCCAGCCATACTCGCAGTGGCAGGTGCAGTGCGACTAGGCGCACGCACACCAAGATGTGTGCGGCGATGCGGAAGCGCCATTGTCGCCGAAAAGCGCCTCAGGAAACGCTCGTCTCACTCGCGTCCTTTAGCGTGGACAAGTGTTGTGGATGGAGGACTGAGTCGATAAAGCTTGCCTTTTTTTCTCGGCTGCACGCGTGCATGTCTTGTCCCACTCTTCCAGCACTCATTCTAGTCTCGCACTCACTCACATAGTACGACACGCGCGCTGCTACCGACGCGTAGGGAAAACTATCACGTGACTCTACGATCCACCCACAGTGCTACGCTCGCGTCCTGCGCAAGGCCAGCAGAGGCAAGTATGGGAAGGGAGGGATGAGCCTGGATATGGGTAAGCAACATAAGCGGAAGAAAGCGAGCGCAGTAGACGCAAGACGATCATACTAGTGCATACGTACCGCAACGCAAATCACAGCATCTCTGTGTGCGGCCAATTTGCAAACCACGCGTTTCGTTTGAACATCCCATACATACACAAGGCGGTCTTCACTGCCGCAAGCGACACAAGTGCGAGATGGGCGGAATACTAATATGCCTGTACCAGCATATTGTGTATTTTTGTGCGATGTGTATGTTTTGAGAATGCGCGCATTGGCAATGTCCCACAAGCGCACGGCGCTATCGAGACTCGACGCAAGCAGCTGCAGTGATGAGGGAGAAAACTGGACCGATGCCACCGGTGCCTGGTCTGTATGCTGGAGTGTGCGCAGACACAGACCGGAACTCGTGTCCCACAGACGGCTGGCGTAAGTGCGTGAAGAGCAGGTGGCCTACTCACATGAGTCCATCATACGACGAGCTTGCTATCATGGTGCCATCCATGCAGAAGTCCACGCATGTCACAGCCTCGGAGTGTGCAGCGATTTCGCGATGACATGTGCCGCGCTGGATGTCCCACATGCGGATTGTCTCGTCAAAGCCACCGCTGATGAGCAGTGTGCTGAGTGGATGGCATGCAACACACATCACATACGAAGTGTGGCCTAGAAACGTGCGCACTAAGTGGCCCTTTCCAGCGGTGTGAGACAATAATACGCACACGCACTTCGACTTGATACGTACCGATTCTGCATCCCATAGACGCACACTGCGGTCGTCTGACACACTCGCAACGTACGCTGAGTCGCGTGTCCAACAGACGCCGTTCACTCCCTGCGTATGACCTTCCAGCGTGTGTAGCATACGGCCTGTATGAACTTGCCATATATTGACGAGCTTGTCCGCTCCGCCTGTTGCAATTTTTTGGCCATCGTACGAGAACGCAATGCTGGTTACGCTCTTCGTGTGTCCATACATCATGTACAGAAGGGAATATGCGTCTGGATCCTGTGCGTCTGGTGCATTCAGCGCACCCTGCACGTCGCCTGCATCCAACGTGTCTTGGACGGATTCCGACGCCATGTCCAAGGCAGGTTTCTAGCCATGTGGAGAGCGAGCAAGAGATGCAAGCAAGTGTAGGTTCACATGAATTACACATGCCCAGCGTCTGAGGATGCCATGAGCAAATCCACAGCAAAATCTGATTCATCTCTCCACTTTTCGACAAGCAACGTCAGCCAAGCTTCCCCATGTCTGTGCCAGCCTTTCAGCGGCTGCGTCGTGGCGCAACGGAAGTCGAGGATGCAAGTACAGGCAAGTTAGGCCCTGGTATGTGATGGATGGCTATACTGATAGTTGTAGAATTTCAGGATGCCGGTTGTCTGCTCGTCTCGGAGGTGCATTTGTTCTTTTCTCGGCCAGGGGAGTCGTCTGATCGAGATGATGGACTTTCGGCGTATGTGTGCCTTTAGCTATAGCTGATGCGCAGTGTTACCCAAAAAACAAAGGAGTATGTCGATGAATTCAGTCGATACAAGGATCAGTCGACGATCCGTGAAGTGCGTGCGTACGTTGATGGCAAGACAGGTAACAGGGCAAGGAGAAAGATGGGACTAACGATATGTATCGACAGTTTGTTGATTAAGCATGCAGCTCAGCCCGATATGGAAGACGAGGATGAAAAGGGCTTGCAGCTCACGCAGTTTGAAATGGCGCAACTGGCAAATCTGTCAGTGACAGACATTGACGAGGCGCGCACTCTCATACCTACGTACGTTGGAAAGCACAAAGTGTGGCGCAAACTCATACGACAGACTCGCAAGCAAAGATGATGCGCAGCTAGAATCGCTTCTTCACGAACTGACGGCCATCCGGTCCTTCACATAACGAGAACGGCCTGCGGCAATTTGTCGACACGCTCCCCATACATTTGGACCCACGGCATAGTACAGAAGCCCAAACATAGCACCCCCTAAATGCGCCATGTGATCAAACACACGCCATCCACGAACTATACCCACCACATCCAGCAGTACGAGGCTGCCGAAGCCCCACTGGATAGGGAAGGAAATCATTGGAAGAAATACAATGCTTCAGCGTTAGTATTCACATACATATATATATATATATATATATATATATGCGCCTTATTGAGCATACTGGCATATACGTTACCTTAGCTGTACTTGAGGCATCGTGCATGCACACAAAGCAAAAGCCGCATAAATCGCACCACTTGCGCCAAGGCTGGAACGGCGAGAGAGCCGGGCACGTTCTGCAGGAGTGAGTGAAGGCAGCCGCCAACGGAAAGCAACAGCCAAGTGACTCGCGAGAGAGGCAAAAAGCCCAGCGGATATATAGAATGCAAGAAATTGCGGAAACGTGTCAGCTTCGGGAATGTTTTCATGGGTTTCGTTGCGAGGTAACGCTTGAATTGCACTACTTCCAACAGACCACAGGGCTATATTGTTGAAGAGAAAATGTGGGAACCATTGATGACTCGAAACAGACGTTAGTAGTGTAATGACGCGACCTGAGCTCGGCCGGTGCACAAAATAGCGCTGCATCCAAGCGGAAGTACCGAGAGCGGGCGATAGAAGCCATGCGACGAAAACTGCTGTGTTGAGTGCAACGAGTGGCACAGCCGCTTGTTGGTACGTTGGTAGAGCCATATACGCATCGGCGATACCCTCGTACACGTCGAGACCTACTTGGCGGACAGTCTGAGGAAATGCCTGTAAATATTGGGCAAGGCGATGATATCCACGAGCCCAACGCTCAGCATGTTCGTCTTGTACCAGCAGCTCAGAATTCCGCCGTACGCCAAGAAGAGATGATAGTGAATACAAAGAATGAGATCCGTGGAAAAGACGCTCATTTGAGTGAGTCGACCAGGCCGCACAGCTTGTAAAAGCAAGAGCAGATGTTGTAAGAACAAATCCGATGGCCAAGCCTATGCTTGGTGTGCGAATGCGAAATACCATAGGCCGCCGATGAGGCGTCCCATTCATATTGGGACGTGCGCGGGATAAGCGCGAGAGTCGCGAGGGCCATGTCGATACGTGAAAACCACGGATTGCGTCGACAGACGACCACGCTCGATGATGGCAGTTTTGAATCAGCACGCGCCACATGTCTTGGTCGGTGGGTGCGGGTAAGAGGCGCCTTAATGCACGACGCGTCGACAGAAAGCGGTCACTGACAATGATGCCCTGAGTGCAGGAAAACGTGGAGGGAGGAAGAACAGCAGCTGCCAGTTGCCTGCAGGGCCCGATCTGTGCGATAAAAAGAGATTGAATCGCGTGAGTTGCGCGGGGTCGGCAGGCGAAGGAGGCGGGGGGGAGAGCCTCGCAGCCGCGCGCCAATCCAATGGGTGCCGATCTAGCGACAGAGGGCGCAAGCTTATTGCACCCGTGCGCGCATCCGAACTTGACACGCCCTGGCCTGGAAAGCCGTAGTACATGAACACACGCATCGGTTTTTTCCATCGAACGACCGTCCGAGCGATGAGCACACGCACTAGCAAGCCGACGCGGTTCCTCACGCAGCCATCGAAGCGTTTGTACGACGAGCTACACCGTGGCACAGACGTGTGGACATTTTTCAATCCGAGTGTGTTTCCCGAGGCGGTGAATCTAGGCCAGGGATTCATGAACTGGCGGCCACCGACGTTTGTGCTAGAGCAGCTGCAGAAGGAGATGATGGAGCGGACGGATATTCATCATTACTCTCCGGCGCGAGGACGACCGCGCTTGCTGAAGGCGATCAGCGATACATTCTCACAGAGCTTTCACAAGCCTAATGCAGTTGGTGAGGCGAAGATGAAAGAGGGCATTGTCGACTTGGATGCACAAGGACTTCCAAAGCAGAGACCAGTCTCGGATGCGCGACTTGATCCCACGAGCGAAATTGTCGTGACGGCCGGCGCCAACGAGGCTATGTACTGTGCGACGACGGCTTTTCTGGAGGAGGGCGACGAGGTCGTGCTTATGGAGCCGTTCTTTGATCAGTACGTGTGCGAGACCACATTCAATGGTGGAACGCCAATATATGTCCCTATATTGCCGCCTCAGTCTGGGCGACATGCGCATGATACGCAGGAAAAACCGCTCGCCGTGTCGGCGAATGAGTGGACATTCGACTGGGTGGCGCTAGAAGAAAAACTTGCTAGTCCCAAAGCCAAGATGCTGTTCCTCAATACTCCACACAACCCAATCGGAAAAGTGTGCACGCTGGAGGAACTGCAGCGTCTCGCGCAGCTGTGCATAAAGCACGACATCCTCGTGATTGCCGACGAGGTGTACGACTGTCTCACGTATGAGGGACACAAGCACATCCGCATAGCCTCGATCTCGGGCATGTGGGAGCGAACGATCACGGTAGGAAGCGCTGGTAAGTCGTTCGCATGCACGGGGTGGCGTGTGGGGTGGGCTGTGGGACCGGCCCACCTCATGACCCCGCTACTGGCCGCCCACGTTCGCCTGACGTTTTGCGTCAATTCACTCGCATCCGAAGGAACGGCGATTGCTTTGGAAGGTGCGCGCACGAACGGGTTTTTTGAGCGCCAATGCCTGGAGTACGAGGGTCGGAGACAAGAGCTGATCAATATGCTAGAAGACGTGGGGCTGCCATATACGATACCTTATGGAAGCTACTTTGTCTTGGTTGACGCGACCAACATCCAAATCCCAGACGACTTTGCCATGCCAGAGCAAGTGCGTGCAAAGCCGCGCGACTACCAAGTGTGCTGGTTCATTGGGAAAGTATGTGATGTCGTCGCAATCCCTGCAACAGCATTCTACTCGTCAGATGGCTCGGCCGTGGGCGAACGATTTATTCGGTTTGCCTTTTGTAAAGACGGCCAAATTAGGGAAGCGGCGCAGCGTCTCCAACGAGTACGTCCCCAACAGCTAGTGTGATGATGACTGACGATTTTCCCAGTTGCGGTCGTATATGTAAATACTCTTTGCTCACAGCGGAAACATCCCGACGATAGCAGCACGCTACACCAGTAGGCTGGTCGAATGATGTTGTGGCAAGTGATACAAAAAAATTCGGGTGGGTGGGGGTCGAATAAGGCTGTTTGTCTGATGGGGTGGAGCTTCGTTGGCGCTGGGCTCATGTGCAGCGCTGAGTGGCCGAGTGGAGAATGATATACCCCGCCTGCCACCCCACACAAAGATGCCCCATCCAAAACAGACACAGATGTGCCCACTAAGAAATGAGGAAAGAGGCGTAGTAAGCAAAAAAAAAAAAAAAATGCACAGAATTCCCCCATCCTTAAGGCGTGGCGGCGAGCCAATGCGTGTGTCACACAGACAAGTGACCCATCCAGCCTATAGGAATTGATTCGTAGCGACCATCCTATGTCGGATCCGATACTAGACGATCCAGATAGGCTAGGCTTACGAGGCCGGTCGTCCAGACTGGATGGTGACAGGATGCGCAAGCGACACAGTTATCGCCCACACGCAGAGATAGGTCGAGGATCAGGGAGAAGCACACGGAACGGCATGCATGACGAAGGCCATTACAGCAAACGTCGCCCCAACAAGGGGAAGAGTCGTTTGACCGGTGCTCTCGTCAATAACGAAGAAGACTATCGCACTGACCCACTCACCAAGCCTACGATGTCCCAAGCGCAAAGCCGACGAAATGAAGCAGATCAATCTGTAGGAGTGTCATATGTCGATGATCCTCAGAAAGAGCGCATGCGTCATCATCGACATCGACACAAGCGCCGCGATGTCCGCTCAAGGCGCTCGCCGGCCTTATCGGTCTCTGACAATACCCGTAATGCTTACGAAGATGACAAAGGGCTAAGATCTTCCCGACATGGATCGCGTGCAAACGACTCACGCTCACGATACGCACCTCGCCATAGGGCCAGTCAAGCTCACGACACACGCTCGTCACGCTCCAGGCCACATTATACAGCCGCAGGTCGGTCACACCATCGAGATCATGCGCGGGAACGACATCGTGAACGCGAGCTAGATCGTGAGCACGATCGTGAGTTGGGACGTGATCGTCGGCACAAGCGACGGAGCTTATCGTTCGCGGACGATCGCTCGCGGGTGCACGCTTTCCAGCAACGGCATCCACAAGCGTTAAGCCGTGAGCGAAGCGTTCACAGCGCTCGAAGTGGTCAGAGCGCACTGAGCTACAAGACGAATCGCAGCACACGCACGGCACCAAGTGAATTGGATTCAGTGAAGCGAAGCACGAGCATGTCCGGTCGGCGATCCGAGGAACCATATTCCGCACAAAATAGAATCATGCCGTCAGGGGATCCCACACTCCAGAATGAGCCTCCTACGCCTCCAGCAGCCGCGACGGCGGCAGCGCGCGTAAAAAGTGACGCCCAAACGGGTCTAGCGCCTGCGCGGCGCATGATGCTGTTCCGCGCTCTGCCAAAAATACCCACCCTGCGTCGAGATCCCGTCAAGATGCAGCGCAAGTTTGACGCGGCACAGCTCAGAAAGCAGCAGAAGGAGCAAGCGCAGCAGCGGAAGAGGGAGGCGGCTGAGAAACGGAAGCAAGAGCGTGATAAGCTTGCACAGAGACGCAAGGTTGCAGCGCTTGTAGAACAGCAGAAGCGGGATGCAGAAAAAGCTCGGCGGCAGCAAGCGAAGAAAGATGCGAAGCAAGAAGCGCAGCATGCCAAGAAAGCCAAAGCCAGTGAAGCGTACATGCTGCTACAGCGGCAGCAGCGGCAGCAAGAGCTGGCTGAAATGGATCGGAAGCAAAAGCGATTGCTAGCGATCACGCCATTTCAGCAGCGGAATGCGACACTGGATCACCACCTGCTGACGCCGATGCAACGGCACGTGTTGATCAGATCGTTGGTCATGATGCAGATGCAGCATGAGTGGCTGTCCCTCGGGCAGCGCGGTGTCATTGCATTGTATGGCTATCCATTCACAAAGGTGCAGCGCTCGCACCGAACCAGCTGGGCGGTACCGTTCTCACTTTTCGCAAGGCAGCCGCAGCAGGCGCGAGCGGACGACCCGCTAGCGGCGGCGGAGAATGTGACGCCGTCGAACGAGCCGCTACTGCTCCGCCACCTGTTCCAAACGCACCTGCGAACGTTCCCTGGGCTCTGCTCGGCGCCTGTGAGCTACTGGCAGAGCCGGATCCAGCGGCTGATCGACGAGTACGTGTCACTTGGACTTTCGACGTCACGCGAGCGTGGACAGCACGTCCTCTCTCACATGCTCACACTCGTCGGCACGCAGTACATAGGCTTGTTTTTTGCACGCGGCATAGGCATCCGCGGCGCAGACGAGCTGCGCGGACCGGGCATCGGCGATCCAGGCACGGAGGAATGGGGCGTTGGCAAAGGATGGGGCAGCGGCACCGTGAAGCGTGGCATGGCGAAGCCGTACGTGCTGAGCGAGAAGGATCATACGTTGATTGAGTCGCTGTACGACGGCACGGACCTGCGTGCATGGAAGGCAGCCGGCCGCGAATCGGCGCGCATCCAACACGACTGGGCTGCTTTCAAGGAAAAAATCATCGAGCAGGAAGACGGACTCAACGAGATGACCAGCTACTTGACGGTTAGCAACGTCAACAACCTGCCTATGGAGCTGCAAAACACCGAAGAGTGGGTGCGAATCCACATGGCCGTAATCATGCGCTGGCTCTTTGTTGAATCACCCTCGGCAGACACGATCTTCGAGATTGTGCGTGTCATTCACAACCTCATGCCATACTGGACGGTGCGCCAAGCCCTCTCCGTCACGAATGCCAAGAGCATGGTGCAACTGCTCCTCTCGATCTTCTTGGCGCAGCCCGCTGGCACCGACTCACTGCTGCAGAGGATCATCAGCTCGGCCATCTCACGGGACGTGTCGACGATCCAAAACCATGTTGTAGAGCCCCTTCGAAAAGAGCTACCGAACATTGTGCTCGTGAACAAGATCGAGTTGTACGTGCGTGACCGCACGGCCGAGGATGCGGTGCGGATGGACGAGGACACAGATGCGACGGGCAACGACATGCTTACGACGATCCTGCTGTCGAATTGGGATCCCTTCCTCGACATGGACACGCAGGACCATGTGCTTGCGATGCAAAAGGCATTTGCCGCGTCGCCCTATCGCACGAATCTCGACCTTGCGTACCCGTCGTCGACGCCGCAGGGCCGCAACAAGCCGCCGATCCCCATGTGGGACGCCACAACCGTGGACATGTCGAATGCACGTGAATTCGCACTGTTGAAGCTACTCCTACGCGCTCTGCTCGAGAAGCGCGACCGCACGAACCTGGCCAAATGGTTCGGCTCGAGCGTCTTTGTGCACTTCGTGAAGGACTCGCTCCAACATGTGTTCTACACTGGCCTGCAGGAGGCATCGCGCTCGGCGGATCTAAGCGCACGGCTTGCAGATCTGCAGAAACTGATGGAAGACTTTATCGAAGTGCGCACGAACACGGACAATGGGATTGAGCATTGGCTGGGCCTTTCGAACAGGCACCATCAATCGATCTACTTCTTCTTCCATGAGATTGCACCAGTGCTTGGGCCTGTATGGCGCTGGTGTCAGGAAGCGCTTGATTTCATGTCGCTCTCGACGAGTGATCCGCAGCACCCCGACGACCGGAGCGCACAGGACATCGAGGTGAATCTCGATGAAATGCTCCAGGACCAGCGCTTGACGGAGGCTGACGTTCAAGACATTCTGAGGGAAGTCGACGACATGATCGTATACAGCCGATGGAGTAAAATCCGGCGCGAGCTCGAATACCGGCGACTGTTCCTTTTGTCACAGCAACACAACCAAGATGGCCATGATGATTCGAGTATGAGCGGCATGTCCCAGGCCATGCGCGAAGACATGCACGACATCGACGGTCTGATGGCCGAGCTCCTGGAAAAAGAGGGTGTGCCGATCGATGATGGCACCTGCGACGACGTGCGTGGAACCGAGCGGCGGAACATGCCTTGGGCCTACTTTGATGTTGTCGATCCACTCGGCCAAGCGATCATGGCCGAACCTGAGACAAAGTACTCCTTCAAGCCCACACGAGTGTCGCCACGACCGCCATCGCTGTTCCATACGCGCAAGCTCTTGCCCATGTTCCGTGAGCTGCTGGTGGCCGAGCTGCCAGACTGGCTCGATCCCGACTTGAATGGCCCGCCACAGCCCCATGCTAGGCAGCTAAGGCTCTCGTCCTTGCATGCACTGCGCCAGACCCGTTGAACTAGGCCAGCTTCGCTCACACGCCTACCACTCCGGCCACCCCTCCCCCTTGCATGCATTTTGTGCTCGGCGTGTGCCTTGATTGCATCATGACTCGTATGCGGAATGTCGCGTGTCATAAACCAGGCACTTCCTCCATGTCGCTTTGGGGCCTTGCGATGTTGTACTTTTGACTGATGGTTTGCTTCGAGGAGGCAGATCCGTTTGTGCCGGCGCTAGCGACGCACGTGCCGTATACCATGGGCTTTCAGACGCATCTGTCCCTTTTGACCGCCTCGACAACGGCAGCTTCATACCCCTCTCTCTACTTTTGGTCGGCACCTACCTCCTCGACCCTATTCAGATAGTAGGGTCGTTTTCTAGATATTTATATATAAAGACATTCGCTGCAGATCCTACGCCGATGGGGCCTCGTCACTAAGACGCCGCTTGTGTTGGCGCTGATGCTGGTGCTGGTGCTGGTGCTGGTGCTGGTGCGGGCGCCTCTTTCGCGGCAGATGACGCTGGCGTCGTCGAGGAAGAGGCCCCGGCCGAGTTGCGTCCACGCCCACCACGTCCACCGCGTCCACGGCGTCCTGCACGTGGGCGGTGGCTGGAGGACGCTTCGTCTGACTTGGCATCCTTCGGAGGGCGTGTCTTTGGACGTGAGCGCTCAAGTCGCTCCAGTGTCGGCACAACGCTCGTGTTCTTGATCGTGTTGCCCTGGCACTGCAATGCATCCTTGGCCGCCTCCTCGCTCTTGAACACGACATGCACAAAGTTGCGCATGCGTGGCTCGTCCTTGTCATTCGCACGACGATCGCGCTCTGACGGGAAGAACTGCACACGCATAATATTCGCTGCACGCTCGCCAAAGTAGACGCGCACATCCTGTTCAGATACAGGATGTGCATCGCCCAGGTGACCAAGGAACAATGTCGCGAGAGTGGTAGCGAGCGATGCCGACGTCCCTGGTGAAGCAGGAGCCGCTGCCGCGCCCATTGTTGATGACGCCCCTGGGGCTGCACTCGCGCCTGCGCCTGGGCGGCTCGCATGGTCCCGCGGCGCTGGAAGAGCAACTTTGACAGGAGGCATAGAAGCACGTCCGCGGCGCGGCGCAAAGCTCACGCCCTGGCTACGGAGCTCAGTGCTGATGCGGCCGTGAGCCACGTCCATCACGAGCGATCCAAAGCTGGCATCGGGCAAGTTCCAATGCCACATATTTTTGAACGCCTCTGCACGAGTGGCAACAGGCGCTGTGTGTGCCGCAGCGTAGGCAGCAGGGCCAGATGTTGCGCCTACAGCAGGCACAGCTGGTGCTGATGGCGCATGTAGCGCAACATGCAGAGCATGACTCAGGAGCGTGCGTTGTGATGGATCGATCGCTGACTCTACCTGCATTCTCACCGCGTCCCACATGTCCTGGAACTCTTCCTTCGCCCGCAGGATCTTGGCGCGATACGTATCAAGTTGCCCATACACCCCAAAGTCATTATAGCTCATGCCGTATCGGAAATGTAGCCCGCCACTCATCGTGAAGTCGGCCTGCAGTGCATGTGCAAGCTGGTCCACAAGAACGTCACGGCCAGGACTTGCATACGACACAAGAATCCGCACATCGGCCGGGTCATACACATGCTGCGCTGTCTCGACAAGCTCACCAATCTGCAGCATGGTCGTCCACATCGTGCCCTGACCGCCAGCCATCGAGCCCGTTGCTGCGCCGTGGTCGAAGAGCTTGTGCGGAACGACAGCGCCACCCAATCCCAAGAGCCGCACGCGCAAAGCGCCAACATCAATAGCATGTGACGTAGCTTCGTCGATCAAGTGCAGATTCGGCACTTTGTACTCACCTGACCGCACCCGCTCCACAACGTCCACGTCCTCACATGCACCATATACCGTAAACACAGGCACCTGGAGCGAGAGCTGGCCCGAGAGCAGCTGCGGGAACTCTGAGAGCACTGCCTCCCGCTGGTGGTCAGCTAGCATCTGCCGCAGCGTCGTAGGCACAGGCCCATTCGTCAGCGGCGGGTGTGTCTCGCGCGAGTCGCGGCTGTCGAGGAGGACAGAGCGCAGCTTGTTCGACATCAACGGCGAATACTGCACAGCATGACGCAGCGTACGGTCGCCCATGCGCCCGATCGTGTCCGGCATGAAGAAGCCAAAGTCGCCGGTATGCACGATTGCTGCTGCTCGTGTCGCGTTGGCAATCTCATTCAATTGCTTCATATTGCCACGGATGTCAGACACACAGGCAATGCGCCCTGCAGCTCCGTGGATAACGTGGATGTTCGCGCGCACACCGCGTCGAGACGCCATGCCACTGGGCGCCGACGACGGAGCAGCGTCCGCAGCCGACTCCTCGTCGGCGCCACTGCCAGATCCCTTACCCGATCCGTTCGCACTACTACTACTTCCACCACTGCCGGCGACTGTCGGCAGACCCGCATTCATGGGAGCTGTGCCAGCGGACGCATCAGCGACCGCGGATGACGGCGACGTCGCTGCCGCCACGGGCATGGTGGTGGCCGTGGCCGTCGCGGCTGTCGTCGCCGTCGTTGGAAGTGGCGACGGCACATCTACACCATAGTCGGTACGCATCCTTGCACTGCCTCCTCCTCCTCCTCCATGAGAGCCCAGGAGGAATTTTTTTCCAGCGTTATAAGCTCGCGTCGGCGGTGCAGCTCCTGCATCCATCTCCAGACAAGCAAGTCAGGTACACACCCACGTAGTGGCGATGCAGACGTCTCACTCTCAGTCGTGCAAAAGCTTCGGCCGTGAGTCACGTGCACAAGCCCAAAATTCGTCGACACGATGCGTACGTTTCGTCGATCGCGACGATGGGGAAGAAAAAGGGCGGTAGCAGACGTGACGACGACGATCCGTTTGCGGATCTCGGCGAAGACGTCACTCAGAATAATCTGCAGCCTGAGGAACCTGGGAACAAGACGCAGGAATCTGTTCCAAACGATGCGTCGAACGAATCCGAGGGCTCTGGAGCGCCAGAGAAGCAAGATCACGATGCTACGCCAGCATCGGCAGGAGCCGACGCCGGTGGTGGTGGTGGTGGTGCTGCCATGCAGTCTGAGCCAGAGCCACCGCGCCTTTTGACCAAGAAAGAAAAGGAACGTTTGAAGAAAGAGCGTGAGAAAGAAAAGAAAAAGGCGCAGGCTGCGCAGAAGAAAGCGTCACAGCAAAAGGACACACAGGAAGCACCATCAGAAAAGGGCACCAATGCCCCAGGTTCAGCAACGCAACCAAATGCTAGTGAGCCTACCGATGGTTCAGCATCTACGCAGGCAGATGCAAAAATTTCGGGTGACGATAAGGGTGGAGATGCTGACGCCGCCGCCGGTAAAGACGACGACGATGACGATGAAGGAGCTGAGGCGCCTAGCTCAGCTGCCGATAAGAAGAAGAAAAAGAAGAAAAAGAAAGCTGCGCCAGAGCCTGCTGCTGCTCCGCCCAAGAAGGCGCCAAATGCAGCCATTGCCGCTCTGCAGGCTCGTATCGCTGCGCAGAAAAAGGCTGAAGAACAAGCGCGTGCCGAAGAGGAAGAACGTCGTCGGCTCATTGAAGAGGAAGAACGCAAGGAGCGTGAAGAAGAAGAACGCAAGGAAGCTGAGCGGCTTCGTCGTAAGGAGAAAGAAAAAGCTAAGCGAGAGCAGCTGCGTAAAGAAGGCAAGCTGCTTACGCCGAAGCAGAAAGCGGAGCTCAAGCAGGCCGAGGCACGAAAGGCCGCTCTTCTGGCAAGCGGGAATATTTCTGTCGCGGCTCATCAGGCACCTGTGCCAGCAGAAAAGACACGTCGTGTCGTGTATGATAACAAGAAGAAAAAGTCTCAGAAGAAACAGGAACAAGAGCAACCCGAGCGAGAACAAGAACAAGATGCCAAGTCAACGGCGGCAACAGCACCCGAACATCAAGCTGAGCCTGAGCCGCCTACAGCACCAGCGTCCAAGGAGGATGAAAAACAATCAGCGGAGGACGATGATGTCAAAGATGATTGGGAGGCAGAGTCTGACGATGTGAAAGATGACTGGGAACAGGAAAGCGAAGAAGAAGATGCAAATGAAACGCCGTCCAAAGGCGGCGCACCTGCTAAAGACACATCTGCTCCTGCTGACCGGAAGGTCGAAAAAGAAAATGTTGGGCAGGCTCAAACTCCAGCAACATCCGGTACAAACAAGGAGAAAGAAGAGAACGGCGAACAAGACGACCACGACGACAAGGAGGACGATGACGATGACGACCACGACGACGACGATGACGAAGAGGATGACGAGGAGGATGACGATGATGACGATCTCACAAAGACACAGCGGATGGCCCTGGAGCGCCGTCAAGCCGCAGAGCAGCGCCGAAAGGAACGCACAGAAAAGGCGTTGGCCGAGCGCAGCGCAGATCATCTTCGCAGTCCCATTTGTTGTATTCTGGGTCACGTCGATACCGGAAAGACCAAGCTTCTTGACAAGGTGCGTCAAACCAGTGTGCAAGAGGGTGAAGCTGGTGGTATTACGCAGCAAATCGGTGCAACGTATTTCCCCGTGGATGCACTGAAAGAAAAAACGTTTGTCCTAAACAAGGGCGAATTTGACTTCAAAGTTCCGGGACTGTTGATCATCGATACGCCCGGGCACGAGTCGTTCACAAACCTTCGTTCTCGCGGCAGCTCACTTTGCAATATCGCAATTCTCGTCGTCGATATCATGCACGGTCTCGAGGCTCAGACACTCGAAAGTTTGCGTTTGTTGCGCGACAGGAAGACGCCGTTCATTGTCGCACTCAACAAAATCGACCGTCTGTACGACTGGAAGGCAACGCCCAACAACGCTGTGCAAGACTCTCTGGCCCAGCAGGCGGTCCACACGCAGAACGAGTTTGACGAGCGTGTGTCAAAGATCCTCCTTGCTTTCAATGAACAGGGACTGAACGCTGAATTGTATTACAGAAACAAAAATATGGGTCGCTACGTGTCGCTTGTGCCGACCTCCGCTCACACTGGTGAGGGTGTTCCAGACTTGCTCCAGCTGCTAGTGAGTCTCACTCAAACACGTATGAGCCGGAACCTCATGTATCTGTCGGAGCTCGAGTGTACGGTGCTGGAGGTCAAGGTCATCGAAGGTCTCGGCACAACCATCGACGTTGTTCTGTCGAATGGTGTGCTACGCGAAGGCGACAAGATTGTCGTGTGTGGTCTGAATGGACCGATCGTCACACAGGTCCGTGCTTTGCTGACTCCACAGCCTCTGAAGGAGCTTCGTGTTCGTGGCGCATACGTACACCACAAAGAAGTCAAGGCATCCTTGGGTGTGAAGATTGCTGCGCCTGATCTCGAAAAGGCTGTCGCCGGTTCGCGTTTGCTCGTCTGCACGCGAGACGATGAGGAAGAGCTTCTGCGGGAAGAGGTCATGAGCGATCTTACGACGCTCCTAAACTCCGTCGATAAGTCTGGCAAAGGTGTGTGTGTGCAGGCGTCGACGCTCGGATCGCTCGAAGCCCTGCTGGAGTTCTTGCGGGTCAGCAAGATCCCCGTGAGTGGTATCAACATCGGACCTGTGTATAAGCGTGATGTAATGCGGTGTGCGACAATGCTCGAGAAGGCACGAGAGCTCGCATGTATCTTGTGCTTCGATGTCCCGGTCGACAAAGAGGCAGAGCGTCTGGCTGATGAGCTAGGCGTCAAGCTGTTTACCGCCGACATTATTTATCACTTGTTCGACAGTTTCATGGCATACAGTGCCGAGATCATGGAGAGCAAGAAACGCGATGCTGCGGGCACGGCCGTATGGCCATGCCGCCTGCGTACGATCGCCGCATTTGCCAAGCGTGATCCAATCATCCTGGGTTGCGACATTGTCGATGGCTCTCTTCGGATCGGTACGCCTCTGTGTGTCGTCAAGGCGGATCCATCGACACGAAAGAAAGAGATCGTGCCTCTAGGACGCGTTTCGTCGCTGGAAATTAACCACAAGCCGCGTAATGTCGTACTCAAGAAGGATGTTGGCGCTGGTGTTGCCGTGCGCATTGACCCTGACCCTAATGAGGCACCCAAGATGTTTGGCCGTCATCTGGATGAAAAGGATGAAATTTACTCGTACATCAGCCGTTCGTCTATCGATGCACTCAAGGAGCACTTTTGGGACGGTGTCTCTATCGAAGAAAAGCGCTTGATTAAGAATCTCAAGGGTCTCTTGGACATCCCTTGATGGCCACAGGCCATATGTTGCGCACGGTCACATTAGGGTGTCGTGATAGAAGACGTGAGCATATATACGTCTTGGATAGTTTGGCAATGATTGCCACATCCCTTTCTGCTCCGTATTTGGCGGAATTGTAGCAATGCACTGCAGCTAGAACCATACACTGGCGATGCTCTCGACGTTGCCACGCGCCCTTCGACCATGCACGTTGGATTGTCGCTCCTGTTATCTATTCGGTATCGGATTCCGTAATTCTTGGCATGGGTTAAAAGAACGGCGCATACGGAAAATCCGTTTAGTCATCGAACGGACGCCGCTCGCGTACGAGTCATACTCTTATCAGAATGTCGAAACAGTTCCTCTTTATCTCAAGATAACGCCTGCCAACCATTCGTGCTATGATCGGTCCTGTCCAGCGCGCCTCTGTGCAATGCTTCAAGAAAGCATCGTCGCAAGGCACGCTGACCCGACCGCACTACATCCCTCTGCATGCATGGGCAACATGGAATTGGCGACTCCAGCGCCGCCTCACACACTCTTCGGTGCCGTACTTCTCGCCAGCACCTACTCAGGCAGGACTTGCTTCGGCCATCGAGCCTAGCGCAAATAAAAGCGACACATCAGGCCTTGAGCGCTGGCGCAAGTTTCTACCCAACAATCCGAAAGCTCAAGTTCAAAAGGTGCTCCTTGTCGGCTCCGGCGGCCTAAGTATTGGTCAGGCAGGTGAATTCGACTACAGTGGTTCGCAGGCCATCAAAGCACTTCGTGAAAGTGGCATTGAGACGGTGCTTATCAATCCGAACATTGCGACAATTCAGACAAGCCAGCAGCTTGCATCGCGCATCTACTTCCTTCCGGTGTCACCGGACTATGTGGCGTACGTGCTGGAGCGTGAGCGTCCCGACGGCGTATTTCTTAACTTTGGTGGACAGAGCGCGCTCAATGTCGGTGTTAAGCTAGATGAAATGGGCGTATTTGAGCGTCTTGGTGTGCAGGTACTGGGCTCGCAGCCCGACGTGCTTCGTATGTGCGAAGACCGTGACTTGTTCGTTCAGGCGCTCGATCAGATCCAAATCCCCGTCGCACGCAGCGAGGCCGTCTCCACAGTGAAGGAAGCATTGCGTGCTGCAGATGAAATTGGGTACCCGGTCATTGTGCGTGCCGCCTACGCGCTCGGCGGGCTTGGCTCAGGCTTTGCAGACAATGAGGAGGAGCTGCGCGATCTCAGCGCTCGGTCGCTCAGTCTATCGCCACAGATCCTTGTTGAAAAGAGTTTGCGCGGCTGGAAGGAGAGTGAGTACGAGGTGCTGCGTGACCAGCAGGATAACGCGCTCATTTGCTGCAACATGGAGAACTTTGATCCCCTCGGCATCCATACAGGCGACTCGATCGTCGTTGCTCCGAGCCAGACACTCTCGGATGACAACTACCACATGCTCCGGACAGCTGCTCTCAAAGTGATTCGCCATCTAGGCATCGTTGGCGAATGCAATATCCAGTACGCCCTGAGTCCTGACAGCCGCGAGTACCGTGTGATTGAAGTGAATCCGCGTCTCTCGCGGTCGTCCGCACTGGCATCCAAAGCAACGGGCTATCCACTCGCTTACACGGCTGCAAAACTCGCCCTCGGGCACACGCTGCCGGAGCTGCCCAATGCCGTCACAAAGACAACGACGGCCTGCTTCGAGCCGTCTCTTGACTACATTGTGACCAAGATCCCCAAGTGGGACTTGTCAAAGTTCCAGCACGTGAACCGAGAAATCGGCTCAAGTATGAAGTCCGTCGGTGAAGTCATGGCCATTGGCCGCACGTTTGAGGAGTCGCTCCAAAAGGCCGTGCGCCAAGTAGCACCAAATTACCAAGGATTTGATGCTTATGTTTGCCCCGACGACCTGGATCATGCCCTGCGCGTTCCTACTGACACTCGTCTCTTTGCTTTGGCGTACGCAATGCTCGTAAAGAACTACGACGTCGAACGTTTGCACGAACTCACCAAGATCGACCGCTGGTTCCTCTTCAAACTTGAAAACATCGTAAACACGCATCGTGAGCTGCAGGAGTGCGGGTCGCTCGACAAGGTACCTGCCGGACTCATGCGCACAGCGAAGCAGCGGGGCTTTTCTGACGTGCAGATTGCCCGTCTTGTACACAGCTCTGAGGCACACGTGCGTGTGGCACGCAAGGCTATGGGCGTGACACCATTCGTGAAGCGGATCGACACCGTCGCTGCCGAATACCCAGCGCAAACCAACTACCTATACACGACGTACAATGCAAGCACGCACGACATTGAGTTTGACGAGCACGGCACAATGGTGCTGGGCTCTGGTGTGTACAGGATTGGATCGTCTGTCGAATTTGACTGGTGTGCAGTAACGTGTGTGCGTCGTCTGAAGGAGCTCAAACACAACACAATCATGATCAACTACAACCCAGAGACAGTGTCGACAGATTACGACGAGGCCGGTCGCTTGTACTTTGAGGAACTTGGCTTCGAGCGCGTCATGGATATTTACGACTTGGAGCAAGCGTCCGGTGTTGTTGTGTCAGTAGGAGGCCAGCTGCCGCAGAACATCGCGCTGCGTTTGAAGGAGGCACAAGTTCAAGTGCTTGGTACTGATCCGCTCAAAATCGACTCTGCCGAGGACCGCCACAAGTTCTCTCAGATCCTTGATTCCATCGGTGTCGACCAACCCGACTGGGTCGAGGTTACGGACGTCGAAAAGGCGAAAGAATTCGCAAAACGTGTCTCGTATCCCGTGCTCGTGCGCCCTAGCTACGTGCTGTCAGGTGCGGCGATGAATGTGATTTGGGACGAAACGACTCTGGAACACAACCTCACTGCCGCGGCGCAAGTGAATACTGACTACCCAGTGGTCCTGACGAAGTTCATACCCAATGCCCAGGAAATCGACATCGACGCCGTTGCACACAATGGCAAGCTGCTTGTTCATGCAGTTTCTCAGCATGTGGAAAATGCTGGTGTTCACTCTGGCGATGCGACACTAGTCCTACCACCATTTTCGCTGCCGTCACAGGACATGGCACGCCTCAAAGACATTGCTGAGCGTGTAGCTGCAGCCTTTGAGATCAGTGGGCCGTTCAACATGCAGATTATCCGTAAACAAGATCCGGCTGCTAACGACGAATCGGAGCTGAAAGTCATTGAGTGTAACCTGCGTGCGAGTCGCTCATTCCCCTTCGTAAGCAAGGTGCTCGGCGTCAACTTTATTGATGTGGCAACAAGTGCTATCGTGGGCGAGAATGTCCCTGAGCCCGTGGATCTCATGGCCAAGACGTACAATCACGTTGCCATCAAGGTTCCGCAGTTCTCGTGGACGCGTCTTGCTGGTGCTGACCCCTTCTTAGGCGTCGAGATGGCTAGCACGGGTGAAGTTGCATCATTTGGCGCTGATATTTATGAAGCTTATTGGGCATCGATCGCTTCAACCACGGGCTTCCGTGTGCCTTTGGCTCATAAGGGCGTCTTGTTGGGCGGCGACACCACGACGCCTGAGCTGAGCACCATTGCGATGAAACTATGTAATCTGGGCTTTAAGCTGTACTGCTCCAATGCCGACGTCGAAACATTTTTGAACGGTCTTCCACACGTGTCTGCAAAGCGTATCTGGTTCCCGCTTAAAGACAAGCGTAAGTTGCGCGAAGTCTTTGACGACTACGAGATTCAATTCGTGATCAATCTTGCCAAGTACCGCGCACCCAGTGTGACTGACGAAGACTACGTGGCTCGCCGAAATGCTGTGGACTTTGGTTTGCCGCTACTCAATGAACCTAAAACGGCCCTCTTATTCGTTGAAACACTCGAGCACAAGATGCCAAAAGGGTGTCTCTTGCCGTACGACGAGGGCAAGATCCCGTCTGAGGTTAAAGCTTGGAACGAATTCGTACCGAGTACATAGATTGCAGCAATGAAGGCAGACAGCAATCTTTGTTTTTGTCATTAGAGATGCTATGCATTCTATTGAGACTAAGCAACGAAGATGTGATTCGTGGCTAATGCTCAGATTAAGGATATTGCGAAAAAAAATACAAAAATGATCGATCTCACAAGCCAAACACAGTAGATGAGATGCAAAAGGTAAAAAAATCGAGGACACCAACCAAATTCCGAAAAAGTGGAGAATGTGGGAATTGAACCCACGACCTCATGCAATCAACTGTGCTAAGCAAGCGCTCTACCACTGAGCTAATTCCCCAAATTGGCTGGAGAATGTGGGAATTGAACCCACGACCTCATGCAATCAACCGTGCTAAGCAAGCGCTCTACCACTGAGCTAATTCCCCAATGCTCATGCGAGGGGATGCTAAGTTTAGCATATTTGATTGCAAAGAGGGCTCAGTAACTGGGTCGCGTATTCTGAATATCGTCTGCGCAGTGTCAGCGGGGCAGGTCCTGGAACCACTGTGTAAAATGCACGCACCCAGAATGTCATGAAAGCACCATTCAACAGCATCAGCAGCCCAGAAATGATCACAATGCTTGAATAGCGGTTAGCTGACATGTACGAGGCGTCAATTGCACGTACCTCGGCGTCTGGAAGAATCTTCGCGCGCACCAAACGAACTTTCGGTTCGAACTTTTCAAAATGCTCCTGCACAGGTAAAGGAAGAACGAGATGGTCTGCACCTCCTCCATATAGAGCGAGTGGTGGGAAACGCTCGTCATACCAAGTCTCATTGGGATCTAGCAAGTGCCGACGCGTAGTAAATCCATTTTGGCCAGCCCACCAATACATAATTCTCGAAGATACAGGTTGCGGTGTAAAGCGAAACATTTTGGCTTTGCGGCGCTGCAGCCAGTGGGTATCATTCCATTCAAACAAATATGCAAACATCTGGTACCCTAGAGCCGCATACGGCGTTGCGGGTGTCCAGTCATATGAGAATTTCATGAGAGGTGTGAAGTCTAGTACACCGAATAGACGTGCCCACAATGCCTGATCGACCTTGCGTAACTGAGTCAAAGGAAATCGGTTTGTGAGCGGTCCCGCAAAGACAGCAGGTGCGAGTGCACCGAAATATGAGAGTTTTTCACCCAATTCAGGCCGACTCCATCGCGAGAGGGCGAGAAATGCCGTGGCATTGCCCTGGGAATGGCCAATGTACGCGATCTTGTCGTATCCTGTTTGTGCACGAACATAGTCAATCATGGCTGGAAGATCATACCTAGCCAAGTCATCAACATCATGGTCCCAAAAAGCAGGATTGTATCGGCTGTAATGTCGGTGCCCCATGTCAAATATTCCGCGATTGTTTCCCAGATACACATCGAATCCGCGTCTCGCAAGCCAGAACGCAAGACTGCGTTCCTCTGACGTGATAAATGATCCCGATGACTGAAACAAGCCGTGCATGATCAGAACAGGGAATCCGCGACCGATGGAGCTCAATTCTTTATCCTCGTCGAAACAACGAACGTGATGCATGCGCAAGTAAAATCCATCCTCTGTTTCGGCCTGCTCATCCAGGATGTCGAAGCCACAGCACCATGCATAGTACTGCGGACTCTTTACTAGACGTTCATGCTTCCATTTTTGAGGATCATCCCAGCTAGGTTGAGGACGTGGCGGACGAGTCAGCGCGCGTGGTATGTATGTCTTTAATCGCGTGAGAAGGCCGATGCACACAACCCACAATAGCAATGCAGATGAAATGATCACAGCAAGCGACTGTGCCGCGAAAAAAGATAGCGTGGGGAACGGTTTCGATGGCAGTTTCGTGGAATAGGAGGGATCAGAAGAACCTAGGTGTGTTTGTTCGCCCCGTACATGCCTGAAAGCATCGTTGGAATGCGCGTCGGACGGGACAACGCGGTCTCTTAAATGCGTCTCATCCTGAGAGATATCTGTTTTTTCTTTAAGATTTGTTGTGTCTGCTGTCGCGGTTAGACTGTGAGACCCCGTCAAAGTCATTCCTTGATCGGGGGAAAGTGTATGCCCCTATGTAAGGCGCGAGTGGCGTGAGAGGAGGATTGGCACGGACATAAAATTGGGCAATTTTTGATTTATCATTAACATTCCTACGAGCGAAACTCTGTTCCTGGCCCCTTCGCCGGTCGCGCGCCGGAATTTACACCAACGCCGGATGCATCGAGTCAAGCGCCTGTACAAATGGTCACCAAACACGCGACCTCGGAGTCCACATCAAATTTGAACGTACAGCACTAACATCAAGTTCCGTTCACGCAATTGCTTCCCGGACTATATAAACTACACGTCTAGTTCTTCTTCTTGGCGTACGCCGTCAACTGGGATGGCATGCCAAGCCTGTCAGGAGCCTGAGTAGAGGCGATCATTTGTACAGCAATAAGAGTGCAGAAGACTAAGAAAGCCACAATGCCCATAGCGAGTACGGTAGCAGGAGAGAAAAGCTGCGCATGGTTAGAAATCGTCGACAAGAAAAGGCATCTCAGACATACCTGATGGCGCTCAAGAAACTTGGTACTTTTCCTGGTTTCGTGAGGAGCAGCGCGCTTCAAAAGCCTTGAGCCTGATGATGTTCGAGTTATAATCACTGCATGGTTCGGGTATGATGAGTCTAGATCCTCCAGGCGCGCCATGATGGCAGATTCTTTTGGTTAGTGAACACGGTAAAGCTAACATGCAACGTACCGTGGCCATGCACACTGGGGACACGAATTTGAACGATGCGCTCTTCGCTAGGAACCATGGCACCAGCTCCATCACACAACGAAGCCATGGCATGCTTGAGCTCATCAGCGAAACTAGTTACAGACTGATCCACAGAGGGGAAAATCAGCTGCGATGGAGCCTGCATAACGCGCCTCTTGAGCGAAGATGCATGTGACGTGCTCTGAAGAGGAGTGAAACTGTCTGAGTCGAGCGAGTCCACCTGCAAATGAACAATAGCATCGAGATCACAGATGGCGGGTAGGCCGTCTGTGCGGCGCCGAATAGCCAAGCGCTCCATCGCATGTTTCGCGGAAACATAAGGGCCACGAGCATGGAGTTCGTGCGATTCAGGGGCATCAAGCATAGTGTTCAATGAGCCAGGGGCCACAAAAGCTACAAGTGGCGCCTCCGTAGCCAAGACAGTGAGAGGTGCACACAAAAGCGCAAGAGAAAGCACTAGAAGCGGTACAATGCGAAGAGACATCACAGATGAGGAACCTCGCATACTTCTCAACAATCGACGAGGGCTAAGCCGCGGAGAGAGACTTCGCACCCCAAGCACACACACACACACGCGCGCGCGCACACCCAGACCCAACGAGGATAGTCAGACAGATGGATCACTCAGCATCATCGGGCACCTCCATGTCACTTGACTAAGCATCCACGTGGTGGGTAACATGCAAGGGAAAGGGACGCCAAAGTGGTTGACGCTTGGCCGCTTTGTCAAGCCCGTGGGGGCAGCCAAGCAAGCCAGGCAAGCCGAGCTTGGGTCAACAACGAAGTGAAGTTGCGGCTTGCTTCTTTTTTCTTGCAAGGGCGGCCAGATCTTATCGACCTCAGACATTGGTGCTAGCGTGTGAACTCAGAACCCAATAAAACAATCAATCCTACGCTGCTAAACCATGACTGCACTTCGTGTTGCCACCCGAGTCAATGCACTACTGTGCATGCGCATGGCTATGCGCGGAAGTAGCAGCAGCGCTGTGCGCATGCCCCTGGGCATGCGTGTACCATCTGTGCAGCCGCGCACGTTTGCCACGTCCTTACGCAGATTTGGTCAGGGCGAGACAGACAGCGACTTGTGCGCAAGCTTGCAGCAAGAAATTACATATGAACGAGAAGCATCTGAAGCAGCAGGGGGTGCAGATGTAGACCCAGAGTGGCTCAGCCAGTTCCGCTCTGAAGGCGTGTGGAACATCGAGGACAAGCCAGGTTCTGATGAAATTGCATTGACTCGCAGTTTCGGCAATGAGCAAATCCGTGTACTGTTCAGCATTGGTGAAATTGACACAGCAGAACCGACTGAGGAGCTTGATGCCGACGAGACGGATCAAATGGCGTCTGGTGGTACAGAGGATGAGTTTGAAGGCAGCTTCCCTGTCCGCTGCGCCATCAACATTACCAAGGCGAAGCGCGGCTCTCTGAATATTGATGCACAGGCCCAGGATGGACAGTTTATGATCGAGAACATTACTTTCTACCGAGACGATGCGCTGGCTACGGAGCTTACAGCTGATGCAGATTGGGCTCGTCGCGGCCTGTACATTGGTCCGCAGTTCGAGACACTGGACGAGAATCTGCAGGCACAGTTTGAAAGCTTCCTGGCGGAGCGTGGCATTGCCACAAACCTGGCATTGTTCATCCCGAACTATGCGGAGTACAAGGAGCAACGCGAATACTGCGGATGGCTCGAGGGCGTCAAATCTTTCGTAGAAGCATAATCGTGATAGTCTAAGCTTGAGGAAATTTTCGCAATGCTCAAATACGAGTGCAAGTGTACGTAAGAGAGAGAGAGAGAGAGAGAGAGAGAGAGCGTGTGTGCGAGTGTGTGTGCGAGTACGATTGCATACGCAAGTGTCACGGTCAGCTGGGGGGCGGCGCATCAACTAGCGCAGCGATCAGGTAGGTTGCGCTTAGACAATTTTTCGATTCGCGCGCGTACCACTGAAGAGACGAAGTAGGAAGCGGCGGGTACGGGGAATCACACACAAAATCGCGATGACCACAAGCACGATTAGTACGGGATTCACCTCCTCGGCCGCTGAGCCAACAGACAAGGTGCGTGCCAAGAGAGAGTCGTCCAAGCCGTTTGCCACGCGTCCCGCTTGCACGTCATTCAGCCACTTGATGACCTTATCTTGCTTGATCCAGCGACTGGATTTAGGGTACTTGTACGGGGTACCGAGAGCGCCCGCCACGAGGTACAGAGAGGGGACCGATTTCACATTGATATCGTATATGACTTTGAGGGGATTCGCTTCGCGGCCATCCACATCAAACCAACGGAAGCGCAAGGGCTGCCTGGATAGATCTGGGGACGAGCGCCACGACTGGGCAACTGAGCGGAGCTGTTGCAATTGCAGCTCGAGAACCGTCGCTGACTTCTCGCTACTAAGCGCGGCGAGGACCGTGGGTGGGTCTTGATGCAGTGATTCGCCAGCATCAGGTCCCGTTAACTCAAGCAGCAAAGGCTCGTTTTGCATATCAAGCCAGCGAGCCACTGTGTCGGCCGTCCCCTGGTCGATGTTCATGGTGATCGACGACAGGGGAAGCTTCGCCATTGGGCGGTACGGGTTGTCGTTGAACACGAGGATCGCGCCACTATCGCCGAACCGGCGCGACAGCGTTCGGTCAGATGACACGAGGAACTGCATGTCCGTCTTGACGCGAGATTTGACTTCATCGAGGAGCTGGACTTCCAAGTCAGATTGAGGCATAAGATGGAGCACCGACTGCTTCTTCATTTTGATCTTCTTGAACCAAGACTTTGAATCGACTGGACGGACAGCATCCAACACATTTTGCTCACGAAGCCAATTAAGAAAGTCATCTTTCTCACGTCCAAAGTCTGGGTACACGATCGAGTTGCCATCGTTCATGAGACGCATATGCGGCCATCCGCCCACATCGTGTTCCGCACACACATCACTGTACTTCTGACAGTTTACTGCGATGGGATTTACTTGGCCGACCATCTCACGTGCGGCGAGCTCAAAGTCGTGCGCCATCGCACGGCAGTGTGGACATGACGGAGAGTAGTACTTGACGAACGATGGGCCTTGTCCGTGATCAGGGCCGAAGTAGCGATTCAGCTGCTCAATTGTTTCTATAGGGCGTGTACCAAATTCCGTGAGGTGCGTCACAGGAACAAGGGCGCCACTTCCACTGCCAGATCCACTAGGTGCATTGTTGAGAGCAGCGTTCCTCGCGAAGGCTGGATGCGTGGCCTCAAACTCATTTCTGATGTATTCCTCGAGCCGATCAATATCACGCGATACAATCTTGAATACGTTATTTTCCACCGTCTTTCCATTCTTGTACAACTTCGCGCTGGGGTAGCCTGTAATGTGTTCCTGCCCACAAAGCTCAGCCTCTTCTACACAGTCGACACGTGCAAGTGTGAATGGATTTTCTGTCTCCTGTGCCATAAAGTCGACGCGCTGCACAAGCTCATGCCACTTAGGCGCGAAGGCCCTGCAGTGTGGGCACCATGGCGCATAGTACTCCACGAGCCACGTCCCTCTGTTTGTGAGGGAGAAGTTGCCTAGTGAAAGCGACCGCTCAACACCAAACACATCGTCTATGGGTGCGGCAGATGCATGCAACAAAGACCAAAGCGCGAGAACGATCGTTACAAATGCAAGGCGGTGCATTCTCTGCGGCGCCGGCTGAGAGTTGGTCTCGTATGGTGGAAGCGAGACTGTCCTTTTTTTTCGAGTTCTAGATCTGACGAAACAGACCTACCCAATCATATTTTTTGCATCGTGTTCCCACCTTCCCTCCCTCCTCTCCGTTTTGGCCACTCGCTGTACATTTTCGAGCTGTGGATTAGTTTGTTCGGCCTGCTACTATTATAAATGAATGGGTCGTCCACATCTTGGTCAAGCCGGGCCAATGCGAGACTCAGGCAAGCACGTGGTACCTCCACATTCACCTCGTTCCTCCGGGGTCGCACACATTCGTGCAGCGGTGGTACCTGTGTTGTGGATCACCGTCATGATTGATGCCAGATGGACGCGCTGAAGAGCGAGGTATGTAGGCATGAAAAAATAAAAAAAAAGAGAAGGAATAAGAGAGAAATCAAAATGTCTAACATTCAGTTTGCCGACGTTTCTGCGCGGCTGAAGCTTGAATCACGCATCCGTGATGGTGCGCGCAACATGCTGCAGATTCTCGATGCAAGCACATCGAATGATGCTTTGCGTGGCCAGGTCGAGCGGGAGCTGGCAGTCGCAGAAGAGCAGGTCCAAACACTCAATACAAGACGCAAAGGGATTGAAAATACATTGAATAGTGCAGTGGCCTCGTCTTCAAGGTTCCGGCGTCCACGGGCGATTCGCGCTGTACACGGCCTAGAGGACCTTAACACCCACGCGGTGATACCAAGCCTCTCGCCAGATCCATTTGCCTTGCCTGAGAGTCAGGCATTTCGTCTACCGGCATCGGTACTATCAGGACCACCGTCTTCCGCTCCCTCTATCACATCGACATCCGCTTACATTGATGACATCGCGTGCTCAGCATGCATTGTCGAAGCGCTCACGCGGATCCTGCAAATGCTCCTATCAACAAGAATAGAGGTAATAAACTTACGCGATCCAACGAGTTCCGCCAGCGCAGCCCAGCCAAAGTCTCGTGACAGTCCCATGGCATCGGATCATGAACTGTGCCATTTATTTCTCTTCCTATCGTCACTTTACCAACAGCTACCAGATCTGCGACTCGAGACAGATACACAGTCTCTTGCGCAGTGCGCACTGCTCGGGATATCACTCGGTGCCTTGTCGATGGTCCGCGCTTATGCGATGCGTCTGCTTCGCTACATCCTCAGTGTGCCGCTGTTGCCAGACTTAGCCACACACACAAACGCACTTCCCCTGTTGCTTTGCCGAGCTTTGACACAGGAAGCATCGTGCGTGTTCGAGCGCGAGCAGTCGCTCAAGCTTGTGCGTGCATGCATACATTATACCCGCCTCGGCAGCCAGCATGCACATACTCTCCTAACGGTCGGTGTGGTACGAGTTCTTGCAGCAATAGCTGTCGAACCGGATGATCCTTTGTGCAGTGCTAGCATTGAAACCCTGGCCGAACTGGCGCTCTTAGACACGCCACTCGTCGCCCGTTCGTCTGCTATGGCGCCTCTGTGGCGTGCCGTGTGTGAAACGCCCGCGGACGTTGCTGTGCCTCTTGTCACCAGTATGCTGATGCTGTTGGATCGGCCCACGACTCGTCGGCACATTAGCGCAGGGACCGACCTGGCGTCCGTGCTGGCTGGTTTCACGTCTGTGCCCAGCGCAGCCGAGTCGTCAAGTCAGCTCTCTACGACACAGCAGGTCGTTTCGCACCTTTTGCTGTCCTGGCAAGGCCTGTTTTATTTGTGCATGTGTGACATGGGAGCATTGCGGTCCCTGGTCGCATCCTTGTATGTCGAGGATCAAACGATCAGGAGGCATGTGCTTGCGGCACTTCTTCCACTTTTTCGCACTGTCGACGCGACTGTGTCGCATAGTCCGATGCTGCATGTGCGTGTATCGTACGTGGCATTTGTGTTGATGCTTCTTCTCGATGCTGGGCTTTGGGACGCTCTTCTCATGATAATGCAGCAAGCACCTCGTCATGACAACCTTGCAAGTGAGCTACTTGATCGGATCCTCACTTTTTCTCGAGACATGATGCCGCAGGAAGGCGCATCGTTGCACGCATGTGCTGCGCTTGTCCACCGAATCTGTGTTCCAAATGAGCAAAAGCCAGAGCTGATGGTCGGGGCATCTCATGTGCTAGACGCGGTGGGCCGGAGTGAAGCAGTCCATACCTTTTCGTCACGCGCAAATCAGAATCAAGCACAACCAACTTCCTCACACGAGGTATCTCCCACATACGCCCAAGGCATGTACGTGACGCTTGATGATGCACACTTCCGGACTATGCTACGTGACTCAATGGTCATTACAGCGCGAGAACACACGCTGTGGAATCAGCCTGTCATTCTCGAGCTGTTGGACCATGCGCTTTGGGATCCCAAACGTTTCGACGAGGCGCTTAACGGCTCCAAGTTTATTCGTCGGCTCCTTGCCTTCTTTCGCCCCGCACACATGCGGTATGCGTCGATGAAAAAGCACGATATGGCGCATCGCTGGACCGCCGTTGGCGTAAGCCTGTGCCGTGTCCTGCTGTATCACGCAGATGGTGTGCGCGTGCTTGTTGAAGAGCATCTTCTCTCCGACTTGCGCGACAGTTTCGAGCAGCTGGGTCAACGCGCTTCCGAGACCCTCTTCTCCCTGCATCATCTGCAGCATAACATCGTGACTGGCTACTTCGAAATGCTTCAGGTCCTATCTGCCAGTGCGGTAGGGCTAGAACTGCTGACTCATGCACGACTCTTTACGCCGCTGATGTGCCTGTGTGAAAATGAGGACGATGCATCCGTGCAGGTTGTGTGCTCATTGCTCGCTGTGCTCGATGTCTCTGCACATGCGCTGCCGCGTGTGTTTTTGGAACGTGCTCTCTCCGATGGCCCAGATCGCGTTCGCGAAGCGGCCACCAAACGCGTGGGCCATGTGCTCTGGCTGGATGATGAGCCGCAACCCTGGGCCATGTCGCTCCTTCTTACGCAGCTTTACGATCCGTCGGCGTCTGTCCGCACTGCTGCGACGAATGAGATGGAGCGAGCCTGTGCTCACCCAGCCATGGCACAGTGTGCAATGCAGCAAGGTCCTCCTGTTGATCTGTTGGCGACGCACACAACGATAGCTCTTTTGGGTCTCGCAGACTCGCGCGGATTCCAGCTCATGCACCGCGCTGGCTTATTGAGTCCACTTGCCCAGGCTTGGTATGCTCGCGACCATATAGCCTATGTGGCACAAGCCGAACGGGTCATGGCTCTAGACTCGGCCACACCGTTCTTGCCGCCGCATCTGTACGGCCAACTTGCCAAGACGCCTGCTGGGTGTGTCTACCTAGCGGAGCTGCATGTCTTGCCGGAGTGGTCGGCTGTATTGGCAGGACATGCACTTGAGTCGTTCGACAGTGCCATGTTGGAAAAAGTCAAGGCAGCATTGTGGGCCTGCGGGCATGTTGGAGCGTCGGATCTCGGCATGAGCATGCTGCAATCGCATGATCTGGTGGACCTCGTATTTCAGACCGCCAAGTCGCCGGTCGTTTCGATTCGCGGTACTTTCTTTTTTGTGTGTGGTCTCTGGGCTCACTCTGAGCAGGGACGCTGTGCATTGACAGATCGTGGCTGGGACGTGTCTGCGACTGCACACGTGTGTCTTCCGCGTGACTTTCGGGCGTTCGTCTACTTGCCTGGCTCTGGTACGACAGGTATGAATCAAGGGCTCTCGTCACGTCTCACTCCTCCCAAAGACGAGCAGGAAGCATACGCTACTGGCCTCTTAGCGAATTTGGGGAATGGCGTCGTCGCTGGAAGTGCGAGACGTGCGCTGCTCCGCCACCGGCAGCAACACCCACGTGTGTATCGACAGGTCTCGTTGCTGGGCCGTGCGCTTCATATGATGGACCACTTTGCGTTTCGACTCGCGGCGCGTCGAAGTATATGGGCGATTCTAGTCGAGTACCCTTTAACTCCAGACACGATCCGCGCGCTTCAGCAATGGCGCTCAATGCATCTGACAATCGCACCGGTTCCTCCGACACGCCGCTCACAAAAGACCCAATCTGAAGCTGATCGGCAAGATCGCCTAGAGCAAGGCATGTCGCGACTGTATCCTGTCTTGAGGCTGTCATCTAGACAGCGACAACCTTGCGGTACCGGGTCCTACACTACGAGCCAAATGGATCCGCGTCCAACCAAGTCAACAACGGAGCCAGGCGTCACAGATGCATCTCTATCCGCACCGGCGACAGATCTGACAACGTCCACGATGGCTACTACAACACATACAACATACTCACAACCTTCGCCTCAGCCATGCGCAGGTCGCGCAACTCGCGATGCATGGCCCTACAAAATGCATGGCTTTGTATAGTTGTCAACGTACATATTCACGACGAAGAGCACGATCACAGCGAATACTCAGTCCTCTCTTCACTTTGCTTCTTCTTCAGATTTCCGACTTTTACTGGTTCTGGCTATTTAGCATGTTGTGTTCAATGCCGTGGCTCAATAGCGAGATCGCACGACTCGTATCGCCATGAGGCACAACAAGGAACCGCAAGAGCTCGAATGGATCTGTCTTATGCTTTCGAACAGATGTGAAATAGACTTTGCCGACACCGCGTGGGCCCACAACTTCGAAACTCATATCGACCTTGCCTTTCAATGGATTAATGATGCCTTCAATCCACGGATCGCCGAACATGCTGCGCTTGATCCGCACAGGCTCGCCCAGTAGCTCGTATACTTCAGGCGCACTGCGCACACGCTGCGACACCATTCGCAGAACGGACGAACCCACACGTTCCTTATTGTTGAAGTAGGCAGACAACACATACCAAAGAGCTACAAGAGATGCGCCACCTGCGATATAGAGAGGCTTCCTGTTCGGTAAGGGTGGAATGGGATGCTTCACACGCGTTACATGCGGATCCCAGTGTCCTGGTTGTACTGGTCGGGAGGAGATACCGCGCATATGCACCACCTTGTGTGCACTATACCACAAGCGTGCGCGGCCGAATATAGGCGTCACTCGATTCATCATGACGCAATCACCACCACCAAGCAAGACGTTCAGGCTGTTGTCGCTCGTCGTCCCTAGACCCATCCGCTCGCTTGCTGGGACTAGCGCACCTCCACAGTTCCATGGGCTACATTCACCGTTTTAGAGGCTTCCCCCCCTCTCCGCCGACTACCACGTGTTTTTTTTATACCACTATCCCATTCCATCATGGACATGAGAAGCCAGCCGTAGACGACCGCGTATTCCGACCAGAACCACCACGCTCCATATGTCTCGCCATCGATATGCCAGACTCTCCACCGCCTGGACCCAGACAAAGTGCCACAATATCCCTCAAGAGGCTCTCGTAAGAAATCGATACATGGAAAAGACCACCATAGTGTGTTATATACGACTACCGCTGCTGGTGGACAAAGCTAAACAACACAAAATGAACAACGCACACCAATCTATGTGGAAATTTGACAAACGACATGCTTACTCATGTTACAACAGGAATGCGGCGGCCAGAGTTCCAACGGCCAGTGCAACGGTCGACGCTAGAGTCACAGAGACGCTACCAGCACCGTTTTTGTCTTTCTTATTCGAGCTGTCGCTGTCCTTGCCACTGCTCTCGCCGTTGTTCTCATTTTTGTCGCCACGCTTGTCGCTGCTAGAGCTCTTGGAATCACCGTCATTCGCAACAGCGGCAGTGGCTTGCGATACCGAGCTCTCAGCACTCTTGGAGAGCGAAGCAATCTTGTTCGCGGGCGATGGCACTGGCTTGCAGTTGGACGACTTAGGCATCGACTGGGCCACACTTGGAGTCGTCTGACCCTTGTGACCGTTCGTAAAGGTGAGTTCCTTGCCATCGAGTGTCCAAAGACCCGTCATATACTGCTGGAATGTCGAGGTCGACCCATCCTCGAGGAAGTAGCCCGGCGGGTACGCTGGGTCGGCATCACACGAATCAAACACATCCGGAGAGTAGTCACCTGGCATCACCCACGGACAGCCCATCTTGTCAAGCTCATGCTCGCACTCAACGCCAGGTTTGGCTTGGTCCGAGCCCGCCGTGCATACACGGAAACACATAATGTCATGACCAACATAGTTCATCCACTCTTTGTAGAAGACGTCTTTACCAGTCACGTTCGAGGTGACGTCACCACCCTTTGGGTTACCACCACCGTATTGACCATGAGGGTCGAGCTCACCACCAGAGTCATTAGCCTTGATACCAATTTTTGTGAAGTCTCCCAGTGCCATAACCTGGACGTACAGGGGTGTCTTCACAAAGTGAACAGCGGTGAGGGTACCGTCAGGAATAACACGCGCATTGTTACGAGGCTTTGTACACCAAGCCACTGTTCGCTCTTCTTGATCAGATACAGGCAGGTCGAGATCAAGAGGACCAAACGTACACCAATCGTCAGCGCTGTTGATCGAGGCCAAACGCGCATCCGACGTCTGATTCACGGGCGTATCTATCATAGGCTTGTCAGGGTTCGTCGGACCCCTGGAACCATCAGCCACTACACCTGGATAGTCACTGCTGGGGTTACCGAAGTTGAAGGGCGGCGATGGTTTCGACGTGCTTGCGGCTTGAGCCATAGCTGTAGCCGAGGCATCCTGACGACGCTGGTACACCATGTTATTGTTCGGCCGGTATACAACAGCGTTGGCCACAGAGGCCAACGCAATCGCACACAATAGCGTGCGTACTTGGAACATCCTTAGTAGATGACAGCTAGAAGGAAGCTGAATTTGAGGGAGTTTCTGATGATTTTAGACCTTCATAATAAACCTATGTTGATGCCGGTCAGCGCACTTCATTCGTGCAATGCGCAGGGCTGTGCAGTGTCCACACATGCATAAACTCTATGCTTTCTGACAAATCAGGTGTGTGCTTGACCAAGAATCCGCTGGCGCGCGCCAGATGCCAATAGTGCAGTTGACATGTGACGAGGGGCTTGCGTATTACACCACGTGCAATACCTTTTCCACCGTATCTCACATTGGCATTGTCAGGTGGTCGCCATGGTCGTGCGTCTGCGCCTGGCACGGCATGGCACGAGAAACAATCCATTCTATCATGTGGTAGCGATTCAAAACACAAAAGCTCGCGATGCTAGACCTATCGAAAAGCTCGGCGAGTATGATCCTGTCCCGCGCCCTCTGCGAAGTGTCTTACCCAACCCGGTACGCCAACGCTTGCAGGACCGTCCCGGTTACAATGGCCAAGTGATCACGCCGGGTATCAGTACGCAGCCTCGACTGGAAAAACGCCTTGAATGGAATGAGGATCGAATCAGGTATTGGCTTAATACTGGCGCACAACCTAGTAAGCCAGTTGCTCGTCTTCTTGACAGGGTGCGTGGTTACTTCTTTTTTATCCTCTTTGTTACATAACTAACATGACGCTTTCAGGCTGGACTGATCCCCCCCGAAAAGCGAGCCATGTACAAGGGTCTATTTCACCCGCCGCAGCCGACTGTTGGAAACGATTTGGAAGGTTCGACACAGGAACACCGCGGGAGCACATGAATCTTTCACCGATTATGAATGCATGTTCAGAGGGGGAAAACAATTTGTCGCAATTGCGTCCGGTGTGGGATGAAGGTTGTAAAAAAAATCCAATTTCAGTCCTCTCATTGTATGCTCTGCCATCCAAGCCTACCACGCTGACACAATGCAAAAGAAAGGGTATTATATGATTCAATTGAGTATCACTCGTTGCGAATCGTATACTATCCATGACGATATGGGAAGCGATCATTTTGCCGATTGCTGCATTTTGTCAGCAAATATACCGTTTGAGATCTGCTTTATTTCCTCATACATACCCCTCAAGAGGACGCGAATATTTTCCTGTCCTTTTGGGCCGACCAGCGCGAGAGCGTGTAGTTTCTGATGGCGTCTTTGAATCTGGTTCAGGCATGTTCATGGGTGCCACTGTTGTCTGCATAGTAGTCATAGCTTCAGATGTAGGTAATGAGGGAAATGGCCACGGTGGCGGTAGCATACCAGGGAGGCCGCCCCACGGTGACAAAGGTAGTGGCAAAGGAATGGTGGATTCATTTGTGGGTGTATCCGAGGGCATACTGGGTTGTGATGTGGGCACTGGCATAGGCATGGGCATTGCTGCAGGTGGAGTCTTTGGTACTTCTGATAACGTTGGGGCTGTCAAAGATGTCGTTGGCGAAGAGGTTGCGGTGGTACTTTCGTCTTTGAGTTGTTGCAATAAATCTGCTAGGTTTGAAGGTAGGCCAGGTATCGAGCTGCTGGATGACGTGGAGACGGAAGGGGATGAAATTTGGTCAAATACAAAAGGTCGTATCACAGAGCCGGTTGTCATGACCCGGGGCTCATTGAGCGTTGTAGAAAAGGCTGATAGATATGCATCCTGCACAGGCTCAGCAGGACTTTCTGGGATCATGCTTGGCTCAGAATACGTGACTTCAGCCACATCGTTATCATACTCAGCTTGGATCTGTTTTGCTTCGCTGTGTGCACCGCATTCAGGTATCATGGGCGAAAGGACAGATAGGCCCACCTCTCGCGGAGGATAGTAATCAATGTACTCTTCCATATCGGCATGCGCGAGACGGAAAGCACCGCCCTCCTCCATATCAAGCTGGCCCACACTGGCAATGCCGCCTTGCTCGTCTTCTTCATAGACAGCGGGTTCGATCAATTTGACAGCCACAAGTGCTTGTCCATCGTGGTCTCTCCAATGAACAGTCTTTTTTCGTTTCTTGGGCTGAGTAGCAGACTCAGCAGAAGAGGTTGAAGAGGCTTCTCCGGCGGTCACAGGCGCAGAAGCGGATGCAGTTGGTGGTGGGCTAGGCCGCGGTTGATCTATAAGTGTCATGAAACTTGCCAAGTCCCTATTCGCATTGGACTGTGCAGACGCTGAGCGTGACGATACTGATTTTCGGGTGGCTGCGGACGAGCTTGTCAAAGGCTTAGCATCAGAAATCTGCGGCGAGCCGCGTCGCTCTGATTGCGTCGACGCGGATGCCGTACGCGCCCGCGACGTGCTAGACATTAACATGCTTGAGGCGGGGCGCACTGAAGCTCCAACGGCAGATCGAGTGGGTGGCACAGCCGTTGATGCACTGTTGCTGCGCGCACGCTTAGTAGTGGGGTCCTGCAATGAGTTCGTGGCTGCGGGACGCTTAACTGTCGTCGAGAGTGGCGGCGCGCTCTGAGCCCGTGATGCTGTACTAGATGGCACAAGTGCACTCCATTTTTCTTTCACTTCATCTGCGAGCTTTCGAGCATGTTCACTGCGAAGACGTTTTTGGGCACCGGTAATCAGCTTCCCTAGGCCTACATGGTCTTTAAGGTGCTCTAGTTCAATCGGAAGTCGAAGCAAAAGAGCCAGTAAAGGTTCAACAACCGTAGCGTACATGTCGCTTATATCTTCCATATCGGACTTGCGTGGTGGCGTCGCGTCTGAAAGCCATGTCGCCAAAATCTCTCGACCACGGGTATGATTCGTGAATGCCGAGAGATACGCCGGCGAGCCGTGCTGCATCATACGTTGAACGATCTGCAAACGGTCCTGAGGTGTCGTTGCGCGAATAGTAAATCCATCCGGCGCATTTGAGCCCCTGTTGTCCGATAGCAATGTGACGAGTGCACCAGCCGCTTCCTTCGGGCTTTTCTCAATGAGATTGGGTGTGATAAGATTCGGCACCGTAGTAGAAATATCATGTGTCGATGTAGGAAACGACGGGAGCACAGTCGCTGGAGTTGACGAAATCGGTATACGTGTGCTAAAAGTCGTCAGTCAGCATCATTGAATCAGACATGGAGATGAAGACGCGGCACATCCAATGCGTGGGCAAACGGCCTATGCGAGTGAAAAACGGGTAGTGATGTTATGGTGGGAGTTGCTCTCGCTAAGAAATAGAGCAAACTTACGCGAGATAGCTCACAGTGTGGCAGCGGTTCTTGCGTACAAGTCCAGTCGCTTATGACGCAGCGATAGAGTTATATCTATCCGTTCCCATTACTCTCGCATCACCACACGCCACCCCACATGACCGTCTGCGCAAATGCAGTAGCGACGCGCCATACTCCATATCGATACGTACTCGTCGATTTGTGACATATCGAGATAGCGCACACAGATACGCCAGAGACAAGCGCTGTACTCCAATATACAGGAAAAATTCAGATTCTCGAGGTGAGATGGTTAGAGAGCCCCTGCTTAAACTACAAGGGCACGAGTGCTATGACAAGTGCAAGAGACTTTTGAAGCTCCCACGAAACAAGAGCTGTTTCTTTCAGTAAAACACCACGCCAAAGTCTACGAGGAAAATAAGGGTTCGTACGTTAGCCCTAGTTTCGTGGCGTCAGTAGACAAATATGCGTGAGGATAAATCGAGTCTCTGAACTGAGTTGGTTTTTTCGGGTGGAAGTACATGACGGACGAATCACTCGTGGTCAAAGCACCGCAGCACGTGCTTATGTGATCATCAGCAGCCTACTCAACACCGGCACCGGGGCCTTGCCTTTCAAAGTCTGTGTGGTTGCCTGCTTCTGATCTGCAGCTGGGTCCGCTGCTATTGCCCACCCTTGCACACAGAGGTTGTGCGTATCAACTTGTGTGTAGTACAGCCAGATCAAGTGCTTATTGTCATTATGAGTCCACATGTAGAGCAACATCGATATAGTGACCTTTGCCCTAGGAAAGTCGTCCATAGCCTCTAGCTTTAGTTTCTCCAATGAGACCGACGCCTTGCGACCACTCCGTGAAAATGAAATGTAGATTGAGCCTCCACGATCATTGTCACACAGCACAGCGTGTTGTTAGCAATGCGAGGCATTCCCACAACATGCCTAAGTCAAGTACGCGGCTCACTGGCGTCTTCATTCCTACGTAAAGCGTTTCATACCGCACCGGTGAATTCCAAAAAGGCGCGTGCGCCAGAGCATCGTGTGCAGTACAATTATGACCTTTTTTCTCTGCATCCCGAGGACGAGCATTACTCTTATCCGCTTGTGACGGCGGACGATTTGGCCAGATCCAAGGCACGGCCGCGGTCTGTTCGTATGCTTGCGCGTGACTTTATCCATGATAGCCTGTACAATACTCACTATGGCTATTTTAGTCGGCAGGCCGTCCTACTGCCATCTGCAAATCCACCCTCACGTGTTGGTTCCGATACGGCATCACCTGCAGTAACAGCAGCAACATCATCGTCAACACTTGATTCCGTCTTCCCTTTTCACGATATCAAAAATGAAACCGAATTTATGCGCGCAGTGCAGCTTCGGTATATGGCGTTTGAAGAGTGGTTCCAAAATGAGATGAAAGCTCGCGAAAGACGGCGCCATTACAATGAGCCAACTCCGCAGGAGCGTATTGATGCACTCATTGCAAAGCAAAAACGGACACCTTGGGGCAGTACTCAGCGCCTCGAACTAGCGCGTGAAATCGGCCGCCTTCAACGCGATCAAAGCCATGAGCAAGTGTCGGATACAGAGGTGGATACCATGGTGGCTGGACAAGTTTGGCACACCCCGACGCAGCTTTTCAGTGTACGTATGACGAAGACTTACCACAGCCGCATTATGGACATGCCCTAGCTCGCTATCTGGTGGCAGAATACAAGTTGCACCTTTTCCCATATCATGACCTCGTGATATATGAGCTCGGTGGTGGTGCTGGAACATTGGCGCGTGACATCCTTGACTATATGGAAGAATTTGAGCCAGACGTGTATTCGCGTACGCGCTATCATATTGTGGAAATTAGCGATCGACTTGCCGCGCAGCAGAAGGCACGATTGCTGCATCATCTGCGACAAGGCACGGTCGAAGTGGTACCGCGTGACTTTTTGCAGTGGGACAAGGATGTAGAAGACCCCTGCTTCATTGTTGCTTTAGAGGTTCTGGACAATTTGGCACATGATGTGGTGCGTTATTCCACGGATGATCTGCAACCGTACCAGGGTCTAGTGTCAATCGATCGTACCGGGGACTTTGTCGAGTTATGGGAGCCCGTGCAAGACCCGCTGATTCAACGCTACCTAAATCTGTTCCACTCCGTCCGTCGGCCTCTCTTGCCACCAGGTGCGCCATTCTATCTGAGTTGGATTCCATCTTCATTACGACATACGTTGCATGAGAGTGCGCCTTTTTACCCCAATCTCACTCAGCCGCATTTCATTCCGACGGGTGCTCTTCGGATGCTCGATGTGCTGAAAAAGCACTTTCCGCTTCACCGCTTGGTTTTGTCTGACTTTTCTTCGCTGCCAGATACGATTCATGGTGTGAATGCACCCGTCGTTCAAACACGGCACAACGGTATCATGATTCCTGTGACCACCTATTGTGTACTGCAAGGCTTCTTTGATATCTTCTTCCCAACTGACTTCCCATTGCTTCGTGACATATATTTGCGCCATATGGGTACATCGCCAGCCGGTGACTTCGCCGACGCTGGATCAAAGATGTCGAGGACATACTTCACCCCCACCTACTCGACTGAATTTTCTCAGTATGTCCCGTCTGCCTATGAAGACTATTCCTATGCGCCGAGTAGATTGTTGGGTCTGTCAGACGTCATACCACCTCCGCTTCTGCGTGATTCGCCTGATGCTCGTATCATGTCTCATGCAGAGTTTCTCTCTCGATACGCAGATACCCAGGGCACGCAATTGCGTGATGGATCAAACCCTATGGTTTCTTGGTATGCAAATGCCAGCTGGCTTCTCACGTAGTGAATCAACAATTATGGATTTCACTGATGAAAATGGTTTCGTATCCGTGCGAGTCTGAAAATGGTCCAAATTTATAGCTTAGTGTCGATGATGGGTTGGCGTGAAGAGGTGGAGTGAGTGAATGTGTTCTATGCGCGATCCATGTCCAATCTCTTTGCCTCGTCAGAGGCTCGACACAGATCCAAACAGGCCACATCCACGTGGCGTTTAATCACAAACTTTCACGTCTATTGTGTCCTGACCCCATACCGCAACGCTATGCTGTTACCGTATCGCGAGCAGCCCTCGACAAGGGGACGTCTGACGACCATCGCAGGCATTGGTACGTCATGACAACCACAACCCTGGCTAACGCATAAAGTCCTCTTTTTGCATGCAGCGTACTCTGCATACGAAGGTATGTAAGACATCGGCAGAATTAATGCCCACTCGCAGTCTTGTCGCAGGGCAAAAGTATTGACCTGTCAACCTCTACAACGGCATATGAAAGCAACGTTCCACTTGATGTACGTATCGAAAGAGAGAATGACCTACTTACCTGCAGATCAAATTTGAAACTCTCGTGGCATTTGTCGTGCTTGTGGTAGGGTGCGCTATGACGACGCCGAAGCTCCGTCAGATGACATGGACCGCCCGTATGCGCGAGACGTACGTACATTTGCCACTGTCGCACACGATAACACTGGCAGGGACATTGATCTTGTGGACGCACGCCCCAGCTTCGCCACTGTATACCACCGAGGGGCGAAGCTATTTGCTGCGCGTGACTAAGGCCTAAAATCGTCGCGAAGTACCGGGACGTTGCGCACAAGGATGCGACCATCCTTCATACTACAACCAGACAGGTATTCACAGAAACGCTAGACTGAGCATCACTCGCCTTTTTCAGCAGGACGCGCCTGTTAGAACATGCTCCAATTCATAGATCCCAAGGGCACGTAAGGGAGCTTGATAGAACTACGGACTAGCGACTGATCGATATTGAAGTCACACAAGTCATACCTCGCCGGAACACAGAGCCGCAGGCATAGCCTGCTTAGAAACACTTCCTGTGCACGATCGAGGGACCAGCTTCGTCGTACTCCTGCTTTGAAATCCACATTTGCTGGAATGTGGACAGGGAAGCAAGAATCGAACCACCAATCCAGACAGAGTACTTACGCTCTGGAGGGGCGACGATCTTGACCTTCATGCTGCTGGGAGCAAGAGCCGTGATCTCCTTCTGCATACGGTCGGAGATACCCGGGTACATCGTTGAACCACCAGACATGACAATGTTGCCGTACAGGTCCTTACGGATATCCAGGTCACACTTCATGATCGAGTTGTAAGTGGTCTCGTGAATACCAGCCGCTTCGAGACCCAAGAACGAGGGTTGGAAGAGTGCCTCAGGGCAACGGAAACGCTCATTGCCAATAGTAATAACCTGACCGTCAGGCAGCTCGTAGCTCTTTTCGAGAGCCGAGCTCTGGGCGGCTGTGAGCATTTCCTGCTCAAAGTCCAGAGCAACATAGCACAGCTTCTCCTTGATGTCACGAACAATCTCGCGCTCGGCGGTCGTCGTGAATGGGTAACCACGCTCCATGAGGATCTTGACAAGATGCTCCGTCAGGTCACGACCGGCCAAGTCAAGACGGAGAATAGCATGAGGCATCGAATAACCCTCGTAAATAGGCACAGTGTGCGTAACACCGTCACCCGAGTCCAGCACAATACCTGTCGTACGACCAGAGGCGTACAAGGAGAGAACAGCCTGAATAGCCACGTAGAAGGCTGGCGCGTTGAACGTTTCGAACATGATTTGCGTCATCTTCTCACGGTTGGCCTTCGGGTTCAAAGGAGCTTCAGTGAGCAGCACAGGGTGTTCTTCTGGTGCTACACGGAGTTCATTGTAGAACGTGTGGTGCCAGATCTTCTCCATGTCATCCCAGTTCGTCACAATACCATGTTCAATTGGGTACTTGAGCGTGAGGATACCACGCTTTGACTGGGCCTCATCACCGACGTACGAGTCCTAGCGGCATTAGTATACAATGAAAAGTTGCATCCAATCACATACCTTCTGACCCATACCGACCATCACACCTGTGTGGCGGGGACGACCGACAATCGAGCTGATGAGGCGTCAGTAAAGCTCGGAAGTAAGCATAACGTACGGGAACACAGCACGGGGCGCATCGTCACCGGCGAAACCGGCCTTGCACATACCCGAACCATTGTCAATGACAAGCTGTACAGAGGTTAGTTACTAGAATTTCATGATGAAAGATTCGAATATTCGTCAGTGAAACATACAGCAGCCACCTCGTCTAAGCAAAGCGAAGTGAAAGTCGGCAGGTGTTAGCATGGCATTCGAATATGAAGTATATATTTATTGTTGGTTACCTACCTTCCATATTGTTGGTAGTTGTACGAGAGCCAACAACTAGCGAACTGAGGAACGAATAATCGGGATCCCAAGCAAGCGAATAACCAGCGGAGGTTCGCTCATCAAGGCCAATCAAACAAGCGCGTCTGATGTGGCCAATTCTACCGGGCGTGTGTACTACCTATGCCCGGTCCACCACAGCCACCTCGGGCTGCTAGGTTCCCAGCCTTTGTCAGAGGCCTCAATTGGTCGTGGGGTGGTGAGCGCCCTCTCGGCCGAGATTCCTGCATGCTGTGCTGGCACATGCAATACACGCATGGCGTTTTGCATGTGTCAGATTAGGTGTAGATGCTCCGTTATACTGCTTGCCCCGTGATGCTCTCTAGAACAAGGTCGATCTGTACAATCGTTCTAAAATCGTCAGAAACTCTCACATGAGGCGAATATCGTATGCTTAGAAGCTATAAAGGTAGTACTTATACATTAGGTGCGTCCAGTACAATCGACTATTGCGTGAAAGAAGGGGGAGGGGGAAATGACGCGGACAAAAACAGCGAAAGAAGTAGGAAAGAGACTGTGTGTAATAAGAATGGAATGATGGAGGAAGACGAGGGCGCCTCTAACTATGCGCTCTTTTTCTTCTTCTTATCCTTTCCTTCTTTTCCCTCTTTCGCTGCCTTCTTCGCTGCCTTCTTCGCGGCCTTTTCGACGTCACTAGCCTTGCTCTTGCTCTTCTTGTCCTTCTTCTTCTTCTTCTCGGCCTTTGATGATGCCTTGGACGAAGTCTTCTTCTTCTTCTCCTTCTCAGCTGGCCCGTCATCGCTGTCTTCATCATCATCCGCATCCTTATTGTCCTCGACATCTTTGTCGTCACTACCGTCTTGGTCCTCATGGTCTTCACCATCATCATCATCGCCATCAACATCCATCAAATCGCCAGCGGCCTCTTCCATCGCGGCAATAGCCTTGCGCATGGCGTCGCTGTTCTTTGTCGTGGGCTTGCCTGTTTCGTAGAAAGCGAGTCGCTCTTCCACTTGCATGTGGAGGACTTCACCAAACTTGGTAGATGGAGCATCTGAGAAGCAATCGATTCGGCATGCAATGCTGATTTTGTTTGCGAGGAAACGAGACATGCGGCCCTTGTTTTTCGGCGCGGCGCGCGAAATGGCAGACGCATGGTAAATTAAGCCGTATTTAGGCGTATTCCCCTTCGTCTTAAGCGCACGGAACAGAGCCTTTTCAGCACCAAGAATCTGCACTGTCGACGCAGGATACTTGGCCAAGTTCGTCAGCGAGCCGGCGTGCGAAATCAGACGAGCGCCAATGACTTCGCCAAGAAGGGCCGAGAGATTTGGCGCGACAAGATGCATTTTCTCCACAAGATAGTCGTGCATGTTTTTGCGGTACTCGGCAAGTCGAACAACACGGTCAGCAAAGTTTTCTATGTTGATCATATCAAGTTCGCCAATTTCCGTACCCATGCTGGCTCGACTGGCATCAAGCACATTGTGGGCAGCTGTTTCATCGCCCTGGAGGATTTCTGCCATTTCTTCTAGATCATTTTCACTGAGGTTCTCTTTGGCTTTAATGTATCGGGCGAGACGAGCGTATGTGATATTATCTGGCACGATACGCACGAGCTCAGGAAAGTGCCAGCCGTACCATTCACGCACACGCATGGCGAAAGTGTTGACGTCCTTGTCGAGTGTGTCAAGAAGTGCGATGGCCTGGATGATCATGTTGTCACTGCGGTTCACATTAAACTTGACCTTGGAGCGAGAAAATGAGTGACCAAGACCAAGCTGAGCACGAGCCAAGTCACCCTCGGCCATGCCCTTGAGTAACTTTTCGGCGTGCAGACGTACACCACGCACAAGCTCCTGCGATGTCTCGCCAGTATCGCAAGGGATACCCAACTCGCCGACGATGGAGCTAGCCAAGTTACGGTCACACACACCGAGCTCTATGCCTTTGACCTTCTTTCCTTCTGGGCGCAGGTTCTGAGTCAGTAGGGATTTGAGATGCTCGTTCACAATGCCCTCTGAGATATCGAGAGCACCTTGCAAAGCATCAGGCGCACTCTTGAATGGGCTGAAGCTGACGAGCTTGACCATCTTTCCAAATGAGGGAAGATCATCCATAGCTTCTTGGACTTGCTTGGTCTGTGACCCAATGCTTTCGACCTGTTCGACCTTAAACAAAGCAAGGCCGACGGCGCTTTCAAAAAGCACATGCGTCGGTGTGCCCGGCATGTCTTGAAGTAATTATGCGAGACACAACGAGAATGAAAAAAAATAAACAAACTGCAGACAAACAAGGACCTTGCAAGGGTCTGTCGGATTTTGCTGCTGCTATTTCTGCTGCCACGTTATACGACCGGACCGTTGGCTCAGCCGTTTCTCAGCAGGGTGGGAAACGAGAGCGTCAGACAGGGGGGATTTTTTTTTTGCTGGCGAGCGAGCAAGAGGTGTGTCCACACGTGACATCGGCCGATGACGAAGCCTCTCAGTGGCCAAGGACGGGGCGTCGCAGGGGCCCGGCGTTGGACTCTGAGTGGAAGTAGTAGGCGTGGGTGGATGAGTGTGCGAATTAACGTCGCTGTCAGATCGGCGGAGGGCATTTTGTCTCATCGGAGGAAGGGCCGCGTCATCCAAGACAGGACCTACGTGCGAATCTGAGTGTTGCATCTTGGTCTACTTGAAGCATGTCGCGCAGTAGTTACGACCGACACTTGACGATTTTTTCGCCCGAGGGACGTTTGTACCAGGTGGAATACGCATTCAAGGCGATAACAAGCGCAGGCATCACGGCGGTAGCAGTACGAGGTAAGGATGCTGTCGTGGTGGCGACGCAGAAAAAGCTGCCGGACAAGCTGATTGATGCATCAACTGTCACGCACATCTTTGCAATCACGCCGAACATTGGTTGTGTCGTGACTGGACGTACGCCTGATGCGCGTGCACAGGTGCAGCGTGCACGGTCGGAGGCGGCTGAATTCAAGTACAAGTATGGATACCCGATTACGCCAGATTTACTCGCGAAGCGCATGGCAAATATCAACCAGGTTTATACACAAAAGGCAGCGATGCGTCCGCTCGGTCTTTCTATGATTTTGATTGGGCTCGATGACGAGCGTGGGCAGGAGCCACAGATCTTCAAACTCGATCCTGCGGGTCACTATGTGGGCTACCGAGCGACGGCCAGCGGTACTAAGCAGACGGAGGCCATGAGTTTTCTTGAAAAACAGTTCAAGCGTGTACCGACGGCCATGGCGCCGGATGCAGCGCTGGCCGAGGCGGAGAAGCTCGTGGGAGAGCTAAGCCGTGACGAGATCCTTGATATGGCTGTGAATACGCTACACACGGTGCTAGCTCAGGAACTCAAGCCCAGTGAGATTGAGATTGGCATTGTCGGTGGTCCTGCTGTGCACGATCCGTCGGCGTCGGCACGCGAGGTCGAGTCGCAGCAGCGATTCTCGATGCTGAGCGAGGCGGAAATTGTACAAATTCTTGAGCGCTTGGCAGAGCGAGACTAGTGACGAGCAACACTGTCATGTGGCAAGGGTGCTGAAGAATGTGACAAAGATAGTGAAGGAGGAAGAATAGAAAGCGCATTGTCGTCTTAGACCATTGCCTTGGGACGTGTCTACCTCAACTATAGCCAGTGAGGGCGATAAAGAGTGATACCGCGAACGGTAAGCGCGCGCATCGCCCCAGTACGTGGTAGGCAGACAGACAGCGAAGCACCTTCGAGGTGTGAGCGGAAGAATATGAAGGAGCTTGTGGCAATGTGATGATCGATCGCACAGCCAGCGTGCTATGAAGAAGTCTGATCGAGTTTGGCCTTTTTCGACTCTTTGCGAGAGGCTTTGTCGCTAGCGCGTTTCTTTGGTCGCTGCAAGTCAGGTTCGTTTCGCTTCTTGCGTTCACGCGCCAGAGCCTCGAGTCGTGCGCGCATGGAGTTTGGCGCAGGTGCTGTTGCCGCACCGTCGTCTGAGTCGTCTTGGTCCATGTCGTCCGCGGCACGTGGGCTTGTGTGGGAGCTTGGAGCATCGGCATTGGCATCCACGTTCATGTCCTTGCGATCGCCAGCTGCCACGTCCTCATCGTCATCGTCATTGTCATGGCCATCGTTATCGTTATCGTCGTCGTCATCATCGTTGTCGCCCGGATCGTTTCGATCGTCGTCGTCATCGCTGCTTTCTTCAAAGAGGTGTTCGTCATCCTGAGCGACGAAATCATCCGTCTGTGCAGGCGTCTTCTTCTTGCGAGGAGCTGCACGCTGTTTGCGAGGCTCCGGCGACGGCTCGCGATCATACTCGATTTGACTTGCCTCTTCACGAGCACGTCGACGCGACTCGGCGATGGCCTCGGCCTTGCGTCTGTGCTCCTCTTCCTTCTCGCGGCGCAGCTGCGCAAGGTGCGCTTCACGCTCCCGCTGTTTCTCGTCGAGCTGAGCAAGTTTGTCGCGTTGCGCCTGCTCATAAGCAAGCGTGTCCTGGAGCTGCTGCGAGGCTTGCTTCAGCAGCGACATGTCGGCGTACTTTACACGCTGCTCGACGATCTCGTCGGTGATGTACAAAAGCTGTTCGCGCTTAGCGGCATCGACGAGTGTTTGCAGCACAGGCTGGGCCTGCTCGACCCACTGGATGGCCGTGCTTAGATCCTTTGAGGTGCGCTGCTCGACGGGCATGTCGTACAGCATCTGGAGCGCTTTGTGTGACATGACGGCGCGGTTGTACATGACCTGCTTCCATTCAATGGCTGCTGAACTTGAGGCGTATGCCAGGTCTGCCTCGCCGCCAGCCATACCACTGCGCTCCGCAAGCACGTCGCAGGCGGTGCTGAGCTGTGCCATGGCTAGCTGGATATGCTCCATGGCCCGATCTTGCAGGCCGAGTGCGTAGAGTGCGCGTGCCGAGTACTGCAGCACGGCCGGATCCCGCTCACACCGGTACCGGGTAAGTGCAAGTTCGTACACATGTGCTGCCCGGTCCCACGCACCACAAAGCATAAAAGCATGGCCTTGGCACACATACACACTCGCGTCGTCCCGTACCTCGCGCAGCTTGCCGAGGAGTGCGGCTGCATCCTCAGCGGCTGTCCTGCGCCGGGCCTCCATGACATCGGGCGCAGCGTGTGGATCGCCGAGAGCATCATCAGCCACGAGAATGGCTAGGCCCTGGGCGGCAAACACATTCTGTGGATTGGCAGCCAATGCCTTGTCAAACAGGTCGGCCGCACGCAGCATGCATTTGGCACGTTCCGCGCGCTGATTCGGGCCGGGCATGGCATGCACGCCCAACTGGTAGTACGCCCATCCCAGAGTGCCGAGGATGTACGCGTCGTGCCTGGCTTCGTCAGCTGCGCGCCGAGCCACGGAGGCACTGCCAAACACGGCTTTCCCAGCGTCAGCACCGAGGAACAGCTGTGCCGCAGAGTCCTTGAGCGCGGCCCAAGCTGGGTGCCGATTCGCTGGGTATGCTCCTGCGAGGAAGCGCATGTACTCGGCGCGCACACTCAGGTCACCTGGATCACTGGAGAGAGCTTCTTTGAAGCGGGTGTTGGCCACATCACGTGCCGATCGCTCGATGCCGCCAGGCATGTCGGACGGGATCATGGTGTCTTGCGGCACTTGCGCGGCCAGCACGGCCATCCGCACGCGAGCCGTCACATATTCGGGGTGAGCCGCTAGTAATGCCGCATAGGCATCGCGTGCCTGAGTTGCATCGCCGAGATTTTCGAGCGCAAGGCCCATATTGTAGTTGGCCAGCACCTTGATGGCTTGGATCATGTCGTTGTCGCTGTTGTTGTCGTTGCTGCTGCTCCATGTTGTCGCTTGCAAGGCTCGCTGTAAATGCACAAGGCCACGGCGCAACATGCCAGCATCGGCCGTGTATGTCATGAGAGCGCCCATATTCAGTTCCAACGCGTACATCAGGGGCGAGCCCTCTTGGCTCGGTGGCAAAGCTGCACGAGCCGCTTCGTACTCGGAGATGGCCCGTTCGCGTGCAGAACGCGCCCATAAGAATGCAAGGCATGCACGAACGCGCGGGTCATCGCCAAGGCGCGCCAGGGCTGTGAGCGTCAGCGATGACAAGCGCTCTGACGCCATGGCACCGCCCTCGCCGACCAGCGACTTGGGCGATAACAATGCGCGTGCCTCTGTGGCAGTGTGTATTGTGCGGTCCAGCAACGCGCGCGCACGGCGGCGGCGGTCGGCTTGGGCTGTTGTATCGGTGGCCGCTGTCGAGCCGGCAGCCGGCGTCGCAAGGAGCAAGCCGGCCATGAGCACAAGCTCGGTCGCATAGGCAGCAGAGCCACTGGGCCGCAATAGCACCGCATCCAGTGTGCGCATGGCACCTTGCACATCACCTGTTGACGCTTCCAGCTGTGCATGGCCCAGCGAAGCAAGGGCTATTCCATGTGCGAGTGGATGTCGATACCCAGACGTGTCGGACGACGCAGACGTCGTGCCGGCTGTTCCCGCAGCCATGGGACCCGCGGCTGCCGCCAGAGCGGATGATGCCGTCGACATAGGCTGCGTGCGACCTTGCGCCTCCAAGACACGTCCATAGTAACGCAGGGCTAGTACACGCACCGTATGATCTGATGCATTCTGCGGCAGGTGCGTCGCTACATGCAACGCATACGCATACTGTAGCCATGCATGCATAACAATAGATCGTGAGTCTGCATACTGCACCGCATGTTCGCCGAGCTTGAGCGCACGAGCGAGCGCTGTGGACACAGCTTCAAGCGAGTTTGCTGATGACGACGATGACGCTATTGAAGCGGCTGGTGTCGTCATGTCATGCGCCGCGGGCCATAATGGCGCCCATGCATGCAACGCCTGTGACGTGAGGTGCGATGCAAGCACGACGGCGGCCATCGCGCACGTCTTGTCTCGCTGCCACGCCTGCTGGATATGCATGAGGCCGTCAGCGTAGGCTGCTCGACGAGCCTCGTCTTCGGGCCGCTGCGTATGTGCGCCATACATACCTGCAGGTAAAGGGCCCGGATACTTGGCCGCATTGATGAGGGTGAGGCCCAGGAGCAAGTGGGGTGGTGCCGACGTCGGCCTGTACGCGGCGGCGCGGCGCCATGCTCGGCGCGCCGCCTCGTAATGTCCCAGGAACCAGAGGCAGAGCCCAATGCCAATGCGCGGATCCGCGCCGTGCCAAGCGATTGACGGTTCCTGCTGAGCTTCGGCGGCTTGGTCCATGCGAAGCGTGACACGGAGCGCGTGTTGGTATGTGTGAAGCGCTGGGAGGTATTGGCGTGCACGAAGCTGAAGGCAAGCACGTCCCAGCAAAGCAACTGCATTGGACGGGGTGCGTGCAAGTAGAGCATCAAAGAGCTTCGCTGCGAGCGCATTGTCACCGCACATCAGCGCCGTGACTGCACGCACCTGGAGCAGGACGCGTGACGACTGCTGCTCAGCCGGCGACGTAAGTGATTGCACGCGTTGCCAATTGTCGTGCACTTGCTGGAAATAGTGTTGCTTGGGACTGCGTTCTCCTAGCGGCTGGTATCGAGCATCGTCTAGTACCTGCTTGGGCGCTGTACGTGCTTCAGCCAAGAGAAACGCGGCACGTAAAGCAAAGAGCGATGCACATTCTTGTGGCCGATGCACAGGTAAGATAGAGCACCCGCGGGATATGATCTGCTCCGCCTCAGCGCGCCGCCCTGCATTCCAGCAGCGAGATGCCAGTGCCGTCCAAAAGTAGGCAGGTGGCTTCTCCTCCACGAGCACATCCATCACCACGTCCAGTTCTTCCGCATCTGGAAGTGGGTCCAGCTCGATCGTCAGAGATTCGTTGGTCGCGAGTACGAGTTCTAGACTCTTTGGCATCGCTGCATACTTGATATCTTTGTGCGCGCCGGCCCTGTCGCCACCGCCGTCTCCGCTCATCGTCGTGGCCGTCTGTGGATCCAAGTCGAAGACCCAGTGCGTTTGCTTCCAAGCCCACGTGCCGACCTGTCCAAGCTTTCGCAAGACTTTGAGCCCGCCGATGGCCCTCGAGTTGGATGCGTGGGTCGTAGGGTACCTCCACCGCCTCCACGACTTACGTTGTTGCCCCTGCTGCTGCCACTGCCGCTGCCGTCGCCTCAACCCGAGACACTTGCACTGCTCGGCTTGGCCTTGCTCACCTGGTTTCTGGCATCCGCCTACCCCTCTGCCCTGGCTGGCCACCCAGTTCGTCACGCGCGCGAAGGAAACAGAGAGCCGCTAGGCCTATTCACGTGATATCTTTGCGTCGGCCGCGTGTGTCGGTAGGTGCGAAATGGAGAATGTCGGGGGCACTGAAGCAAGGCCGGCCGGCCGGCCACCCTCCACGTGCGCGGGACCCCCCCCAAGCGCAAGCAAACAAGCGAGCTAGCAAGTGTCTGCGCTGCGATTGAGCGCTGCCAAGCTCAGGCCAATGCGCTGCGCGAGTGAAAGTGCACACGAATGAGTAGAAAGAGGGCAATAGGCAGTGGAGGGCGTCGGTCCTGTGTTGCTCACACGTAGAACGAGCAGTAAGCAAATGGGCGAGGCACAACGTATTTTTTTCCCATCGGCTGGTCTCTGGGCGTGCTCCGTTTCACTTCAACAGCCTTCACACGCTGTCTCTTTCCCCTCCTTGCCCCTTTGCTTGGCTCTGTGGCGCAATGAGCAGCGGTGAAGACACCGTGTGCGTCACAGTGGGTGTTTTGGCGCTCCAAGGCGCATTTCATGAGCACATGGCTCGTTTCGCGTCGCTGAATGCGTCTGCCAAAGGCTTCTGTGTGCGTCCCATTGCCGTGCGGCGAGTTGATCAACTAGAGCAATGCCATGCTCTTGTGATACCTGGTGGTGAGTCTACAGCAATCGCGCTGGGTCTGCGCAATGCTGGTCTCACAGAACCGGTTCGCGAGTGGATTCGCCGCGGCCGTCCGGTTTGGGGAACATGTGCTGGCATGATTATGCTTGCTGCTATTGCCACTGGTGGCAAGCGCGGTGGCCAAGAACTGCTCGGAGGCATGGACATTCAAGTGGGTCGTAACGGGTTTGGTTCGCAGGTGTATTCGTTTGAATGCGACATCCAATGCCCAGCGCTCGGCGCCAAGCCATTTCCTGGCGTGTTTATTCGTGCTCCAGTCGTCGAGCGTCTTTTGTCGCTGCCCACATCCACATCCTCGTCTTCCAGTGACAATGCTCAGGATACCATTGCGGCTGTACAGCCAGACGTTGCTCCTTCGTCACTCACGTCAGCGCCTGTCAAGTCTGACCATGTGCCAGTGTCTCGCAGCCCTGCCGACATGCATTCGTCTAAGCACTCGGTCGAGCCTATTGCGTGGCTTCCTGCCACGGAGCCCATCGTGGGTGAATCGCCTGCCCAAAATGAACGTGCGCCTTCGCGCATAGTGGCTCTTCGTCAAGGACGCTTGCTAGTCACGAGTTTCCATCCTGAACTCACCGCAGATACGCGTCTGCATTGCTACTTTGTGCGTGAGATGGTGCTTCCGTCTATGTAGATGCTTTGGTCGCTTCATACCCTCGTCAAATACATTCTACCTATACACACACACACACATCTCATTACGTCGTTTTCTACTAGTCTTTGGGCAGATCATACTTGCCGTCATTCGGTCCATTCTTCATTCCCACGCACCGCCTCATCACCCACACTTATGTGCCACCGCGCGTCGCATGACACATGCCGTGCAAAGAGCTCCACGACCGCGCTGCCTTCTGGACAAAGCATGTTACTCACGTACGGCTTGCAGCTGTGGCCCAGAGGTGCACTCATAATCAAGTGGTGCTTTGGCACCGTGCACGAATCGTCTCGGGAGCCAATCAATAGCAGTTCATATGGCCGACGAAACGACAGATCGCCCCAAGGCACGAGCATGTCGGGCGAAGCACCTTCTTCTGGTGCCGTGAGCTTCAACCATGCCCAAGTAGCATGGTGCGTGAGCCCCAGGCCGGGAAACCATTTGCTCCGAACAAACGTTTGTACCTTGGGCTGCCATGCTGGGTTAGTCAACTCTGTTGCTGCCACGCTCGTAGCTAAGATGCGCATGAGGGCTCTTACCACATCCGCAGCAAAGCGGGGAAGAGGAGAAGGGAAATACGTACATGATTTGTGACCCACACAGCCACGAGCGTGTGCGGTCGGATGAGTGACTCCATCGCTGGTCGTAGACGCCACATGTCGTACAGATCAAGCATCGTGCGGTATTTGAACCGACTTTGCCCACGCCACGCACGTTGTGCGCTTTGATTTGGCCATGGCGGATCTAGTAGCACGAGGTCTGCGCCGCCCATAGTATCCAAACGTTCAGTGAGTGTATGCCAAGCTCTGGGCAGCTGCCTTTCCTCTCGTAGCAAATCCATCAAAAGGAACCCACTTCGCGGGGGGAGTGTGAATGTCGACTGGCGTCCCCGCCATATCCAATGAATGCGCTGCGGTGTTTCATGCTCATTCACACAAAGCGTGTAAGCAACCTGTGTGCCATGAAGCGTGGTGCTAGTAGACAATTGCAACAAAAAGAATGGCACACGGCGCGGACAAGCAGTCGGATCTGCGCTGCTATGACAGGCATCATTTATGATACAGGATGCCGCATGCTGCGTCGCTTTCGCCACGCATTTGTGCAACGTGTTACTCGCAGTCTGTGCACGAGGCGCCACGACGTGCAAATCTGCCATTTGTTCTTGCCACGTTGCTTTGTTGATACGCGCATCTAGATGTGCGAGGGCTGACACTAGAAGCGCAATGTCTGCATATCGATCCACTTGTGAATGGCGATGCCCTGGGGCTGCGACTTTGGACGCCATCTGCTGCCTCCCTTCATAAGGCGTCTTCCTTGGCATCGCATGCACAAACACAGGTTTTCTACGTCCCGCACTAATACTCACGAACGTCAGCGGGACATTCTGTACATCTCCCAGTGATTGCGACATGCATTATGGTCTTCACGCACACGCTGCACCAAGATCGAACCACTCGACGGTACGTGTGTTGCCGATTTCGCCAACGCTAAATGTAGCTCGCGACCAAATGGAATTGGTTGGTCGATTCTTGCCGTTAGCCTAATCGCGAGTTGGCCGTGGCCGAGTGGATTTAAATGATCGACCTTGTAGGTACATGACGTCATGTGCGTGTGCATCCGACAAGCAGTAAGTTAGCTAGTGAGTGGAAAAAAGAAACCGAGTCGGCGCCACGCGTCGTCATCTGTTGTTCGTCCGTTTGGAGACTCACCAGCTGGTGCGCACTAGCTTGAGACTGAGTGTGAGTGACGAGCGGGGCGTACTAGCATAGAAAAAAGTATGTCAGCTCCGATCTTTGCGCAGGAGGTACGTTTCGTGCATGTGAAGCAAGGCTGGACCTGACACGCAATCGTAGGCGACGCAGGAGCGAGCTGAGAATGCGCGTCTCTCGTCGTTCGTAGGCGCTCTGGCCCTAGGCGACCTCGTGAAAAGCACATTGGGCCCGAAAGGCATGAACAAGATTTTGCAGTCGGTCGGCTCGACAGACATCATTGTGACAAATGATGGCGCGACGATTCTCAAAGCCATCTACCTCGACAATCCAGCGGCCAAGATCCTCGTGAATATTTCCAAGGTCCAAGATGACGAAGTGGGTGACGGTACAACGTCCGTATGCGTGCTAGCTGCTGAGCTTCTTCGTGAGGCGGAGCGTCTCGTGGAATCGCACATTCATCCACAAGTCGTCGTCGATGGTTTCCGAATCGCGAGCGAGGCAGCCTTACGTGCGTTGGCCGGTGCCGCTAAGGACAACAGCAAAGACAAAGCCGCATTCCGACAAGACCTGCTCAACATCGCGCGCACGACGCTGTCTTCCAAGGTCCTGTCGCAGGACAAGGACTACTTTGCGAATCTGGCTGTCGATGCTGTTTTGCGCCTGAATGGGTCGACGAACCTAGAGAACATCCAAATTATCAAGAAACTTGGCGGGAAGCTAACTGATAGCTACCTGGACGAGGGTTTCATCCTCGACAAGAAAATTGCGCCTGACTCAATCAAGCGTCTCGAAAATGCCAAAATTCTTATTGCCAATACGTCTATGGACACGGATAAGATCAAGGTGTTCGGTGCACGTGTGCGTGTGGATGGCACGAGCAAACTTGCAGAAATTGAGCGGGCTGAGCGCGAGAAGATGAAAGCAAAAGTCGAGCGGATCAAGGCACACGGCATCACCTGCTTCGTGAACCGGCAGCTAATTTACAATTACCCAGAAAGTCTGCTCACGTCCGCCGGCATCATGACGATCGAACATGCCGACTTTGAGGGTGTTGAGCGTCTCGCTCTGGTCACGGGTGGCGAGATCACAAGCACATTTGACCGGCCTGATCTTGTGCGCTTGGGCGAATGTGCTTTGATTGAAGAGGTCATGATCGGTGAAGACAAGCTGATCAAGTTCTCAGGCGTCAAGGCAGGTGAAGCGTGCACTGTCGTTTTGCGCGGTGCGACGTCGCAGATGATCGATGAGGCTGAGCGTTCCTTGCATGATGCTCTGAGTGTTCTCAGTCAGACGGTAAAGGAGACTCGTGTCACGTTGGGCGGTGGATGTGCCGAAATGATCATGAGCAATGCTGTTGACGAGGAAGCACGTCGCACGCCCGGGAAAAAGGCCCTAGCTGTCGAGGCCTTTTCTCACGCGTTGCGCCAGCTCCCGACCATCCTTGCCGACAATGCTGGACTGGATTCTGCCGACCTGGTTGCACAGTTGCGTGCTGCGCATCATGAAGGACGTCATGACCAGGGTCTAGATTTGGATCGAGGCATGCTTGCTTCCATGGCCGAATTGGGGGTCACGGAAAGCTACAAGCTGAAGCGCCAGGTCATTCTGTCTGCGAGTGAAGCAGCAGAAATGATTCTGCGTGTCGACGACATTCTGAAGGCAACGCCCCGTCGACGAGACGCGCATTAGGTAGGTGTTTACTTTCTTTTCCCAGCGTTACGCGTTCGAACAGTTATTCAAATGCATAGAGAGAATGCTAGAGAGAGGAAGTATGTATGTCTGTGTTGGAGCGGGTGTCTTAACTCCCACGCCTACTCAATGCGATCTAGTATCTAGGCGTAGCATGAAAGCTGGGTTCTCTTTCCTACAGATCTCCGAATCTATGCAGAGGCAATAAAAAATTCGAGAGGTGCGTCAAGTCCTCAAAATGCAGGACAGACCATAACAAAGACAGAGACAACTACACATCCTCATTACACAGTAACGTAGCCCTTGCCCTTGTAGCCCTCGCTCGAGACACCGTAGATCGGGTTCACCCTGTGCTCCTTGGCGCGAGCATTCATCTGTTCCTGGTACTCACGGTTTATCGTCTTTGGTGGCGGTGGGGCTGATGCGTGTTAGCACATGGTCTTTCATTGCACAACAAATACGTACCCTGCGAGCGGACGGCATAGAAGCATCCAACACCGATGCTCACACCCAAGAGGGTGCCAAACACGATCTTCATGGCAGAGCCCGGCTGGGCAATGCTCTTACGTGGGCCATGGGCGCCGTAGGCCACATAATACGCTGGAGTCAAACATGTCAGCAAACTGCGATCCGGTCCAACAAAAAGACTGCATGTCTTTTACGTACCACCGCGCTTTTCCTCCTGCGTCAACTCCTTCCAGTCCTTACGCTGTGCCTCCTCAAGCAGCTTGTACACAGAGTATTGCTCTTCACGCGACATCTTGGTCCAGACGTTTTCGATGTTTGGCAGGACCTTCGTGAGCTCTAGGGCGTTGGGGCCCTGAAGCAAGCTCTGAGCGTCGCGCACAGAAGCCGGCGTCCAACGCTCGCTCTTGGTCAGGAGCGTACGCGAGTACGCAGGCACAGTGCGTGGCATCATACGCGGCATAGCAGCACGAACACTTCCCAGCATGATGATCGGAAAAATGATTTTGCTAGACAAGGAGACGTAAATCGATTCTGTGCAGGCACGTCTACTCTGCCGCCCGCTGCAAATGACGGAACCAAACGGGACAAGCTCATTCGCAATGCGTTGTGCGTCGGCCGAGGCTCGTTAGCTGCTACGAATATCCTATGGCCAACAGGCGTTCGTTGTCTTGTCGCAGGAGCTAGATGTGGAGGAAGGTCCTGCACCTATTGAGACATAGAGGGAGGGTAGGGAGAAGCGTGCTAGGCCCTTCTGGGGTCGTTGAGTACGGCGGAGAAGAATGCGACAGTAACGATCATAGTGCACAAGCTTATGGGAAGAAGGTGCAATAGGGAAAAGGAATCGCGCCTCACTGAACTTGCGCGCTGCACGTTCCAACGCGAGCATTACATGTTGTGATCGTGCCGAGATCCGGTGCACGTCAGGCGACATGCCAAACTCTATTGACTCTGTCTAATCCAATATAGCAGAAAAGGCCTGTTCAAAGTCTGCGAGAATGTCATCGATATGCTCACAGCCTACTGATACACGGATTAGGTCCTGTGTGACGCCCGACGCCACTTGCTCCTCGTCAGAAAGCTGCTGGTGTGTTGTGGAGGCAGGATGAATAATGAGCGTTTTCATGTCGCCCACATTAGCGAGATTCGATGCCAGCTTGAGAGTGTCGACAAATTGACTTGCCTGCTGAACAGTGCCAAGGAGTCCGAAAGAGAGAACACCGCCGAATCCGTTTTTGAGATACCTCTTGGCAAGCTCATGCCTCGGATGCGACGCGAGACCTGGATATAAGACCCACTTTACTTGCTTGTGTTGCTCAAGCCAACGGGCAAGAGCCATGGCATTTTGACAATGGCGCTCTGCGCGAAGCGACAGAGTTTCAATGCCCTGGAGGAGGAGGAAACTAGCAAAGGGATTCATGCATGCGCCGAGATCACGAAGCATGACTGTGCGCACGTATGCAATGTAGGCGGATTTACCGAAGGTGTCGCAGAACCTTAGTCCGTGATATCCCTCCGATGGCCGCGTGAATTGCGGAAAGTGACCACTTTTCATCCAGTCAAAATGGCCAGAGTCGACGATGACACCAGCAACAGTGGTTCCGTGTCCTCCGATCCATTTTGTGGCAGAATGGACGACAATATCTACCCCATGGTCAAAGGGACGAATCAAGAAGCCGCCCATACCAAATGTATTGTCCACGACGACAGGGATTCCATGTTTGTGTGCCATGTCACACACGCGGTGCAAATCAGGCACGTCGTACTTAGGGTTTGAAATAGACTCCAGGAAGATTGCTTTGGTGCGACTGTCAATGGCTCTTTCCAGCGATTCTGGTGTCGAATCTGACACGAACTTGGTGTGCACGCCCATCTTTGGGAGCAACACTTTAAATTGGTTGTATGTGCCGCCGTACAGGTATGAGGATGACACAATGTTGTCGCCTTGGTTAGCGAGAGAGAGAAGCGCCATAGCCTGAGCAGACTGGCCAGATGATGCAGCTACGGCACCTATGCCGCCTTCAAGCGCAGCCATGCGTTGCTCAAACACATCAACACTTGGGTTACCGATGCGCGAGTAGATATTCCCTGGTGTTCGAAGTCCAAAGAGGTCAGCACCGTGCGCAGAATTATCAAACACAAAAGAACTGTCACAATGTGTCAGTTGCACCGACCATCCGGTACAGAGAACGAATGATGCGTTGGTTGCGTACATACGTTGAGGCGTAAATCGGTGGCGCACGAGCGTTTGTGGTCGGGTCAGGCTGTTGGCCAGCATGGAGCTAAAGATCGTCATCAGCGCACGGACAGTACCCGCTAGCGTACCTGAAGCGTTTCGAAATGTGTCATCGTGGCAGACGGAAGAAGCAAGCAAGGACTTGCTTTTTTAAACACAGGGCCACCCAGTGGTCGTTCGCTCGGGTGCACTTTCTCTGCTACGCGCAATCGCCTCTGCTTATCATGCGATGCGTTGCTTGTGACGAAACGAATGCTGGTTTCACGAGGTCGATGACATCATCGGCCGAGCTGAATCGCTTTTGACACGACTTTTCCGGTAAGCACGCATGGGCCTCTCCAAATAGGGGAGGATCAAGAAGAAACGGCGCGAGTCAAACGAGTGCGGCATGCACCTCACTGGGCACGCTGCAAAATGAGGTCGCCACTAGACAGCTCTGGCTCTCTGCACCCGTATATGCGTGTGGAAGCTGGGGATTACAGTCAGAATCGTGATTGCCTGCTCCATCTCAGTATCGGACATGCCCCACCCCCTCATCCCCGCTCGTGGCGTCTTTGAGGCGTAACACGTTATGCTGGATCAAAGGGACCTTTGTGTGTCACCTGCCCTGCACATTCCACTTTGACTACCAATGACTCTACAATTGCACAACACTAGCAGCTACAAACCGATCCATCCATAGAGTAACTAATGTAGTGGCCAGGGAAGAAATGAAATTTGAGCGAAATATGCACTGTCTAGGCGTACACCCAGATGCCGGCATTGTTGGCCCAAGCAGCATCAGTGCCGAGAGTTGAGGCGTACTCATTCGGATGTACAAGGACCCCGACACCAGGTCCACCAACCTGAGTCTCGTACGTAGTAAAGCCCTGTGCACGCATGGCATGTGTTAGCTGTTGCACAGTGGACTCGTCCACTTGGTCGTCTAGTAATGTAATCGCACAACCACCGCCACCAGCTCCCGTTAGTTTCGCACAGAGCCTTCGCTCAGCACAGAGCCTGCGCACATTTTCCAGTGCCGAATGTCCGACGCCGAGTTGAACGAGTTGTAGGTGGTTCAGATCCATCAGCACGCTCAGCCTTTCGACAAGATGACGGCGGCTCAGTGTGCTATCACGAAGCAATGCCTGTGCCTGTATACTCAGGTGCTGGATCATTGCAAATGCTGCTTCCACTCGCACAGGCTCTTCGTTCTTTTGAGCGCTCACTTTGGCTACGAGGTCCTTCGTGTTCCGAATGACATGCGTATCCGTGATGAGGACACGGACAGCATCCAGATTCATGGGTACGAGTTCGTTTTCCGTTAGGTGATTTGTTGGAAGCGCGCGTGTAAAGGCTACGGCACCACCTAGCGTTGCAACCGTATTGTCAACCCCCGATGGCTCACCATGGATTACCTTTTCAGCCACATATGCCCACGCATTGATATATTTCGTATGCAGCTTAGGCATCGGCTCATGCAAATCCGGAAGAGGCAAGTGCATGTGCGTGTACAGCAAAAGCGATGCAAGGCATGTTGACACGGCAGCACTGCTGCCGAGGCCTGCGCTGATCGGCAGGGATGAGCGCAACTCAAATGCCTGACCCAACGCATCGTTCTGCGCAAGGTGCATGTATAGGTACAGAAATGCGAGTGAAGCTGCATAGCGACGGTCATCTCGTGGATATGCAGGCGAAACAAGCATCGACAACGCTTCCAGCAGCTGTGGATCAAGTGTATCCAGTTTACGGGATGTGTCATACAGAGACCATGGCAGGGCCGCTTGGTCCCAGTGCTGTTCGAGTGCAATGTCAGGCATACTCAGGGACACCATGCCTTGTTTGCTTGGCGTCACACGTCCATAACATCGTAGCGCGGTCGCTGCCGCAACAGCCGTTACGCCGTGCACGACAGCGTGCTCACCAAACAAGATGACTTTCCCCGGTGCACTGACTGTGAGTGTCGTAGTTCTTTTGGGTGCTGACGAGGGCTTCCGTGCCAAGAGTTTTGCACGGAACAACTCCATCTCGTCTTTCACAGGCACGCGCCTGAATGAACCACTGTGATGCGGCTCCTCTTCGATTGCACCGGCTGACAATAGCGCATGGTGCAAGTCGGCAAGCAAATCGGATGGATCCTCGATGCCCACACACAGCCGGATAAGGTTCTCTGGCAAGCCTCGCTCTGCACGCACCTTTGGATCAATGCTCGCATGGGACATCTGGCATGGCATACTAATGAGGCTGTTCACGCAGCCGAAACTCACGCTGACACCCCAAAGTTTGGTAGCGGCCACGATCTTCTCTGACATCGGTGTACATCCAGTCTCGAAGCTTAGGACACCGCCGGGGCCGCGTGCCTGCCGCATATGAGCTACGTGCCCAGGGAACGACCGAAGACCCGGGTAACGGACTTTGAATCCTAGGCCGTCCAAATATGTTGCAACCTGCATGGCTGAGGACTGTTGCCTGTCCATGCGCAAAGCTAGTGTCTTGACGCCACGCAGCAAAAGAAAACAATCGAGTGGCGCGAGGCCATTCCCCACGGACTTGATCGTGAAAAACATCTTCTCCGCCAGATCGTCTCGGTTGCAAGCAATGACACCTGCCATGATATCATGATGTCCACTCAGATACTTGGTCGCTGAGTCGTATACGATATCAACGCCAAAGTCCAAAGGACGCATCAGGTAGGGCGACAGCATCGTGTTGTCGACGACAACCAAGGCCTCTGGTACGTATTTACGCACCAGCCTAACACAATATGGGAGGTCAGCAATTTTGATCATGGGATTTGTCGGTGACTCCAGCAGCACGAGGGCCACCCGTGCGCCATGTCCTTCTGCATGTTCCTTTGCACGCTGCGAGAGAGCGCGCTCGACTTCAATTGGGTCTGATGTATCAATGTTGTCGACCTGAATATTCATCTGTTTCTTAAGCAGCTCAAGTAAGCGATTCGAACCTCCATACAGATCGTCGCCGGCCATCACTCGATCGCCAGGGCTCACCATGCGCATAATAACGTCAAGGCATGCCATACCGCAAGAGACGGCATAAGCATGCTTCGCACCTTCTAGCTTCGCTAGATGATTCTCGAGTACGGAGCGTGATGGATTCGATACTCGGGTGTAGTCGTACTCGGCACCAGGCAAGCCTTTGAATGTTGCTGTCAGGTACACAGGTGTGGACGAGGCTCCATATTGATCCACGTGCGCGGGATCATACACTGTTGCACATTGTGTTGCAAATGTATAACGTTGAGGGTCTGGCACCATGGCAGCACTCTCAAGAAGCTCAGGGGCAGAGTAGAATGGGGGAGGGCGGCCAGAGCTTGGTGTTGATCCAACAGGTCACTCTCCCGGTAGGCTGAACTATCTGGTTACTGCCATGTGTAAATGCATACACACATGCCCCCACCCCACTGAATGCCGATTGGGTCCAACTGACTCGTCATTGACGAGTCCTTAGCACCCGTACTTGGCCCAATCGCACGACCGACTCCTAATTTGGCAGGTGGGCAAAGCGGAGGGCCGAGGCACGAATCCCCCCTCCACGGGCTAAGGCTCTCAAGATGTTCTCCGTCTCGCCTTGGACGACCAAAGGCGGCTTGCCGCTAGGTTCATCGGCCTCCACGTAGACATTTTGCTATGGCATCATACTATACAAGACACGAGTGACGACGTGTGGAAAGGTGTCTGAGTGGCTTTATGATCATACGTATGCACATGTGGCGCCGCGATGACAAAGGTGCCTGGATCCCATGCGACTCCCTTTCATAGCTTACATCCTGTGTCATCAATGCACTTGGCGGAAGCCACGGAACCCAACGCCGACGCACGTCACCATCACGGACCGGTCGTCCAGTGCACGGATTTTGAATGTCACACCTAAAGCTTCACGAATATCCCGCAAGCATTGGATAGCCTGGGGCGTCAAAGCACCTAGGCGGCAGCGGGCAACATCTTCTGGACCCAGCGCCATAAGAATGAGGATCAATGGCTGGTGCATCGCATCAACACACCCACCAGATTCGATACTCGCGAGCAGAGATCGCGCTGTCAACAAGCCGACATCTTCAGGGGTTTGCCCTGGGAGCGAAGTGGTTTCTGAAGCGTGCATGGCACCGGTGGTGGATGTCGCAACAAGCGACATTGCGAACCCGGGCGACTTGCCTGACTCGTCGCCGCGATACACATCTGAGAACAAGTACAAATCAGGAATGTACCGATTCAATACACTACGAGCAGCATCGATCATTCGATTGCTCATTTGCGGACTAACCCGCACGGCACTTGCAATACCACGGATCTTGCGAATGCGGCCCGGCTCAACGAAGTTCAAGGGACGCAGCGTCGCAATGAGTGGCGCACGGAAAAAGATTTCACCACCACCCAGAGGAGCTGCTCCTCTTTTGACGATGCGCATTTCTAGTGAAGATGCTAGCATCGACACAGAGTCAAGTGGCAGACATAGTGCGAGATGCGGAATCGTCACGGTGCGGATGGTATCAGCGCCAAGATCACCGTGGCCATTCGTAATACCACGCAGCGTTAGCGCAACCTCCTGCTTTGCAAACGGTGCGATGATCACCATATATTCTAAAAAGTAGCCCACCCCGCGACTTGTCGGGCACTCATGCACGATCGATCCTCCGTACACAATGCCTGGCTGGAAGTATACGGACGTACCAGTATAGCTAATTTCTACCGCACTTCCGTTGGTTATCTTTTCCAAGAGGCGTAAGAATGACACCTCGAAATCACGTAGACCTGGCTCTTCGTCGTCTGGGCGAATTTGATCAATTCGCACAGGCCGACCTGCTAGTGTCGCAAGGATAAGCCTTTGACGAAAGTAGGCATGACCCCGAAAACGCAACAAGCGACTCGCTTCTGCAGAGGACATGGGCGATCACACGCGAGCGATCTGCAACCGCCAACGTGGTTTTGGTCAGAATGAGTGGTTAGAGATCCTGGCGGCTCGAGGCACGTCGTGGAGAGTGTCTGTCCCTAGAGCGATAGGATAATTTTTTTTTTCTTTTTTCCCCGATAACGATGAACACACTATGTGCGTACTTTTGGCAGACCCACCACTTCCATGCGTGCAGGAAATATACGCGGATGTGGAGCTGACGAAGCCTCCAAAGGCGAAAGAGTAAGGTAAAAACGCGAGTCAAAATGTCGCCGCTGCGATTGGGTGCTGACATTTGGGCGGTGGCGCCAAAATGCCGCCACTGGCTAAGTGCTACTATGTAGCATCTTCAAGCACTTGCCCACTCCATCTTCTATTCCGCTACTTGCTAGCATCTATTATCGCACACCATGTCGTCTGTGACTGACGTACGTGGTGTGTTTGTGGCAGAGTACGTTTCGATCGCCTTGGCTCAGTTCTTACATGAATCACAGGTTTCATATTCGCCATGGCAATGCCATTGTCTTCCAAGATCCACCTGATCTTGATACAGATGGACTCGAGTGGAAAGTCTTGCCCAGTGGCGCTCATACCATTTCAAGAGATGTCATGTATGTATATGTGCTGTGGGTGCTAATCCAAGCTACTTTTCATATGGCCATGACATGATGGGCATTGCTGCCTACCATGCGCGCAGACTGAGTAACGAGGAAGGCGCATCGCAACAACGCGGCGCACGATGTATCAGCATAGGCGTGATTCTCCCTTGCCCACAAGATCCAAGCGGGCAACTCAGGAATCTTCTCCCTCACCTCCCTGTGCTAGCACAGCTCGCGGATGACGTCGCGCATGGGTTGAAAGCACCTGACGTCGCTTTGTACAATGCCCAATATGCCCCCGTGCATCGCATGTCGATCTCTCCTACTCTTGAGCAACTATCGGTATGTGCACGCACTATCACTTTCATATTCTAACTCGACACACAGTATGATCCTGCAACGTATATGCTGTCGATGCACAGTTTTCTTGGGCCCCTGATGGCTCCTCTCATAAAGCTGCTGTTATTGCCGCGGCGTCTTTTAATATATGCGCCGGCGCCTGTGGAACGAGCTGCCATTGTGGCATTCAATCTTGCTGAACTTGTGCACGCGGCCTTTGTCTATGCAGTCCATGTGCCTGGCCATGTCCGAGTTTACGGCATGCTGACGCTACATGACTTGGACGCTTGGAAACAACTGACATTTGCGGCAGAATCAGCTTGGATTGCATGGACGTCCGATCGGATCCTTCTCGACAAGACGGATGCATATGACGTGTGTCTTGATGTTTCCGCGCTCATGTTCCCCAGCGCAGTCGCGTCGCCGTCGCCCGCGAAGCCCTTGGCTCGCTTCGTGAAACGTGCCACCCTGCAGCCAACTAATCTGTCGTGGAGCACCCGCGATTTAAGTCTGTTCCTGGAACTTGCTGAACAGGAGCGGCGATACCAGGACCTGCTGGAGAGCGAAGGTCGGCCGAACTTTGACGCTTGGTGCCATGCCGAGCACCTTCCTAGCTCATGCTCGTTGCATGTCTCAATGGCTACACCCTGGCGCTATCGTCAACAAGATGCGCGAATGCTCCTCGTCGGATACCTGGTCGTATTGGTTGCTAGCATTCGTTTTTGGCTCACAGAGTGGTGGCTGATCCGCTCGCAGCTGCACGTACTTGTTCCTGTATCATTGGTAATGCCTCTGGGAGTGCGTGGCGATGGCGGTTTGAGCACAGGCATCGTCGATTTATCTGAAGATGCCGTATCGGCGGACGAATCACGTACGTGTATGTCACAGCGCCCTTGCTGGACGGCTGCGACGGCAGCTGGTGAATCCAACGATTGTATGTCTGGTTCAAACGAATCCGTGGATCCACTCATTGCTGCATATGGCCTCCCACAGTCTGGCAAGTCACCGCGTAATTCAAGTTCGCGACTCAGTGCGCCGTCGATACTGTCTCGGCGTTCGAGTTTGCATAATGATCGCTCCATCATTCCTGCACATCCGCGCTATGACCCTAGTGACGAGCCCCATCTTCCGCTCGAAAGCATGACAGGCATGTACGTGTTCACACTGTGGAGCAGTTATATTCGAGCTCGACACATTCAGCTGTCGGCGTTTCTCGAAGAACGCATCTCTACGCTGCCAAACACCAATGAATCTTCTGCCCTCTTATTTCCACGCACTGTGAGAATGACAAGCAGCATGTTCCAAAGACTTGGCCTTGATGCTGGCAGCTCTATTGACCGAGCTTGGATCCAAAGCTTGCTAACGCCGCATTCATGCTCCTTGCAAGTGTCACGTTGGCCTTGGTTCTGGTAGTAAGTGGGCCGGTATGAAGCGGTCTCGCAGACCGTTAGGATACGTTCTGCCTGTCTTGCCATTATTCTTTCGAGGCTGTAGGGCCTTTTGTCTTTTCGCACACGAACTGGTGGCTTTTGTTTTGTTGTATTTCTTATTTCCGTAGTCAACTGGCATCAATGATACCCTCCTCCACATTCAGCACTTTTCCACCTCACCAGTACACTAAATCTTCTCGTGTTGTGGTTGGATTGGAGCGCTAGGCTCAATTGCAAACGCCCTTTGCCCACTCGGTCATGAGCCAGCGCGTATCGCGCCCGGTAGCGCGATACCGTCCAGGTCAGGCACCTGTACATACAGAAAAAGACTCCTCGTCATCATCTTCATCAGACGAAGAAGCCGCGCCCCGCGTGCAGCAACGCGTGTCGTTGCCTAGCCGTGTGACAAGCGCACCAAGACCGCCACCATCATCGGCGGCAACATGGATCCATCCGCCACCACAAGTACCACAGGGACATCAGCTGGAGCTGAGTGAGTATGAAACTGACACAGATGATGAGTCCGATGATAGAGAAGGCGAGAGTCGTAATCATGGCCCTAATCCTTCACTCAAGCTTGCATCATTCTCAGAGGCTCAGAAACCTCCTCGTACCCCGATGACCAGCGCATCATCTAGGCTGGCACCACCACGCCCGTTGAACAAGCAGGCACTTCCTCCTTCATCTGTTACTTTGGGTGAAGTTTCAGCTGCTGGAGCGCATGAGAATTCCATCAAAGCAGAGAGCGGCTCTGATTCTGAGAGCGAATCTGGCACCGAGAGCGAGTCTCCAAGCGAGAGTGATGAAGTGCCTGCTCCGCTGCCTAAACCTATCTTTGTATCAAAGTATGTGGGAGATGTTTTTTTGCTTACACACAGACGCGATCGAGTAACACACGCGTCCGGTCCAACTGAACATGTGGAATCGACGAGGCGTGGGGTCGAAGAAAAGCGCATTCATCGGGAGCGAGCGCATGAACTTGCGGCCCAGCGCATTGTCCGGGACATGCAGGAAAGGGAACACGAAGATTCGCAGTGCGAGGTAGATGATACGGATGGTATGGATCCAGAGGCAGAATTTGCCGCCTGGCGCATCCGAGAACTGGCGCGGCTTGAACGTATTCGACAAGCCGAGCGCATGCGTGAGAGCCAAGAGGCTGAAAAAGCGCGACGTCGCGCAATGCCTGAGCATGAGCGACTTGCGGAGGACCTCGCTCACGCACGACACACACGCGCGGCGAAGCAGCGAGGGCACCAGGGCTTTATGCAGAAGTATTACCACAAGGGTGCATTTTTCCAGGATATGGATATTCTACAGCGCGACTATACGCACAGCACGGTCGATGCCGTGGATAAGAGTCAGTTACCGCAAATAATGCAGAAGCGCAACTTTGGAAAGCGGAGCCAAAGCAAGTGGACGCATCTGGCTGGTGAAGATACCACGCGTCAAAAGGAAGGCGAGCCTGACTTGAGAATGCAAGGCGCTTACCTAGCTCAAAGACATGTGCGTTGATCTGCATTTTTCAAGCACAGAAGCGCAAGAGAAGGAGAAAAAGAAATGCAAGGACGCAGGTGCGATTAAGTGTATATGTATGTGAAGGATGGCTCTTGATACCGAGTGCCTACGCCTTGCTGTCCGAGAGCGTTGTAGCAAGCCAATCTAGGCCGGATGTGATTCCTTTCCCTGTAAGTGCCGAGCAACCAAAGATCTGCCACGTTCGATCGCGGAATGACGAAAGATTTAAAGCGTCTGATAGCTCTGAAGCAGACATGCTGCCACGCACATCTTGCTTGTTTGCCCACACCAAGATTGGCGCACGATCGAGGTTTTCATCGGCCGCGATGCGATGCAATTCCGCCCGGGCTAGCGAAACACGATCGCGGTCGTTGCTGTCAACGACGAAAATCAACTTATAGTAAGTATAAAGAGCCATACATGCGCACAAATACATACTGCATTCGTCGACGTTAGGTACTGAGCCCAGCTCGCACGCAACGACGTCTGTCCTCCCACGTCCCAAAGAAGGAACTTTAGATTCTTGTATTCAAATGTCTCTGTATTAGAGCCGATCGTTGGGGCTGTTGCAACAACTGAGCCAAGTGTCATCTTGTACATGAGTGTCGTTTTGCCTGTCTTAGTGGTTGGCCTGGGTGCGTACCTGCATTGTCTAGTCTAGACCGCACTCGTTAGTACGCCTGTCTCTCGATTTCGACCTGTCCTTCCCACGTACCCTAAAATACAAATCTTCAGCTCTTTTTGTCCGAAGAGCGAGTTCCACAGGCTGCTGAACGCCACGCCCATGCTGTTTCTCGCGTGCTTTCAACACACACACGCACACACCGCGAGCAACGGCGAGCAACAACGACAACCAACCGAGCGAGCCGTCCAAGAATTGGATATCCATCCATCGTCGGTGAGTCCTCCTAGTAGGTCAACACACGTGTAGCCAACATGCCGACTTTGGTCTTTCGCACCTAGGAAACTAATGCCTGGCCCTCGTACGTAGTTCCTGTTGCATGGCCCACGCCTCCACCGCCCAAAGTGTTCACCTAAGGACCACGTAATTTTCCTGTCCTCCCCACTAGCTTTTGGCTTTGCTCCTGCGTCGATCCCATCCGCCGCCACGACACTTGTCAGTGGACTTTAGCTTTGCACTAGCCCTAGTTGCACGGCACCACCGATGCCGCTAAGGCCCGTGTGACACATGGATGAAGTAGACGGGAATGTGGACGTTAAAGTAGAGGCACAGGAGCCTCCTGTGCCAGAGGCATCCACTTCATCAACGGCGGCAGCAGTCGCTTCTGATCAAAGTTACAGTAGGCAAAAGCTCAACAGTAACAATCGTGGCCAAATGAATGAGAGCGGTCAGGCTGATAGTAGCCACAGTCGCCGTCGCCGCCGTCTAGATCGAGAGCTTGGATTTTCATCGCCTGGCCCCGCATTCCAACTCCAGCCACCTTCGGCGGACGAGCCATGCACGACGCCAGGTCATGCGCGCCGCTCAACTAGGCACTCTTCGCGTACGCCAAAACCGTCTAAGGCGGCACTTGAAAGTGGCCTTCTTCGTTCTTGGACGTCACCATCTCTGAACAGCAAGACGGAAGAGCACGTTTCGGCGACCCAGATGTCTGGACAGGCCCCTGGAACTCCCTCTATTGCATCAAAATTCACCTCGTCAGCCACAAACACAGTTTCACCCACCTTGGCGTCTACAGATAGCCTGTTGGAGCGGTGTAAGCGATTGCACGAGCAACTCCTGCAAGCGGATATGGAGACTCTTCACCAAGAACATGACGCTCTCGTGCGCGAGCTCTTCCACCTCACCAAGTTTGTGACGATGACAAGCTATGATCCTACCATTGCATTTCAAGATACCAGTGAAGTGTTTGCCCAGTTCCGATCTCAATATGATCTTGCTACAAAGATCATGGAGGACCAACCCAGACTCACACGACGTGCTCTTGCCGAGCGACGGAAATCCCTGGGCATCGACGAGCTGTCCCCTTGCACATCGCGATCATCTGCATCTCGCCTAGCGACGTCCTCTCCCTTGTCGACTCACTCTCCGACACATTCTCAGGTGCCACCAGCTGCAAAGCGGATTCGCCTTTACTCGCGGTCGCGTGACAAACGACGTGCTCTTTCACCACCCAACGTTCCCGCCCATATGGATCTGATTTCTCTATCTAGTGGTTCAGCTCTTGATCCACGTCATCCGCCTCATCTCACCTACATGTCGCCCTGGCAAGTGCCTGCTGCACCGAGCGTGCCAGGTGGGTCATTGGCTGCTTTCTACCAGTCTTTTTGTTATTGGGATGACGAAATTGTAAGGCCGGATATCCGCGCTGAGCGCCTCGCTCGGGAATCTGCCATCTACATGCGTCTCGATTCGTACAAGCGACATGGCCTGTCTCTCGAGGCCGGCACGACAACTGCGCTTGCGAAATTCAAGCCTCACGATCCGCCTCGTTCCAAAGCTCACTGGGACTTTGTTCTAGATGGCGTTGTTGCCTGTGCACAGCGCATGCGCCATTTAAGTAAGCACCGCATGCAGCTCGCCAAAAAAGTCTCGCGCATGGTGAGTGCGTACTGGGAGCGTGCACTTCACAGCGATGAGCGTGAACAAAAAATGGAATGGCGCAGACAACGGGCGCTAGCAAAGTGGACGATGCGGGAAGTCCAGCGGCAATGGCGCCTTGCCGTGACTGTGATTCGCGGTCGCAAGCAGGCAGCTGAGCGTGCTGAGCGTGAAAAGCTGGGGAAGAAACAGCTGCAGGCTATTCTTGAGCAGAGCACACAGATGCTGGAAACGCAGCACGCTGATCTTTCGAACTTGGTGGATAATCACTCTGAGGAGGAGGAACAAGAGGAGGTCGATGAAGATGGAAACAAAGACGAAACCGAAACCGAAGGCGAAGAAGACGAAGACGTCGGCGCTGTGACGCATGTTGACGTCTCTGTTCAGGATATGGATGAGGATCACGACCAAGATGCTGGAAGCCAGACACAGGCGCTCTTAGCTTCTTCTGAGAATGGCTCAGACGAACGTGATGAAGACGCATTGATACAGGCAAGCGGTGAGGATGAGAGTGACGGCTCTTCACGCGAGTTGGATGATGAGCGCTTGGAACACGACATGTGGGAACAGGATGAAGAAGATGATGACGAGGATGACGAACTTCAGGCAGAGGCGAATCTCCCTCTTGACGAGCTTATGAAAAAGTATGGATACGCGCCGCCTAGCTCCCAGTCACTAAAAGACACACAAGAGTCTGAAAGTGAGACTGAAAGCTCAAATGCAACGGCCCCTGAAATCGACGACGCCAAATCGGACGAGTCATCGGCCTCCGATTCCCATGCATCTCTGCACATGCTTCTCGACAGCAAAGATGACGTGCCCGCGCACACGTCCGGTAAAGTGCGTCTTCCGTTTCTTTTTCGTGGGACTCTGCGACCATACCAGCAGGTTGGTATGGAGTGGCTCATTAGTCTGTATAACAACCAGGTGAATGGGATTCTCGCCGATGAGATGGGTCTGGGCAAAACAATTCAGACAATCGCACTTCTCGCGCACCTGGCGTGTGATCGAGGTAATTGGGGACCGCATCTCATTATCGCTCCAACCAGTGTGATGCTGAACTGGGAGATGGAATTCAAGAAGTTCCTGCCTGGCTTCAAGATTCTTGCATACTTCGGTTCGCAGAAGCAGCGCAAGGCAAAGCGAGTCGGCTGGAACACACCCAACAGTTTTCATGTGTGTATCACGTCGTACCAGCTCGTACTAGCTGATCAGCACATCTTTCGTCGGAAGCCATGGTCGTATCTCGTGCTGGACGAAGCTCATCATATCAAAAACTTTCGCTCCCAGCGGTGGCAGACCCTCCTCGGCTTCAACTCTGAGCGCCGCCTCTTGCTCACAGGTACTCCCTTGCAAAATAATCTCATGGATCTGTGGAGTCTCATGTACTTCCTTATGCCGCAAGGCATCGCGAAAGTGGCCGCAGCGAGTGGAGCATTTTCGAACATGAAAGATTTTCAAGACTGGTTCTCGAATCCACTCGGCAAGGCAGCCGAAAATGCCAACGCCATGGACGATGAGACCCGCGCTACTGTCGCAAAGCTGCACACTGTACTTCGGCCGTTTGTCCTTCGCCGTCTCAAGTCTGATGTAGAGCAAGAGATGCCTAAGAAGTATGAGCATGTGATGCCGTGTCGCTTGTCGAAGAGACAACGCTTCTTGTATAATGATTTTATGTCGCGTGCCAAGACCCGTGAAAGCCTTGCCAGTGGCAACTACATGAGCATCATCAACTGCCTGATGCAGCTCCGCAAGGTGTGCAATCATCCAGACCTGTTCGAGCCACGTCCCATCGTGACGCCGTTCGCATCGCGTGCTGTCGCCTGTGATTATGAGATCAAGGACCTCCTTGTACGTCGCCGACTTTTACAACGCGATCCATGGCGTACATGTGATCCCGCTTTCCTGCATCTCCAGTTCGTCGGCGACGAGTCGATGCTTACGCCACTTATTACCCGCCGCTACAAATCGCTTGACGCGTCTGAGGCCATGTCTCGTGCAGTTCCTCAGCCTCCCTCGGGCGACAACAATGCCTCCGCTTCCGCGGAGATGGTGGTTCCTCCAGTGCTGACAGTCGATGCTTTCCGTCGTGCTCTTTCTCACCGGCGTGCTTGTGCTGCACACGAACACGCACAGCATGCGGCTTATGTGAACCGCAGGCGTTGCAGTGCGGAGCCGGTGTACGGGCGCGGTCTTTTCGATTGCGTGCGTCTCACTTCGACACAGCCAGTTGAGCCGATCGATGCAGGTCATTCGCACCGGCTTTGCGTGACTCAATGTGATGCGCTGCGGTCTTCTGTGCTCTCAGTACAGGAGCGCTCAAATGCGATGCATGGCACCATCTCACGCTTCGCCTTTGCGACGCCTCCTGTTCTCGCCCCTGCTGTGCCGCGTATGCTCTTTGGCACTGACTATGAATACGACCCAGAAGCATCTGCTTTGGCACGCTTGCCGGATCCACTGCACACGTCCGCTGTGGCACTGCAGGTGTCGTTCCCGGATGCATCGCTGCTGCAATACGATTGTGGAAAATTACAGCAGCTCGATACTCTGATGCGTCGGCTCGTCACTGATGGCCATCGTGTGCTGATTTTCACGCAAATGACCAAGGTACTGGATATCCTCGAGAAGTTTTTCAACTATCATGGCTACCGTTACCTGCGCCTTGATGGCGCTACCAAAGTTGAGCAACGGCAAGCGCTTACAGAGCGTTTCAATCGCGACTCACGTATCTCAGCATTTATTCTAAGCACGCGCTCCGGTGGACTGGGCATCAATTTAGTGGGCGCTGACACAGTCATTTTCTACGATCTGGACTGGAATGCTGCAATCGAGTCTCAATGCATGGATCGCGCTCACCGGATCGGTCAAACGCGAGACGTCCACATTTACCGATTCGTGAGTGAGCATACGATCGAAGAGAACATGCTCCGTAAGGCGAACCAAAAACGCCGCTTGGACCAATTGGTGATTCAGGAAGGCGAATTTACAACCGACCGTCTCATCAAAAATGATTGGCGCGACATGCTGGACGAAGGTGGCACTTCTCTTGGCGGTGTACATGTTGGTGAGGATGCATTTTCCGACGTGAAAGATTTTGAGCAGGCGTTTCGAGCAGCAGAGGATGCAGAAGATGCAGCGGCCGTGCACGTCGCCAATGAGGAGTATCATTTGGATCATGCTGACTTTGAAGGCGACGTATGTCAATCGGTGACGGATGTGCGTCGCTCCTCGCCACCTTCTTCTGGAGCAGGATGGTCTTCTTCGCACTTGACCGAGCAGTCGCTGCTACTACCGCATCTAGAGCCAACCGGTGAGAGTAAGACGGTCGTGAATAACGACGTTCTTGATGAGTGCTCCTCATCCGATGTCGAAGACGACGAGGAAGACCCCGTCGGATCCATCGATGACTATATGCTCCGGTATGTAACTTCTCATCCTACTGTGAAAGAAAAACAAAACACTAACCGTTACTCCAGCATGGTTGAGGCTGACTGGCAATATTTTGGCAGTTGAATCATCTGTAACACATGTATTTCGAACACTCTTTTTGCCATGTATCTAGCGATCGCAATGTCATTTGCTTGATTTATGGCTCCGTTCATAGGTACCTACACTCTTTTCCAATCCTTAGCTACGACGACTACGCTCATGGCTCTGTCCTTTGGACATGATAAATCACATAGCAAGCACGTCGAGCTAGCGTTGAGATCACACATTGACCATTCACGAGTAAAGAGAAAGCTAATGACGCGCATCATTGTCCTTACTTCTCAGGCGGAGCAAGACTGATCTGGTCATTTATAAGTTTCAAGCATGCACTCATATACAAACGTTTTCACTAGCTTCGCCGTTCTTCCACTCCTGGTAGCGAAGCGCCTGGAAGGCACGACGCTCTGCTTCCACACGCTCGGTCTCCTTCAACGACTGGCGAACCGCTCGAGCGGCCACCTGCGTATACTTGCTGTACCTGCAATTGTGTGAGTCAGCCTGTCACCAAAATCTCCTCTGACACCACATACGAGAAGAACTGCCTCCAAGTAGCCTGAGTCATGATAATGGTTCGATGGGCAATTGACGCTGCCGGGCCGGCGCTGCCCGTGACGTTACTGGCGTACTAAGTCACGTGATAACAACGGGGTGCTTCGGGGCTCAGACGTATTGTTGGTGCGAGAAGGGCGGGAGAATTTAAATTATGTGCTAACTGATCGGGCGACCAAGCGTCTCCACTGCCCTAATCGGGCTGGCTCGCCTTCGCAGGTTTGTTCTCGAGGGTATCAACCATTCAAGCACTCCGAAACGATAAGCTTTTAGAAATGAATCACGGCTACGTCATCAAGTGTACAATTGAGGGGTGAAATGGTTGAAATAAGTTGGCTCTTCTGTTTATGCGCGGGAGAGACAAAGAGAGAAAGCAAGATGCTCACAATACATGCCTCACAAAGGACACTTGGAGTATGCCAACAAGAGCCAGCCAATGATAAATGACATACCACCGAATGGGCCCAAGATACCGAGCTTACGCAGCGGGCTGTCTGGTCGAAGCACACAATTCTGGTACATGACGCCGCAGAACATCATGATACCTGCCATGAGTCCGCACGCTCCATAGAAGGCCACACCCTTGAGAGGCTGTGACCAAGCCAGCGCCACAAGAGCTACAGAGTGCGTCGAATGGTATCGGTTAGCAGTGTGCCAGTTTTCAATCTCTGTTACGCCGTCGTCAGCCTGTTTTCAACCTGTGGCACGTACGTTGCGGCGTCATCCGTGGCTTCAGCACATGCGCGCCAATAGCACTTTGTCCGGTTAGTACGTATGCATTAAATTTGTTCGAACATACCCCAGGGCCACAGAAACAGCGCCCGAGAAACAACCAAATGTAGCGATCCACGACATCAACAGGGTTTGGAGGCTGCGTCAGATACGTCTCGAACTTAAGGCCGGTTTCATAGGCGTGCCACTCCTGCACGTGACTTGACTCTTTATGTCGTCTTTTTTGGATCGCCGCACGCCCATCAATTTCTGCTTTCGTCAAACGTGCATCGCGGTCGCGTTGGCTTTTTTTTCTAGGTGCATGTTCAGCTCACACGCCAGTGTGAACGGTGGAAACATATACGGAAGCTATACATCTATACAAAAGAGTCGCAGAGATACATCAATGCCTCCTTCCGCTCACGATGCTGCTGCAGACGGAGCACCCGTCACTCCATCATCCTCTCATCGGCGCGAAGGATTTTTGCACAGCATTGGAAGTGCCCTTTACCGCACGCTGCCATGGGTATCAAAGTCCAAAAAATCAAGATCAGATTCAGAGAATGAGCCGCTGCCTGTTAAGGCAGCTGCTGCGTCCACCACGTATCAATCTCATCCATCACATATCCCTCCTAAGTCATCGACTTTGAGTCCTGCATCTTCCTTACACACTAGCTTGAAGTCTAGCTCAGCGAATCAAAAGCCTGCGTCCTGGTCAGTTCGTGAAATTCATTCCAACTCTCCGACTATCTACAGACCCACACCGCGCGCCAAATGGGGCACTCTGGATTTGGGACCTAGAATGACCCCGTCACTTTCGTCTCATTCGCGTCCCCAAGAAATACCCTCTGCAGCGGGAATTTCATCAAGTACAAATTCGACTACGTCCATCCTTGGCAAGCGTGGTGAGCCTGTCGAAGATGGCCAGATTGAGGAGGAATCAACATTTGTACCCTCGGCTCGTAAGCGTCGGATGGTTTGGGATCCCGAGATGGGTTTTGTTGACACAGAGGATCTTGCATCCCGTCGTCCGCCGCCGCCACCCCCGCAGAACGAGGCTGAGCGTATTCTTCGAGCCCTGGAAAGTATGCGTACTCCTCTCGGCGATGCACGCCGCGACAAACTCATACGCTCTCAATCGCTTCCATCGTGGCATTCAACCTCTATACCAATTCCTCTTCCGATGCCCCAGCGTGAAGGCGTACTTTTAGAATTTCGAAAGCCTGCATTCCGTACTATTTCGCCACATACTCGCTCGTTGCACAGGTCTCAGCGACTTCGTCGGTCACAAGCGGCACACCAACCAACTATGCGATCGAAGCTCCAAGAGTCTATTCGTTCTAGTGATACCCTATTCCAGCCATCAGCTGCTGTCCATTTGGATGACGATAGTACTTATGATGAGCCTGAGGAGCCCATGCGGCGTCCCAAGCGTCAAACGCAGTTGAATCAAAAGAAGTCACGAGCAAAACTTGTCCGAACAGCAACGAAAAAGATTGGAATTCCTGCTCGTGATACGGACGCATATTCGGAACCTGATAATGGTCACAGAGCGGAGCATAAAGCTACACCTATGTCCGATGCGCACCTTATATCGGACGCTGAGCCAAAGATACCTATGGCTAAACGTAATAAATTCGAGGTTCAGAAAAACGAAGGCTCTCGGTCAAGTCGTTCGGTTCTTCGTCAAGGCAGCGCCAAGACGACCAGGCGCCATGCGCCATCATCAGGACGCATTACTGCCTTTGATGAAGAGGAAGAAGAAGAACCAATGCCTAGCAGTGAGGAGCTTTCAAAGATTAAGCTGCCTTCGTCCATGTTCCCAAGTGACTTTCGCTTTGATAAAAAAATGGGAACCAAAAATGAATGCCCGTCAGAAAAGTCAGGCGATGATTTACACTCGTTTTCTCATAAGGACGAAAAGGGTGCTATGACTACGACTCCGGCGAAGGAGCCAGCTCCTGGTTCTGTTCGGTTTGATTTGAATTCAACAACTTCGAAAAAACATGTCGAACCGTCTTTGTTCTTTAGCTCGGCGCCCTCAAGTGCGTCAGATAACAACTCATTAAGCACAACAAAGAACTCTGGGCCAATTCCCGACTTTTTCGGCACTTCTCGCAAGGACACGACGCAAACATCGAGGTCTGCGTCTCAATTAAGAGTGGCCAGCGCTTTTAGCACCAAGCCGGATTTGGCGTCAGATGCTAAGGAAGATGGCGGTATGAAAAAGCGCGAGCGAGATAATGAAGAGCCACCATCAAAAAAGCCGATGCCTTCAGCCAACCAAGGGGATTTGGATGCAAAATCGTCTTTCTCGTTTGAGCAACCTGTCGGAAAGAAAGATGAAAAGCCAGCGTTTTCGTTTGGGCAATCCACCGAGAAGAAAGACGAAAAGCCAGCATTCTCGTTTGGGCAGCCTGCCGAAAAGAAAGATGAAAAGCCAGCATTCTCGTTTGGGCAGCCTGCAGAGAAGAAGGATGATAAACCAGCATTCTCGTTCGGGCAGCCTGCCGAAAAGAAAGATGAAAAGCCAGCATTCTCGTTTGGGCAGCCTG
>ERZ501058.34-NODE-34-length-125314-cov-10.155821_pt1 | contig 125314 bp, 91 predicted proteins | sample MGYA00510857_ERZ501058 | MGnify/ENA primary metagenome ERZ501058 (study PRJEB25958, sample SAMN03398523) | human skin metagenome | study: EMG produced TPA metagenomics assembly of the Human Skin Microbiome Metagenome (human skin metagenome) data set.
ATTTTTATTGCTTATTTTGAGAAAATAAGTCAGGTATGTTGCAAAAAAAAAAAAAGTCCAGTGCATGGTCCTGTTTAGGCTTTATGAAGCGCAACTATGAAAGGAGTCTTTCTTGCTATGATGTGGAATAGTGTCGCCCCAAACTGCAAATCCATTGCTGATTGACCATCGAAGTACAGCCAAACAATTATCTTCATCGCTGAGCTAGGAAGGGCATTCTCTAATAGGACCATGAACTGGATTTACGCGTCGGAGTAAAATCTAACATTCGAAGCAGATCGTTAGTAAGCGCTATGAAGTTGCCTACCATAATTTACTGTATTTCTAACGGCTGTTTGTATAGCGACTTCTCATTGGATGTTCTTTTCCGTTATGTGCACTTGTCTCCGCATTTGTTTTGAGCGAAAACTCTCGGTACGAGGCACAAGTAGCACCCCATTCCAGCCAGTTTCGTAATTTCCAGCTAACGAAAGTTTCGTTTCTTGACGTTTAAATACCTCGTAACTCATTGCCTCTATTTATTTTCATGATAACCCCTTAATTGAGGGAATAAGAAATGTTAAAAGCACGCAAAGTACACGCATGTAAGTATTCCTGACTTATAATTGGCGTAAGTTCCGGTTTTGGGGGATTTTGCAATCCAATTGAGGCGAACGCCAGCGCGAAGGACACGGTACCAAACAGGTACATGTGCAATAAAACGTAGACTATCGCAGATTCAGAGCACTGCTCTTTCACATTCGATACTCAAGGCACGCCTTGTCTGTGCCTTACAAGGCCACAACGATGCGCCTCAATCATATTGTACATGGAGCACCTGTGGGTTATACCACCTATGCAATAGGTGGTCTAGCCTCTATGGGTGGATTCCTATTCGGTTGGGATACTGGTCAAATTGCCGATCTTCTAATCATGGATGACTATCGCAACCGATTTGCGCAGCATGACGTACCTGGTCAACCTAAAGAGTGGAACACATGGATTCGAGGTCTACTGGTCAGTCTGTTGAGTGCTGGTGCCGTCTTCGGTGCCCTCGTAGGTGCTCCTATTTCTGACAAATTAGGTCGAAGACTCTCAGTCACATTAGGATGTATTCTTTACATGGTTGGACTGATTATTCAAATCTCTTCTGATCATGGCTGGCCGCAGATGGCTGTTGGACGAATTTTCGATGGCCTTGCGATTGGATGGCTCAGCTCAGCTATTCCTTTGTACCAATCAGAGATAGTGCCTCGCCAAGTGCGTGGCGCTGTCGTGGGATCGTATCAGCTGTTCATTACGCTTGGTATTCTTATGTCGTACTGTGCATGTTACGGTACACACAGTTACAGTGATTCCGGACAGTGGCGCGTGCCTATGGGGATCGGCTTTGCATGGGGCTTGTTATTGGGATCTTGTATTCTTCTATGTCCTGAAAGTCCGCGATGGCTAGGTAAAAGAGGTCAATTTGATAAAACCAAACATGTGCTAGCGCTCATGCGAGGTGTGGATGAAAACGACGCGTATCTGAATAATGAATTCGAAGAAATCAAGCAGGAAGTGATCAAGGAGGCTGAGCTAGAGGAGAGCGGCACTTGGCTTGACTGTTTCAGCTTTAAACAGAAAGCACTATACCGCACCTTTCTCGGAATGTATCTGCAAATGGGGCAACAACTCACAGGTGCGAATTACTTTTTCTACTATGGTGCAACAATTTTCCGTAAAGTCGATCTGATGGATACCGAGACAGACAATTCGTACATCTCTCAAATTATTTTGGGTGCTGTCAATTTTGTTACAACATTTCCTGGACTGTATGCACTCGACAAATTGGGTCGTCGAACGTGTTTGATGACCGGAGCAGCTTGGATGACAATTTGGCTTATTGTCTTCGCGACTACTGGTGTGGCGGACAGTAATGGCGACGAAATTAAGCATAAGTCGACATCTATTCTTATGATTTGCTCAGCTTGTTTCTTCATTCTAGGTTTTGCAAGCACGTGGGGCCCAGGTGTATGGTCTTCGATCGCAGAATCAGCCGTGCCCACCTTACGTGCTAGACAGATGGCCTTGGCTACAATGAGTAACTGGATATGGAACTTCAACCTTGCCTTTTTTACCTCTCCCATCACTGATGATATCCATTATGCTTACGGCTACGTTTTCGTTGGATGTTGTGCGGCATCGTTCTTGGTGGTCTACTTCTTTGTGTACGAAACATCGAACCTTGATTTGGAAGCAATTCAAGACATGTTCGGCGACCCGTCTGTCAAGCCATGGAACTCGCACAAGTGGGTGCCCGCTGGATGTACAACTCGCAGCGATGCCAAGCATGATATTGAACATACTAAACCGGAAAATGATGAATTTTTAACCCCGGATCAAAGTGAACTCCGCACTGGTGATGAAGTACCTATTGAAACAGGCGAGCCAGCATAAAATAGCGTAATTTAAATCAGCTACAGAATGCACGCTGATGTGTTTGTACCAACCACCATTTATCGGCTAACCTGAATAGCTTCAAGCACGCTTAAGAGAAAGCGAAGTGCAGAATATTTGCTTACCATCACCTAATCTATTGTCTATTTAGAACTCCCGCTTGCAATAATAAAAAAACAAATAAATAATAATAATAACATGTGCGCCCATATCGAAAAGAATAACATACAGATTACTTAATTTGTTAAAGCATAACGCCGATGAGCTCCAGGACAAATGCTTGAGTACCTTGAACCATCTTGATTGAATGAGGGCACCGCATGAGGTGAAGATTGAGACTCAAGGGATTTGAAAGGTTTCAACGATGGGACCTTTCGGAGATCGCGTCGGCCCAAGAATCCATCAATACCTTCACGATACACCAGGTCCCGGGAGATGGGTCTTGTTGAAGTAGGATGTGTCAGAAGACGCCCACCATTTGAAGAAGAATGAACCGACTTTCGTTCCTCCGGTAGTCGTTCGCTAGCTAGACGCCGAGCTTCATAGGATAGTGGACGAGATTGAAAAGAATGATAACTTTCAATGTTCGATGAACGATTATATTTCACATCAAGGTCATCTCGATCGTAGCGCGTGGCCAGATGCGGGAGAAACGTTGGCTTCCTGACTTCAGGTTTTAGAGCAGCCGCATCTAAGGTACCTGCTGAGAGTGGCTTAGTGTGACCAAAGTCTGTATTGCGTTCTCGAAAATCGAGAGACGGCGAAACATAAGGACGGTCGTTGTACCTTTGTTCAGCAGATAAGGGAGACCAGTCCGAATGGCTAGTAGAGTGAGGATCCAGAGAGCGAACTGGAAGATTCGAAAGACTCTCACGACTACGATCCAACATACTTGGAAGCAATAGACCCTTTTCAGAGTCAACTGTTGAGAGAAACGCAGAGTAGCGAAGTGGGTTTGAATCCTTGCCAATTTTGGAATGATGGAAAGGTAAATCGGTAGAATTGTGCGGAGCCTTCGAAGCCGTTGACGACGGGTAAAAAGCAGGTTCTGGTGATAGACTTGGCAAGGGCTTAAGGTATGGCCGACCACGGTGCCGCTCCATTGAAGAAAACGAATTCTTGAGTGGAGTCATCAGAGGAGGAATTAGACCCGACCCGAGAAATGAATCCAAGTTGGTATGACCGGACCTCCCATACCCTCCAGCAAAAATGTAGGGCGGAGAAACTCGTCCGGTTAACGACGGATAGCCGTAAGACTGGACAGGATGTGATAGACGTGTACGATTCATGTTAGACACGTTGGACCCGTTTGTAGTTGAGGATGCTAAGGTGACATGATCTGAATGACGGTGTGCGCCCAGCGTTGGGCTCTTGGGCATGTAAGACTCATGAACAGGAAAATCGGGCCCATAGATGCGACGCTTGGGCTTAGCAGCTTCCTCCATTTCATGACCCAGTGCACCTTTACGCTTCTTATTGCTATCACTTGAAATGTCATGCTCAGTTACCAGCTTATGAGACCTGGATGACGACGATGACATGTTCGCATGCAGTTCGGCCAACTTTGCCAAAAGCTGCTCATTCTGCTCGGGCTTGTCCTCATGAACTGTCTGGCAATGCTGTCGCAGGTTATCAAGCCGAGAGAAAGACTTGAGACAATGACACTGAAAAGGACGCTCCCCTGTGTGCTTCCTAATATGACGAGCTAGGTGCTCGCTCCTAGTGAAAACCATGCGACAGTCGCCAAAACCTTGACATTGGAACATGGCTGATCCGTTCGTTCCTCCTTTGTTGGTGCGGGAACCGACAGTCATTTGTGAGCTTGAGCCTTTTGTCCTCCCCATGGTAGCATGGACTACAGTGCGGATACAGGTGTTGTTTCCGTCAAATAATCAGGAACAATGAGGAGGTTTGAAATACAGTCCTCCTTGCTCACCCTGTAGTTGTGCCTGGCCGCAAAAAGTCAATTAGAGGCGAATTTCCCCGCGTCAAGCTGATAAGAGGGGCTAACGTTCCTATCGTCAATTCAAGCACGCTGATTGGAAGGAAGTACGTAATGACACACCACTAAAGCCCGCTGCGGGCTGCTGAACACCAGGGATCTTCCGCTAAATGATCACATATATGCATACACGTCAATCTGCAATGGACATGATTGGCTGTTAAAGGATTTTTTCGAGCCTTCGATTAACATATGTAGCATAAATGGCAGGCGGATAAAATTAGTATTGCCTATGATTCTAAAAATACAAGAAATGTGAGCGTGTAAACAAGCCAAGAACCCACGGAAATGCGTGTGCACGTAAGCTTTTGTCCGAAATTTGACCCACGCCCGCGCCCTGTTTGCCCTCAGATTTCCGCTTATGTCATTCAATCAGAAATACATGAATATACCATGCATAATGCTGACTCGGTGTGACACAAGGTTAGCAAATTAGAATCTATATCGTCACAATTGCTTCCAATCTAAGAACAATCTGTCATCCGGTTCGCTGCATGTTATTGTGGCACAGTCGATCGGCGCTGCGTTTGCGCATAGTGCGTTGAATCCTCCACTCAGGTATGCACCAGTGACTAGTCCGTGCGAACGCTTTGGGGTCAGTAAGAGTTTGCCACTCTAAGGGTGTGGCTTAAGTACATACAAACTGCGGTCTAAATTATGCCACCGATTGTAGCACTTAGCCAAACACTACGGGTGTCTCATATCAAAGAAAGCTAGCTGATTGCGGGCTTGTCTCTTCACCCATAGGACCGCCTTCTTGTCTCAAACAGGCGATGGTTACATTTTACGCTTGGCTGGTTCAGGTACGAAGATGGCATCTGGATTGCAGGTAAACTTTCAAATCGCCTCGCCGTCTCCAAACACGAAACGCTACAGCAGTTCAAACACAACTCATATTAACACTTCATACAAGCCGAAACCATCGTCTTTTCTATCTGGCGAGATGGGGGCCGACGTGTGTGCTATTATGGTATGCTATATATGGTTCGCCGAATCCTTTGCGCTACAAAGAGACTGTGAAAACGATTTTCGGGTGCATGACTCTGCCAGCAACCATGATTCCGCTGTTACGAAAGGAAGACGAGGTATGCATCGCTCGACTGCCTCTAGTGGGCAAGCGGGTGTCCACGACTTCATCAATCCTAGTCGTGTCCAGTTATGTCCCACCGACAAGTTTATTTCCTTTGTCACCAGGGTTTTGACCACAACACAAGTCTCGGACTCCGTCATTAAGCTGTGTTTATACTACATCTACCGGCTCAAAGTTCGACACAACGGTCTTCAAGGCAAAACGGGGAGTGAATACCGCCTTTTTCTTACTTCTTTGATCATGGCTAATAAGTTTCTCGACGACTATACATTTACCAATAAGACCTGGGCCGAGATCTCCAATATATCTTTGCACGAAATCACAAAAATGGAGGCGCAGCTTTTTTTGGGCATTGACAATAATGCAAGCGTCAGTCTAGCCACTTACAATTGGTGGTGTTGCACGTTGGACATGTTAAAGCAAAAACGTGACATTGACGCGCAATGGCTCAAATGGCAGGAATGTGCGCCATCAGCATATCCCTCTTCTCCAATAAGTATGACATGTTCTGCAAGTTCGTCACCTGCCACGACTCCGCTCCTTACCCCACAAAATGTGTCTTTTAGACATCCGCATCTTCCAAAATTGCAGATGCCCTCGGAATTACAATGCTCAAATAATCGGAAACGAAGCTTGCCTACTGATCCCTCTGACTTGGATGAAGTTGGTCGTACCCGCTACTGTCCTAATGCGCGCACATACCTGCATCCATCCCCATACGCGACTTCTCAGTGCGTTGGTCAGCCAACGGTGGCTTTTTCATCGCCGATAACTAATGCCTTTCCATGGCAGGGCTTTAGTCAAGCCGAATCGAATACAGGAACATTTGACGGCGACATAATGAAACGACAAAGAGCATCGCCAACAACTCTTCTCAAACCATCTATAAATTGCTGCCCTGTACAATGTCACAGCGCATTGGGATCAATGCATGCCAACGAATCGATGCCAATGATGAATGTTAGAAGCAACGTATACGGGAACGTTTACAACTTTCCGCTGCGGGAATCTGAACTCTGTTGGCCAATGAGTTCTTGGTCGCCTCCTTGTGGAAATCATGGTTTATCATCGTCACCTCTCCATTTAGAGTATTACCAGGTTGCAGCAGGGTATTCGTATGGAATTCCAGCCATAATGACCGTGCCCCCCACAAGCTCTCAAGTATTAAATACACACCTTCCTTTGCCCTCAAATCCATCGTATGTCAATCCAGGACATATGATACCTCACGGTCTTCAAGTTCCCGCTCACATGACTTCAGATATAAACCAAGTGATGCCCTCATCACTTCAGTGGCCGTTAACATCATATTCTGATCGAGGGTATGATCTCTCGACAGTGGGAAAGACCTGACTCAGACACAACGAAACAGCCACTCAAAATAATCAGATTTCATGTTTTTTTTTGTTTTTTTTTCGTCTATTCCGTCACTTCTCCAGATGGTATTTTATTCACGCGTATGACGAACTTTTGTTGCTTCTGTACGATCAGGAGCTGTTAAACATGTAAATACAGACGCATAGTTAAGCAATTTATACAGACTACTAGAATCGATGAGGTGCGTAGCTTCTTTATTGAAAGAAGGAAATGCCTGCATTGTCGACAGAACGAAAACATTGTGCGCTGCTAAAAGCAGTGAGCAGCATAGGGGTTTAGAGGCTTGGTAAAAGACACTACTTACGGCATCTGGTATCCGTCCAGCACGTGGCTAATCAACAACGTCATGAGCAGTGTGGAGGCTTTGGACACAGACATGAACGATGACGACGCACAAGAATATGGCGAGTTCAAGTCGCCTCACCATAATGGGGGGAATGCAAGTCCGAATCAATGGTATGCTTTGAAGATATGAGACATGGCTAACAATAAAGATTTTATTTATATATCGCCACCTTGGGCCATTGGCTCAGGTGAGCCGTATCTCATCGCTCGTGTAATGAACTTTATCCAGAAAGAGGACGAGGAGAGATGCCCAACGAAGCATGTGCGCGTTAATCTTTTTCTCCGAATGAGAGATCTCACACATCGACCGAACAATGATCCAAGGATGCTTGTTGCTACAATGCATGCCGATGTATTTCCTGTGTCGACAATACGAGGTAAATGTCGTGTCAAGCACCGAGACCTAATAAGTAATGGCTCGCCTCCAGAAATAGCTGCATGGAAACGCCGTGAAGACCATTTTTATTATCATCAACTCTTTGACAGGTATATTCATCGCTTCTATGAGGTCGTTCCAACATGGAAGTTGAAGAATGCGCCTGACCAAGTCCTACGCGTACTTCGAGAAAGATACTCCTTTATTGTCGCAGAAATGACCATTGCGACTGAGCTTTGTGATGCGCTAAGAGGATGCTCTGTGTGTCATGAATGGGCTCCAACAGCCGAATCAGTTCGCTGCGACACTTGTCGCAAGTTCTTCCATATGCGCTGTCTTTCTCCTCCTCTTGCATCAAAACCTGCGAAAGGTTACAGTTGGAATTGTGCTCCCTGCGCTAAGCAGCACGATGAAATGGTTGAAGAAGAGGGCGTGGGTGGCGGTGGTTTAGATGCGCCTGGGTCCAATATGGATTCACTAGGGCCCCGATCAACTCAGCCTACAAGGCGTAAACGAAATCGGTCCCATATTTTGGGGGACGTGTATGAACCTGTAAGCGAGACGGTTTTATCAAATCCTATCGATCGCGATGGGCTTCGATGCTTTCAGGGGTGGCCTTATCGCTATTTCGGCGAACACACATCTGCAATGGACGTGCTTGATGCCCACGATTCCATTTATCCTCGCGCAGTAACGCGGCAGGGACCAAAGTTTCAAGCAGTTGTCCCGTCTTGGGAATCACAACAGCACCAAAACCAGGGACGTCAAACATCAGCAATGGATTTGTCAAACACGCGAACAAATAATTCTGAAAAAGCCGCTACGATGAGAGGAAAAAGTCGCTCTAAGTCAAAGCATGTGCGCTCTACGGAAACACATGCAATGGATGTTGATCAGGTCGGTACTTTTTATGAGACTACAAATGATGCTTGTATGCAGCGTGGATCTGATCAAAGTATACAAGTAATTTCTATACCCCCTCCAGATCATGATTGGCAAAAAGGTATGTCAAAAAGTTCATCTAACTCAAAGTGGATCACTACTTGGCGAATGTGTCGTCACCTCGATCTCATGTCATGAGAGAATCACACGTATTTATTGATCGAGCATTGGCACTTCTGTATGCGAACCAGTTTGATTTTGAAAAAGCTAAGCACCAGTTCGCGCAAAGTCGAGACAGTGACTTTGGTGTATACCCATTGACAAGTAAAGAAGTGCAAATTTTGCAAAAAACGATCATTGAAAATTCAGGGGACTTGATTCATTTGAAACGTGCACTGCCAGGACGGACGCCGTCGGAAATTGTACAAGGCGTCTACTCGTGGAAACTACAGCGTCTAAAAGACCGATGGGAAGGGAAAGAACGCATGAAAATCACGCTTCGCGGCGCGCAAGCTCATACAAACCCAGCTCAGCGTGAATCGTCTCCTGCACTCTCTGTCCTTTCACTCGAGGACGCGCAAGAGCCCAAAGCACCTACTCGCATAATGTGTGCATTTTGCTCAATTTCCGCAAGTGCAATTTGGTATAAGAGTCCTATTTACACCTCGGGACAAGGACTATGTGTTTATTGTGGCCAATATTGGCGCAAGTATGCTGCTGAAACGGCTAATGTATATATAACTGAGAAAAAGCGGCAAGCGGCTCTCGAACATGGATCGGAAGAAGCTGGTTTAGGTGTAATAGTGCCGAAAGTCACGCAGACCGTACCTAAGGTCATGCCTGCTGCATCGTTGCCATCAAGACCAGTGGAAACGAGCAAGTGTGTTATTTGTCGCCGTCTAGAACCGAAAAGGCTTTTACTAAGTTGTGCGCAGTGTGGTTTGGCAGGTCATCAGGGATGCATTGGTTTCGAAGATGCTGATATTGAAAAGAATGAATGGCTCTGTGATCTGTGCGAGAACGACAGAGATCCAATGTCGTCCATCCTGCCTTTTTGCGTACTATGCGGAGAAACGCCATCATCACGGACTTTGTCTACATCGATTCGCACGCGCAAACCGTACTTCAATGAGTCTGATGGAAAAGGAGATACAGCCTTGGATGTGTACAAACCGACAGAGTGCAATCATTGGTCCCACTTACTCTGTGCTTTGTGGATCCCGGAAGTTCTATTCGCGAACACTACGACCATGCAACCTGTGGAAGGAGCAGGTGCGCTACCCGCATGGAGATATGATATGAGATGTTCGCTATGCGATCAAGTGAAAGGAGCATGTGTCAAATGCGCGGAGCCGACGTGTCGTACGCATTTTCATGTGTCCTGCGCATACTTGGCGCAGCCATCTTGCATGATGGCCTTTGAAATTTTTCCCGTCAAGACATCCAGGCGTGAGTCCGTCCATACCCTCACGTTCAAGTCAGAATCAGGACACATGTGTGCACAAATCTGGTGTAAAGATCATTTGGCTGCGGCGAAGTCAAAGAAGACCTACGAATATCATGAAATTGATCCTAAGCTCAAGTTGACCGCAATGCAGGCGTATGTCAAGACACACAAACAAGTTGTCACGGGCTCTCACCGAAACATGGCCCTCGTCGAATCTACACATGCACTTTTGCGCCGTGCGAAAAAACTCGACATTATCCAACAAGTTTGTGGCGGAGCCGGCGGATACGTGAAGAATGGAAACCTTGTTCCTATGCACAGGGAAGATCACACACTCAAAGATGAGATGGAGACGGACGCTCCTAGTGACAATACAACTTTACCATCAGATGACAAGTCAGTATCCTGTGCAAACTGTCATACTGACTGGTCTCCACTCTGGTGGTCTATTCCTAGCACGGATAATGTGTGTTGCACTATGTGCCGTCCTGTCGTTTTGGAAAACGAAGCTGTCTGATACAAATAGCAGAATGATTGGAAAGACAGCGTTTGTGCTATAAGAATCTTGAGTACGAATCAATAGTTAAGCTCTTAACTCGAACTAAGAAAAATCAGGGAAAACTCCGACATTCTAAACCATAGCTACTTGAAGGTTGTAATGTAACGTCGCGACAACATTAAAATTCTTAACAATTGCAGAATAAATTTTATCTGTGCAGCCATGACAACACATCGCTCCACAAGTTCATTACGAGCATAGTGTATCACGTGTATGATATATTTTATCACGTGCATCTATTGAGCGGCAGATCGGCTGGCGCGGAGAGTGACATTGTCGCCCATCACGAGGCCTTTTCTTCGACTCGTTACCTCGACGGCATCAGCCATGTCTCATTGCAAGGTATGTGGCGGAGACAATGACAGGATGAGGAATATCACGACTAACAATAATAGTACGAGCACCCTCGTCACGGCTCGCTTGGTTTCCTTCCTCGCAAGCGCGCCGCGAGCCATCGCGGCAAGGTCAAGTCCTTCCCTAAGGACGACCCTAAGAAGCCAGTTCACCTGACAGCTTTCATGGGCTACAAGGCTGGTATGACACACATTGTGCGTGACTTGGACCGCCCAGGCTCGAAGTACCACAAGCGCGAGATCGTGGAAGCTACGACGGTTATTGAAACCCCCCCTATGGTTGTTGTGGGTATGGTTGGCTACGTAGAGACGCCTCGTGGTCTCCGTTCACTCACAACTGTCTGGGCTGAGCACCTCTCAGACGAGGTGAAGCGCCGCTTCTACAAGAACTGGTACCGCAGCAAGAAGAAGGCCTTCACCAAGTACGCCAAGAAGCACTCGGAGAACAATGGCCAGTCGATTGCCCGCGAACTCGAGCGCATTCGCAAGTACTGTTCGGTTGTGCGTGTGCTCGCGCATACCCAGCTTCGCAACACAAGCTTGAAGCAGAAGAAGGCCCATCTGATGGAGATTCAGGTAAACGGTGGTTCGGTCTCTGAGAAGGTTGACTTTGCAAACAACCTCTTCGAGAAGACGGTAGATGTGAACAGCCTGTTCACGCAGGATGAGCTTGTTGACGTGATTGGTGTGACTAAGGGTAAGGGTTACGAGGGTGTTACTGCTCGTTGGGGTATTACCAAGCTTCCTCGCAAGACCCACAAGGGTCTGCGTAAGGTCGCCTGTATTGGTGCCTGGCACCCTGCTAACGTCATGTTCACGGTGGCTCGCTCTGGTCAGGACGGTTACCACCACCGCACGGAACTAAACAAGAAGATTTACCGTATCGGCAACGGTGCTGACAAGGCGTCCGGTGCGACAGAGTTCGACACTACTCAAAAGTCGATCACGCCAATGGGTGGTTTCCCTCACTACGGTATTGTGAAGAACGACTTCTTGATGATCAAGGGTAGCTGCCCTGGTGTTAAGAAGCGTGTGTTGACGATCCGTAAGTCGCAAAAGATCCACACCTCGCGTGAAGACGTCGAGAAGGTCACTCTCAAGTTTATCGACACTTCGTCTAAGTTCGGCCACGGCAACTACCAGACTGGTGCTGAGCGTGACGCGTTCGAAGGCCCTAAGAAGCCTCCGGCGGTGTACTACTAAGCGGAAGCAATGTGCCTAGTAAAATCGCACAACTTTTCGCCCTTTAGATATTCGATATTCTCTTTCGTACTTTGCTTGGTGTAGATAGGTGGTTTCTGCACCTCAAAATCTGACACGCTTGATTGCATGTGGGGGAGTACGGCAGCTAAATCACATGAGTTATGTCGATGAAAGTCATGTAACGTCGCGTGGAAATAAAAGCTTGGGCGTACGATCTCTCCTAAATCGGTAGAAAGTTTAAAGGTTGCCAGCTTGCTTGATAAATGTGTACCAAATACAAACGAATCCATAAGCACTTCAATACCATACTTCACACCCCAGTGCATGAACACAAGCAAGAATGAATTGATCCGCTGATGACTACACTACATGTAGCTAACGCAACCAAACAAAATGGAAATAAATTAGGCTATCAATTATGAGTTGTGGATGGAATCATTTTACTTGACAACAAGGACTGGGACAGGAGAGTGGCTCACCAGATACGATGTAACGGTACCGCTGCTCAAACCCTTCTTCCAGCCACGGTTACGCTTACCGATGACGCAAAGGTCACACTTGTGGTAGCTGATGACCTTAAGAAGCGAAGCACGAGCTTCACCGTGAAGAACGTGCATTGTCACTTCATAGCCACGCTCCTGCAGCTTCTTGCGGTAGGGGTTCATGCGCTCAACAGCCTGATGGCGCAACTGCTTGAGCAGTTCGTTCTGCTTCTTGCTGTCAATCGTCAGAGGACCAGAAATCCATGGACCACCCAGGACGTTCGCAGGAAGAACTGTGCTAAGGAAAATGTGGCAATCCCTAGGGCTAAATCCATGCTTGCCCATAATGTAGTTAAAAGCAAGATCACCTGCCTCAGTGCCATCGAGGGCTAGAAGAATCTTGAACCGGGAGTCAGGTACAGATTCACCCGGGTGACCAACAATCTGCTGGTTACGAGCTTCCGATGGGATCGTCAGCTTGTCGAAAGGGTTTCCGGACTCCATGATAGGAGTCTGGGCAATGTTGTGCACTGGTGCACCGGGCGTGATAGAACCATTGCCAGAAGTCTGGTGGTCAATGCCGAAAAAGTCTTGTGAGCCAGTCATTATGGTGAAGTAAAGTCAAACGGGACGAAAGCGCACAAAACGCCCTTTGAGTTAGAACTGCCTGAGTTTGATTTGCAAATGATGCCAATGATGTGCCACTGCGTGAAACATAATCTGGTTGGCCTGTCTGTCGGATGCTTGAAGCAAGGTGGAAAAACACTGTCTGTATTGCTGACTAAATGCTGATTTTTGTGCGTATGCACTATGGAAAGTGCTGTTTATGGATATCAACCACGTGAAAGCGCATGTCCCGCGGTCACGGAATTTGATTGCATGATTAAGACCTAAAGCAATGCAGCGCTCACAAGAGCCAAGATGGTTCACTGAGCAAACCAATGGTGGCAATTATCAGCTAGCAAAAGGTATTCTAAAAGTATATAGAAGGCCTACCTAAACGGCCTTCATGGCAACAACTACAAATTTATGTTCGCTTCCTTCGGCCTGACATGGAAAGCTTGATTTTCATGCCCGATTTGCGGCGCTGAGACGATTCGGACGATGGCATCTCTTCGTTAGCATCTGCCGTCGATTGTGCATGAGACGAGTCTTCAATAGATGATACAGGAGTGTCTGTGCTCGGCGAGTCAGACAATGCGGGCATGCCAGTTGTCTCTGAAGTCGATGTCGATGTCGATGAGCTGGCGAGCTCAGCTTGTGTTTGTGCATAAACATCATTAAAGACGTGCTCCATTTCCAGAGAATCAAGCCAAACAATAGATCCTTCCTGGTTGTAGGTGCGAGCATTGTGAAACATGAGCAAGAAGTCGTCTCGACATGCTTCAAAGGTCTTGTACACACGGGTCTCGATACGGCGCTTGATCTGCTTCAAACAAACAGGTCGTGCAATCAAAACATGATAATCAGGGTACTCGTTCTTCTTAGGAATCTCCATGAAAAGTGTACTGCGCAAACGACCAGTATCCGGCTCTTCACACTGCTCAACAGCATGATAACATTTCAACATTGCGGCTTTCAGTCGTTCAAAGTCAGGACTAATTTTGCGCCGCTTAGAGATGGCAGCAGCATCTGCAGAATCGGGCATCGCTTCCGCCATGACAGTTTGTTCTCCATCTTCCAGGACCTTGCGCTTCTTATCATTAGTTGCAGCATCTGCAGGAGATTCAGAACGCGCATCCTTAGAAAGTTTTGCCTCCGGGTCTTGGCCCGAGTGCTTGAGACGACGTTTTTCGGCACGTTCCCGTTTTCGTTCGACAACCTCGTTCAAGTCTTCCTCATCTTCAAGAGCACGAAGAAACTGCTCCTCGGTGAGGCCATCATCATAACGCACTACATTCCGTCGACGGGTCAACGGCTGCTCTTCTTCGATGCCGTCGATGACATCAGTATCGAAGTCGCGTTGGTAGATTGCTGGCAACTCATGTTCTTGGATAAGACGATCAGGCATAGGACCTGTATGGCCAAGAGCTCGCCATTCCGTCTCTTCGTCGGCTATGCGCTCACGATCAACCTGTTGGAATTTGGCCACTTCTTCATCGCTGCGCGCGAGTAGTTCATTGAGCTCGTCATCGTTGAGTTCGCCTTGTTCTTCTTCCTCCTCCTCATTGTCTGCCTCCAGCATAGCACGAAGAAGCAATTCTCGCTCATCTGCAGTCGCCTGGTTATCAAATTTGCCGGCTTGGATGACTTTCCCGTTGATTTCCAGCTTCGATTGAGCACGAGCAAGAATAGTTTTCTCCACCGACTTCTCAGTTACGAGTCGCAAAATCCGCACTTCTACTTTCTGACCGATACGGTGCGCGCGATCTTGGGCCTGTAAGTCCTGGTGTGGATTCCAATCGGAGTCGTAAATAATGACTGTATCAGCAGACTGCAAGTTCAAGCCCAAGCCACCAGCACGTGTCGACAGGATGAAGACGTCATACTCGGAGTTCGGATCGTTGAACTGCCTGAGAAGGACAGATCGATCGTCCGGCTTTGTCGATCCATCAAGACGCAGGTACTTGATTCCACGGAATCGTAGAAAGTCTTCCATGATGTCCATAATGGCAGTCATTTGGAAAAAGATCAAGACCCGATGACCCGTTGCGAATAACTTCGGTAGAATGCGGTCAAGTAGCTCAAATTTGCCAGCGACTCGATACAAATCAGGACCATTCTCTTTCGAAGGGTTGATCGTTGCTTCCACTTGTTCAAATGCATAGGGATGGTTGCAAATCTTGCGTAGTTGCATAATAGCATTTTGCAAACCGCGGATTCCCATCGGTTTGGGACCTTTGCCATTTGCCGCGCCGCTACCAGCGCCGGCATCACCAAGAATAATTTTGTGTCGCTTCATCTGTTGGTAAAGCTTAAGTTGCAAAGCGCTCATGCGACACGTAATGACCTTCTCGACCTTGTCAGGAAGTTCAGACTCGACATCTTTCTTCAATCGACGAAGCAAGAAGGGACGCAAGACCTTGTGAAGACGCTTGATGATAAGAAGAGCCTCTTCTTCATTGAGCTGCATACTGTTATCGCCCGTTCCTGTGTTCACAAACGGTGTATTGAACCATTCGTCAAAACTCTTTATAGAATTGAAAATTTTTGGTAAGACAAAGTTGAGAAGCGCCCACAGCTCTGGTAAATTGTTTTGCAACGGCGTGCCGGTAAGAAGCAGACGGTAGCGACTTGAGTAGGACTGGGTCAGAGTCACAGTGAGTTTGCTCTGTGTGTTCTTCATGCGATGACCTTCGTCGATGATCATGTGCGTCCATTTAATCTTGCCTAGCAAACTCTTTTCCTTGATAATGTATTCGTACGTCGTCAGCAGGACCTGGAACGTGCCCATCTTCAGCTGACCGGCAAGTTGCTTCCGTACATTTGGCGTGCCTTTGTACACAAGAGTTGATACAGACGGGGCCCATTTGTGAAATTCATTCACCCAGTTGGTCAGCGTCGAGAGAGGTACAATGACAAGGTATGGTCCGTTCTGCTTTTTGTTCTCGATCAGAAAAGTGATGAGCGAAATAGTCTGAATGGTTTTGCCCAAACCCATTTCGTCCGCCAAAATCCCATTCAGTCGGTTGTTGTACAATGAGACCATCCATTGCAATCCCTTCATTTGATACTCTTTCAATTTGCCACCAACCAAGATCGAGGGCTGTTCAGTGATTTTTTCAGTGATGCGATGAGCTACCGAGTAATAGTCGGCACGGCCAGCATCATCGGTGGGATCATCTTGACGAGAAGCACCGAATGTCGTCTCATCAACAGCTGCACCATCCGTGCCATCGGTAGTGGCCCAATCAATATGAGAATCGTCGTCTTGCTGAGCACGCACAGCCTGTGCAAGATTGTCCAGGTATGCGTCTGTCTGTTGAAGGAGGTGTGTGATGCGCGTGTCCTTAGCAGTGTCAATCAGCTTCAAATAAGCTTCCTCATCATCAGCTTTCAAAGCGTTGAGACGCTCCTTTGCAACGCGTTCGATGCGTTTCTGTTCCTCCCGCTCCGTGTCGGCATGAAACTTGAGCACCATTCGGCCGATCTTTCTCCAATGATCTGACGATTTGCTGTGAGCCGACAGTAAATCCTTGCCGTGCGCGCAAATCATCGTGAGGTAATCTGTGTGGCGCTGCTTCACCTTACGCTCACGTTCTGTGCGCTGCTTCCGCTCTAGTTGCTCGGTGACACGAGCGTCGCGGAGCGCTTGCTTGCGCACCCGGCGGAACGCAGAGCGATCAAGACCCAGTGATGTGGCCAGGTTCATACTCACCAAGATCTTCTCCCGCATCTGCTTTTGGCGTTCGAGCAAGTGGAGAGACTTGAGTTCAATGAGTGCTTTAAGCTTGGAGTTGGGGTGCTGGGGTATCTGAAAACTAGCAGAATCACTCGCGCGCACATCATGTTGCGCTTGTTTTGTATGCGACGGCGCCGGTGAAGACGTAGAAGATGGTGATTCCGCCGGCGATGAGGACGACGATGAGGAGGAGGCTGACGATAAGCGCGAAAATGACTGGGACATTGAGTTGGATGGGACCTGCGGAAGCGTTGCAGGGAATGACTCAAGTTCTCGAATCCGTTGTTGAATTCGTGTCTGAATAAAGCGCTCACGCTCTTCTAGAAGAAGGTGTAAATCAATTCCAGCAGGAAGCAAACTCGGTACAAGCAATCGCTGCTGCAAAGAAGCAAGGTCGTTGTCGTCCTTGAAGCTAGGCTTCGCAAGCGACGTAAAAGGATGAAGATAGGCATTGTATGGATACACACGGCTCGATGGATCATCGTGCGGTAAGTCCAGACGCTTCGTGACGTGGGATGCCGCCGAGCTAGTCGAAGCAGAGGCCTCCGGACCCGATGTAAGTGGCTTCATCGAGTTGTGACCATGTGCCGCGGTAAGCGCAGCGTGTGAGTCAGCAGCTGCATCAGCTACTTTAGTAGCAATTGAAGAAGCGACTGATGCATCTGAGGGATTCGAAAGATCCTTGGCATGTTGCTGAAGTTGAGTCGCCATTGGTTCATTCCGAGAAAGATGCTTGTAGGCTGACACTTGCGCCCGAAGACCCTGGATCTGATCATGCGTAAGTGAGGGTTGGACTTGCGACGCAGCAGGTACTTGAGGCGCAGGTGTAGCAAAGGGAGGCACGGGTCCAGGCGCAGGCTCGAGGCCGGGTGCAACGCTAGCTGGAAGAGATGGGCCAGAAACCGGCATAGGGACGGGTGCCGGCATAGGATCTGAAGGGGGCACTGACATGGGCGGTGGGATGGGACCAGACGAAGAAGAGCCGACAGCAGCTGCGGTCCCGTTTGCCATGTTATTCAAGGGAGGCATAGGCGCATGTGGCAGAGGCTTATCGGTCGGCACACTTGTGGGTGGTGGACGCATTTGAGAAGCTGCTGCAAGTTGCTGCATGCGCAAATGCTGGAGGTATTGGAACGTCTTGAGAGTCTGGACAAGTGAGGCAAATTCTGGACTTGATTGCTCGTTTTGGCCACTAGAGCGGAGCTGCTGCATGCGCTGTACTAGGTTAGTATGGAAAGGTGCACGTTACAAAACACGAACCGAAACAATGTATTGCAAACGCTCCTTCGTCATGCCTGCAAGTTGCTGTTGCACATGAGGTGGCAGCTGCGCTAGAATGGCATTTGGCGTCGCTGGTGCAGGATCAGGAGCTGGTGGCTGCGTAGCATGACCGAACAAGGGTGTAGGTGTAGGCGAGACACCGGAACCAGGCGCGGTCGTTGAAGCGGAGGGTGCAGAAGCCTCCACCATCTTGTCGCTGAGGGGACAGATCGTGTAAGAAACCCAGATGGATCCGTCCCACGGAACTAAGTGGGAGTGCTAAAGCGGTTGCGCAGTGAGGGCTTCGCGTGGTCGCGCACTTGGTTGTATTGAGACTATTCGTCGAAGAGGAAACGCAGGGTATAGTTTAGGAACGTGTCGCTAAGGACGCGTGATGCACGCGCTCCAACACACTGAAAAAAGCTCGTCGCGCGCACGCTCCGAACGCGTATTACTACCACCGGCGTGCGATAAGAAATGGGTGTGCCGAGGTCCTACTTTGTCCTGGGGGGACACTGGAAAAAGACATGCCCGGCCGAAACATAGGCCAATCAAAGTCTATTCTATCAACGCGCGTGGGGCTAAGCCGCCATATGTCTACGTCACGTGCCCTGCGAGCTCAGGCTCAGTGGACAAAACCATTTGTGGCTGTGGGAGGGGAGTCATTGATGATGGCGTGACAAGTGATGAAATCGGGCCTGGCCAAACAATCAAGCGCGAGACCGATTTTCAACTAACACGGTTGGGACGTGCGAGAAAGTGATTAGATTCACCATGGTAAAGTCGTGAAGAGGGACGCGTACACTAAAGTGTAATGCTGCTGAGTGCTTTGGCACGTTAAACATTTTGCAGTCACGCTTTGAGATGAAGTGCCTCGACGAACGGCATGAGATCGGCGCGACGAACCTCCAAGACACTCGATTCAAAGAGATCATTCCGCATCCGAGCACCACTGAGTTCCGCAGCATCTTGAAACGCTAAGCCGAATTGATTTTTTGCAACATCGCCATATTCAGCTGCGCCGACAATGCCTACAACGACGAACACGTCACGCGATGCATCTAGAGCCGCTAGGACAAAGGGCAGTGTGGTAAGAGCTGATGATAGACTGTCCAGGGTGTCATCCCCACTGGAGCCCTTGCTACGTCTCCGTTCGCGTCTCGCTTCCATTCGTTTTGCGTGCTGTTCGCTCACAATATCGCGCAATGCGTCAATGAGCCAGTAGCCAAGTCGCGTGAGAGTGTCTGGTTGCACAAACAGATGCAACGAGGGACCTTCTTGAAGGATTGTCAGTCGGAATGAGCGAAGTGTCTTGATGGACTGCTTTACAATAATACTGACACCTTGCGCAACGATGGCCTGGTGCAGAGACTTGGCTAGCTGCAAGGATGCTTGAAGAAGCGCCACATTCTGTGGCCTGTATGCGTCCATGGCACGGTACGCTTCGAAAAAGTTTTTCACCCAAACAGCCGACGTATCACTGTCGATTTCTTTATTCTCATATGCGAATGAGCTGGACGGTGCGTGAGCCATAGCTTGAGGCTCGTTTGCATGGATTGGTTGCAGCCCACTTGTGCTGGAGTCCAAATATCCCGGCGTTTGGCTGTTGCCTCGGGAAAGCGCAGGTATATGCAGGCCTTCGTCATCATTGAGTACCCAGAGCGTTCGTCCACCATAAGAGGACACGGCACGGTCCATCGGTAGAGTGCCTCCGTGTACGGTCGATTCGGACCGAACGATGTGGACGCCGTCGATTTCGATGCGGACACCATGTGCTGCTTGGAGCAACGCAGCGATGCCTTCGACGGCATCGCATGCGCTAATGGGCATAGATCGAAATCCATACGCCCGCAAGAACGAGCGAAACGTCAAGTCAACAAGCCCATACTCAGGCGCAATTGACTCCATCCGCTGCACGAGCGATTCACGTAGATCGAGTTCCATGTGCTCGTATGTCTGTCGGCAGTTTGCCAGTGAGAGGCCCATTTTGGCGAGGAGTCCACGCAGTTTGTGGATCCCCTTTTCGCGCCAGATCCCGAGTTTTGCAGCCACATAGCTGGTATGGTACATGCTCATTTCCAGACTCCAATGCCGGTAAAGCGTGAACCGTAGCTCTTCAGGGAGAACACGGATGGACGAATCATCTGCGCCATGTACATTGACGCCTGGAAGGGTCGATGGGGTATCTTGATCACTCACAGCATTCATGGCAACAACGTCGGAAGCAAGGGCGGCTGCGTATCCATCGTATGTAGTCGCATGAATCGCATTCGACGTGTATTGGGAAGTCAAGCCCAGGATTGCATACCATAGGCTATCGCGATCGCTGCGACCAAGCGACACGGCGAGCATGTACATCATCTGTGCTGTACTCATGCCTATCGAGCTTCCTCGCGCGTAATATTTTGCGAGTATGGCGCGGTATATTTGGCGCTGCGACGCATCGAGACGGGTGCGTTTCGAGCTGCGCTCCTTATGACTGGGAGAATGGGAGCGTTTTCTCGACGCTTCCATGGGAATGGTATGGTCCTCGCTGGTGCTAGGCTCTGGGTTTGTGTCAGGGTGGTGGCCTCGAGAGTCTGGCCTTGACTCCGCTTCTGAATCGAATTCCAGCTCGGGTCCCAGCTCCTGCTCCAATCCAGACTCTGACTCTGAGTCAGACTCATAATCAAACTCGAGCATTTCAAAGGCTTCGCGTTCTTTTCCGAGGCGCTGCGCAATTTCTCCGTCGTCCCAGATCCATATTTGGTCATTGAGCCGCGACGTCGCAAATAGGTTGGTTAGGTTCCACGGCCGGTGGGAGTCAATCACATGCAATGTACAGTGCGGCGGGAGGGGCATCATTTGGGGCAAGGAAAGTAGTGATCCGAGATTCACAAATATAAGTGTGTGCAGTTCGTGGTGTTCATGCACGTCCTGAGCAAGAATCCGTCGCAGGGCTCTGTAGCCATTGACAGGCACTAGACGAAATGGCACCTCGTCATGCACCAAGAGCTGAGTCAGAATGCGCGTGGCCGCCAGTGAATCGACATGAGGCGTCGTTACAATGAGCACAGTTGCTCCACCTATAGCAGGGGGGGTACCGGTGTCGGGATCGTTGCCGCCGCCCAATACTCGCCGCCGAGCCATAGAGCAGATGTGTTTGTACGCTTGAGCATAGTCGAGTGATTCCCGCACGCCCAATCGAGCATCATCGCCCGTCTCGCGCGGCCAATGCACGATCATCGACTGTGCAGCGCAGAAAGCCAAGACGACGGACCACGATACGAATAGTGTCGAGCGAAGCTCACCTCAATGAGTCAGATCGCGTACGTCTCTGCCAACACGGCGACACGCACGTAATGTGCTGAACGTTCTATGCACGCGCGCATCACGCGTCGCGTGAAGAATTAAGGCTGCTTTCTCCACCCACCCTTTTCTCCACTAGATGCAAACAAGGTCAAGGTAGAGATGGTGTGCAGGGAGTGGCTTGCAGGCCTGATCTACGAGGCTGTCTATATGATCATGCTGGTGCTGCTGACAAAGTCACGAGCAGGTTCTTGAGATTCGGTAAAGTGTTGCGAAGATCTAGCACAGGAACGCCATATTTGTTCATAAGGTGCTCCAAGTCCTTGTTGAGCAGGAAAACAGCATACTCGTAGCGATACAGCTCGTTATATTGACCAGAAAGAAGGAACCTGCAAATGCAAACACGTGTGAGTAAAGCTGTATGTCATGGAGAGGGAAAGGATGGGTGCACGTACGAGCGAGGTCCACTCATCACACTGATACGATCTTGTATAGTGGCACGACTGCCTACTGATGTGAGTGGGTAGGGCAATGGTGTGTGAAGATATTTGCTGAGCAGAAGAGCAATCTGTGCCACATACGAAAGTACTGTGGATGCCTCCACCATGTCCGTCTTATGCACGAGAGCGCTTGCGTTTGCTTTCGTCGTGGCAATGCCATTTGGAAGGGGCATGCCAACCAACGAGTACAGTAAGTCGCGTGCATTCACGAGATCGATAGGATAGATGAGATCCAGCTCACGTAAAAGTCGCGCGCGTTCATTTGATAGTCGCACTTGCACAGCACGGAGCTCTGTGCTTACATGGTTGCTCTCAGTGCACAATTGGGTGCATGTATTGTTTATGCTCTCGAGCTTCATTCGGCCTTGCTGCAGCCTGTCTCGTCGCTCTTGAAGCGCATACTGGCGCTCCTCCAAATCGCGGCGCACTGACCGACGTAAGCGAATGCGCACGCGAGCAAATAGCTCACTGCAATACGTACATCTCCTCAGATCATGTTTGCGCTCTTCCGATGTGTGTCGAAGATGATCAAGCGTATCGTGCAGTTCGTACTGGTAGCGCTGTGGTTGTAAAGGTAGATATGGTACGCAACGTTGTGGTTAGTGCCGGTGCATTGCATGATCAAGAACGTACCTTCCGTGCGAGTGTCGACATATCTATGAGTGCTGGGGCACAGCGCATTTCTAGCAAGTCGTTTGCTTCGCACAAACGTGAAATCTCAGAACAATCGTGCACAAGATGCTCCAAATCAGACCATGTACATGAGAGAGCGGGCGCATGTGTCGTGAGTGTATGAGTTTTCAAGGGGACAGGAGAATTGGTATTCTTATGTTCCACGGCAAAGTATTCATACTGGGTATCATTTCGGCGTAAGCACACATAGACGCTTGGTTGATTAGGTGGGCAAGAAGACAGTGCGGCCATGTCGGCGCCGACTGGCATGGTGTCCAAGAGATTCAGTACCCGTTCCCAATGGCAGTGCCATTCACCACATATTTGCACCCAGAGCGATACAAGCACAACACGAGCGGCAAGACCACCATCTTTACGCATCCAAGGAGCAAAATCGAACTCTGCATGAATCGGCGCACCTGTGCACTCACCCCACATGACATGAGGTCCCGGCTCAATGGATGTGACATAGAACGGTATTTCGTACTGTCGCCGAAGAGCAACAAAGCATGGCTGTGCATCCACGCTACAAACATGCCGCGCGTGAATGGCATGCAGAGCACCTATACATCGGTGAGTGGCATACGCTGCATCCATGCCTCAATGTCGAACAGCAGCGCACAGCCGCACACTCGGGTGAACGTAACTTGGACTGAAAGTGTCGGACGCGTTCGTGGAGGTTTTGAGCATATAACCACGCTGTGGAGTTGGCGCGTCGCGTCTAGTCCAAAATGCGCCCGTTTTCCAGGCACGCTGGGAACATCCTCCAGCGCCCAGTCTGTTCGTGGCAGCCACTTGCTATTGACCCCAGCCAAGTCGTCAGATAGACGTGATGACGACCGTGCGTCCTTTCTGCGCACGGGACTTGTTTGCATTCAACAATGTAAACATGGACCATTGGACTGAAACATACAGCAATGGGTTCTACTTGAGCTACCTTGCTCAATGGCCAGACATGACACTCACGGCATGTGCAGCCCATACGGGCAACGTGATGGGGTATGTGCTTGGAAAGGCGGAAGGGAAAGAACCTCGCACAGATCCAAAGAGGCGAAAGCAACAGGAGCCCACTTTGCATGGGCATATCACGGCTGTCACTGTTGCGCCCGAGTACCGGCGGCTGGGTGTCGCACACATGCTCATGGACTTTTTCGAGTACTGCTCCGAGCATGTGTACCGCGGATACTTTGTAGACTTATTTGTGCGTCCATCCAACAAAAAGGCCGTCGACATGTACGAAAAGCGCGGGTACTCTGTGTACCGCCGCGTGCATGCGTATTACCAAGGCATGCCTCCTAACGAGCCAGAAGACGGATATGGTACGTACGAAAAGTAGCAGCTGGCTAGGTGACCGCTACGAAAGCGCACGTTACTAACAGCTTGCAAGACATGCGACGGCCACTGGCGCGCGATGTCAAGCGAGAAACAATCCGCAACAACGGGCACAATGTGATCGTGCCACCGCAGTACGTGATTTTCATGTTTTTTTTTTTCTACAGGCAGCTAATACTGACATCGCAGCGCAACGATCTTCGAACCATTCATACACAAAGGGATCTAATATCGTGCTACTCACACTGCGAACCGCTGTAGGTCCCACAGCTGCAGCCGCTGCTGCCAAGCGATGCAGGGAGCGGGGACAAGATATTCCGAATATGTCTTTACTGAGGAGGTTGATATGGATGCATGAGATATTCCGAGAGCGATGAGAGCTTCTCAGGACCACGCACTTCTTCTGTCAGCAGCGGAATCTTGACGACATTAAAGTCCTCCGCATACAAATCCATCATTTCATGCACATATTTATCTTGCATGGCTTTTCGCACACGGCAGTGCTCACACTGGGAGCCTGGTGGAGGGTACAACAGCTGGTTGCATACGATAGCGTGCGTATCGATACCATACTGCGTGAGTTCTTGGATCAGGCGCTCCGTTTCATAGAGTGACAAGAACTCAGCAATACACACACACACAAATGTGGTCTTTGTTTCGTCCTTAAACTGCGAGTTCACTTCCGTAATGACCTGGCGCATGCCCTCAAGCTTGGCAAACATGTCTTCTTGAGCATTGGCACCACCGCCCATCATGCTCTGGAACTGCTGGAACATGGGGCCGAGGCTCTTTCCAAACGAGCTGAATTTTGTCAGTGCCTTCTCTAGGACACTTGGAAAACTGAGGAAGCGCAAAGTATGACCAGTGGGCGCCGTGTCAAACACGACCACGCTGTATTCCATCGACTTGACAAGCTTCATGATTTCTGCAAAGCCCATTGCTTCGTCAACACCGGGAATTGCAAAAGCGAGGTCCTGCATAAATGGCGCGAGTGCACCACCTCGCTGCTCCGCTGCACGCATGGGTCAGTACAGGCTGGGTGACCCCTATAGAAAAGGCTGGCTCACTTACACTGCTCGATCATTTCTTGCATGCTGCTTGTAGGGTCGATTTCCATGGCACTCAGATTGCTGAAGCCATTCACTTTCACAGCCTCGCGCCCAAACTTTTGGCCGAATGCATCTGAAAGATTGTGTGCGGGATCCGTCGAGATCAACAGCACGCTCTCCCGCACTTTCGCAAGCTGGATTGCAAGCGAGCAGGAAGTCGTCGTCTTACCGACACCACCCTTGCCACCGCAGAAAATCCACTTGAGGGATTTCTGGTCTAGGATGTTTTGCAGCGTCGGGGGCTGAGCATCGTCAACTGTCGTCGTCGTCGCCATCCTCGTCGTCGTCGATATCGTTTCTCTTACACCCAGGCCAACACTGACACGGTCGTGTGCCCGGCTTACGTGGAACGAGCCGCCAACGTGTCACGTGGCCTATCAGTATGAGCATGAGGTCCAGAGTAGTGAGAGTGGGTGTTCTTTTCTTTAGCTGGTGCGTCGGTTAGGCGTACGTTGGTTGCCCGCGTGATCCCTGTTTCTTTTACGTCTCTCGTATTCATATTTCACGTCTCAGCCCACTGGTTAAGGCCAATCTACATCGCAGTGCCTAGTCTCCGCTTGTCAGGTCCACATTTCTGCATGCCTACGAGAGAGCCACTTTTCCTCGTTCATTGAGTGTCTTGATAGTGCACGATCCATCCTCTTCCATACCTTTCTTCCTTTATACTTTTGATGCGTACCTTTGGGAGATATTACGTGCCCTCGCCACGCCGGGAGAACCATTGAATTATTTCATAGACTCGCCAGTTTTCATATCAAGCCTGTGTGGCTACTAAGACTGTGCCTAGACCTGCCGGCGCCGCCGCCACCCACTCACCCCCCTTTTTTGTGCGTTGCTCACGTGGCTTATGAATCATCGCTTGGCACTCGTACCCCTGACTCCCCACGAATCCGTAGTGACAGCAGGCGGTTCCTGCACGACCCGATTGCGCCATTGCGCGAGGGGAGCACAATGCGACTATGCATGTGGCTCACACTCGTTGTATCCACGGTCTGCGTGCTTGTGCATGCAGCAAACCAAGCATTGCAACGGATGGATGTGGATGCGCACTTGCCTTATGCGACATTGCCGACGGACCCACTCACCGTCCATGACCTGGAGCTCTCGAATGTGCTTGTTGTGACGACCCTTGATGGGCGCCTACATGGACTTGATCGTACTTCTGGGCGTGTGCTATGGTCATTTCAGGCGAATGAGGACTCGCTGCACACGTCGCCGCTTGTTGCGTCCACGTATCAGCATCGGACGATGGAGCAGTTGGCAAAAGATGCGCGTGACCATGGCGACTCGACACTGCTTCGCGCATTACAGGGCGGAGGCTTCTACGTCGTTGAGCCGTCGCAGGCCGGTCACTTGTACCTGCTGCATATACCAGTGGGTGCAACGAAGCCCATCTTGGACAAGTTGCCGTTCTCGTTGCCTGAGCTCGTGTCAATGAGTCCCTTCTCTCTGCACTCGGACGACCCTCGCATTTTCGTTGCTGAGAAACGCACGTCTTTGATGGAGCTGAATGTATTTACCGGCACTGTACGTGCCGTGTACAGCGGCAGTAGCCATGAGGCGGCGGACCTGGTGGGCAAGCCGCTGCCAGCGAGACCGCGAGTGTTTCGTGAACAAGACACCCATGCTCCCTTGGATACTGATGATGACACCTACGACGTTATTGATGAAGACGACGATGCTATAGAGTCGCCGTGGGTATATGTGGGCCGCACAGATTACACGCTCAAGGTGCATGTACGCCATGTGCCACAGGCCGAACAGTCAGTTCACTACCATGTGTACACACCGAACATGGCAGACCGCGATGTCGTGCAGCTATGGCACCAGATGAATCAACCGGCCGATCACCGGGCCATTCTATCGTCACCCGAGAATGCCACGCTCATCTGCTTCGATTTGCGACTTGCTCGCAATCCTCAGAGGCACAGCACGCAGCCAATGCCGCCTGTTCTCTGGTCAGTACGTCTCGGAGAGTTGCCTGTGGATATATACGATGTGGTGTTTGCACCATCGGCTATGGATGCACCACTGCTGCGTCCAGCACTCGTTCCGCACAGTCCCGGCATACTAAGCACCATTGTTGAGCAGCAGCTACGGCGAGACCCGCGAGACCAGCCAGATCAGCAGGATATGCCAACTTCGTCGTCATCGTCATCGTCATCATCGACGGATGAATACCAGCTGAATGCCTTTATCGGCTCGGCTTCTGATGGCAGTCTGTTTGCATTGAGCAGTGCAAGATACCCCCTTGCAGGTCTGTCGGAGCATGCGGCTATACTGCGTGGCAGTAGCGATGCTCGTGATCCAGCCATGGATTCCTCACGCGTAGACCAAAAACTTTTGCGTCCTTGGATCGGGGGTTACCGAGTTCGCTCCCCCGTTCTATCACCCCAGCATGCCTTGCCAATGCTTGGCGCTGCGTCGCAGCCAATTTTACAACTGGAAGCACCTGTCCAAGCACCAGTGTCCCGCGCTCCATGGTTTACCAAGTGGCGCATAGCTCAACTCGCCGGTCTCATGTTGATTCTGCTTATTATCTACCGCGGTTGTTATTTCATATGGCGCGACTCCCAGCCGAAGTACTTGGACATTTCATCATTGGCATTCCCAGACACTCGAGTTTCACCGAGTTCACCACCCATGAAAGACAACACGGTCGGTGTCAGCGCAGCGACGACTCTAGCAGCGACTCCAGCCACGACATCACCCCCAACTCCTACTTTGGCCGGTAGCACCACAATCGTGCGATCGTCGTCTTCCGAGCAAGTGGAGGAGGAATCTAGCACTCATGCATCGCCACCGATACCCGATCCTCAGACTCCACAAGAGTGCGAGGCGGATCCTAAGCGCCGGCGCCGTCGGCGTGGCAAGCGCGCAGGAGCTGCTGTTCTTGCACGTCAGGCGCGTCGCGAGGGGTCTGTTGAACCCGCCTCTCCGCTGCGATCAGCAGTCGACTCTTCCAAAGCCTTAGCCACGGCCCCGACGTCTCTCAATGCAGAACCCGCGGCAAACTCGTCCATCCACGCCTTGGCGCCGGAGTCGGCGTCGTCCGCGTTGGTGCCAAGTGATGCATCTCATGATACCCCAGCATCATTGGTCGAGCTGCCATCGACATCACTGCAAATCTCGGATGAAGTGCTTGGCTATGGTTCGTCAGGCACCGTTGTGTTCCGTGGCACGTTTCAAGGCCGCGCTGTTGCGGTGAAGCGCCTCCTGCGTGACTTTGTGCATCTTGCATCGAAAGAAGTCTCGTTACTTCAGTCGGCCGACAACCACCCCAATGTTATACGATACTATTGCCAGGAACTGACGCCCAACTTTCTGTACATCGCACTCGAAGAGTGTCCTGCCAGCCTGGCTGACTTGATTGAACGTCCCCTTGACCATACCGAGCTGGCCTCCTTGCTTGAGCCTCGGCAGGCATTCAAGCAAATCACCGCTGGCCTAGTGCATCTACATTCCTTGTCGATTGTGCATCGCGACATTAAGCCTGGCAACATTCTCGTGTCACTCACATCTCAACAGAAATTGCGCGTTCTTCTGTCTGATTTCGGGCTCTCGAAAAAAATTGATGGCTTGTCTTTCAGTGCACAGACACAATCTGCCCACGCTGGCGGCACTATTGGGTGGCGCGCCCCTGAGCTCCTACGTGGCCACGATACGGCGTCCGGACCCATCTGCGGCAGGGAGCGTCTCACCCGGGCTGTAGACATATTTTCGCTTGGCTGTGTCGCTTATTACATGCTCACGCGTGGTGCACATCCATTTGGTGAGATGTATGAGCGGGAAATGCATATTCTCCAAAACAAAGTCGATTTACATGCGCTTACTGCATCAGGCGATGACATCGTCGAGGCTGAAGCTCTGATCATGCGCATGATTGACACGGATGCGACGAAGCGGCCGACGGCGTCGGACGTTGCACGGCATCCCTTCTTTTGGAACGCCGCCAAACGCGTAGCTTTTCTTCAAGACGTGAGTGACCGCTTCGAGACACTCGAGCGCAATCCACCCGCTTTTGCGCTGGAACTACTTGAGCAGAATGCTTCGTCAGTCGTTGGCACTGATTGGCGTCGTCGCTTTGACCGCACCTTCTTGGACGACCTTGGCAAATTCCGCACGTACAACTCGGCGAGCGTCCAGGACCTCTTACGCGTATTGCGAAACAAAAAGCACCATTTCCAGGACATGCCGCTCGCGCTCAAAAAACAGCTTAGTCCGATGCCTGAAGGTTTCTTGTCATATTTCACGCGCCGCTTTCCGGCGCTGTTTCTCCACGTGTATCATGTCGTTGAGCGTTTGCCGCAGTTGCGGTCCGAACCAATATTTGCGTCGTACTATGAATCAGAAGATACATCGTAGCCATCTAAGGCCCACCCATTGCCGTCTCTCGCTCTATGACTGTGCGGTCCAGCTTGATGAGGATCGTTGTTCGATCCGGATACGCATCTGTCGGCACAGAATGTGCTGTCACACGTGCTGGCTGCTCAGTTAGCGAATCGTCCATACAGAGGATTCCAGCTTGTCTAAAGCATGCTGCTGCAGTCCTCGCCGCCGTGTATTTATCCATCCATACTTACAAAGCCTAGTCCATCCAATGCTCCTTCCACGATCCCTGCCGCATACGCCTCGACACTGAGTTGCGTCATTTCTTTTGGTACAGAGATCCCTCGTGAAAATAGTGGCACATTGGTCGTAATCATATCTAATGCATTAGTACATGTTTCGAGCAAGCACAAATCATCTCCTCCGTCTTGTAGCCTCTTTCTTTCGCTCACTCGCTCACGCACTCCTTCCATCTGCTTATGGAATACGTACATTCATCTGAACGATCACTCTCCGTACTGCGCTCTAAATTATCGGCCTGTACACCGAACACGGCCTTCCATAGTGTCGAATGCACCCATAACAGCGTTTTCAAAAGGCGCGTCTCGCGCTGTGGCCGCTTTGGATTCGACGCCGACTGCGCTCGCTGTGTTTGCATGGCCAAAGCCCGAAGTCCCACCTGCCGGCCCATCGAGCCTAGTAATTGCTCAAACTCACTTATTCCAGACACACGACCCTGCGCATATATGACCATCTCGGCAAACAAAAATTGCAGTGCACTATGACTCACTTCCGCGCCGCGTGTCTTGTCGCGCGGCCGATCCAGCACATCTGGCACGCTCAAAGTCTGTGTGGCAGATGCGCGTCTTACACTCTCATTTTGCGAGTGTCCCGTTCCAGGAACCGGAGTTGAAAGTGTATATGTGGCCGACCAAGCACTCGGCATATCTGTGTTTGACTGCGTACTCACTCGTTGCCAACGCTGACTCCGTATTCAACAAATACATTCTCGTATCCCCCCAATGTAACATTAGCTTCAGCCACTTTATAGTGGAGGGTAAACTGACTAATCACTCATCCTTCATGTCCTTCCAGCTCCGCATTCATATTGACAACTACCTTTGTTCAAGCACGCGAAAGCCACGATAGGCAAACTGAATGCCGTATGGCCTTGCACGTCTTCCATTAACAAGACGTAGGAAGATGCTTTCACAGTAGCTATGCATCTATTTGGGACTCGCAAATTAAGCAACGTCCCCTGCTCTACAAGTCATCCAAATCGCTATCGCCTTTTTGGTACTCTGACGTGGACTGGGCAGCCGCGCGCCTTCCTGTCTGCTTCTTCACATCCTCGTCTTCGTCGTCATCCTCTTCGTCATCATCGCCATCCTCACTCTCATCATCATCATCGCTCTCAGCTTGCTCGAGCCATTCCAAGAAGGGCGCCGCTGCCTTCCGCACGCGCTTCGAGGTCTCCTTGTCGACATACTTCTTCGATACATGCGTGCCCCACTGCTGCGCAACATCTTCGTCCAGAACATCCATCTGGTACAGTGCCATTAGGAGCTTGGGAACGCCGTTTGGGACGAGCGAGGGATGTTCTAAACCAGCGAGTCGCTCCAGACCTCCAAGCATCGACTTTTGGTGCTTTTCTGACGTAACCATCTTTAAAAGCAATGGTCCATACGACTGAACTTCTGTCGGTGCATTTTCAGAAAATAGCGCCTGGAATAGCACTTGCAGTGTCTTGTGCTTCTTTTCAATGCCCATCTCTTGTGCCTTGCGGTACACCTCAGCAGCACTAGGCGTCTTGCCAGCCTCGCGCTCCTCGAGGATCCACGTGCCAAATTGCGCGTACGGACTAGCGTCATCATCATCGCCGCCCTCGTCATCTTCTGCGCCAACGTTCAGCACATTCATCGCACCTTCTAGAGCTTTAACACGCGCAGCGACGGCCGCTTCCGAGGTGTCGACGGACCAATCTTCGTCTGCGTCTGCTTCCTTGGCACGCTGATCAGCAGTTGGGATCCGCGATGCCTCTGCATTAATGCGGCGCGTCAGCTCATCATCACTATTAGCTGCTTCTTCATCATTGCCAGTTTGCACAGATTGCCCACTCGAGGCACCGGCACCTTTCGTGCCCTTCACGCGCTTCGGGGGTGGGTTCTTCAGGATGAATGTCACAAGCTTGTGGCCCATATCGACGTAGTTGCGCTTTCCGCAAGCCTTGCAGTCGCGCAAAATATCGCCGTCCTTGATCTTGAGATCCGTCTCTGGATTCTTGCAGTCGCCACACAGCACGAACTTGTCAATGAAGCCATCTAGCAGCTCACGAAGGCGGTTCGCATCATGTGCACCGTTCACGATGTAGCGATCATTCTTGTCGTCGATAATTGTCTGCGCACCCAGTTCACTGCCAAAGTACTTGGTTGGGTACGACGGTGGCCGGCTTAATGCGCGAGCAATGTCCGACATGTTGGGCACGACAGTCTTGATTCCATTGCCTTTTCCCTCAATCTTTGTCTCGAGGAGTGGCATGCGGTATCGGTAGAACTTGTCATCCACATCGCGGCGAATATTGACAATAGTCATGGTCGTATTCGTGGTATTGGTGCTTTCTCGCTATTGCAGGTGTTAGCATTTGCACATGCGAGTACTGGTGCTTGGGACGTACCGTGCAACGATATTCAAGATAAGAAGGGAGGAGCCTGGTTGTCTCGCGGTTCAACTTGCGATATCAAGCTGAAAGTTCATCAAATACCTACTGCGGGAACAGTAAGGTGGTACAGAACAGGTGTGCTACACAATGAAGTCACTGTATAGCGGCGTAGTCCGACAAATCAGTGTGGAACAGGGAATGGAGATTGACGGACCATTTTGTTCTTTTTTGGGTCCACAAGCACTCCTACCATATTCTTTCTTGTTCGACTGCGACATGCACCTATCACTCGCACGTTGTGCGTGCCGCCAACATCACGTGACATACCCCGCAGGCCTTTCAGCAGGTGCCGCCTGCCTGTCAGTGTGGTAGTCTGCTTATTTCCCTGCAGCTCGAGGCCATAATGTGTGCCCTTACCCTTCCGATTCATGCAGAGAGCTGCCCGTAGCAACACGGACAGCAGTAATTTTGGTAGCGCTTGGACAAACGCTGTCGAACACGCACCACATGCACTGACTGAGCGTGAAGAGAAGCGCGAAGCAGCTTCGTACATTGTATGGCCCCCGTCCCCTCCTGGCCCCCTACTGAATGAGGACGACGTCAATGCCTCGTCTTCGCCGTCACATCGCCGTAGTGGAGGTCGGCATCATCGTAGCCATCGATCTCACCACCGGCATTCAAGCTCGTCGGCCTCTCATCGTCACCGCCCTCATTCGCATCGGCACACAAGCCGGCACCACAAAGGGTCGGGATCTTCGAGTCCTCGCGCACATTCCAGCCAGGCAGAAGCAACCCCAGTGGCGGCAACAACTCTTTCTGATGACGATGAATTAGTAGGGCCCATGCCACAAGCTGACTCGGATGCCATGTCGACGCTCGACCAGCGAGCATATGGCAAGCAGCTGTTGCCAGGTGAAGGAGCTGCTATGGCATCCTATGTCCAAGAAGGCAAGCGGATACCGCGACGTGGCGAAATCGGGCTCAGCGCTGAGCAGATTGCAGCATTCGAGCGTGCTGGTTTCGTCATGAGTGGCTCGCGCCACCAGCGAATGAATGCTGTGCGTGTGCGTAAGGAAAACCAGGTCATCTCTGCTGAAGAGCGTCAGTCAGAACTGCACCAAAAACGACAGGATCGTGCACGTAAAGAGGCTGACATCATTGCGCAGTTTCGCGAAATGGTTGACATGTTGCAACAGCAACAATCACCAAGCTAAGATGCCACGTATTTGCTACATGAGCTAATGGGGCTGCTCCTTGTTCACAGCTCCCTCATCCCAAGCCAATGCGGCTGCTAGACGCTCAGCTGCACGATGCAAACCCAACACTTCTGCTATTTCCGCCACTGGCGGGCCCGCACGCTCTCCAGAAAGTGCGATTCGGAGACTTTTTTGCACGGCAGCTTTCCCCCCCGCGACTTGAGACGCTTTTGTTGCCATCCATGCTGGCCAATCGGCATGGATATTACGCGTTTGTTGAAACAAGGCCTGTGCAGCCATCACTACATGTTGAAACGAAGCAGTTGGAACTGTCGCACGAAAGTCTCGGCACGTGCGTGAGTTCCAATTCGGCTCGGTAAACATGTACGCCATCCGCTCCGGCACTTGTAGTAGGGTATCCACGCGCTGTTGCCCTAGCATTGCTACGCGCAGGATATAGTCGTCCGATATATCCCGCATGGCGTCAGCGCCGAACATACGATCTAATATGGGCCGAAGACGGATCTTGATGATATTATACCGTGTTTTTTCACAATCTCTCGCGCGCTCTAGCTTGCAACGAAGGTGATGTTTATTCAGGTAAGCAAGCTTGTCGAGTGGAAGTGTGGACCTTGTATGAGAGATGCGTGTGAGATCAAATTGTTCGGTCAGCTCATCCATTGTCTTGACGTCCTGGTCTGCCCGATCCACATCGGCATGACTATATCCAGTGAGCGCAACGAGATTCACGAGTGTCTCGGGCTCCCAGCCACGTTCCTGGTAATCAGTGACGCGCACATCACCGGAACGCTTCGAAAGTTTCGTTCCATCAGCATTGACAAGTAGTGGCAAGTGGACAAACACAGGCGGTGGTGCACCCAGCGCTTCGTACAGCGCAAGGTGTTTTGGCATGGATGGAATCCATTCTTCACCACGTAGCACGTGCGTGATACGCATTTCTGTGTCATCGACAACGCTCGCTAAATGATACGTTGGCCAACCGTCGCTCTTCACGATAATAGGATCGTCCGTGGCGCCGCTCATAACATCGGGCCGGAATTTCATGGCACCGTACACCACGTCGTTGTAGACGTACGTGCGTTGTGGATCCATCTACGTTACATTAGTCGCCCAAAGTAGATCAGCTCCTTATACGTACCTTGAGGCGTACCACGAATGTCTCGCCACGCCCGATTCGTTCCTGAGCTTCTGCTTCACTGGGAGGCAAGTAGGCTTCTCGCAAAAGTGCTGACGCTCGAGCATTCTCTTCACGCTGTGTCGGAGGCCGAAAATCTCGATACGCATGTCCGCTTTGAAGCAACTTGTTCGCATAGGCAGTATACTTGTCCAAGCGCTGCGACTGAACATATGGACCGTAGGGACCGCCAACGTCGGGTCCCTCGTCGTACTCGAGACCTGCCCAGCGCAAAGATTCTTGTAGTGCAGCCACAGCACCATCCACGACCCTTGTTTGATCCGTGTCCTCAATACGAAGAATCCACTGGCCACCGTTGCGTCTCGCGCACAACTGATTCAGTAAAGCTGTCCGGAGTCCACCCACATGAAGGTAGCCGGTGGGTGACGGCGCAAAACGGACACGCAAGGGCCTCCGCACTGCTGTGCTAGTATTATATGAGTGCCATATTTCCAGCTGAAGTGCGTGAATTCTACTACGAACTACACGCTGCGATCTCCCGAGCCACCACATATCGACAAAGGCCAAGCCCCACACTACGACAGTGTTGGGTGCAATTATTCGCGAATTTCTTTCATGCACTGTGGCTTGAGACGCAGGCGCTGGCGAGTGTGGAGATGCATCACGAAAGTCATCGGCCGACAAGCGCTGCTTATCATCAGTCAATCCGACCAGCGCGCTACACACAAGACGTGCACGTCATCACATTGATTGATTGGGGCCCCTTATCAAAGCCCTGCGCGTCTTTTGCATCCCAACCATGGCTGCTACAACGCCGCCGCCTATTCCGTCGGAGCTCGTTGTACTCAAGCTTCCATATCCACTGGTCTTGCATCCAGGGCTTTTGTTGTCCGTCACATTACCGCAAAAGCAATGCTTTGGGATCTTGCGCACGGCCCTAGCAGAGCGTCGTGCAGCAGAGCAATCGAACGTGTCTTCAGACGAGTCGCCGGAACATGGCCGACAAAATAAAGTATCGGATCAACATCCTATGATAATTGCTTGCGTGCCTGTATTGAACCCGGCGGGCTACGTTACCGAAAGGCACCGGAGTAGATCGCTGGAGGACTCCTCAGATTGGGGCTGTGCTGCGCGAATTCTGCGCCTAGTTCACAGTCCCACGACTAATGAGTGCCGTTTGATTCTTTCGGGCCTAGTGCGAATTCGTGTTGCTAAAGCGCGCGTCTCCCGCGTGCAACCAGACACATTCGAGCCAGCAACGATAGTTTCAGCACGCCCTTTCTTTGATCCTGACGTTCCGTTGGTGTCACAGGAACTGTCGCCAGAAGACTCGCGTATGCGACACGCTGCTCAGCGTCTTGTTGCACTGATGGGTGCGACCAACTCGCCTCTACTTACGAGTTCAGCTCTTGCGAATGTGCCTCTTTTACCGCCATCGCTCTTACAAGCCATTGCGTCAACAATAGAGTCGAATCATTCAGTATCGAGTCCAAAACTCTCAGATTTGTTGGTCGGTACACTAGGCGGTGCGTGTGAATGGGAAGATCGTCTTCAGCATTTGGCACTTCCAGAGGCAAATCGACGCATTGAATTTACGGCTAGCATGTTAGAGAAAGCAGTGGAACGTGTCCAGATTCTGCGTGAGGTACTTGTAAATACTCCCTACGCGCTGCAGGATCAGTACTATGGTGCTTTAGTCCGCTCACAGATTGAAGCTATCGTCAAGCAAGTCACGAGTATGACGTCGACAGGCCTCACGCTGCGTGTGATGGATAACGGCAAAGAGGCGTCTTCATCTGCAGTTACAACTCGTCGAGAGCATTCGAGTCCAGGGCCACGTATAATTCGCCGTGTTATAGGCCTAGGCCCAAGGCATCGGGGCATTGACGGTCCTGGCCGTAGTGATGACGATGATGATGCTGACGACGATGCTGACGATTATACGCATACATCTCCTGGTGGCGATGCAGCTAGTGATGAGGTGAAAGAGTTGTCAGAACGATGTGCGAAGGCTCAACTGACGCCTGAAGCTAGGCGAATGTGTGAACAAGAGCTTCGTCGACTCAGACGGATGCCAGCTCAGAGCATGGAGCGAGGTGTGCTGATCAACTATTTGGACACGATGCTAGACCTGCCGTGGGATCGCATCACTTCAGACCTCCGTCCTGAGGACATCAAAGCGTTGGTGCCTGTATCACAAGTGCCGTTGAATGGCGATGAACCCCTTATTGAGCGTGCTCGCCAAGTGCTTGAATCAGACCACTTTGGTCTTGAAAAAATCAAGAAGCGTATGCTTGAATACTTGGCTGTGCTGCAGCTGAAGACCCAGCAAGGTGCAGAGCAGCAAAGCGCTCGAACATACAAGGGCCCAATTCTTTTGCTCGTCGGCCCGCCCGGCACAGGAAAGACATCCATTGCAAGGTCTCTGGCAGCAGCACTTCAGCGACCGTTCGTACGCCTATCACTTGGCGGAGTTCGCGATGAGGCTGAAATTCGCGGACATCGACGGACGTATGTGGGAGCACTCCCTGGTTCTATTGTGGCGTCGTTGCGGAAAGCTCGTGCATCAGACTGTGTGATGCTTCTTGACGAGCTCGACAAGCTTAGTAATGGTATGGGCTTCCATGGCGATCCAACCGCTGCCATGCTCGAGGTGCTTGACCCTGAGCAAAATCACACCTTCAAGGACCACTACCTGAACGTGCCTGTCGATTTGAGTCGCGTCATTTTCATCGCAACAGCCAATTCTCTCGATACCATTCCGGAGCCACTTCTGGATCGTGTGGATACAGTTCATGTTGCCGGCTATACATACGACGAAAAAGTTGCGATTGCTCAGCGACATCTACTGCCAAAACAAGTTGCTGTACACGGCCTGACTCTGTCGAACGTCGCCATGTCGCACGAGATTCTTATGACGATTGCACAATCGTATACTCGTGAGGCTGGCGTGCGAACAATGGAACGGCGTATAGGTGATGTTGTACGTGCCAAGGCCGTCGAGTACGCCGAGTCTCGAGGAGGCTCAGCAACGTACACACCGGAGATATCGCAAGCGGATCTTTTGCGCATTCTTGGTGCGCCTTCATACGAGCCAGAAGTGGCAGATGAAGTAGGTGTGCCTGGCGTTGCGACAGGTATGGCCTATCAGGGCTCAGGGATGGGCGGTATTCTACATATTGAGTGTGCATTTCTCCCGCCAGGAACATCTGCGTTAAAGCTTACTGGCTCGTTAGGTGATGTTATAAGAGAGTCCGCAGAACTCGCATTTGCATGGGTCAAAACGCATGCATTTGCACTTGGGATCTGTGCAGACCGCGATGCTGAATTTCCTCGGAATGACGTGCATTTACACATGCCTTCTGGTGCAACGCCAAAAGATGGTCCCAGTGCAGGCGTCGCCTTCGTGTGCGCGCTGGTGTCTATGTATTTGCGGGTGCCTCTTGATACTCGTCTTTCAATGACGGGTGAAATTACGCTGCGTGGTCATGTCACACCCGTTGGGGGGATCAAGGAAAAAGTGCTTGGCGCACATCGTGCGGGGATTCGCAAGATGATTCTTCCTAGGCGCAATGCACGTGAGTATGAAGACGACGTACCTGCGTCTGTTAAAAGCGACATCCACGTTGTATACGTTCGTACGATCCAAGATGTGTTGTACGCCGTGTTTGGGGCGAGTCTCGAAACACAAATCAGCACCTTGCACGGCGGCCTCGAAGGGCGTCGTCGTTTGCAAGAACTTGATTGGCACAGTCGCTTGTAGGTTTAGGATAAATCGATGGACTGTTTGCTTGCCTTATGCTCTGCACTGGTTTGTGATGTTTGTTGATAGTCTCCGCAGAGCAATATATATTCCTTGTGTTGAATGTATGCAAGCGTCCATAGTGATGAAAGACATTGGTACCTATTTCCACCAAATATCTTCCTTGTCGCTAATCCTTTTCTGTATCTCGTCGTGCACATGGAGCATGTTCAACAGCGGGGCTACTAAGTCAATCCCAACCTTGAAATTTATTGGGGTCTACTTTACCATGGTACATGCATGAAGCTGAGCTAGCGCCTCTGCCGCTGCTTGACGCTCCTGTCTTTGAGCTGAAAGTTGTACAGATGCTGACTTGCACGTGCCAAGGTCCACCACACGCGGCGATGTAGCCAGCTCACGCACACGATGCCACAGTGCATCTAAACTTGGCTCATGCCATGTCGAAGATCGCAAAGTCGGACTCTTGTTGCGTGGTGTAGCTAGAGGAGCGAGTGCAGCGATCTGCTCGAGCCATGTTTGCGCTTTCAGGTACTGGTGATCTGCAAGCAACTTTTGGAATGCGCGAGCACTCGGTGCATTGGTAGGCGCTCCAGCGTCTTCTGTGATCGGCGCAGATGCTGAGAATTTCGATGGATCTCGAGTATGATTAAGGGTAGTAGGGGCTGCCTCATTCAGTTTAGCTTTTAATTCTTCCACTTGTTGCCGTGCATCCGTTACTTCAGCGGCCAAGGCATGGGATCGGTCGAGCTGGTTCCGAAGTCGTTCAATCTTGATGCTAGCAGCCTGCACAGTATCATCACGTTCAGCGAGCATATGCTCCAATGCACTGATGCGCTGGGATAATGCCTCTGTTTCGGACTTGTCGACGGGGCGACATGCGATCAACAAAGTCTTGGCACGTGCTTTCCAGGGCGCTGCTTCAGGGATGTCTACCACATGTTCCTGTGCTGACGCTTTTGCTAGTACTGTATCAGCCAAGTCAGCAAGTGTGCGCGTATCATTTGCAAGAGTAGATACGGCATCCAATGCAGATGTATCACGTTGTTCCAACACCGCATAAGCCCATGGCATGACGCGTGGTACCATCGCTGAGGCAAGCCGACTAACTTCAGGAAGCATAGTAATGGAATCGCTTTGGATAGTTTGCCGCTGCTGCTCATACAACGAAGAGAGTCGGCGGTACAATCGTCGACATGCTACACGTGCACGCGTAGCAACCGCGGACCATGTAGCACAAGCAGACGAGTCGACTTTGGCATGCTGAACAAATGCCATGCATGCTTGCATCGTTTCAACATCATGCCATGCCAAAAGGGCACTTCCCACTTCTTTTGCAGCGAGATCGTGTAACGATGTACAAGGCGGCAAGGCTTGTGACACAGCTTCTAGCTGTGCCACTATATCTTTGCATTGCGCTTCGCAAGTCGCATCATCTAACCTGTCGTCTTCGAGTGCTTCCATATGCGCTTGCAGTTGATGTGACAAATGCGCCATGTGAACGTGGTCTGATGCACGGCTCACAAACACATCGGGCGACGATGAACACAGCACTGCGGAGATCTGCTTAGCTAACGCGCCAACATGTGCCACCGCACGCCGCAAACGACACACTCGAAGTTGGGCGTCATCGTGCACGCGTGGTTGCCATGACGCAGTGCCTTCCTCAGACCATGTTAGAGCAGAACGGATGTGCTCACTCTGCATCCCAATACGCTCGTAAAGAAGAATTGTCAAAATAGCGCCTTGATCCACATCGCTGAATGACGGCAGAGCGTAAGCACGCAGCATTTGGACTTGTCGTCGTGTCATGGCACACTCAGCCACCAAGCGATCATGCGCGAATACAGGTCGGTGCGTTTGAACTTGTTCTATCGTTAGAGGCGCACGCGGCGCCGGAGCTGGTGGCGCATCACACTTTGCTCGCCAGGTATCACGCTCTCGAGTCAAGTCCGTCACAAGCGCGCGAAACTGCTCGATTGTCGCTGCATGTGCTGTAAGATGAGCTTGCATAGAAACTTGTTCACGCTGCAGCGCGTTGATATGTTCGTCGCGCATGTCCAAATCGCGCTGCAGCTGCGCTTCTGTTTCAATGTGCGTCGCTTCCAGCTCTTCGCTAACAGCCTGCAATGCCTCAAGTTCTCGCAGGTCCGTTGTCAATTTCTCCACGAGCTCTTCCAATGCACCATTCCGCTCAGTCAATGTCTCGAGCATATCTTCAGTACTTTGCGCAACCTCCGTTTGTGCGCGAAGTTCAGAAACCAGTGCCTCCAAGCGGGCAAGCTGCTCGAGTGTCTTGGTATGCTCAGCAAAAATCTCTTCTTTTGTCACTAGTTCTGCACGAAGTGACGAAAGCTCTCGCCGCTGCTTTACATCTGCTTCATGCGCAGTGTCTCGAAGGCGGATGAGAGCTTCTTTCAAGCGCGCATTTTCAGACAGCAACACCGCGGCGTCTGCGGGCAGCGCCGCGGATGCTGATTCAGCGTGTATTTCCCGTTCGAGACGTAGTTCTTCGACTGTCTCTTGTGCTGTTTTCAGCTCCTGCTGCAAAGCTTCTGAGCGCTCTTCGGCCATTTCTCGGTCCAGCGTCGCCATTTCCAGGCTATCCGTTAGCTCCTGCATATTGTCTTTCAGCTCATCACATGCCCCTTCTAGCTCTCGTACACGCGCCTTGGCTTTGTCGTAAGCTTGCGTAAGTTCGCTCAGTCTAGAAGCATCGCTCTCCAACGCTGCTATTCGAGCAACGTGCGCGGAACATTCCGTTTGCAGTTCTTCAAGACGTGCTTTTTGCTCATTATCGCGTGTCATATGTTCTTTTAATGGAGAGGGAGAGAGCGTGGGAGACTGTTGGAATGTGATAGGTTTGGTCGAACGTGTTTCCCCTAAGGGAGAAGTGAGTTGGCGGGTATCAGAGTCTTGCGAGGCAGGACCCATCCATGGACTTGGCCCCGTCACAAGGCGTCGTGCACGTCCAGCTTCAATGCGGGTCTTTGCTCGCTCAGATGGTGATAAGAAGGGAGAGCGATTTCCTGCACCAGGCGTCTGACTGGCGGGTGCTGGCGTGCGACTAGATGTTCCGGGCGTCCGATAGATAGAGCCAGGTGTTAAGCTTGCTGGTACAGGGGTGCGGTTTATTACTGCAGGCGTTCGAAAATGCGATGGTCGCGGACGTGCTCCTGATGTACGTCCCGTTGATCCGGGCCCGAGTGCAGCCGTGGCACGACGACTAGTTTGAGGCGTCTCGGTAACCATTGAGAATCGTGATGTGCCGACAGAACGACGTGTAGAATGAGGCGTTGCATTAGGGCGTGGCATATCTTCTAATTCATTCGCTTGTACATGAACTTGACTTGGCCTGACAAAGACGCCGCACCGCGGCTCACAGGCAAAGTACCGCTTGCCTTGGACCGAGCCATCGTTTTTGCCGCGTGGCTCGTCAAGGTGGACACCCACCCATGTGCCAGGTGCGAAAGATGTCTGTCCAACAAACAGGATCTCACCATATCCTATATTTGCTACTCTGCACCGTGCATGCAGTGTCAATGGCGCCGACGAGGCCATCGTGCCTCGGCTGATGCGCTGAGCATGTCCTGCAACGCGTGTCCTAACCGCGTTGTGATAGATTCGTCACGTGAATAACACTTTCTTCATCCATCGGAAACCGTATCAAGGCCTAATGGGCCGTGCTATCAAGCCAAATACACAGTGGGCGCCCACTAAGCCTGCGGTGGCTGGACGGGGTTATAGGGCACACAGACACGCAGGCTGTGTTGTTGAATGGAGGCTGACAGGTGGTAAGCTTGTGCAAGTGTTGGTGTTCCCAGTAGAACCTGCACGTTGCCTATTTGCAAAGACTGTGTGTCTCGCCGCTCTTTGAGCCGGTAAGCTCGTACGGATCTTGAACGCAAGGCGCTGTGTGCGACAAGAAATACCAAGATGGGATCGTTACTTTCGCGCTTGAAAGGAAAACTGTTCGGCACGCGTGAACTGCGCGTGTTGATGCTAGGGCTCGACAATGCTGGCAAGACAAGTAGGTAAACGATATACATGGATATGAGAAAGGAAAGTACTCACTCTTCAGCTATTTTGTACAAACTCAAGCTGCGGCAAAGCGTGAAGACAATTCCTACGGTGGGATTCAACGTCGAAACGATCTCATACCGAAATATAAAGTTCAATGTCTGGGTATGTTTCACGCCATGATGCCACTAACAGCAGGATGTTGGTGGGCAAGATAGTATTCGACCTTTATGGCGCCACTATTATACAGGCACACAAGGGCTCATCTATGTGGTCGACAGTAGGGACCGAGCGCGAATTGATGAAGCTCGAGAGGAACTACATCGGATCTTATCAGACCGAGAAATGCGACACTGTGTCTTACTTGTATTCGCGAACAAACAGGATCTAGCAGGCGCGATGTCTCCTCAGGAACTCACAGACAGGCTTGGACTTCAGGCTATGCAGTCACGCCCGTGGTTCGTGCATCCAAGTTGTGCAATGAGTGGCCAGGGGCTCTCAGAGGGGCTTCAATGGCTGAGTCAAAACATTCACGATCCTGCTGCATGAACCAGCTACAGTTCAAGATCCTACACGTTACTTTTTTTTTTCTCGATATCCTTTCCTGATACTAAGCTAATATCCACCTTGCTCACCACCACCATGACTCATATGCGACGTGAGCCGGCGCTGATGTTCTTCCAGCTTGGGACAGTGGATCACCGTGTGTCCCAACCCACCACATATGGCACATCCAGTACGTGGGGCATTGCGTCCAGCTAGGGGGTCCTGAAGTGCGTCGAAAAAAGATGGCACATGCTGTTTCGCCTCCAAAAGCAGGTACTTGAGGTCTAGCATGGTTGACTGCGGTGTTTGTGCGTTCACAAACGTAGTCGCCACACCCGTCTTACCACTACGCCCCGTCCGCCCAATTTGATGAACATAGTCTTCAATGTCTTTTGGCATAGTGTAATTGATTACGTGTTGAATGTTGGAAAAGTCAAGACCCTTGCTAGCAATCCCACTGGCGACCATGACGTCTTTTTTCCCCGACTTGAAACTCTCAATAGCATACTCACGTTCATCTTGCGTCTTCGAGCCATGGATTGCTACAGCCTCCACGCCCTTCCGTAGCAAGAATTCATGAATATCATCAACCTCATTCTTGTTGTCACTGAAAACAATCACACGCGGCGCCGTTTTCTGCAGTGCCTCGAGGAGCTGCGTCATCTTGCTCTCCTGGGACACATACTCAACTTCCTGCACAACATCCAAGCTAGCTGCGCCTGCGCGGCCCACATTCACAATCACGGGATCAAAGAGAGACTGCGCAGCAAAATCCAAGATCTTCTTCGGCATTGTCGCTGAAAATAACAAGGTTTGTCGTTGGCGAGTAAAGAAGCTCAAGATGTTTCGCACATCATCCTCGAATCCCATGTCCATCATGCGATCTGCCTCATCCAAGCACAAGTATGTGCATGAATGCAAGCCAAGTCGCTTCTTCTCGAGTACATCCTGCAAGCGCCCAGGTGTCGCTACCACAATATGCACACCACGCCGAAGCACATGCGATTGCTCTGACATGTGAATCCCTCCAATACACAAGAGCGCGCGAACGCGTGCATAACCACCATACTCTAGTGCTTCTGCCATCGCAGTAATTGAGTCGTATGTCTGCCGCGCAAGCTCACGAGAAGGACACACAATCAACCCAACTGGACCCTCTCCCTGCTCAAAAGGCAACCGACGCTCTGCCTCGACGGCGAACAAGATAAGCGGAAGACTGAAAGTGAGTGTTTTCCCGCTTCCTGTAAACGCAATCCCAATCATATCACGTCCACTGAAGGCTGTCGGCAGACCTTGCATTTGAATGGGCGTGGGGGCTTGAATGCCCTTTGCTTTTAGGTGATCAATAATGCAGTCTGGCACTTTCATATCCTTGCATTAGTACAGTGCTGCTTAGCCATGATATCCCCATCGAAGGGGCGCAATCTTGAGACGTACCCGAAAGTTCGAAATGAGTGGCGGCGGGTCACGTCCCTCGACCGAAACACGATACTTCTCGCGCAATTTTGCATTCTCAAGATCCGTACGACGACGCACAAAATGTGGTGCCTGCCATGAACGACGGACCGTCTCTGTGTAATGGATATCTCGGGCAATCTCTGCATAGCCTGCTAGTTTTTTGCGAGCTGCATGTGCCTCTAAGATGTGTTCTTCTTCTTCTGCCTGCAAGTCCGCATGTGATTTGGTATCATACAAATGCTCTCGTATCGTACGCGCTTGTTGCATAAGGGATGGTGCCTTCGCTTTTACTGTGCCCTCAGATGGCTCGCCAGTATCGCCGGTTGTTGTAACGGTAGCTACATCATCCGTAGCTACCTCGGCAGTCCGTGCATTCAATCTCCCTTTTTCTTGTCGAGCATTCTGAGCTCCCATGCGCCGTTTTTTCAGCGGCACGTACAACTCGTGACTTTCATCATCGTCGGCTAATGCCCACCATGGCTCGTCTGGCCGTATGTCAGTCGACATGGGTGGAAGGCTGGGCCTAGAATGGGCGCCGTCACTCCACACGTACCCCACGTGATCATTCACGAGGGGCTGAAAGCGTATGATGCAGCGCGCTACGCCCGAATGACCGCGTGCCGGTAAGGAGCTCGAGTGCAATCACGACTGCGTGGCTCGACCACGACCGGTTGACGCATCTACCCGCCTACTGACATGGTGCGCAAGGTGCGAGTGCCACACATCTCGTTGGAGGCGCAATTGCAACAACTGACGCTTCTGAGCGATGTTGATACAACAACAGACAATTACGAGCAGCTGGGACCAGTGATCAAAAACCTAGATGAATCACACCAACAGGATGAATTCCTCAAACAACTGCGTGAATTTGTGAGGAAGAAGGACGAAGAAATTGAGCATGTTTGCAACGAAAATCACCAAGATTTCGTTTCCGCTGTAGATGAGCTGCTCATTGTGCGTTCTGGAACAGTGAACCTGAAACAGCGGATCAACGAGTTGAATCAGGAAATCCAATCAAGCGGGCAAGCACTTTTTTCCAAAAAAAAAGATCTCATCGATAAGCAACGCGTGGTGCAGAATGTTGATGAGGCCATCGAAACGTTACAAGAGTGCCAGAATGTGTTGGAAATGACGACACTTGTTGAAGACCTCATTGCCCAGCAGAAATTCTACTCGGCTCTTCGCCGCCTCGACGAGATTGCGAATATACATCTCAAACCCATAATGCACCATGAAGTTGCGCAACTTATCCGCGATACTATTCCTCGCACGCGTGAACGGATCCGCATGGAGGTGTTGAAGCAGCTGAAAGGGTGGATGTTTGATGTACGGGAAAAGAGCGGCGCAGTCGGCCGCATCGCGCTCGAAACCATGGAGGCTCGTCAGCAGCGTTGGCTGCATCGCAGTAAGAAGGATCCTATGCTGCGCCTTTCGTCGATCAACAGTCCCATCGAGCAAATCGTGAATGAGCGCATTGAGGTAAATTATCTCGAAAATGACCGTGTGAGAGTCGATTTTAAACCGTTATATCAATGCATACATATTTATGAAGTCCTGGACCAGCGAGAAAAGCTTCAGGCCAACTACCAAGAAGACCGTAAAGCTCAGGCGAGTTTGCTTCTATCTCGCACGCTAACGATGAGAGAGGGCGGACAGGAGCTGATTTCTCTGCTTGAAGACGTGGTGGGCTACTTTGTAGTGGAGTGCCACGTCTCGTATACGTCACCACCGGGCTTCCGCCCCATGAGTGAGGTTGAAGATGTGTGGGACTCGATGAGTGAGCGTGTGGTCGACATGATTACCGCCGGCTTGCGTGATTGCAAAAATGCCAAAGTGTTTATTGAGGCCAAGTCTGCAATTCAGACGTTTATTCGGACGCTTGAAAGCTTTGAATTCAGCGTATCGCGTCTTAATGCACTTGTGCTCTCATTTTTCCGTCGCTTTGCGCACTTGCTTCGAGAGCGCTTTGCATCAGACTTTCAGCAAGCTATCCGAGAGGCGCAGCATCAGCCCATGATTGTGAACAATGGCGATGAGCTTGCCAAAGTGTTAAGCGTGTGCTGGCTGAAGCCTGGTGAAGCTGATCAGCTCAAGCAATTACCATTTCCGCTGTCTCTGCCCTTTTCACAAACATACCCTTTGTGCTGCATGGACATCCGCAGTCTGGTCGAGCAGTATTACAGTTTCTCCAGCGGCATGACGCAGTACCATCAGGACATTGATCTCATACTGACACAATCGCTTGATGATTTGCTGATACAGCAGATTAGTATCAATATACGCGATACAGTTGAGCAGTCTACGAATTTGAGCCAGATCGCCCAGATTATTGTGAACATCGAGCACTTCCAGCTCGCTTGCTCCGAACTTGAGAGATGGCTGAGTGAATCGCGCACGCCCAATCCAGGAAGCCGTCTTGCGCTCGGCGCTTCTGAGCATTTGTCAACGACGCTGGAAATTGCGCAAAAACGCATTGATTCAGCCATGTTCGTTAAGCTTGACCAGTTCTTGGACTTGCTCGAATACGATTGGATGCCTATTCAGTCAGCGTCAATGCAGCGCCAGCCCTCAAGCTACTTGCGCGATCTTATTGACTGGCTCTCTACTATGATGGAGAGTGCGCTAGTTCTTTTGCCCAAAGTCGCCAAGGACGCTACTTTTACGTCATGCTTCATGCACATCTCGAACCGTCTACTGAATTCAGCCTTGCTTGACCGGCAGGTCAAAATGATCAATTTGGCTGCTTTGACAAATCTTGACGTTGACATCACTTTTGTGTACCAATATGCCAAGTCACTTAATGTGCATGGCGTAGAGACCGTGTTTGGCCAGGTGCGACAGACCTTGGGTGTGATTCTGTCCGAGTCCGTGTCGGAGTACGCGCTGTCGCAGCAGGCACGCGCGCAAAAATTTCCTCAGGTGCAGCCCGTGAAGGTCGCGGCTATTCTTGAGAAACTAAGTCGCGGATATGCCCACCTAGGTCTTCATGATTTAGCCGCAAATTGCACACGAGAACAAGAGTTAGTGATGCGCCTGAACCAGCGGTGACTTGTCGACTATATACCTCCATCCCACAAGTACGAGTCTATCTCTTTCAATAGTGTATGTCTGCAATGACTGAGTACAGCTGACCCATCTATCATGTAGGTATTTGTTAAACCATGGCGTTTTGCTTTTCCCCCCTTCCCCAGAATATGGTCGTTAAATAGTGGAGCTGTGGACTTGGGGGACATGCCGAACCTCGAGTTCAACAACGTTCGCCTGGCTCGTGCGCAGCCCTCTGGAGAACGATGTCAGACTGATGCATCACGTGAGTCACGTCAGTCGATAGATTCATGCAAAACGCGCGTTACGAAAATGAATCACGACCGCTGGCAACGTGTGTAATACATTAGTGTGGTGCAATATGAGTGGACACGACATGCGTCAGCGTCCATACGATGCTGAGAATTTCGTGTATGATCCACGACCGAATATCACGGAGCAGCGCGAGCTGAGACGCGAATATCGCGCACTGCTAGCAACGGCTCAAAGTATGTATGATGAACGCGCACAAGTGACTTACCACAAATGCTAGATACGCGGCGCCACCTGCCCGAAAGCAACATTCAAAATCTCGGAGAGATGGTCCGAGTGGGAGATGCATTGTATTCGAAAGGTATGCGTAGATGAAACCATGCATTTACAACTCAGTGAAGGCGCCTACGGACGGACTCTTGGATTCCAAGTACTTGCTCAATTTGTCTGACATGGGCGCAGAAATGACACGACAAATGCGACTCGAAGCTGATGCATTCGATGTCGATGAGTTTATGCATCTCGTGTCGCGCCTGCTTGGTGCCGGCATCGTGTCTTTGCAGGAATCGTCGCTCGATGCCGAGACCAGTATGGAGACGGCCAATACTGAGTCTTGGGATTGGGCTAGGCTTGGTCGTTTGGCTGTTCGCCACTCGCGTCGCGTTCCGATCGCTGATCACTTGCTGGGTCCATTGCAAGTTACACCGCGGCACAGAAAAGTCACACGCACTTCGCGCCTTGATACAGATGCAGTGCAGACAGCTCCCAGTCAACTGAATTTGTCTGACATGGCGCAGTCTGAAAATGAGACGTCAAAACTCGTGCTGGACATTGAGCGTCGTCTAGAAGCATGCTCCGATGGCGAAAAGGGTGTCAACCTATTTCAGTTCGCACTAAACCCTCACAGTTTTGGAGAATCTGTGGAGAATCTGTTTTACATCAGTTTTTTGATTCGCGATGGCAAAGCGGCTATCGTTGAGAACGATGAAGGCGATCCCATGCTCAGTATGTATAGAGATGATATGAAGGAAAAAATGTCCATCATGCTGACCATGTTGCAGTGTTGTCAGAGGAGCCCACAGATGAGGATCGTCAAGCAGGATTAACCCGACGTCAAATCGTGATGGAACTGGATATGGCTACGTACCGAGATCTACTCGACGCGTACCAAATCAAAGATACAATGATTCCAACACGAGCCCATGCGACCGCATCCGTTTCGCGCACCGGTTGGTATACGTAACATTAAACGTGCAAGGCATCAAGCACGCAAAAGAGGCGCCAAAGATCAGGTAAAGTCCACGTCCCAAGATCCAAGCTCATCTTGGCGTCGTGCGCAGCGTACCGATCAGGGAATGTAGCCTTGATGACGGCCCATGTTAGATCTTGGATCTTGCATGGCATCGTGTGGAATGCATCTTCTCCAGCATGCCATGCTGGTGCAGCCTTTTCATCTCGCATGCGCACACTCACAGTGCGGTTCTTGGCCTCTTGCGGACCGACAATCAAAAAGAAATTAAAGCGACTCAGTTGTGCATGGCGCACCTTTTTCCCTAGTGTGTCGCCGGCAGGCACAAGTGACTGTGGAGGGAGCTCAATTTGAAAGCGTGTCCGCGATGGCACCTGCAATGTTTGATGTGCCATGGTGGGTGAGAGAAACGGACTGCGTGTCTCGCGCGTTTCGTGCGTGTGTCCGCTCAGGGTATATTGTACGTGCGCAGCGTAATCAGCCACAGCTTGGTGTGTTTCTTCGTTGCCACTAAACGCTGGAATCACAACGGCTTGGCGCGGGCTAAGCCAAAAAGGCCACCAGCCCTTGCATTGTTCAACAAGGATCGCAAGGAATCGCTCAAAGCTACCTAGAATCGCACGATGAATCATGACTGGCCGAGCGTAACCGGGACGCACTTGCTCTGTGCTGGGAACTTGCGATGAAGTGGCATATTCAAGACCGAATCGTTCAGGCAGCTGGAAATCCAGCTGGATCGTTGCCGTCTGGTGCTTCCGGCCCATGGCGTCGACGAGACGGATGTCGATCTTGGGTCCGTAAAATGCGCCATCGCCTTCGTTCAGTGTCCATGGCTTGCCACTCGCATCGAGTGCCTCTTTTAAGCTTGCTTCCGCATGATCCCAGGCTTCGACCTGACCCAGAAAGTTCGGTGGCCGCGTGGACAAGACAAGTTCGAACCGGTCACCGAATCCAAAAACGCGATAGGCAAGCGACAACATGTGTAGCATCGACTCGATCTCCGTGGCGACCTGCGCAGGCGTGCAAAACACGTGTGCATCATCCTGATGGAAGCGCCGCACGCGTGTCAAGCCAGATAATGCGCCAGAGGCTTCATTCCGATGCAAAGGACTAAACTCAGCAAGACGCATCGGGAGTTCGCGGTAAGAGCGAGGTTGGTGGGCAAACATCACACAGTGACCCGGACAGTTCATTGGCTTGAGGCCAAACACATCGTCATGAGCACCACAGCACGAGAAGCCCTGAGCACTGAACATGTCTTCACGGTACTTTTCCCAATGGCCACTTTGCTTCCATAGCGAGCTGCGGAATAGCTGGGGCGTCTGCACTTCGTCATATCCGAATGTGTCGTACAGATCGCGAATGACACGCTCAACTTTGCGTAGCAATCGCATGCCATGCGGCATCACAAACGGACTGCCTGGTGACGAGTCGTGCGCAAAAAACAGACCTTGAGCGATGCCGAGATGCCGATGATCCGATTTTTCCAGCTCGGACATGCGAGCTGAGTATTGCTGCAAGTCTTGTGCACTTGGGAATGAAATACCACGCATACGGAGAAGGGGCTGTGTACTTTCATCCGACATACCTGCAACAGGAAGCGATGACGTAGACCATCCTAGCACCTTGGCAGCCTTAATGGGTTTTGTACGCCGGAGAAGCACCTCGTTTAACGGCAGCACGCCGCATGCTTCATGTCCCATGTACACGACAGGTACAAGGGCATCCTGTTCTCCATAACTCACAATACTACGCAACAATAGCGGGTTGTGCTTGAACAAAGTCCATGCCTCTTTCCAATTCACACGTGCAATTTGGAAATCGAACGACTTTGCGCACAGCTGCTTCATGAACTGATCCACGGAGCTGACCTCTTCCGGTGACACCTTCGGTGCACCAACTTGGCGCTGTTCATCAACAAGAATCTGGATGCTTTGCTCCACCTGCGCGCGCAATTCGCGGAATGAATGCTCGCCCAACTCAATCGTCGGAAGAGAAGGCACTCGCAAGAATTCAACAACATACCCAGACATGCCATCAGCGTGTGCCCCTGAGCTCTCTTTTACGCTGGGTATGTCACATATAATAGGACCGCACACACGATTGAGTGCGATAGTCAAGACATAGGCCGAAGACAGCCAGAATGTGCGTTGGGCAAGCTTATCATCAGCCTCAAAGGGAAGGAAGGTAAGTGACGACAGTGTGCTATCAATCGAATCACCAAGAGATAATGGGCGTCCGTGATTATCACGCGCAACCACGTACGAGCCGGCGTCGCCCGAACATACCTCCTGCAGGACATGCGCCACCGGTCGGCCCGTGCCACGTTGTGACTCAAGCCGGACTGTGCGGGCCTCGGCGAGTCGACCTACACATGAGTGAAGGCGACGATAGGACGTCTTCCAGCTTGGTGCCACTGACGCACGCCAGAGCGGGACAAGCATGGTGCGCGCACAAACGAACGACGAGGGAGAAACTATCGGCGACGTCGAATGGACGAAAAAAATCTATGTGGATGCGGATGGATTCGTGAATCTGTGCGAGAAAGCGCACGTGGCATCGGTGCTTGGGTCCTGCGTGGTCGAGGCCCCGGCCACCCGTGCTTTGCTCCCCAGTGACGAACACGAAAATCACCAGTTGTCGGTGGCCAAAGAGAGACAGAGGGAACGACGATCTGGATTGGATAGCGCTTTTTGATCAGATATCATGACTAACGACTCAACTCTTCAGCACAAGCAGCCGGATCCAGTCCTGTATGCATTCTCGACGAAAGACGAGCTATGTGAGCGATTGGCTGAGTATGTGATCAAGCTGCAGAACGCAGCAATCGAGCGGCGCGGCAAGTTCCTTCTCGCTGTGTCAGGTGGCTCGCTTCCGAGCATGCTGGCCAAGAATCTCGTCAACCGACAAGATAATGCAGTGCGCTGGGACAAATGGTATGTAGTTGTTGAATGCGACTCACTAGCTAACACAACTGCAGGCATGTGTTTTTCGCTGATGAACGTCTCGTTCCTTTGGACGACAAGGAGTCAAACTACAAGCTGTGCGATGATGAACTCTTTTCAAAGGTGCCCGAATTCCCGCGGAGCCAAATTCACACGATCGATACATCGCTCCTGCACGATGCCGAAGAGCTCTCGGATGAGTACGAGAAGCAGCTCGTTCATGCATTTGCAGGGAAGGACTCGGTGCGCAACCCTGTCTTTGATGTGGTTTTCTTAGGCATGGGCCCTGATGGTCACACTTGCAGTCTGTTCCCTCGGCACCCGCTGCTACAAGAGCAAGACCGTTGGGTTGCACCTATTGAAGACTCGCCCAAACCACCGTCTCGTCGCATCACTCTAACGTACCCAGTCTTGAACCATGCGCACTATGCTGTGTTTGTGCTCTCTGGTGAGGGCAAACAGGATACACTCGCCAAGGTTTTGGACGAACCTCAGGCTGGTCTGCCGGCGAGTCTCGTGCGCCCATACGCTCCAGGGAATGTCCTTTTCTTCGCTGATGAGGCAGCATTAGCCAAAACTCGGTACCCTCGCGACACCTTCCACTTGTGAGAATTCCATACGTATGTATTCATCATGACTCCGTTTGATTCGTTGGTAGTGCGAGAGCCACTTGGTGACTCGATGCCTGTGCATGAGTAAATGCTTCGCTTCCAAATGATAATGCATCTACCAAAAGAGTCATTCGCCCTGTAGCCCGACTTGTGCTAGCATCCTCCATCAGGCGTGGATCGTGTTGTCGAATGTGATCCAGATCGTTCTCAAAGTCATCTGTGAGTGCTTGCATATATAATGCATGAAAAGCTTTACGCTGCTTTTCGGCTAGCTCCTTGGATATGTCCTCTGAGCTCATCGTGCTGATACGCCTTTCCATAGGTGCCTTGCGCTTGTAATGAGAAGCTGATGACGACTCAGCCTGCCCCGGAAACACCAAGTTCGGCGGCAGTAGAATGTTATGCTTTGCATCAGGATCATCCAGTTCCATCGCATCATGAGCAGGATCGTCTTCGTCGAATTGGTCATTGCTATGCCGGGCTTGCTCTGACTGCGACAATGAAGTGTCATCATCATCATCTGAAGACACCGACGACGCCGAAGAAGACGATGGCGACGCTGTACGAGCAGATGCAGCCTGTGATGTTATATCCGAGTCTGAACTCTCATCGGAGGAAACAATGGCTGTGCGGACTTTGCGGGAACGCTTCCGCTTTGGTCGCCGCATTGCTCTGTCGGCGGATCCCATTTCAGTGGAGATTGTTGAGAACAGGATCCTTCATGTCAGGAAAACCTGGGAAATTTTTAAACAAAAAAAAATTAAGAATTAATGCATGTATGACCGTCTATACTCGCGTATGGAGTGGCACGACGTACCGAATCTTGCGAACCTAATCGGTCTCAACCAAACAACAAAATAAAACCACCAACACACAAAACAGATGACCCGTGCATGTGGTTTGTCAGGGTATATGAAGAGTCTCGCAAGAGATGTATCTACAGGACGAGATCGTCTCGAATGCGAGCAGCTTGCTCGTCGGATATGTCAGAAAATTGAACCACAGGCTTGAATACAGGCTTTTGGAAAGGCACAATTTGCGTCACATTGATGTCACCAGGCAAGCCGCAGCCAGATTGAGCATCGTATAGAGAGAGAGGTGAGTTGGACAGGTTCGCAGACTGAGCAGCAAGGGAGCGAAAAAGTGCATGATCAGAATTTTGGATGCTGAGCGTAAGAGGCATCGGTCGTGGATCCTAGCGGTACATACGAGTAAACGCGCTCATTCAAAATCCATTGTTCACATAAGTTATCGAGCACACGGGAAGAGAAGCAGTCCGCGAGGAATGTCAGAAGGCTGCATAAGAAGGCAGGGTCATCTGGATCGGTCGGCATGTCGCTCTCTTGGGCCAACGCAAGATACGGGAGCAAATTGAGGCGTCCACTCGCTGGCTCAACGATAGGATGCAGTAGAATGGGTGGGAAAAAGACAGTGGGAAGAGCAAGATGTTCACTGGCAATCGAAAACTGGATGCTAAACCTAAAGATACCCGTTGCATAGGGACCTGAGCGCACAAACAAGACACCCGTCCATCCTGCCTACCCGTTAGCAGGTTGGTCAAAAAAAAAAAAAAAATGCACACAGCACACGTACGCAGATAGTCGTCCTCGTCAGGAAGCACATACACGCCTTCAGGAACGCAATGAGGTTCATGCAGACGCGCACTGTTATTGTCAGGAACGCATAGACGGAAATACATACGCTTGGGCCATGAGCCTTTGACGAGCCAAGGCAGCAGATTCCCATAACATGTCTTAAGCAGCCCTAAGACAGCTTGCAGGTGTGCGGGATAAGTGCACAAGCGAGCAACACAAGCTTAATGCAAACCAACTAATTGTCACAACACGATCAGAGCAACCCAAAATCGTGCGAACCAAGAAATCTAAAGCAATTATGCACTCGGCTGCAGATGCACATGGCAATATTAGCTACATAGGAAAGGCAAAATTGTACATTGGCCAATGAGAAAGGGTACAGAAGGCTTTATCTCGCGGACTCTCGTACCGGGCAACGATCGGGCAATATCGTTACTGAAAGCGCCCTAGGGGCTAGCCTGTCTTGACCTAAGGCTGACACGCCAAGTCCCATCTCACAGCGATCCTACACGATGGGAGGCCCCTTTGCGCCTTCCAACAAGGAGGGGGGGACACAATCTACGTATGTTTATGGGATACTCTGACGATGGTTGCAGTCTATCGCGATTGTTTTGGCCCAAGACAACATCACCGTCTGCCACTGTGTCGCGGACAAACGCCGTGACGCAGGCGGGTGGTCAGACGTCATCGGAAACATCTGAACCCATGCAGGCTGTCAACTGCACGACAACAACACAGCCAATATCTATGGGCTCTAGCTCGCAAAAGTCTTCCACGCCAACGCAGGAAACATCGGCCATTGTTCACGACGGCGACTTCATGTCGGCTGACCAGAGCTCGCTCGATGACGGTGGCCACGGCCACGGTGGCGGTATGCATGGGGACGATGAGGAGGAGGACGTCGACGATGATGAAGAGGTTGGTTCTGTATTAACAGAAGATGAGGAAGATTATGAAGATTACTGCCTGGGTGGCTACCATCCCGTCAACGTTGGCGATATGTTTTCTGATGGACGATACGTCATTGTACGAAAGTTGGGTTGGGGGCACTTTTCTACTGTATGGCTTGCAAAAGACCGCGTCGCAAACCGGCATGTGGCATTAAAGGTTGTCAAGTCTGCGCCCCATTACACGGAGACAGCTCTGGACGAAATCAAGCTGCTGCAACGCCTTGTCTCTGCCAACCCGGAGCATCCTGGGTGTCGACACTGTGTTTTTCTGCTAGACCACTTCCGTCACCACGGACCCAATGGCTCGCACGTGTGTATGGTGTTTGAGGTTTTAGGTGAAAATTTGTTGGGCCTCATCAAACGATACCAGCATCGCGGTGTGCCGGTGCACATCGTAAAGCAGATTGCCAAGCAAGTTTTGCTGGGCCTGGACTACATGCACAAATCCTGTGGCATTATCCACACGGACTTGAAGCCAGAGAATGTGCTAATCTGTATTGACGATGTCGAGGCTGTGGTGGAAGCGGAATTGCGTACAAACCCCAAAGCAGTGCCAACGAAACTGGTCGGCGTGCCGCCGAGTCAGGGACGTGGCGGCGCTCAGACACCGCGCCGTGACTCGGTGTTAATCACGAGCTCTCGACCGCTATCGAGTCCAAGCAATAGCCTGGGATCTAGTCCTATGTTTGATAAGCTTGCCCTTGCGATGTCGCACGCTAGCGAGGTGCATCGTTCTGTTGATGGGAGTGCACAAGGCTCGCCATCGAGTCCAGGCCCTACGTTGAGTTTACCGCCAAATGCAATTTCCTCGGCATGCGCATCGGCCGGTCCATCGAGCCCGGGTGGCATGTCACTGGGCGGAAAGACATCGGTTCCGATGCAAAGAGGCCCGTCTCTCTTATCGCAGCAGGCGCTGCAAGCGCAGACATTGACCGCGCCGTCGTCGTCGGCATCAACAGCGATGGGTGATGACGAGCCTTTTTATTTGCAGTCGCCGCCCATGGGCGTATCACCCGATCCATTCCGGCCAGCGCCAGCTGCGGGGGATCCAACGGTTTTACCTCCGCCGCCGCCGTATGATCCGTCTACGCTGGAGCGAATTACTGTCAAGATCTCGGACCTGGGCAATGCATGCTGGACAGATCATCACTTTACAAACGATATCCAAACCCGGCAATACCGGTGTCCCGAGGCGATTCTGGGCGCCAGATGGGGAACGACCGCGGACTTATGGAGTGCGAGCGCCATGTTTTTCGAACTACTAACAGGTGATTATTTGTTTGATCCAGCAGCAGGCGCAAAATACAATAAGGATGACGACCACATCGCGCAGATCATTGAGCTGCTGGGCGATTTTCCAAAGAATGTGGCATTTGCCGGTAAATACAGCGCCGAGATCTTTAATCGAAAGGGCGAGCCTCGGCATATCCACAAACTACGGTACTGGCCCCTAATGAACGTGTTGCAGGAGAAGTATTTGCTCACAGTTGAGCATGCCCAGGAACTGTCATCCTTCTTACTTCCCATGCTCCGCTTGGATCCGAAAGAACGTGCATCGGCTAAAGAGGCCCTGGCTCATCCATGGCTCCAAGGCGTGGTCACACAGGGTGAGCTGGAGCTTGCGCTACGAGCCCAGCGACAGTCCCAACAGCCACAGCACGATTCACATGGGCATCATGAGTGGTATGGGTCGCTTGTGTCACCTACGACGCAAAAGTTTGATGTGGAAAATGCCCTCAAGCCCATCCAACCACTCGGTGTCCCCACGAGTCCAACTAGTACAAACACCCAGACCCATCACCATGCCACTGATACCTCTTCCTCGCCCGTGAAAGAAGCGAATTGCGAGACAGCAGCACCATCATCAAACCAAGATACACTGGCTCTGCAAGCGCAGTTTTCGCGCACACAATTGAGCGGCATCGATGGTGGCGATGAAGGTGAGGCCAATGCGGATGCCACCGCCGTCCATCCTATTTCATAGCCTAATGGATCTGCCTCGGTTAGTCCATCTGATCGAGTCGCTGATCCAACAAGGACCCGCATCTTGGTGAGGCAGTTATCCTTGTGTATATCCACGTACATATACATCCAGTCGTGTAAGTTGACAGTATGTCTCGTTGCTCATACGGAAGCGAAGCATGCCAGCCCACATCATAAGTGCGCGGGCCTGACTCTGGTACTCGAAAAGCACGGTCGAGTTCGTCCGGTCCATGCTGTCCTTCAGAGTCTGGTGCAGCTTGTACAGCAGGTTCATGGCCATCAGCACGATATCGGAAAAGTTCTTCGTTATGGTATCGTCGTAAGCTTTGAATTCTTCGGCCTTCCGAGTGATCGACATGACGTCTTTGCGAGACTCTGCATCCAACGGCAGCAGGCGCAAGGTCTCCAGCACCTGCAGTGCTGCGGGCAGCTGCTCTGCTCGGTACAACGAAGCCGCGCGCTTCAGGTCTAGAAGCGTGTGGCACACTTGCATCTGTGCGCTCGTATGTCCTTGCTGCTCGTAATTCGCCAGCACGGCGCGTGCGAGCGTGACGATGTGCGCTGACGATGTGAGAGGCACCATTCCTTCTTCCACAGGCAAGGACCAATCTGAAAGATCCGCAGGCTCCATTAGTGTCGTGCTAAGCTCGCGGTTCAACACACTCATAACCGTGTCCCGTTCTTGAGCATAGTTGTAGAGAAGAATAGCATCGGTCATGCGTTGCTCACGCACACACTGCTCGGCAGCAGGAAGAAGAACGTCGTGCAGCAGTGTCGCGCGATCTGTCAGATGTAGCAGCGGCCCTTGCTGCTCGATCAGACCGGCCGCACGGATATCATCGCTCTTGATGTCTCCCAACAGCTCAGCATAGGCCGATGCGGGCGATTCGAGCAGCAGAGCTTGGACTAGCTCGTGGCAACGCTCAACCTGTTCAGCGCCGATGGGTGGCGCACAGTCAGCATTCAAGCACAGCACACTCATGTAGGCGAGCGCATCTCGACGCGACGCTTGAGCAAACGTGCTGCCAATGAACCGACGGAGCATCTTGGCCAGGTCCAGGTAAGCGACGTGGTCGATCGTCGTTAGGTAGTCGAACGACGGCGCTTGCGACGCTCGCGATACACGCAGCAGGCCATAGTACGTCAACGCAATGGCAAAGTGAATGGCATCCACCTGGTAAGCGGCGCGTGAGTGCAGGAAGGCAATGGCATTCTCGAAGCGTCCGACAAGAACGAGCAGCTGGAAGTAGTGGAGCGGGCGATGTCCTTTCGGGTCGAAATGTGCCTCGCCATACTTCTCCAGCTTATTCGCCAAATCATGCAATGTATACGTTTGCAGAGTTGGCGCTTGCACATTGGCCGGTTCGGCTGCGGCTGCCGATTCACTTACAAGGCAGAGTTGGAGCCAGAGCCAGTTTTCTGTGCTCATGACCAATGGCGCCGGAAACTTCTTCGTTACATCGAAGCGGCCCATCAGCCGGTACAGGGCGTATCGGTATGGGTCCTCTGGTGCCATATTTCGGAACCGCGTCACATACTCGCCCATCCAGTGATCACGCATGCTGCGAGGCAGCTGTCGTTGCGCATCGTCAGCCCATGCTTTAAAGAAAGCGAGGAACGACGAGTCTGACACTTGAAGCGCATCTTCGTTGTCCTGAACGCAAGTCAACGCCTCAGACGTATGGCCCATGCGCACTAAATGGTACACAAGCGCCCACAACGGCACGTGGGTGTGCGCGTCCAGGGGGCGCGAAAGACCCGTAGGCCATGCCCCCTCGGCCGTTCGCAACTGCACACGAAGAAAGGCGGCGGCTGTCGCCCGCGCACTAGGTACGCCACCCCGCTGTGCTTTGAGTGGATTCGACGCTATTACCTGCTCGACATACTCGGCGAATTGCGCTTCAAGGAATGCACGAGCTCCACGAACCCACTTCTCTCGGAGAGCGGTGCCAGCTGGAGTACATTGGAAGGCATCTACATCCATGTACACAGGTGCATATTCACGAGCACGCACGGGTGTTGGTATGGCGTCCGCTTGTGATTCGTGGACCATGTGCTTAAGTGCGACCCAGGCATCGAGGAGTGCACGTTTCCGCGCAGGATCCTGTGTAAACGACTCTACTGTCTCCATCAACGCGTGAATCAGAGGCATAGTAGTACCGTCCAAACGTGCGCGATTCAGTCTCGCCATGACCGTGTCGTAGCGAATCGTGCGACTGTGCTGCATGACAGAAGCATCGCTCGTTCCCCGACTTGCTGCTGGAGTCATGGGCGCATCAGTCATGGAAGCCGACATGCCAAGCGTAGATCGACGAAGTGAGATATTAGCTTCATCCGATGTGCGGTGTTGTCCAAGTTCTTCAAGAATCCTCTGCTTACGCGACTGCCAATCGCTGTGTAGACTACGACTCAGTCCCTGCTGAAAGTCGTCCTGCGCATCCCTACGGCCCTCCTCGATCATGCTGAGAATCACTTGCTCGTGCTCGTGTCGAAGAAAGCCCTCCATGTCCGTGTCGAAGACTGGCTGCAATGGCTCAAAGGTATTGGCAATGTTCGTTTGTTGGATGGCATTCGACAGCTGTGTCGCATCGATGCCACCGCTCGCAAGAAGGTAGTGTGCGCGTGCATCTGCGGATGGATTCCCACTTCGTACACTCTTGCTGACGAGCTTGCGGCTCTGGCTCTCAATTTGGTCAATGCCCAGCTGAATGGCCGGCAGGTCCGAATCGCGCCCCAGTTGGTTCGTAAGCTTTCGTGACTGCTGCAAAATATCCGAGAGCGACATGCTCGGCAGCGTCGATGACGCGCCCAAGGATGTTGGCAGCCCTTCCATCCTGTGCGCTGCGTTGCCGATCGGCGTGACTGATTCAATGGGCGACGACGCAATAGAAACTGATGTATGAGCGACGACGCGTACGGTCCGATCACGTGAGTCCCACGCGAAACCAACTCACTGCTTGTCTGTCAGCGTGCACGACAAGTAGCGTCGGTCGGCCTGCAAGAGAGGAAAGCCCCGGTACGATTCGAGGCTCCAATGTCTCACTCGCCCGCTCGCTGACAGGCGACAACGCGTGCGCCATCACTGTCACGATCATATCCTTCGATGCCAGCTCCATATACTATGTGATACGTGACGTATAATAGTATGTTTATTCAGGATCCCTGTTGCGTTGGTCTGAGGACTTGGGCATTCCAGGCAACTAGCTCATCGAGCTTGACACCTGATCCACCAAAAATGTCCAGTGCGCTACCGAATGTGACGTCGACTTTTCCTCGCGAGAGTTGATTGACCAATGCGAGATCGGCTATGTGTCGTGCGCCACCAGCATAGGTCGTAGGAATTGTGCACCAGTCGCCGAGTCTCTGCACTAGATCATGGTCAATTCCACGGCAAAGTCCTTCCACGTCTGCAGCATGAATGAGCAGTTCGCTGCGATAGTTAGATTGTTTTACACTGTACACATACGAGCAGTGAGAAGATACAAGCTCTATAGACTCTGTGACTCAGTGTCAGCCTCTCTCTTTCTCTCTCTCTCTCTCTCTTATACGCACCTTTGGAAACGCGCATGTCTGTAAGGTCCTGCCAACGATTCATAGCGACAATCCACTCCGAGCCGCGCCGTCGACAACTGATGTCGACCACAAGTCTCTCACGACCTACGCGCTTTTCGAGCGCTAACAGACGCTCAAGAGAAAAGCGGCATTCTGGAAACAGGTAGGAAGTGACAATAACCTTCTCAGCACCACGCTCGATCCATGACACCGCATTATCAAGGTGAATCCCGCCACCAATTTGCAAGTGATTTGGCCATTCTTGCAGAGCAGATGCAGCAGCCTCATCATTTCCTGGTCCTAACTTGATTACATGGCCACCACGCAAGTTGTGGCGAGCATAGAGTTTCGCATAGTACGAAGGCGGGTGCGTCGCAACAAAGTTGGTCGTTAGCGCGTGTGGGTCATCGCCGCCAGAGCCATCTTGGGCGTCACGCAGCGTGCCACCGACGATCTGCTTCACAGTTCCATTGTGCAAATCTATACAGGGACGAAACACACTCCGCCGCCTCCCGTCCCCTTCCTGCATTGGCGCGGCTATCATGGCACTTCTGCTCCACAGGAACGACGTACTCCGCTTCCCACCACTCGAATTCTTGTCGCCATGAGGGGCGGAGTTTGACAATAGGAGGCACGAGCCTCCACACAGAGATAACTTGTCACGTGCGATACTTTGTGATTGGAGACTGATCGCGACGTCGCAAACCGAAATTCGCAGTCAGACAGAACTTGGAGATAAGCAGCAGTTTCTCGTGGGCAGCCAGGCAGGGAGCGTAACCCTGGTGTGTTGTCGCGTGCGTAAGTGGGTTGAGCAAGAACTTTTGACCTAGCCCACACGTGTGAGACACGACTGCCAGCATGTCGCCTACTCCATGTGTATGGAAGCATGCTGCACGAGCTTCAACGTCGCTCACGCGGCTGCCGTCGCAACACCCAACTATTACATGGCGTGCGAGCTCCTCTAGCTCTGCAGGTGATAAGCGGAGACCAAGAGACTCTTTGCTGCGCCGGAATCTCGCGCCGCTCTCGCCACCGACGCCACCGCCTAGCAAAACTAAGTACAGCCCGCTCACAGTGGCCCTTGTCAAGGGAACGGGGCGCTTGCTTGGCTACAACTTTGTGCGCAGCAAAGCCATCAAAGTGACGGGTGATTTGTACGACCGAGCAGCGATGCGCGCACAGGCGGAAGCTCACTTCTGGTATAAGGAGTGTGCATTACCAGCATCGTTCCAAACATGGTTTCAACTGACCAACCTGCATGTGTTTCTCCTGCTGAGTCGATTCCGCGCGCTTCCATCCCAGGAGGCCAAAACGTATTCGCAGGAGTTGATCAACCACTTTTTCATAGATACCGAGTCTCGGATGAGAGAACGCTTTGGTGTTCAGACGTCACGCCTGGTGAAGGGGTACATGAAAGACCTGCACCTGCAACACCGTGGATCTACTGTTGCATACGAAGAAGGACTGGCAACGGATGATATTCGATTGTCGGCAGCCATTTGGCGAAATGTGTGGGGTGGTGGCTGGGGCGTCATTGGCGGTGTCAAGCGCAAGGCGCCGAGCTTGAGCACAAAGAAGTCACAACACAACACCTTGCAAGCCAGTGGCCGCCAACCGAGCAATGAGACCGATAAGGACGGGAAAGTGGTGGCGGACAATCAAGCTCACGGCGATCATGAAGATGCTGTACCTGACTATACCGTGGATCAAGATGCCCTGATGGCCCAAGACAAGACAGATGGACAACGCGAAGCGCGTGCAGAATTGTTATTTCCTCAGCATCTAGAGCGGGTGACTCGCTGGCTCCGTCGCGAAGTGTACCGACTGGGGCACTTACCAGACGAGACCGTGATGGATGGCGATGTGCATGCGCCGCGAGCTGTTGTAGAAGATGTCGTGGGCCCTCCATCGGCCTCGACGACCGCGGCCATGTCAGCGACAAGCTCCTCGCAGTCTGAAGGTGGCGTACAAACGATCGTGTCTGCCTATACACGTATCTAGGAAAATGGCGTAGTTTGGGGTATGTGGCCAGCATAAGTCGTGGTTGCAACACTAGAGCCAGAGCTCTCACTAGGCGATCTGTTCATCATTGAAGGGACAAAAGTCTGAGCGTTCGCGCCGGATTCGGCGTCGGTGTCGGTGTCGGTACCGGTTTTCATAACAGACCCCATGTCAGGAGATGGGGACGTGGTGGAAGACGATGACAATGGCATGGACGTAGATGTGTTAGTGGATGAAGTAGGGGCAGAGGCAGAGGCAGAGGCAGAGGCAGAGACCGAGGCCGTGTGGGAAATAGAGGGAGAGAAATGAGCGTCGGATGTGGAGCCGGGAAGTGGTGTTACATCCACAGGTTGCGTCGGCTGACCGATGATATAACGCAGCACATCACACAAGCTGAGCACGCCAACAAGACGGCCCTTAGGACACAGCGGAATCGACGCGACATTTTCCTCGACGAGTGACTCCGTCGACGTATTAGGTGTCGGCGGCTCGCTCTCTGTACATACAGGATCGATGATAAGCATTCGGTGCATGCGGCGCTGCTTCAGGACAGTAAAGATGCTTGCGAGTGAGTCATCAGACGAGCAGCATACAATGCCGGCGTAGTCTGCGGGGCGGCGCTCCAGCGCCTGGCGAATGGTCAGATCTAGTTGGTAATAGGCACCTGTTCGGAGCAGCGTCATCACATCAACCGACTCGTAGATGTCAACGACGTCGCCTTCGTCATCGATGATCGGCACGGCACTGATGCCATTATCGCTGAACATGTGCACAACATCAAAGACGGTTGTATCAAGCGTCGCAGTGAGCAGGGGCCAGAAAGGCCCGGCATCAGGTGGTGGTGGCGTCTCGCTTTGCATACGCAGCCGAGCATGCGGAGTCCGCCGCTTCCGCTCGAGCTGGTGTGCGTACGTGTAGGTGCCAATCCCTAGAGAGCCGATGCTGGCCTTGAGGCCAGATGTCTCGCGGCAGTTCATGGCAATAAACTTCAGCAAGCGGTACTGCGTCAAGACACTCAGCACTGACTCCACACGCAGATCTTCGTTGTAGTCGAGGAGCGGTAAGCGCCGTGCATGCGTACGAACAAGCAGTTCACCAGCCTCTGTCAGCGGCGACAATGGCCCAATCCACAGGAGCGGTGGTGGCGGCACATTCAGTGCATGCTCAATTTCTCTGAGTCGCTCGAGACGCAACGTCTCTACATCCAGTTTGGCTGTGTCATAATTAGCCGCCGTGTAATGATAGTACTGGATCAGATGGATGATGTCATTCACAGTGATCATGCCTGCGAATCCAGGTCGCTTGGATGTATCCAGTGTGTCCTCGTTCAGGGTCGACCGCCAGAGTGGCGCAGAGACTACACCTGCCATGCTGTTAGCATTGTCCCACCGTAGTGCGTTGGGCATTCGTACACGCCCATATCAACACGTACCTGACTGGAACATGACGTCGATGGCCGACTTGATACTCAGTTGTGTGTCCAAAACAACGAGGCGGAATGACACGGGAAGCACATCGTAGCTGCTGTGTGTGCGGAGGAAATGCCGGATCGCATGCAAAGAGTGCAAGTGATGGTTCTTTAGTGTCGCAAGACGCCGATCGAAGCGGCGTGCTGACGCACTTGTAAAACAAGGATCCGCCGGGATCGCTTCGCCTGCAGTCGACGAGTCAACAGGCGGCATCGCTGTGTCGCCACCATCGCCAGCGGATGCCATCGCTGACATGGTAAGTCAAAATAACGTTGGACTCGGCCGATTTTATCCTCTCCACAACTCAACGCACACCCCTCTCCCCTCTCCGCTAGGGTAGAAGCTGCGCGGCCTCCCAAAAATCCCCTGCGCCATCCCCGAACTTTGTGCGGACACGCCCGGCTTCGCTGAGATTCGTGCCACGTCGTCAAAGTGATCTACGTCCTCTGTAGCGCACCTTTGGCACATCCGAGGCTTCTGGAATGTAGAAAGGTACACACCTTGCTCTGAGACGTGTTGTGATGTATCTGCCTCCTGTAGATATGATCCATGCATAGCGACAAGCAAGGTAGACTGTTCTCCATGAGCAAGGACATAACATAGCATTGTGCGTGGCCTGCCACGTGTGGGCACGCTGGACAGAGCGAGCCTTCGTACTTCAGGCGAAGTGCATGGTGCTAGAGAGATTCGCATGCGAATAGTCAAGTCTGCTCGCGTGTCCGCCAACGGATCTCCGCACTCATCATACTATGACGTTGTGTACTATGCATCGAGCAAGTCCATGACAATGCTAGTGTATGCTTTTGCATCGGCGCCGCCCTCTTCACTGAGCCGCTGCTCGATTTCCTCTCGAGTAAGCCATGCATAGTCAACACCCTCGATAGGGGCAGGATGGCCAGCTAGCACGTGTGCCTTGAGCACATAGGTCTGGCATCGGTAGGTTAGTACGCTCACAGTTGATAGGAACAAGGTGCTGTGCACGCCCATATACGAACCTTTGCACCAGCTGCATGGGGAATCATAGCGATGGGGAGTCTGCTTACGAGCCAAATGTCCATGGTAGCTCCAAGCAGCTCGCGCACAGCATCCAAGCCAGACTCATGGAGTGAGTCAGTGGGTGTGCGAGGCTGTGGCAGGCGTTTGGTCGGAAGATGCCACTGGGGTAGATGATCCTGGCCTGTCGCACGCTGAACGACCAGGTACAGTGTCCGATCCAAAGCGCGCTCCAAGCTCCGTTGGTCATTCTGTGCATCAGCAGCGGTTGTGCGAGGCATCGTGGTAAAGAGGTCCGATTCACCACCCGCTGCCGGCGCATTCGCGCTCTTATTCACGTCGGCATTAGCGTTCGCAGAGGCAGTCGCAGCTGCTGCATCAGCTTCCGAATGCGATCTGATCAGTGCATCGCCGTCCCACGTCTTTTGCAGCTGCGCGTAATATTCATCGAAACGCGCCTCGGCGGATGACCCTTTTTTGAAATAGTGCTCGCGAGCAAATGGCTGTTGAATCCTGTGTGAGAGTTCGGTATTGAAACGGAAATACTCGCGCTCAAAGGTGCTGGGCTCACGGAGAAGAACCGGCGGTCGCGACACCAATAGGGCTGACTGAAGTGGAACTTTGCCGGGCTTGGCCTGCCTGTAACACCAGGCACTCGAGCTAAAGCTTGCGCGTGACAGGTATGCAGTGCGTCGTCCTGCTCGCATGGTGCGCGCCGCGCATGATGCATCGGCCCACGAAACACGCATCGTGCTGCACACACAGGTAAGGGCGACGCTTGACTGTTTCCTTTTCTTTGGGAGGGTGGGTGAAAGGGGTGTGGGTCTTCTTTCGCCTCGACAACCACTTGCGCGTGCAGAGAAATTCATCTGTTTCAAGCGAGCGATGGCGATGGATATTCCTTCGCCATAGATCCACGTGGCTCCACGTGATGCGAAGTGGCACGGGCTCCATCGCACGCACCGTCGTCGGTCGTTCACGCAGCCGTTCCCCCCGCTCAGATCGGCGCTTCGACTCACACACACACACGCACACCAAAAAAATACAAGAGCACGAAACGTGCGTGGTGCGGAAATAGTTCGCCGCCTCCTACGATCGATGTCACCAAAGGCCGGCGGTGAGGACGCAGTAGCGTTCTCGACGTCGCAGCTGCTTCCGATAGAGAATGAGTGGCTGCGCGATGTAAGCACGAGGCTCCGTGCGCGTCAGACGCCCTGGGAAGGTTTTCAACGGGCGGATCTAGTCAAAGCCAATGAGCTGCCAATGCTTCGGGCCGCAGAGCGGGCAGGGCAGCAGGGTCAAATGGAAACAGTCGTGCAAAAGGGCCCTGAGTACGCGCGACTCTATATCCAGCTGCTTGGCAAGCTCAGTCGCCCCGACACGATTCAGTCAGTCCTGCTGCTGGTGGATGATCTCATGCAGGCAGCGCCTGAGCATGTGGAATGGTTCGTCGAAGCTGAGCCATATGCGGCGCTTGTTCATGCGCTAGAAGTCAATGATGTATTTGTCTCTCTCAAAGCAGCCCAGTTCCTCACCCTGTGTATATGCAAGCAGACGCAGCAGGCGTCTTCCTACGGCGCTCCGCCGGCGGACGTCGTCGAGAAGCTCGTGAAGCACATCAAACGGACACTTGCGAATGCGACGGCGACAGAGTTAGCTGATGATGGCGCCAATGGCAATGTGGCACCCATCTTGCTGTGCATGGTCGGCGAACTGATGCGTTCAGCGCATGTGCGTGAGATGATCTGGCATAGGGACACGAAGGCCAACATGTCTCAACGCGCCTCGGACACGCTCATTGCGCAGCTCGTGGGTGTGCTGCGCATGTCGATGGCGTCCAACACCGCATCGTCGCGCGCTAGTGGCAACACAGGTGTGCCGCAGCTGCACTACCTCGCACTCTTTGCACTGTGGGAGCTGACGTTCCTCGAAGAAGCGGCGCAGGGCCTCGAACTGCATTTTGGCGTCGCTTCTGTCCTGGTGCATGTTGCCCAGAAGGCGCTGAAAAACAAGGTGGTGCGCCTCGTTGTCTCTATTTGGCGAAATATGCTCGACGCATCGGAAGAAGAGAATGCCATGCGGCTGCTGGGCGCGAAGGTCTTGCCACTATGTGACACGCTGCAGGAGCGCCGGTATCCAGATGGCGAACTGCAGGAGGATCTCGCGTATGTGCAGCGCGTCCTTTCACAACGTCTCGAGCAGATGAGCTCGTACGAGCAGTACAAGTCGGAACTGTATAGCGGGCATATGAGCTTTGATAATCCGGCGCACTCGCTCGAAGACTTTTGGAAGGAAAATGCAGAGAAGCTCACAGAGCAGAACAATACGGATCTGAAGCAGCTTGTGTCGTTGCTGACGTCCGAGTCGTCCGACTCGACCACACTTGCAGCTGCGTGTTCTGACATGGGCAAGTTTGTGCAGCATATGGAAGGAGGTCGTCGCCGTGTTGATGCGCTTGGAGCGAAGCTGGCCATCATGAACCTTGTTGAGCATGCGGACGACAATGTCAAGTATTATGCATTACAAACGTTGGCCCTGCTCGTGTCGACAAGCTGGCGATAGGGATCTAGTAAACGATGAGAGAGAGAGAGAGATAGTTTGGCATGGATCACGTCCGCTCGTTGATCGGTGCGACTCAGATCGGCTGTGCAGCTACCGCGCAACCTTGCCGTGTAAGCAGGGCATCGGCGCAAGGAACGAAGCGGCTAATGCCAGTGGTCGGCGTGGCACAAGAGCGTGATGGAGGGTAGCACGTGGCACGAGACGCAGGTGTTCGGTCGCTCCTGACGACTCGCACACAACACGATGCTGGCCTGGCTCTCAAGCCTGGGCAGGGCCAGCGACGACGCCGGCAAGCAAGGACAGAGTGCGAGTCAGCAAAATGCAGACGCGGTAGCGCGCATTTTCGCGCTGTCGATTGGCGACAATTCGATGCTGTCGGAGGATGACGAGCATGAAGAGTATGAAATGCCTAGTCGCGTCGACTCCATGGCAAGTGCGTTCGCACGTATGTGTGTGAGCACATTGGCATTCCTATTCCAGCGGCCTGTCAGACTGTTTCGTCCCATGCATTTTTCGACGTTTTCGCTCCTTGAGATGATGGCTCGGAGACAGGGCAACAAGCTGGGCGTGCCGTACCTGGGCCGACTACTCCGGCACGAGCGCCCAGCCCTGCTTCTCTCCCTGGTCGTGCCGCCTATGCTGGCCAACTTGGCTATTGGATTTACATTGTTTCAGACGTACACTATGACCGAGCATGTGCTGACGACCAACTTCACGGACGGCACGGCCGACACTGCAGCGCATCCGTTTACGCCCACGGTGATTGTAGCGATCGCTGGCGCCGCGGCAGGCGCTGCTCAGTGCGTGATATCCGCACCCCTGGACAACATCCGTCTCGTTGTGCAGCCGCTCCTTATCCACGATACAGGGCATCGTACCACGTCCCTGTCGCTTGTGCGTGCGCCGTTTCGGACCTGGCAGACCATCATGGAGGCGGCTGTGCTACCTTTTCTGCCGGAACGCTGGTACAACCTAGCGATTCGCCGACTTGAGCGGCTGTTGCCAACAAAAGGGCCTGGATCTGCTCCAACGTCGACATCCTCGACGTCTCAGTCCACCGCATCGTCCGCCCTGTTCCAGTACCTCCCGAAGCATGTACGCATGCTGGCACGTCGAAAGCACGGCATGAGCTTGATCCTCTCGCTCATTCGTGATGCGTTGGGCTTCTCGGCCTTCTTTGTCACCTTCGAATGGGCTCGGCGCTGTGCATACCATGCCTCACTCCAAGTCGACAAGTGGGTGCATGTCGTGCGTCGGCGATCGTCGCCGCGCCTGCAGAATGCCGAGCAGCAGCAGTTGGACCAGAGCTTCGGCGCAAGTCGCACCGTCTTTGGACGTACGACGGCAGTGCTCACACTCGTGCTGGGTGGTGCACTTGGTGCATGGCTCTACAGCATAGTGAGTCGACCCGTCGAATACGTGCGCATGGTGCTGTGGAACCGTCTGTACGTGCCACAGTCGCGGCGCCTTGCCTCTCGTGGCTCGTCCTCGCGGCACCATCGCACTTCGTCGCACTGCACGCACTACCGCTCCGAGGCATCCTCGCTCAATGTGCGGTCAGTCCGTGTGCGAATGCATGTGCCTCGCATCAGCTTCGTTCAAGCCGAGCGACCACTCCGCACGCTGCGCCGACGATGCCCCGCCGTCGCGTTGCGGTTCTCGGCTCCCGCGCGTCCTGTTCATGTGAATGCCAAGCGGATGCCGCGACGCAAGTTTCTCCAGAGCTCAACCCTATCACGCCTCATGCGCTTCGCACGCATGACAGCGCCCGAGGGCCAGGTGTCTTCGCCAGTGCGTTTGTTCTTGCATACGTACATGGTACGCCCATTCTTGTATCCTGAGCTATGCAAGCCGTCAGCGCCCCGGCCCTGGGGCACAGCACCACCTGTTCGACATGCTCATCCAACGTCAGCTGCCGTGCCATATGTGCCGGCCGCATCTGTGAGGCGCTCGCCAATGCGCTGCCAGTGGATCATCAACCGATTGCTCTCGCCCTATGCGTGCGGATTTCTAGTATTCGCGTGGATGAGTGGCGATCTCGGCTAAGTGCCGCGAAGACACGTCGCCCGCTCGCTGAGCTGCGCTTATGCGCGGCAGGATTCCTTGCTTTTTGATTTCATGCATGTGCCTCTCGTCGTCTTTATTAGCACGGACGTCCGTCTTGGCCATACACATACTTGACGACGGGAAATCGTAGACTGGGTCCGCGTGAGTCGTCCAGCTGCGGTGCTTCATCATAATCTGTGTGTAAATATACCCAAGGCCTTTGTGTACATACATGTCACCGTCACCACATGTCCAAGGATGTCGTGCGGATGCGCAGCAAAATACACTCGCTCATGCGCGCTGAACCCAGATCCCACCGTCAAGGGCCGGCCGCGATGCATGATCGTAACAGCTGGTTCATGTCAGTCTCGCCCTCGCCTCGTCGCAGCAAGGCGCCCCCTTCCCCTGCTTCTGCATGTACATACTGGCCAAGGCGTGCCGATCAGCGTACGTGCCATCCAAAGCGAGCCGCATGGTCCGAATCTCGATATTCCGCACAAGGTATTCTCCCTCATGCTTCGGACGGATCTTTCGCATGGAGTGTGTGCGTCGGCCCTCGTATGGCATGTCCTCTCTGAGCATGATGCCTTCCCAATGCGCGGCATCACGGAGCATTCTGTCCAGTGTGTCTTGAGCATCGATACGCACCTGAGGCAACGATCGAATGGGCGCGCGCGGATGGCGTGCATGAACCCACGATACTACACGTTGCAAATGGGCTAGACGCGCAGAATAGCGTCGTATCTCCTTGGCTCCCATAGTAAATTCGTCCAATGTGAGCATATCGAACGGAAAGTACACCAGATCCGTCGCAACACACTCGTCCGTCGAGCTCGGGTGCTGCTGGAGCTGGGACATGGCTCGCACGAAACTCTCGCGAAATGGAGACTGTGTCTCATCAATGACACAAAGTTCACCGTCCAACACCCAGGTCATCGGTTTCGATTCAGGCTCCAGCTGTGTTTGCGCCATGTGTGGACATGCTTCAAGGACCTTGGCAAAGGCATCTTGAAGTGTGCGCAACGAGCCAAAGTTGCGTCCTGTGCGTGAGAGCAAGTGCACGCTCTGTATACGACTTGGCGGTGCACATCCAATCACAGCCACACACCGCACGCCATCCAATTTCCTGCTTGCATACCAGGCCGAGGAAGTAGGTGGGCACGTTTTCGCGTCCCAGGACCGAGCCAGGGCCACCGGCATGTTCATGCGTGTGATGCATCCTGTCTCGTGCAGCTCGCTGAGAAACAACGCCGCTGGCGAGTAGTGTTTTGGTTCCTTGGACAACAGAAAACGCCGAAGCGACTGTGTAGACAGCCCCATCCGCAAGTGTCGGTCCAGGCATCGGTACAGCACATCCAGCACTGTGCATGGACGAGCATGCTGGACATCGATGGCATGTTGCTCGTCGATGCGATTCTGCACGATAAAATCATCCACAAGCTGGCATGCATGGTGCCCGCGAATGTGCCCCTGCGCTAAACAAGAAAAGAGACCATGCAGGCTGGACGGAACGCTCCTCTTTTGAGCAGGACGGGTCGCTGGATTAGGACGTGCATGGGCACGATACTTCTTCAAAGTGTGGGATGAAAGCTGAAACCGCGTATGTTCAAGATACAGACTGCTGTGTTACCAAATATGCACGGCAGCAAGCTCGTACATACAGACGCAAGAGAGGCTCGAGGTCCGCGTACTCGATCAAAATCGAGCACTTGTCCTTTTGCCGCGTAGCCATCGACATATGCTCCATCATATCTTGCATGCGTCTCAACTCAGACGCGGCAGCACTGATATGTCGACAGCCCATCATGTATGTTCTGTCCAATCTCCATCGTACTGCTTTGGCCGCCCACGCACACACATGCATGAGAATGAGCGTTGGACAGTGTGGGACGCGCGTCGCGCCTCACAAGGACAGTCCCCGCCGACTTGGTCGAAGCATATATGTTGGGTGGAGGGACAGGCGCAGGCGCCTTGCCTGCGACCAACACAAAAATGACCCTAATTTTCTTCAGACACGGAGGTGGAGACAAGTATATGTCGACGTTGCGTCCTCGCTCGCATTCAGGCATCCAACGCGCGGTCATTCAGCATGCTTGATGGTCGCGTATACGTCCTGCACTGTGCGCACTCGCACACAGATTTCCGTTTGCCCGAGATCGAGGCCAGTGCCGCATACTTGGGGATGGACTACGAGCTTCTCCGCACACCCTCTCGCCGTGATCCCGTGGGCGTGACGGATGACGTATCGCGGCCCTTCCACTTGTGCAAATTGCCGTCTGATGAAGCCGCAAAGGCCCTTCTTCACAGATGTTCTTGCATTCGCGCGGTGTGGGAGCTGTGGGCTTGTGCTGATACATATGGCGAACTGCATTCGCGTAATCAAGAGGCCCGTATGTACGTCCCCTGGCAGTCTAGCGAGTATTCATGGAAAGCGCTCATGCAGGGCTTCCATGCCGCGTTGCCTGAAAAACGGCGCCTTTCGCTGATCGAGTCATTTGCCTACATGGGATTAGAGGGTCCCGTTCGCATGCGCGGTGCCGACTTGACGTGGGGCGTGCTGGAAGAATACAGGCGGCCGAGCGACGACGTGCCCGCTGAAGGTCCAGAGGCTGAAGCGCAGGATGCACCTGCTGAGCTGGGCGACTCTGATCCACGGCTCCTACAGCTTTTTCTCGGGCGAAAAATCAAGGATAGGTCAGGCGCGATGCCTGCGCGCGATCTGATTGATGTGCTAAATCTAAAAAAGAGGCGGTACATTGGCAACACGAGCATGGAGAGTGAAATGAGTGTGATCATGGCCAATATGGCTCTTGCTGGCCCTGGCAAGTTTGTATATGATCCCTTCGCCGGAACAGGCTCTATGTTGTACGCATGCTCGATCTTCGGTGCCTTTTCTTTTGGCAGTGATATTGATGGCCGCATGCTTCGTGGCAAGAATCCATCTCAGAAGGATTCGGGTATCGTACAAAGTGCTAAACAGTATGGCATTCAGGGCCGCCTAATCGATACGGCTGTCTTCGACATGACCCGTGCGCCGTGGCGCACACCATTCCGCGGTGATGTGGGCATTTTCGATGCCATCGTGACGGATCGTATGTATTGATGTTTGTGCACTGCTTCTGACACCAACTCCCCCGCTATATTTTTTTCAGCCCCGTATGGTGTTCGTGCTGGCGCGAAAAGGCTTGGAAAACGCAATATCGAGCTACAGCGAGACGAACCTTTTATCATGCCAGATGGAACACCTTCTCATATGTATGTATACCACATGTATCTTGCGCGACTTCTCACTCGCTTACTTGCTAACCTGCCTTGCAGACTTCCCGACTATGTGCCGCCCACGAAACCGTACCATCTATCTGAACTTATCACTGATCTCTTGGCCTACGCAAGTGCTTTGCTTTTACCCGGCGGTCGCCTCGTTTTTTGGCTGCCCACGATGAATGAGGACCATGCCGAAACGGCTATTCCACAGCATGATCACTTTGACCTTGTGGCTCACAGCGTTCAGAACTTTGGCAGATGGAGTCGTCGTGTACGTATTCTTCTGTTCATACCCTTTCTCCTCTTGTTTCTTTACTTCCGCGACTCGTCGACTCATGCTTTCTCTAGCTCATTACAATGCAAAAGCGCAGCGGCTCCTCGGCTCACATACCCATCGCCCATGCTGACGTCGCTGCTCCTGGCCGGATTCGTGCGAATGACAAGCCAGACGAGTTCCGGAACAAGGTACGTCATTCTCGCTCACGTCTACCGTTGACATCTCGCAGCTTTTTGCCCCCACTCATCCATAGCTCCACGCTCCCTCTCCTCACCGAACCATCGTCAGTTCATTCAGTTTATATGGCGCATCGAAATCACGTGATATGTCCACACACATGTACCAGCGCGTGTGTTGTCGGCAACATTGGCTGACACGCGTACGCTCGTGAGCTTCGTTTGCCAAGCTCTCGACGCGTAGTATGGCGACTTCATCCGTAGATGCCGAGCCGCGCTCATTCTACTTGCGTGAGCGTGAGCGCTTGATCTCAGATATGACAAATGTACGTGAAAAACAAAGTCTCACGTCAGAATATCGAGACGATCATTGCGTCAACGAATGCTGTGAACCGAAAGTTGGAAGAACATGTTTCTGTTGGCAAGGGCTTTGAGTCTATCACTGCACTATGGGGTCAATTTTCTGATCTCGTTACACAAGCAGGTGCACCCGCCATACTTGAGGGCGAGGAGAGGCCGGCTCATACCACAGAAACACATGGTCCAGAAGCGCATCCATCGTCGAAGTAAACCTACGAGAGTTGAGTAGGGACTTGTGGGAGGGTTTGCGGCAGGAAAGGAGATAGATAGATAGATAGATAGATAAAGAGAGAGAGAGAGAGAGAGAAAGAGAGAAAGAGAGAGACTGGGCGACCGACTTTCCAGTACTTACATGCGATGCATGGATCCCACGGATGACAGCAATACACCTTTACGCCGCCGCTGCTTTCCGTTCCCCGCAGTGGAACTGGCGAGCGCATCATTCGAGTCCGGCAAGGAAGCACGAACGTCACCGAGAGCGGGGAATGCTTCTTGTCCGGCCGGTGACGATGACAAAGAGGGGCCCGAACCCCAACGAGTCGGCGGTGCCTGTGGCACGAGCGGATTTACTCGCGGCTGACTGAACAATTCACGTTTCTGGGCCTGTCGCTCGGCATGCGCGGTCGATGTCGGCAAGCTGGGGAAATGATTCGCAGGAAGTGCGGGCGTTTTCGACTTGCTCATACTCGATACATGCACGCTCTGTGGCGTGCGCTGGACAGGACCACTACCAAGCGGAGGAAATGCTACCGGCGACATCACAGAGCTGTTACGAGTGCCACTGCCGCTGCTGCCAGCATTGCCACTGCCACTCCATGGAGTTGACCCCGCGGCTGTGTTGACGCGCCGCTGAACGCCACGTGTGTGAGCAGCAGAGCCAGGCACACGTGAAGCATTCGCACTGCTCAAAGTGGGGAAATGGTCCGGCGTGCGTGCAGGCATACGGTACGACGATGAAGCCGAGGCAGAGGGAGCAGACGAAGCTGCACGAGCCACGCTGTTCCACACGCGTGCGTTGCCGGAAGCAGCACTTTTGAGTGAGCGGACGGAGTGTGGGCCTTGCGATGCCGGTAGACTTGGAAACGGAGCGTGTTCCTCCTTGATGGCTGTCCAGGCTGCTAGGAGTTCTGAGCGTTTCTCCGTATGCTTGAGCATTTCACACATGCTCTGAACGACCAGGTCAGTTGTACCGATATCCATTGAATGGGCACTGTCACCAGTAAGGTTCGTGAGTGTCTTGAGCAGATCGTGGACATTTGTTTCCGACAAACTATAGGCTCGTAGGGCCGCTTTGCAAGACGTCAGCTTGATTTTTGAGTCGTTTAGCACCGTTAGCACGGTGCTCCAGTACCGGTCGTCCTCGCTGGGCTCGTTCGACCCATCTTGACCACCCCCACTCGCTGTCGTAAGTGAGCGCCCGAACTGTGCGCGACGCTGCGTGGATGTCGAGGGCGTGTTGGCGTTGATATTCACACTTGCTTGAGTCGCGTTGGCCGGTTTCTTGCCGCGCGCAGGACGCCGTCCAGAGCTGCTACTTCCACCACCTGCGCCGCCATCGTCATACATGAACCTAGTATCGACACGCAAAGCATCACGACGTTCTCGATTCGATAGTGTGTGCCCATGCGCTTCGACCTGATGCACTTGCAGCTCCATCTGATTCTCAAACACAACAAACTTGGTCTCGAGACAGTCGCGCGCTGGGCACAAGTAATGCTCCTTGCGGAAATGCTGCTCCAGCATGTCGTAGTCGCGATAGTAGTTCCAGCGCTCTTCCTCGCTGCGTGCCTTGCAGATGTGGCACTGCTCGTGCCGATCACGCATGTGGACCCAGAGCTCGTCATCGCTGTAAAAGTGTTGATGACAGAACTCACAGTAGCGGTGCTCGCTGGACAAATGCGCCTGCAATGACGCTGCCGTGAAAAGAGAATGCTCATGAGAGAAGATCTTCTTGTGTCTGATACACAGCTCACACAGAAGACGCGAGTGCTCCCGTTTCACGTGGCCCTTTAGATCTGACCAGCCTGAGCACATCGCCTCGCATTTTGTGTTAGGGCAGTTGAAGCGCAGGAGCGAGAGCGTGTCTTCATAGTCCTGCCGATTCTCAAAGTAGACGGACAGCTTTTCGTCCACGAACGGCAGCTCGTCAGGCGTGTAAGCGCCGTAGCTCTTCGTGTCATTGGGCGTAAAGATTACGCGCGTAGCATCGCCTTTGCAAAACGTGCACTCACGTTTCTTCCACAAGGCTCGGAGTCTCATGGCACAAATGTGGCACACGCGGTGGTCACAGGGCGGCAGGCTGTACAATTGAACATATTCGGCACAGATGAAGCAGATATCGCGCTCGTCCTCTTCGTCGTGACCTGCTTCAGCAGTGTCTGCGCCATCATCGGCCGCGGTCTCTGCATCTTTCGCTTGCAGCGCTGGCTGTGCCTCGTCAGCCGCACCTGCTTCATGGTTCACCGCACTATGGTTCTCTGTCTTGCTTGTAGATGCCGCGGGCGCAGCGGACTGGCCCGAGGCGCGTCCACCGCGTGTATGACCCGGCATACCATGGCCACCGCGCCGATGTCCGCTACTCCCGCGATTGCCGCCGCCACGATGCCCGCCACGGGCTCCTCCGCCTCTAGCCTGGCCACCACGAGTCATGGTAGAAAAAGTGGATGTGTCATGTCACGTGCCTTGCTCAGCTACGACTACCGGCAACGTGAGCCAGGCAAGGTGGTTCGGCGCATACGATTGCAGCGTCGCAGCTACCTACACCATTCCATTCCTTGGTCAGTATGTGTACAAGCTCGGTGGCGCACGTTCATATAGAAGATCGTCCTCACGTGCAAGGCACATACGTACCGTGTAGAAACTGTCATCTGTGCGAAGTATGGTGTAACACAGCGTTTGTAGAGATGCAAGTAGTGTGCTGGCCCGTGTATGTACGACTGGCGGTTCCTGGATGTCAAGGTCCTGTAAACGTATAGAACATTTGCATGCGGCCGCCATTAGACGCGGCATCCACACGCGAAGTCCTGGCGCATGCGTCGGCATAGGGGTATCTACGACGGTGGCGTCCGTCGCGTACTCAACCAAAGTCTGTGTGGCCTGCACACAAGCGTGCAGGCTATGTAAGAGCACGCGCCCAGCATCGACCCAGTCGCTCACTGCGGATCGTGGTACATGCGAGTCGCTTTTGAGGTGGCCATGCTCAATGATTTCATCGACCATGTCGCTCATGGGTCGTGCAGGACAGGCATGCGCGGAAGGGACAGGAAACGGCGCATGTACGGCACCCAGTGCATGCTCGAGCCATGCACAGGCCCAGTCCATCCATGCATTCCAGAATCGAAGTGATGGCTCACCCATCCGACAAAGCAAGCTCTGAGCACATGTGCACGCAGTGTAAGCCAGGGCTTGTTGCAATCTTGGACTACTCAACGTAGCCGTTCGTGTACTGTCAACTGGAAGAAGTGCCTGCGTCGATGAAGATGCAGGCGCACAATACGACAAGGCCGTCAAAACAGCATCAGAGAACAGGCTAGCCTGTGCTTCGAATTGATGATCCATAGGCAAGCGAGAAATCAAAGCAAGGCGTCCTTGCATAGCCGTACATAACACCAAGGGTCCCCGGTGTGCGTCGGTCATGAACGAGAGCATCCGCGATACCGATTCACGAAGCAAGCAATCAATGCCTGTGCGGACGAGGAGCGCTGGTGGCGCAAAGCGTATCAGACGCTGCGCTATGCATGCACCTAGAATCTTTTCACGCGGATTGGGCGTATCGAGCCAAGTGATCACGGGAGGCAGAACGAGCGGCCACACCTGGTCCCATTCACGACTGGTGCGGAGCGGTTCTTTCGCCGCGGAGGTAAGACCAGGCAATGGCGCAAGTGAAGAAGACGAAGAAGAAGTCAGCCTGTTTAGCTGGGATATGAGCCAGGCTAGTACATTATGACACCCAATAGGAATATGGCCGTGACTATTCGGCTCAGTACGAGTCCATGCTGGCATGTCTGTATCATCCTTCCATTCCCTCAGATGAGAAGCTGCCCGCTGGCCATATGAGTGCTTGTCCCGATGCTGCTGCTGGAAAATCGGGCGGATATACTCTGTGAGAATACATGTCACATCGTCATACGTCACGTCGGTTGCCTCAAGCAAATCCTCGGCGCGGCGTGTAAGCGCCGGTCGACACCATGGATCTTGCCATTGTCTTGTATCCAGGGCATCAAGCTGAATATCAAGATTCAGGGCTGGCACATATTTTGCAAGGGAAATGACCATGTCACGCGCTGGGATTCGTTCAGCATTGCATGCAAGATCTTCCATAAGTCGCGTCGCATCCTTCTCGACGTTCTCGTCGTGCCGGGCGGCCACAAGCTCGAGTGACAGAGTGACTGATGACTTCGACATCCAAGAAGGCGTCGATTCAACCTTGTCCACGTCCCCAACGACATCTCTGTTGCTGACAGCGCTGCAGTCGAGTGGCATGCTCATGGCGTTCTCCACATCCGCTTTGTTGCAAGCCGGCGGACGCGTTGGTCAGTGTCACGAAAGTCCTACTTCCCATATGTGGCCCACATAAAAAGCCCAGGCAGGCACCCCTCATTCAAATGCATGTGTTGTGTCACCTTCAAGTGGAGGAAGTGCCCAACCATGGATCGCGTCGCTAGCACAGTTCCTCGTCCCATTGTGTCCTTTCGGTTTCAACGTGCTTGCCCCACAAGCAGGCCGATCAAGGCAGTCCAGGTTTCGAGACCTGATCGTTCATGAATCCTCCCGATGAGCCGTACACGCCGCCTCTTTCCGTCAAGGTCATGCGCATAGCAACGCCATCGCTAGCCTCGCGTGTCGTGCCCATGTTCGAGACGTGCACGGAAAGTGGCGTTGCAGATGAACCGTCCGACAACAAAAACACACCACATAGACAAGATTGTGTGGAATACCTTGATCCACGTATCTGGGATGTGATCAAGTCCACGTATGCGCGTGGAAGTGATGAAATCTTTACGAATGCCCCGATCACTGCTCGCGATGTCTCTTACACGGACCAGCTTTTACTACCAGCATCATTTGGCTCTGTTTCGGTCGGTGAAACATTCCAAGCAGTCATATGCGTGTCAAATACATCAACGATGCCCATCCAGGGGATGCGCGTCAAAGTCGAAATGCACACGGACAAAACCGATTCCTTCCCGTCATCCTCACACAGTCTCAACGATGTCTCTCTCCCATCCTTAGCTCCTGGTGCACAGATGACAGCCCTCGCTCGGCACTCTATTGATAAGCTGGCCATGCATGCTCTCGTATGCCGCATATGGAGTGACAGGCATACAAGTCAAGGCACTCATCCTCACTCTTTCTCCAAGCAGTACCGGTTCAAAGTTCATCCACCACCTTTTCTCATGCGGTCTGAAGTTCACACAAACGATACACTGTCTTTTTACCATGACCGGAGTATTCGCGAACAAACCCTCGTTCTTGTCTCTGTTCACAATACGTCGTCACGTCCTCTGCGTCTCGACATGCTGTCCATCGACCCCGATCAGTCATGGAGCGCATCTGCGCCGAAGCTTGATCATATGCCTCTGATGCCTAAAGATGTTCGGAATTTTGTCTTTACCTTGTCGCCGCGGGAGACCATGTCCCCTCTGCACTTTCGCGAGAAACTCCAGAGTGCAGAACATACTCGCGTCGCATGTACCGTGCCATTGGGCCATATCCTTATTGCCTGGCGTGTGCCTGGTGGTGAGATGGGCCGCTTGCGAATCGGGACAATACAGCGCACTACGTATCTTCCTTGTGCTGTACAAGGAATGTATCCGGAACTGTTTCTCGACCGCCATGATGCATGGCTTGTTGATGAACCATGTCATGTGACGATGCATCTGCATATTTGGGTGTTGGACCTCGCATTACTAGGCACCCGTTTGGATATCGCATTAGAGATCGACGATGCATGGCATGATATACTTGTACTCGGTCCGAACCGTCACACAGCTTCGTTAGAGCTGCTCGAACATACTACTCTAGAAGTTCCTTGGACACTTGTCCCGCTTCGTCGTGGTCTCGCGAGCAGTGGTGGGTTCATTTTACGGCGTGTTGATACAAATAGCACTCTACGTGTGTGGAAAAATGTGATACAATTTCATTCGTAGTACATATTATAGGCAGAAGATAGAATACGAGGAAAAAAAAAAGGTTTTTGACACAAAAGCGCTGAAGCATTCATGCGTATCGTTACTGTGCCTTTGACTTAACTGGGTGTGTGGAACGGAACTGGACAAGCAGTCGAGCCGTTTCATTCTTGAGCCAACGCTGTAGCTCCGGCCGATAGCCCACCATAAACAGGGTTTCGATAAATACAAACAGTGGCGCTAATACAACGGCACCAAGCAGATTGTCCAGCAGGGCAGGCGCACGTCCCTCATGTATGCCGTGCCCATAAAACTGCGCCACCCAACTAAACATGAAGACACCAAACACAGGCATAATCGATGTCTCTGATTGCTGTGCAACATACCAGGCGATTAAGTAGTATGAGACCCATAGCGGTGTAATGAGAAGTGCTGACATAACATCCAAGATAAAGTAATAGATCAAGTATGCTGCAGCAATGCTAGAGGCAACATTCATGTGCGGGTAAATCCATGTCGGAACCGCATCCTTCAGCGAATGGCATACATTCAACAAAGGTTCCGCCATGGATAATGGTAGCTTATATGCCAGTCCAGTCAAAGATGGATCAAAGTACAGCACCATAGCCAACCATGTGATCCAGATTAATGGTACACACACCATGTGAATAGCGACATTCACCCTGTTGATGTGATAAGCACCATAGAATGCCAACTGGTCTTGAAAGCTAAAGGGACTCGCGGACAATCCCATTTCGAGCGTCAGTTATGCACAAGTTTCCTCTTGTGCAATGTAACCAGATCGAATCCAACACCTCTCTTTGTTGCCAAGTAAATCAAATAGCCAGCTGGATTCCACCTCGATACATATATATATATGTCTTACCCCGCAATGGGCAAATGCACAATTAATTTTTGGAATTTGTCCCAGGTTCCTCCTCTCCGGCCAGCTTGCGGCACCAGGCATACTGCATCCATAGGTAAAAAAGGTCTCATTTTGGGTGACGTTTGCTAGTTTCTGCATCCCTGAAACATGATTATAGCTATGATTTCGGCGGCTGTCCAACACCAAGATGCTTCGCCAGTTCTGACAGTCGGTTATGTTCCAGGATATCTGTTTCTTCCCAAGGAAAGTTGATCCAAACGGGGGGCATCATCTCTGCTGCGTAATAGTACACGCCAGTGCTGACGCCGTCCTCGATCACTTCATCCTTTGGCTCCTTAATCATAGGAAGTTCAGCTCTCTTTGGTCCCAACTTATTATGAACGACAAAAATGGCAAAGCGCGTGGGAGGAATCTTAGCCCGTTCCTCAGGTGGGTAGGACTGAATCGCTTTGCGCACATCTTTCAAAAGCTCATGGTATGCATAGTGAAGCGTCGTGCGCGAATCATCCACCTCATCCACAATGAGGACATTTTTTCCGAGCAGTCCTCCTGCATCATTTTGGGTCGTGCTGTTACCCACTACGTCCCCCTTGTCGAGCCATTGCGTACGAATCACTTCTTTGCCAATCATCTCGCCTGACACACCTTCTACCTCTTCATACAGGCTTAAACCAATAGCTTGAATCGGTAAATTGCGCATCTTGTTAGGGTTCTGTGCATCGCGTTTCTTAAGAAACGTGCGCAATACTCGCGCTGGAAAAAATCCGCCACCACCAATTGCGACGATAAGATCCGGTTGAAACTCATCTCGTATTTTTACCGAAATGTCCCGAATCATAATATGAATATCTTCATAGGTTGGACGCCAATGATCATCAGGCAAGGACGCCATAGTGCGAGGCAGTGAGTCGCTGCTCATGGAGGATTTTGCCGTTGCCAGCAAAAGTGGATTAAACTGACCGAGATTGTTGAATAAAAATTTGTGCAGTGCACGTTGGTCAAAAGTGTTTGGTTTTTGTGTATGACAAATCAGGTCCAAGGGTCAATTTCAATTTTTTTTTGGGCCTTGCCACCTCCTATGGACTGAGGTCAATTCGCATGAGCCCGAGCGGCCAGTGCGTTGCGCGCGAGAGCGGCCCGTTCTGATTATTTTCGCAACAAGAACTGAAGTCCGCGCAACTTAGAAAAAACTTGTAAGTACAACGAGTTTGCCAATGGTTTTCTTTTCGCCATAGATTCCCCAAAAAATGATCAGGCTAATCTTATGGCCGGTCAGATCCAGTCACTTTCTCGCCAGCGAGGGCAGGTCGGGCTTTTGCTTAATGTAGGCAGCCGTAGATTGTGGTGAGAATGTGTGGAGGCGACCTCTCAAAAAGACCTGGGATTTATCGTCCCCGAGGCTTGCGTGTCTCGAGCTTGCCCGCCCCCCTGGATTTGTACCCTAGCTCAAAGGATTCGTGCGATCGGATTTCGTTTGTTCCAAACGACGATGAGTAGGCTTCTTCAAAGCGGTATTCGGACTCGATTTGCTTCGCCATTACGTTGTGTACGTATGAGAGAATCGGGAATAACTTATGGCAGTCTGCCTCGCGTGCCACAGCCGTTCCAGCTTTGTTGGGATCTCGTGGTGTCCATCTTGTGGCTGATAGCACAAAGGTGAAGGGCTCGGTCCCCGAATCGGGCTCAGAGCCATTCACATTGATTCTCAGCGAAGATTCCTTTGCGAATTTCAAGATCGATAAACCAAGCAATGAGCTAACTGTCACGAAGGATGAACTCATTCACATGTACAGCGAAATGGTCAAGATGCGCCGAATGGAAGTGGCCTCTGACCAGGCGTATAAGAACAAGCTTGTGCGTGGATTCTGTCATTTGTCCATTGGGCAAGAAGCTGTCGCCGTTGGCATGGAGACAGCTATCAAACCAGATGACAGTTTGATTACGGCCTATCGCTGTCACACATTTGTGGTCCAGCGCGGCGGTTCTGTGAGCGGCATGCTGGCCGAGCTTTTCGGACGCGAAGGCGGTCTTTCAAGGGGCAAGGGCGGATCAATGCACGTTTACACACCCAACTTCTACGGTGGCAATGGTATTGTGGGAGCACAAGTCCCCTTGGGAACAGGTCTCGCTTTTGCACAAAAGTACCTGAAGACGAACCACGCCACATTCACTCTGTATGGTGATGGTGCATCGAACCAGGGCCAGGTATTTGAATCATTCAACATGGCCAAACTGTGGAAACTGCCCAACGTGTTTATCTGCGAAAACAACAAGTACGGTATGGGTACGAGCGCAGAGCGCAGCTCCATGAACACACAGTTCTACACGCGTGGTGACGTTATCCCTGGTATCCAGGTGAACGCTATGGATGTGCTTGCCGTGAAGCGTGGCACGGAGTTTGCTCGTGAATACACTGTTTCTGGTAATGGTCCATTGTTGATGGAACTCGTCACGTACCGCTACGGTGGCCACTCGCTCTCTGACCCAGGCACAACTTACCGTACGCGTGATGAGATTCAAAAGATGCGCAGCTCGTCTGACCCAATCCAGGGTCTGAAGACACACATCATCGAATGGGGTGTGATGGAGGAGTCTGAACTAAAGAAGGTTGACAAAGCTGCGAAGGAATTCGTCGACAAAGAATTGGAGGAGGCCAAGAACTCGCCACAGCCTCCTGAGGAGGATTTGTACAAGCATGTTTATGTTGAGGGCACGGAGCCTAAATTCCTCCGCGGCCGTGAGCGCAACGAAATCCACTACTATTAGCCATGATAAATATGGGTTGTGCGTAGATGCCATGTAGGCGATGAATTTGGTTCACGTGATCCATCCTATCGGCCATTCCTTCGACGCGATGGTCTGCCTTAAGAAGCTACCCTCCTGCAGAGTGGAGTATTGCACGGCAGAGACGACTATATACACAGAGTATCCGCGCAGACGACGCCGAAAGTCGAGTCAGTTTGTATCTTTGTGACGTGTGCTTTTATAGGCACATACGAACCACAAGCGCGGTAGAAAGAACCCACGTTTTGCGTCTTGCAGCTGTTGCATTCCGTCGAAAGGAATGGCGTCTTTGCATTTTTGTGCTGAATGGTACGCGGCTTATCGACAAGTGTCCTGTATCACTGACTTACTCGAAGCAACAACCTATTGTACCCAGAAGTATGTCTTTGTACCATATGTGCACGTGTAACTGCGTGCGCGATTTTCGCTAGTGTTACAAAGTTGCTAACAATGAACGTGCTCAGGCTGACCAGACGAACCATGTGCTCATGTATGCCTGTCGCAATTGCCCATATCGTACTGAGGCGTCCAATCCTCTGGTATTTCGGAATGACTTGAAGCTCATATCTAAAGTATGTGCACATCACGCCTTGCGTGTGCACTTACATCACAGGAACAACCGGGAATTATTGATGAGCTCATGACTGATCCGACCCTGCGTCGCACGCAGGATTTGAGTTGTCCTAGTTGTGGAAATTCCGAGTAAGTTTTTTTCCCCCTTAGACTACGACTAATGCGTGCAGATCCGTTATGTTCCAGGATCAAAGCAAGCGAACATACAACAGTGCGTGTCGATGTACCATATTTCACTGACAACAGAAATGATCTTTTTCTATGTTTGCTGCTACTGCAATCATCTATTCCGTGACAAGCCCCTAGCAAAACCAGATGAAGATGTCGATTAAATTGTCTGAACCTACTCTAAAGTCCGCACCCAACACTACAGGGAATATGCACGCTAGAATCGTTGTCGTGCATTCAACTTTGTAGAAGACATGTAATAAAAATGTACACTATACTGCAGTGCTTGTTTATTTCCCCTCCCAAGTGACACGCGCCGGCCACTTTGGCAGGAGGCAGAAGCGGCCTGTGTGTACTTGGCTCAGCCTGTTTACTACGACATCAAATTGTTTCATAGCCGGAACTTCCCGGTGGTTCTTACATTTTTTGTACGACCTTGTAGGCTTTACTTTCTAGATCAGCCAATAATATCCTATTGTATTGAAATCCCAAGGCCGCCGACCCGCTCGAACTTCAGAAAAACTCCCCACTTCATTCGCACACCTCCATCCAGTCACGACTACTTGAGGCAACATGACGATGCTTTCGCAAGTCGGACTGACAAAGACTCTACCAAGCGTGGGTGCCACTCGTTTGATGCTGCAGGGATCGCGCGGATTTCATGTGGGTATGTATAGCGCAATTTTGCTCTAGGAAAAGAAGCAAAAAAGAGTGGATAAAAGAAGTGGTACTAACGTAACTGCAGCTCGTCCGTTGGCAGTGGATGCTAGCAAGCCACGCTCATTTGGTCGTCCCATGACCTACCCGGGTGGCTGTATGTACAGCATGGTTCTTGTTTCCATGATTCTAACTCTTCAACAGCGTACATCAAGGGCACAGTAAATGACCCGGCTGAATACCCCAAGCCTGATGCTAAGCATGGTTCATACCACTGGGCTTTTGAACGTCTTGTTGCCACAGCACTTGTGCCCATGTTCGCGGTTGCGACTGTGAAGCATGGTGCATGTGGTGTGTTGGACGGCGCTTTGAGTGCCACACTTTTGTTGCACACTCACATGGGCTTCGGCCAGGTCATCGTTGACTACATTGACAAGCGCAAGTACCCAAAGATGGGTCCTATGTGCAAATGGATATTGCGTGCTGGCACTCTTGCTGCTGCTGCTGGTCTCTATGGTATGTTTACTTTGAATTTCGTTTCCTCTGTTTGGTATCTAACTGCGTTCAGAATTCAACACAAGTACGTTTGCGCATGGTTTGATCCGAGGTGGACAAGCTCTGCTCGTGTGATTCTATCTGTGCTAAATACTAACCATCGCGTTTGTTACTTTTCGACGCACTTTACCTACACAGACGACGTTGGCATTACGGAGATGGTGGCCAAGCTTTGGACTGCATAGCGTTTGAGTACTTTTTACGGCAACGAGTACATCGTATACACTTCTATAGTATAAACATGATCCACGTTGTGCGCGCGTCCATGATTCTATTGATTGCAAAACGGTCATGTGGTACGCGGGTCCCATTAAGCTTCCTACTGTGGCTACGTATTGTTTTAGCGCGCACGTTGCGAGAGTATTTTGGTCACAGGACATAAGCGCGCAGCATCGACAGTCATACAGCGGTATCGTTTTCTTTCATTGGTGCTGATGTCGGGGGATGAGTCGGCTGAATACGATTTAGCGCATTTCTGATGAGTTGTCGGCAGTTGCCATGCTGTTGCATGATTAGTCATCGTTCACCAGACTGATGCATGTTCATTGTGGGAAGCGCGGAGCGCGGGCGAGTCCGCCAGCGAATCAGTTTTCGCGGGGCATTCATAACCGAACATGAACCAAGTCGGAAACAAGCCGCAGTTCCCACTTTCTGCAACAACACTTCTTGTGGACCTGAGGATCTGCAACCGTTCGTCCAACACCGTGTTGGTGTTTGAGGAATCACGATGGCGTCAATGCCGAAACCGAATCAATCTGCCCGAGGCCGAGTGACTGTGGTCCTTGGCTCGCAATGGGGTGATGAAGGCAAGGGGAAACTGACAGATATGCTCGCGGGAGAAATGGACATCTGTGCGAGGTGCGCCGGAGGAAACAATGCTGGACATACGATTGTCGCAAATTCTGGACCTGACAACGTGAAGACAAAGTTTGACTTTCACCTGCTCCCTTCTGGTCTTGTGAACCCGAAGTGCATTGGATTCATTGGGAGCGGCGTGGTCATGCATGTCCCGTCGTTCTTCAGCGAACTTGACACGATTGAAAAAAAGGGCCTCAAGTGTGATAACCGTTTGTTTGTATCAGATCGCACGCATCTTGTCTTCGACTTTCACCAGGTCGTTGATGGCCTCAAGGAAGTCGAGCTAGGCGGAAGCAGCATCGGTACGACAAAGAAAGGTATTGGTCCTGCCTATTCATCGAAGGCTTCACGCTCGGGTCTACGTGTCCATCATTTGTATGACTTCGACACCTTTGCGGCCAAGTTCCGTAAGCTTGTGGAAGGCCGATTCAAACGATACGGCAACTTCGAGTATGACACAGAGGGCGAAATTGCTAGGTACCGTGCGTTCGCTGAGCGTCTGCGTCCATTCGTTGTAGATGGTGTGACGTTCATTCACTCGATGCTCTCTTCGAACCGACGTGTACTTGTCGAAGGGGCTAATGCACTGATGTTGGACTTAGACTACGGCACGTATCCCTTCGTCACTTCCTCTTCGACAGGCATCGGTGGTGTTTGCACGGGTTTGGGCATCCCTCCGCAGTGCATTGGTGGCGTGATTGGTGTAATGAAGGCGTACACGTCGCGCGTGGGCGCAGGTCCATTCCCAACCGAGCTAAACGACGAAATCATGACGCATTTGCAGGAGGTGGGAGCCGAGTACGGCACAACTACGGGTCGTCGTCGTCGATGCGGTTGGCTGGACCTGGTTATGATGCGGTATTCGTGCCTAATCAATGGATACACGTGCCTGAACCTGACGAAGCTTGATGTACTCGACAATTTGCCAGAAATCAAGGTCGCCACTACTTACATGCTGGGCGACAAGGAGCTGTCGAGCTTCCCAGCGGACTTAAACATTCTTGCCAAGGTCGATGTCCAGTACAAAACGTTCAAGGGTTGGCGCGGACCCATTAGCAATTGCACGTCGTATGAGCAGTTGCCAGACACTTGCCGCGAGTACATTGAGTTTATTGAGAATTTCTTGGGCGTCCATATTGAGTGGATCGGCGTTGGACCAGGCCGTGAGGCTATGGTGCATCGCCCTTTGCCCCCCGCATGAAATGTAGAAGAAGATGCATATAATTGGTTACATGCTTTATTTTTGGAAAGTAACATACGTTTGGTTCGCGGTCATCGAATCATTAAATAAAGGGGAAGCGATTAGGGGTAGTGTGTCGAGATAATTCATGCCCGGGAGGGACGACCAGGTGGTGGCGGAGGTGGTGGCATACCAGATGCACCACGCTTTTGGGGGATGGTCGTGGCTGTGGTGGATTTCCCCGCATCTGGCAGGAGGGAAAACTGGCCCTCTCGGAACCATTTCGAGTTTGCTTCCTCCGCCTTCTTTTGTCGAGATGGATCGACGAGTTCAATACCTTGGACTGGCGTAAATGACAACGACGAGGCCGTGCCGGATGTAGATGACAGTGAGGGTGCAGAATTCTGCAAGGACAGTGTTGGACGATTGAGTGTAGCCAGTCGCTCTTTATTTGCCTTGGACATCCGAGCCTTTGACGATGCATTCGCCATCGTTGCGCGCACCTTCCCACTCGCCTTAGTATGGATCATACCTAGCCCCATTGTCTCATCAAACGCGCCTGCTTCTTCTTCTTCCTTGCCAAACTCCACACGGTTCTGCATCTTCCGCATCTCCGTTAGACCATGCATTTCGCGGAATTTGCGGGCGCGACGCCCACCTCGTCGCTGCTTCCGTCCCCCTTCACTCGGTACAGGTAGTGCTTTGATGAGCTTCGCAGGCGGCGGCTCCATGAGCTTCTCGATTTTGCGTGAAATTTCCTCCGACAAAGATGCGCCGTACTGACCGGTTGCTGTATGTGCTGAGCTGCTATTCAAGTCCATGCGCGCTGCCAATGAGGCTTTTGCACTAACCATACGTAGTGCTTGCATCCGATACTCTTCTGGCGTCTGGGCAACGAGACTGCATTGGGCCAAGTACCCCGAGAATCGGGTTGAGCCGCCATGAATGGAAGAAAGGCCAGACGTGCCTGTTTTTGACGCGCCTAGCAAGTGGATATTGCACGATGGGATTTTGGAGAAAGACGACAGGCCTCCCGTTACGCCAATCAGCTTGGTCGCAATTCGAGTGCCAACGAGTGCCGACAAATTGGGCGCTAGAAGGGTCATGTGGGATTCAACATAGGAAAGAATCTGTACATATGAGAGTGTGTATAAGCACACTGGTTCGAAAAATATACCATAGATATGGGTGTATGACGTACCTTCTCTCGAACTTGTTCCAAATTTTCAGCCATATCACATGCATCTTGAACACGCTGCCACTCTTCAGCTGAAAGCGGTTGACCGGATGTCGTAGATGCTGTCATATTAATGACCACAATCGTGCCCTGAGGCATCGTGCCTTCAAGGCCCTTGCACACGAGCTCGCGGCCATTTCCAAGTGCACGAACAGCACGAATGAATTCCCAGGGGTTTAACACAAGTGTTTCAAGCTCAGGAAAACGAGGTGCATAACGCTCGCGAATAAACTAATCGGCAGAGATATGTAAGTCATCATCATTTTTATCTAACGCAAACAAACGTACCTTGTGAAGAAGGAGTAATTCATTATCGATTTCCACGGCCGTGTTGTTGGCTCGCACAATTAAGTAGTAGTCTTCTGATCTTTCAAGACCGCCGTATGATTTTTCGGGTTGTTGTTGTTGTTGTTGTTGCCGCTGATGCGTTTGTTTGTCTATCAACTGAGGCACATCTGTTAGCGAGACGAAAACAAAAAAAAGAACACAAACTTACTCACCTGTAGTAACTCGGAAAGACTTTTACTTCCATACAATTTCGAAATAGACGATACATCGGATATGGAACTTTGACCGACGTCCCAAGCGTCTAGCTGTGCCTGATTGAGCTCATCTGGAGGCTGACTTGCGCCGTGTGCATGGGCACCACTTGCATCGCGCATCGACGCGTCGCTAATATGAAACATAGAAGAGACTGACTCATCTTTCTCAATGTTTCCGCCCTGAGTCTGATCTTCTAAAAGATCCGCAGCTAGTTCATCTGCCAGACTGCTTGACATGCTACAGATCGCTCCAGCACGCACGAGTGACAGCGTAATATCCTCTTTCTGAGACACGAGTGCAAATGTACGTTGCCACCACCTGATTGCACGCTGGTCTGACTAATTCGTGGGGACTTTGACATGAGCTCCATTGTACTTGCATGTGGATGTCCCATCCCCACACATGCAGGTGAAGCGAGACCGCGGCCGCCCCACCTGCAACGTGGGCCGAGGCCGCCGCAGTCGGTCGTCCCTAGAGGATGGGTAGGAAATAAGTGTTCGTCTTGCGACTGTCAAAATATCGTGCCGCCCATGCATGCTTCAAACGCGCGCTTATTGTGGTACATGTGTGCCGCGTGGCGTGGTTTGCTGTTGGGCATCGGGATCTATCCACGTGATCTGACTAAATTGAACTTTATAGATAAGGATGTTTGTTATCTAAGCCAAGCCTGCTTGCAGGGAGAATCTGAGTCACTTTTGTAAAAGGAAAGATCTGATTCGCTTAGCGAAAGATGAGATGAGGGCAAGGGCGCATAAATCACAGTAGGACCGGACCGCGCCGGAAACGAGACGTGCAAATTTCGTAGATAACCACAGTGCAACTGCGCAAGTTATCTTTCTCACTCTAGGTAACGACTCTGAAGAAGAACGCGTGCCTGTGGGTTATTTGGACCGGTTGTTCATTCGAAAAAGGAGAAAAGACAGGGAACACACCGCATCTCGAAGAGCACGCCCCGTTCTTTACCGTGTTTGAGTGCTGCTGCTGCTGGAGCAGCAACCGGAACGAAGCTTGAAACACGTACACACACGTACCTAGCTGACGAGGAGCTTCGTCTAGAGTGAAAGCGCAAGAGCTACAGCGACATCAACGGCTTCTGCGAACGACTTCGTTGAAGCCCCATCTCATCTGTATAAAAAAGAATAAGAACTCACAAGACAACCCAACTTGGAATCAATTATTTTATCGACATGGCCAGTTCCAGTGAGTTTGTATTCGCACGAAACCATACCAAGGACAATGACATTGTGTCTGAGTACTTGAGCTCAGAGGATCTGCAAGACAGCGGATACGAGTCGGTGGTGCGCGACTCCGAGTCGTGGGCCGGTGCCTTGCCTGCCTCGCAGGGGCTGTACGACGCCCAATATGAAAAAGATGCATGCGGTGTCGGTTTCTTGTGTCACATCAAGGGGAAGGCATCGCACAAGATTGTGTCGGAAGCGCGCTTCCTGCTGTGCAACATGACGCACCGAGGTGCTACGGGTGCAGATGCCCGCGACGGTGACGGTGCGGGTGTTATGACTGGTATGCCAGACGCCTTTCTTCGTCGCGAGGTGGCGATCGACCACGACTTTGAGCTGCCGCCTGTAGGCCAGTATGCGTGCGGTAATCTCTTCTTTACATCGCAGGATGATCAAGCTCGCGCAGAGCACATTCAACTGTTCGAAACAATTGCCGAAAAGCTGGGCTTGCGTGTCCTGGGCTGGCGTGAAGTGCCCGTCGACAGTACGATTCTCGGCCCTGCGTCGCATAGTCGTGAGCCCAAGACGATGCAGCCGTTTGTCGTGATGGGTGACCACTATGGATGGACATCGAAGAAGTGTGAAATGAACGGCGGCTCGTTCGACGACAAACACTTTGCTCGACAACTGTATGTTTTGCGCAAGCATGCATCGCACCGCATTGGTTTGGCGAACTGGTTCTACATCTGTTCGCTGAGCCCGACCAATATTGTTTACAAGGGCCAGCTGAGCCCTGTCCAGGTTTACAACTACTTCCATGACCTGAACAACTCTGCATACTCTGCGCACTTTGCACTTGTGCACTCGCGATTCTCTACGAACACGTTCCCTTCGTGGGACCGTGCACAGCCACTGCGCTGGGCCGCTCACAACGGAGAAATCAACACGATTCGCGGGAACAAAAACTGGATGCGCGCTCGTGAGGGCCTGCTGCGATCTGAGGTGTTTGGCGACGACCTCGATTTACTGTACCCCATCATTGAGAATGGCGGCTCGGACTCCGCAGCTTTCGATAATGTCCTGGAACTTCTTGTGATCAATAAGGTGCTGACACTTCCACAGGCCGTAATGTTGATGGTGCCAGAGGCGTGGCAAGGCTCGGAGAAGGACCCAGCCAAAGTGGCATTTTACCAGTGGGCCGCTTGCTTGATGGAGCCTTGGGACGGTCCAGCGCTCTTCACGTTCTGTGATGGTCGTTACTGTGGTGCGAACCTGGACCGAAATGGCTTGCGTCCGTGCCGCTGGGTCACGACCAATGACGACATTATGGTGTGTGCGTCGGAAGTCGGCACGGTGGCGATTCCACCTGAGACGATCACCGCTAAAGGCCGTTTGCGCCCTGGTCGCATGCTGCTCGTCGACACGGTTGAGGGCCGCATTGTGGATGACCGCGAGCTCAAGTCCAGCACGGCACACCTCGCAGACTTTGCGGCGTGGATCGAGCACAACCTGCTCGATCTGAACCAGATTACGCAAAGCGTGAGCCGGGTGTGCTCAGGCTCTTTGACGCCCCAGCTCGACGACTCGCGACTTAGCACGGACCCTCGCCTGCGAGCATTCGGATACACGGTTGACCAGGTCAACATGCTCATGCTGCCGATGATCAATGACAGCAAGGAGGCTCTTGGCAGTATGGGTAGTGATGCGCCACTTGCTTGTATGTCGCAGACGCCACGACTTGTGTTTGAATACTTCCGCCAGCTGTTTGCACAAGTGACGAATCCGCCGATAGACCCGATCCGTGAGGCCGTCGTCATGTCGCTCGACCAGTACATTGGGCCAGAAGGCAATCTGTTGGAAATGAACGAGAAGCAGTGCAACCGCATCTACCTTCAGAGTCCCGTACTGAGCATGGAGCAGATGGCGGCACTCCGTCAGATGCATCTCGTGTACCCAGAGTGGAAGTCGGTCACGATCGACACGACTTTTGACCACGCGCTGGGCGTTGCTGGATACGAGGCGACGCTCGACCGCGTATGCGCCGAAGTGTCGCATGCCATTGAGGAGAATATCCGTATCGTTGTATTGTCGGACCGCCATGTTGGGCCGCACCGCGTCGCTATCAGCTCGCTTATCGCCTGTGGCGGTGTGCACCACCACCTGATTCGGCAGAAGAAGCGCAACCGCATTGCCCTGGTGATCGAGTCTGCTGAGGCGCGCGAAGTCCACCACGTGTGTGTGCTGCTGGGCTACGGCGCTGACGCCATCTGCCCATGGCTCGCGCAAGAGGCTGTGCTCAAGGTGCACCGCGAGGGTCTGTCAAAGACAGACGTGCCCGCTGCGAAGCTGACCGAAAACTGGCGTGCCGCGACGGACAGCGGCATCACCAAAGTCATGTCAAAGATGGGCATTTCAACACTCCAGTCGTACAAAGGTGCCCAGATCTTTGAGGCGCTTGGTCTCGACAATTCGGTGGTGGATCGTTGCTTCGCTGGCACGGCGTCGAGAATTCGCGGTGCTACGTTTGAAGTGCTCGCGGCCGATGCGCTGGAAATGCACGAGCAGGCGTACCCACGTCGCCACATGGTCGGCTTCGAGGGCCTGCCCGAGACGGGTGACTACCACTGGCGCGATGGTGGCGAGCCCCATGTGAACGACCCGAACTGCATTGCACACCTGCAGGACGCGACACGCACCAAGAACCAGGCTGCTTGGGACGCGTACACCAAAGCGTCGCACAACATGACAAAGGCTACGACGCTGCGTGGCTTGCTGGACTTTGACTACGGCAAGGCACGTCCTATTCCTGTGGATCAGGTCGAGCCATGGACGGAAATTGCACAGCGCTTCTGTACGGGTGCCATGTCGTACGGTTCCATCTCTATGGAGGCGCACTCGGCGCTCGCCATTGCGCTGAACCGGCTGGGCGGTAAGTCGAATACGGGTGAGGGTGGTGAGGACCCCGAGCGATCGATCCCGCTGCCGAACGGCGACTCGCTGCGCTCCAAGATCAAGCAGATTGCCTCTGGTCGCTTTGGTGTGACGTCACGCTACTTGTCGGACGCCGACGAGCTGCAGATCAAGATGGCCCAGGGCGCCAAGCCCGGCGAGGGTGGTGAGCTTCCTGGTCACAAGGTGTCCGAATCGATTGCCCGCACGCGTCACAGTACGGCGGGCGTCGGTCTCATCTCGCCCCCGCCACACCATGACATTTACTCGATCGAGGACTTGAAGCAGCTGATCTACGATCTTAAGTGCTCGAACCCTCGTGCTCGTGTGAGTGTCAAGCTTGTCTCAGAGGTGGGCGTTGGCGTGATTGCGTCCGGTGTCGCTAAGGCCAAGGCGGACCACATCCTCATCTCAGGTCATGATGGCGGTACAGGCGCAGCGCGCTGGACCAGTATCAAGTACGCGGGCTTGCCATGGGAGCTGGGTCTCGCTGAGACGCATCAAACGCTCGTGCTGAACGACCTCCGTGGCCGTGTCGTTGTGCAGACAGACGGACAGCTTCGTACGGGTCGCGATGTCGCGATTGCTTGCTTGCTGGGTGCTGAAGAGTACGGATTCTCAACGGCGCCGCTGATCTCGATGGGCTGCATCATGATGCGCAAATGCCACCTGAACACGTGTCCCGTTGGCATCGCGACCCAGGACCCAATTCTTCGTGAGAAGTTTGCCGGTCAGCCTGAGCATGTCATCAACTTCTTCTACTACCTGTCGGAAGAGCTGCGTTCGATCATGGCCAAACTGGGTCTGCGTACGATCAACGAAATGGTCGGCCGCTCCGACCTTTTGCGCATGGACGAGGCTGCGCGAACGCCCAAGACGGCGAACCTGAACTTGAGTGCTCTGCTCAAGCCGGCGCATGAGATGCGCCCGGGCGCTGCCACACACAAGGTCCGGCAGCAGGACCACAGGCTGTACGTGCGCCTGGACAACAAGTTTATCGACGAAGCGGAGCCGGCTCTTTCGCGTGGCTTGCCGGTGCAGATCGACTGCCATGTCGTCAACACGGACCGTGCCCTTGGCACGACTCTGTCGTACCATGTGTCGAAGCTGTTCGGTGGCGATGGCCTTCCACGTGACACCATCCACATCTCTGCCAAAGGCAGTGCTGGCCAGTCGTGCGGTGCATTCCTCGCGCCTGGCATCACGCTCGAGCTCGAGGGCGATGCAAACGACTACGTCGGTAAGGGCCTGTCGGGTGGTCGTCTCATCGTGTACCCACCCAAGTCGTCGTCCTTCATGGCTGAGGAGAACGTCATCGTCGGCAACACCTGTTTGTACGGCGCAACAAGCGGCCATGCCTTCTTTGCCGGTATTGCCGCTGAGCGATTCGCCGTGCGTAACTCGGGCGCGCATGCTGTCGTCGAAGGCGTCGGTGATCATGGCTGTGAGTACATGACGGGTGGTCGTGTTGTTGTGCTCGGTTCGACGGGCCGCAACTTTGCTGCTGGTATGAGCGGCGGTATTGCCTATGTCCTCGATATGAACCGCGACTTTGCCAGCAAGTGCAACATGGAGATGGTGGAGCTAGGCTCCGTGCAGGAGCCGCAGGAAATCGCCGAGCTCCGCATGCTTTTGGAGGATCACCGCCACTACACTGGCTCGTCTCTGGCTGAGCACGTGATTCACGAGTTCCACCACCTCCTCCCACGCTTCGTACGTGTGATGCCCACGGACTACAAGCGCGTGCTCGAACAAGAGGCCGCCAAAGCGGCCGAGGAAAAGAAGCGCTCCAGTCATGTGGATCTGCGTGGTACACTTTCCCGTCGTGGCAGCCAGGTCGATGTCACCATGGGTGACGAGGCGAATGCACACGCCACGCCGGATGTCGCGTTGCCCGTCTCTACCGAGCCTGCCGTCGTGGACATGGAGGAAGCCATGCTCGACGAAGAGCTCACAAAGGCGCGCACCGAGAAGCTCGACAAAATGCGCGGCTTTATGAAGTACCATCGCCGTGGTGAGTCGTACCGCAACGCGTCTGCACGCGTGAAGGACTTTAAGGAGCTGTCGAGCCGTCTGACAGAGCCCGAGCTGAAACTGCAGACTGCTCGATGCATGGACTGCGGTGTGCCTTTCTGTCAGTCCGACAATGGATGCCCCATCTCCAACATTATTCCTAAGTGGAATGACCTTGTATTCAAGGGTCAATGGCGTGATGCGTTGAACCGCTTGCTCATGACGAACAACTTCCCTGAGTTTACTGGCCGTGTATGCCCTGCTCCTTGCGAAGGAGCGTGTGTGCTGGGCATCATTGAATCGCCCGTCGGCATCAAGTCGATCGAGTGTGCCATCATCGACCACGCCTGGGAACAGGGTTGGATGGTGCCGCGTCCCCCGCCGCAACGCACGGGCAAGACGGTCGCTGTCATTGGCTCAGGCCCAGCCGGTCTCTCATGTGCCGATCAGCTAAACCGTGCTGGTCACACTGTCGTTGTTTATGAGCGTGCTGATCGTATCGGTGGCTTGCTGATGTACGGCATTCCGAACATGAAGCTGGACAAGCAAGTCGTCGACCGACGTGTGAATCTTATGGCTGCCGAGGGCGTTCAGTTTATCACCAACACAGAGATCGGAAAAGACGTCGATGCTGCCGACCTGCACAAGCAAAATGACGCTGTTGTTTTCGCCACTGGTGCGACGTGGCCACGTGACTTGAGGATTCCTGGCCGCGACGCGAATGGCGTCCACTTTGCGATGGAGTTCCTGTCGTCTACGACGCATTCGCTGCTCGACACGCAACTTGCAGAGGGCACATACTTGAATGCCAAGGGCAAGCATGTGATCGTCATCGGTGGTGGCGATACAGGTAACGACTGTATAGGTACGGCTGTGCGCCATGGTGCAGCGTCTGTGGTCAACTTTGAGTTGCTACCTCAGCCACCTGCTGCCCGTGCCGAGAACAATCCTTGGCCGCAATGGCCACGGGTCTTCCGTACCGACTACGGTCACTCGGAGGTCAAGGCACGCTGGGGCAATGACCCGCGCGAGTACTGCATCTCGACTACGGAGTTTGAGAAGGATGCAAGTGGCAACCTTATCGCTCTGAACACTGTCCGTGTTTCTTGGGAGCTAGACGCCAGTGGCAAGTGGCAAATGACCAAGGTCCCTGGCAGCGAACAACGCTTCCCATGCGATTTGTGCTTCCTTGCACTTGGTTTCCTGGGTCCTGAAAATGCCGCGATTGAGTCGCTGAAGTTGAAGCAGGACGCTCGCAGCAACATTCTCGCTGACACAAACCGCGGTGAGCGCCCATACAAGACCTCCGTTGATCGCGTCTACGCTGCTGGCGACTGCCGTCGTGGCCAGTCGCTTATTGTGTGGGGCATTCAAGAGGGTCGTGCTTGTGCTGCCCAGGTTGACACGGACCTCATGTCCTCGTCGTACCTGCCCTGGGCCGGTAGTATTCCAAAGCGCATCCATGTCGCTGATGAGCCTGCTTCAGCTGCTCTTGCAACGAAGCGCCAGTCCATTACCGCTTAACCTGCTGTTGCGAGTCAATTTTGTAGTGCTTGGTTCCTGTAAGCGATCATTGCAATTCTTGTACAAACGATTGGTGGGTGCACGATTGAGTGAGATCGAGGCGGCGTAGGTAGATGTAAGTGGGATACGCTAGTTGAGCTTTCAGTTGCCCGAGCCAATATTACTATTCAATACACACCACCATTTCTATTCATAGGACTTCTTCCATATCACCTTTTGGTTGAGAACACTTTCTGAGGCATCTTTTGAGCAGTCGTGACTTAGCGATTGCTCGTATTTTTCCTCATACCCGACGCGCCGACCATCCTCTTCCTCTTTGCCATTTTGCCCCACATTGGATTCTATTTTCTATACTCAAGTTTGATTGGATTAAATGACCTGCGTTTATCCTGCGAGCAAAATTGCATCTCTGCGTCATCCAACTCTGCCTCTTCAGATTCCGGCAGCATCAACCTGAGTGGCAAGATCACGTCCCCGTGGAGGGCATCAAGCACCGCACACTATTTGCTTTTATTCGTGCATTTCGCGCGCCTTGGACCTGATTCTGGACCGTTGCTCCTAGATGTGGATTTAAGCGGTTTGCCACCAAGCTCGCCAGTTAATCTGCTCCAAGTTGACACAAAGATTCAATTCCGTACCCCGAACGTCGCACATTGCGCGCACACTGCGCAAGGCGTCGTTACCCACGATGCCAGGCGATTCTAAGCAAGAAATAGTATCTGCTCAGTTAGGGAATCATGTTTCGCGTGGTTCTTCGCATTCAGACACTGCATTCTCTTTCGTGTGTTTGGGTGTGGGAGGTGGGCCATTCGACGACAATTGTTCCTGCTACGTGATGAAACCCGCGGACAGAGCATGGCACGAAGGAACAATACTTGTTGAAGGTGGTTCATTTCTAGGCTCTCTTATGCGGTGCCTTGAGAATCCTGCCGAATCATTTTATGACGCGCAGTTTCCTAAGAACCTCAATGCAGAGTCCCGAGCTGAGGTGTTTAACTCATGGATCTCAAAAGTGTTGGTCTCTCATGGTCATTTAGATCATATTTATGGTCTGGTACTAGCATCTGCAAGCATTCGTGCACAGAGGCCTATATATGGTCTTCCGGATACACTCGAATCAATTCTTTCTGTGTTCGATGGTCGTGTGTGGCCGCGCCTGGCGTCGTATGATGAATCTGACCCCATGGCGTTCTATCATTTGCGCAAAATGCAAGCTGAACAATCTTTATGTATTGCTCCTGATATTGAAGTCATTCCATATCCTATTTCTCATGGCCCCACGCGCCTTGCCGCGGGTGTCTCGCAGTTCGACGAACAAATTTTGCAGGCGCCGCGAGTAGAGGATTGTCATTGCCATATGAATGGAGACTTTAGCCGGACAGTTTCCACGGCTTTTCTCTTTAAGAATCGACGTCTGGATCGGGATGTGCTGTTCTTAGGTGACGTGGAACCGGACCAGATCGCTGGGTCGGACAACAATTTGACCCTCTGGGAGGCAGTTGCTAAACGCGCTGCCGAAGGAAAGTTAAAAGCTGTGTTTATCGAATGCAGTTTTGCATCTGAACAGCCTAACCACTTGTTGTTCGGCCATCTAACGCCAATTTACTTGTACAAGGAACTAGAAGCGCTAGCACGTTGTGTGTGTGCAGCCCGCAAGCAGGATGAATCTTCCTTGGAAAACAGCTTGCGTGGGCTTAAGTGCATTGTAATCCATGTCAAAGGCATGGTACTCTCTGCTGATCCGTCTTACTCGTGTTGTAACCCAATTCCTAAAACGACGTCGGCAACGTCACTTCCCCTACCCATTCCCATTTTACAACTCATTGAAAAAGAACTCCACGCGCTGGAAAGCAAAGGGCGTCTTGGTGTCGAATTCGTGATGGCTAATCGTGGACAGCGTATAGGTACGTGCATGTCGACCGTTCTGTGATCATATGACTTACGTTTTAGAGTGCTAGTCTGATTGCCAATCCCAAGGATGGATCATGCTGATCGCTTTTGCTACCATTACTGGGACATTATAACCATAATTTCACACCAACTTCAACATTTTCTCCCCTTCCTCCCTTCCATCTTGAATGGACATGATCGTAGACAATTTTCTATTATTCTATCTTTTATTTTTTTTGGCTAAGTAGCTTGTACATGTTTATTTTGTTTTGACATGATAAAAATTGTACCCGACTTGATCATATGTCATGTCTTTGGTTCCATACTCATTACATTAGTTCGGTATTTTTGTCGTCTCAGTTTTTTAGATGTTCGGCGCTTGGAATCCCGCCCGGGGGAATATTATACAAGGGCATTGCATGGGCATCAGCATTTCGCTTTACGACCGTGTTCGGCCACCATTGCAAGATGTTCTGGTTTGCTGTTGGCAACGTAATTGCCACAAAGATAAGAAGTTCCGACAAGATCGTGCCGATGTCGAGTGCATTCGCTGTGACGAAATTGTACTTGGACCACCAACTAAAATAATATTTGCGTAGGTAAAATTGGAAAAAGAATGCGACCGAAAACCAAGCAGTAAAGTTTATACTGCGCGAGAGAGGAAGCATGCCAACTCCAAAGAAAAAAATAGGCCAGCTCACATAGTTAATCCAATTCAGCTTCCATTTCCATTTGATTAATGCGGTAATAATCGGCGCAGCTGTTCCAGCCAATAGTCCCCAAAGAATAAATTGGAAGGCCTCACCTTTGAAAATGTATCGAGGTCCGATAGAGCTCCAAAGCAAAGATGTGACAAAATAGAGATTCGGGCTCCAGCACGAAAGTTGGTACTTGGAGTTCTCTGTACAAATGTCAGGCACGTTCATCACCAACGCATCTTTAACAGCCATTTGCACACACCCGGTAATCGTGGCACAGACAATCTGCAACAGGAACATGGTTCGAGGAGGAATTTTCATATAGTGTCCCAGTTTCATGTTCCCAGTAAATTGGAGACAGCCAGTCAAGGTTTGCACTGCAAGAGATTTGAATAAGGAGAAGCCCTCTGGCAAATTGGGTGTCAAGTAGGCTCCTATGACATCCGCAAGAATGTTATCACCGATCATCTGGCCGGACATTGCAACCACAAATCCACTTGGAAGCGTATAAAATAAAGGAAGAACCATCCCAACAATGATTGCTTTCATTGGAACTTTGAATGACACAAAGTCAACAATCAACAGCAAAGCGATAAAGCATATACAGAGAGTTGTAAAGTACCATGATGTTGGAACGTGCTTGTACCGGCGCATAAGTTTGGCATGGATATCGGGAGTTTCTGGTGTCTTTCGTTGTAATGCGCGGAGAATATCGTCGTAATGATTCAAGATCATATTCAAAATGACAGCTGTAATCGACGCAAATCCACCAAAGTACGAAACAACAAAGCCAATCGACAGGTAAAGAGGTGAATACTCCAGGTACTTCTCTTGTTGGAATTGAAAGTTGGATTGTTGAATCACTTTTTCCTCTTGATATGGTTTACCAAATTTGTCGTATGCCATATGCCCTGTGAAAGGGAAGTAGCCCGAGCCCCACGTATTCGTAAAGTACAAGATCGGCATCACGATCCACGCGAACAAGACAAAACCAGCGAAAAAATTGCATTCAGCCCACCAGGGAGTTACCATGGGCGAGCCAAAAAAAGAAATCTGGCCCCAGTCAAATGTAAAACTAGTAAGGCCCATGCCGTTTGCACCAGCAACGATGTTCAGAACCCTGTCAGTTGGTCTGATCCAGCAAAGCCAACAAAACACCGTGAGGAATTCGAAGAAGAGCCCAGGCAAAAAATTGTAGAAAAACGCCCCAAAGACGACGTAAACGAGCCAGCGCATGCGTGAAATCCGCTTGTCCTGCCTATCGTCTTCTGCGTGCAGTGTATTCAAGATCGTTGTCACGACAAGTACTTGTGGCCACAGCATGGATGCAGGCTCAACGAGGAATCGATATAACAATCCTGAGAAACTAAATCCAATCACACGCGTAAAAATCATATATAAATAGTCGAACCAATATTGGTGATTTACGCGGTGGGTGAAATGGATTTGGCGCGACACAAGAAAATTAACAATGTAGGATGGCATGATTGAAATGGACGCAAGTGATGAAATTAAGGTGTGCTCCTTAATATTGAATGCGCCAGGATTGAGCAAAAACTCTGAACCACCGAGAAAAGAGGGAAGTTGAACCGTTCGAGTCGGTAAGACAGCAGCCATGAGTTTGCCCAGAGGATATGACACAACCGTGATAACGATCGGCGAGACGGTGGGTGCAGGATATCGGAGCATGAAGTACGTGTTGGCAGCGCCGGCCAGTGTACTTAAGAAGAGCGATAGAAATATTACGCGAAAAGTTGCTGTAGGCATTGACGGGTCGTCGATGTTCGAAACAGAGGCGCGTACCTCCGGATAAGGCGAATCTTCCTCGATCCCATCGCCAGCTATGAAGCTTTCTTCGTCGTGATCGACCGCCTCATCGGAGTCGTTCAGGGAGTTCAGTTCATGCTCATTTTCCCATGATTCTTTGTCTTCGTCGGCACCAACGACTCTGCTTGATGTCTTTGTAGATCGAACATAAGCGTCACGCCTATTTCTATAGCGGAAAAGACTTTGCTCATTTGTGTGCACGGATGACGGCATGTCCGACATGCTAGTCAATGACCTGGACCGCTTATACGCTTGACCAGGTAACATAGCAACTTGACTTTCAGATAACAGATCTCGCGGGTCTTCATCGGGCTTCAAGTCTCGCGAAACGAGCCCGCTTGCTGAGGACGGATATTGTGACCACTCAGGCACTTGCATGGAACGGGGTGGCATTTGATTTGGAGTTCGAGCTCGTGAATACGGAAACTCGCTCGATGACGATTTCGGCGGTCGCCACGCTAACGAGGGCTCATTATTGAAAGAAAAACAGCCAGTACGTGTTTGTATAGGTGAAAACCCATCTAGCGGGAATTCGTTCAGCGAAGACTCGCTTGCAGGAAGTTCATTCACGGACCATTCATTCTGATGGCAAGCATGCACGTGTCCAGGATGAAAGCAGCCCATGAGGTTCAAATCCCGCATAGACGAAGTTTCGTGAGTTTCATCTATCATAAGAGGCACATGTTCAGAGCCACGGGCATCCGTGCGCAAAGCATCGTCCCACTCGTCGACATCGTCTTGAGGCACGTCTGCAGCCTCTTCGCGATGTGCTTCGATTTGCGGAGTGGTCAGAAACTCGCGACGAGGACCTGTATCGGTAAAGGCGAACACATCGTCGTCGTCTGATTCGGACTCAACGCTAGGTCCCATGATGCGTTCGTCGAATGGTCGATGCATGTTAGCAGCACAGACGGCGCCAGCAGAGAGAGCAAAATCGCGATTCGAATTTGTCGCGGCACTTGGGTTGCCAGACCAACTAGTATTTACCAAACTTTTACGTCTTGTCGCTTGTGTATGTGGAAACTCCAGAGTAGTACTATAACCATGGTCGGGCCGCTGAGCGGCATCCATGTTCAGACGACCAAGCTGGTTCTCGGCGATTTTAAACGATTGGTTGGACGCACGCAAAATCCACTATAGCAAGTCTGACAAATAAAAGCGCGAGTTGCATTTAACGCCCGAACCCCAATGAAGTCTGACCAAAAGCTTCGCAAGCACAGTGCAGCAATACGATCTGTTGTATCCGAAATGATACGAGACGCTGGTTTTCATAGGCTTATCACAGCAACATACAATATAGCGTTGCAATCACTTTACCTAGTCTAGCAAGCATATTTGCATCTGCGTGGAAGTGACGATACACGGAATCCACATGTGCGATATCCAAGAACATAGGACTATTGTACCTTGAATTACGATGACAAGTTATGCTTTGCTGAATGAAGAGGGAGGGGAGGGAATAGAGAGACGCTCAAATTATGGGAAAAAAAGCAACTTGTATATTTTATACAGACGCCCCATCGGATTGTTCACACTCATCAATATTGCGCCAGGGTATGGTGGTTTGGTCCAAAAGGGGTCGTGCAGGCCCAAACTCAAGTGGAAGGCGTTCGTCAGGCGGTACTGCCTCGCTTACTTTCACATCCTGCAATGGGGGTTCAAGCGACCGCATAATATCCTGAACTACTCGGACACGGCAGGCAAGTAGTGTCGCAGCCACGCGAAGCAGAGAATGCGGCATATTCTGACTCGTGTACCAATGCCGAGACCAAATCTGTTGGAAAGTGCGAACAAGTGCTATTCTCACATCCATCACGCAGTCTCCAGCGAGCTTGAGTAGGCAAGGAAGAACAAGGTGTTCAAACCGATCACGGCCAAGCTCTTCCTCCAAGAGAACTCGAGCGATGTGCAAGAATGTTGAGCGTTGCCGCGATGACGGAGCATAGGCGAAGTCGCAAAGCATCGACAAGAAACCGTCGGCGATCGTCTCGTCATGGAGACGGAATGTATGGTATATTATAGGCACGGCGTGGACGCCGATCGCCCGGATGGCATTTACAGAGTCATTAAGAGCAAGCAGCAAGAGTGTCACGAGACATCCGTCTTCATCTGTCAGAAGGAGCGTTGGCACAAGTGACGGAATATGCGTAGCAAGGCTCTGTCGCAGGTGCCATTCCTGCGAGTAAGCATCAAGCCAAAGAGCAGGAATGCGACGGAGCTGTTCGCGAGCGATGTGTGGTGGGAGAAGAAGCCAAAACTCGTCCATATGCTCAAGAAGTGTAGCCGTCACATCCAAGCACGAGTCATGCAGAAAACGGTCAACCACAGGCACAAGGTCCGTTGCTGCCATCTCTGAGCCCAAAAGCCGAGCGATTTCATGAAGTGATGCAGCAAGCGAGTTTCGCACATTATCATACGCATGCTGAGTCAACTGCATGTACAAAGGTCGTAGTTTGGGCCAGTGCTGCGCACCCATCGTGAGAAGCACGGCTGGGAAATTGAAGGCGATAATGAGCGAATAGTCAGAGTTAGACAGCAAGTCGCGGTGGGCCTCCGTGTCAGAAGTAGTCCCATTACCAGTATCCACGGCGAGTGCGGCATCTATGGGCAAACCCATGAACATGCGCACAAGTTCATCCGGCACACCAGCATCATCATCATGGAATAAGTAGATCACCTCGCCAATCATCTCAAACGCCGCGAGCTGAACATTCGGCGACACATCCTGCTTCAGTGCACGCATAATGAGCACAAGATTCTCGCGCCGCGCTTGGTTGTGCGGTTGTATAGCAAACACTCCAGGCAAAGAATAGCACGCTGCCTGTCGCACCTGCCATACATGATCTAGGAGCACACGATTGATTGCTTCGAACAAACGGACGGGCGCATTTGTTTCCTCTAATAGAAACCCATCATCCTCCTCAACCATGAGCGCTTTGCCGATGATGCCTATTGCCGCAGCGACTTCTTTTCGTACAAAGAACGCCGGATCACACGGCCAACTAGTGATTTCCGGTACCACGCGGCACGTTAGTTGTTCGCGAGAGAAGCCTCCTTCCACGGTGATCGCAGCCAGCAAATTCACAGACATCATGCGCCCGAGAGCTGACTCCTCGTCAAATGGCAAACGTTCATACGGCGTTGCTCCTGCTCCTGATTCTGCTTTATCGGTAGTTGGAGCTGGAATCGCACTGGAAGCAGCAGCAGTAGATGCGGATGGTTCAGGGGTGCTGTCGTCCATGCATGAAATAGCAATGGCCACATGTTCGAAAAGCTCGTTGAGGACAGCTTCACGTGCTTCACGTCCGAAATTGTACGGCGTGAGCGGCACGAGCTTGTCACGCGCCATACCCATTTCCACCAAGTCTGCATGTCGCACGTCATCAGTAGTGCTGTGTGAGTCATCGTCTTCTTGACGCAAAGCCTCGTCATAGTGCTTGCTGCGCAGGAAATATTCAACGATAGATGCCTGTGTAGCGCCAGATACTGCATTGTTGGGATTCAGGAGCAATGAACAAAGAAGCGGCGTGAACGTGCTAACAGTTATACAGGGCCGGGGCATGATTTCTTCATCCGTATCATCAGTGCTGGGCTCAAGGTCAGATAGTTCCTGTAGCGGGCAGTTGCGGAAGAAGAACCACATCAAGCGGCCAAGTTCAGGTGCAAACACAGCGCTCACCTCCAGCTCGTCCGTTGCAAGCCCATTGAGCAAAGGAATGATGTATTCGACGGCATCTGTCAGGTCCACGTCTTTGATCCAGTCTGCAAGACATCGCGACACAAGCACGCGGTGATAAGCCAAATCACTTTTGGCAAAAAGAAAAATTCGCTCTAGACAACTAAGACCATCGTCCAAGAACTCTGTGGTCTCGTCTGGATCAACGGTGGTGTCGATGAGGTCTTCCTCAACCGCGGGAGCGGTGGCAGAAATTGGAGCGTTCCCTGCTGTTGATACTTCTGGAGCTGTAGCACCCGATAAAGGTGCTAACAGAGCTGCTGTTTTCTTCACGCTCCTCTCTTCACGCTCGTCCTCAGCATCTGCATCATTACTAGTATCTTCTTCTTCGCTGTCCGAGGTTCTGTGCCGAGTGCCATTTGTTGACACATCCGCATACATGGTTGAATCTGGAACAAGACCGGCACGCTGAACCGTGGCATCGGGTAATGTTGGCACAGCCGATGAGCGTACAAGCTGCCACTTCCGAATCCTTTGCTCATTGGAGTCATCATCGTCATCATCATCATCGTCAAGCGCACTGTCGCCTTCGTTTTCAGAACTAGACTCATTACTGCTGGGACCAGATCCCGCTGATGTATCGCCTTCAGATCGTAGACTATCTGAGTCGTCACTCAGCGAATAGCCCGAGCGCGGGGGCAATGCGATGTTGCTGCGAGTCTTAGGCGGACTGTCAGGGACGGAGCGAGGCGATACAGTCATGTCTGGTGGTGATGTCGAACTCTGGAGCGACAAAGAAGAAAGTCGCGGAAATCCCAAATTCACAACTTTGTCACTCGCTGAGCCAGCCGAGTCTAGCGAAAGAACTGGAGACGTAGGAAACACTGGACCGAATCTTTCCATTTCATCTGAATAGTCTGGGGTACGAACAGTTTCTGCAGGTGGTGAGTCGAACCATACAGAGTCAATCACATCAGGACCAGGCACAGGAGGAGGCTCTCGCTGCGTGAATGCCTCCCCTCCTTCAAACGGCTCAGAAAGAGGTGAGCTGATACGCGCGTTAGAAGATGCACTAAATGGGCCCTCTTGCCATCCAGCAGGCACAGGCAGATTCAAATGTGGCGCGCTCAAGACTGCAGGTGGCGGCGAGTACGATCGCACATGGGGCCTGGATCCTTGAAAGTGATTCGAGAGGCGCCGAACTGTGCGAAGATTAGGAACAGATGATACACGCGTATGATTCCTGCTAGTAGGCACCATATGTCGCTTGGAAAAGTGCAACGGTGACGACGGTGGCGATAGAGAACATGAATGCTCCGATGACGGCGATGAGCCATGTTCCTTTTGGGACGCATCAAAAGAATGTACACGCCGGATTGGGATAGGGCATGATCCAACACGTCCATGGAGTGATGAAGGGTGAAGCATACTCATGGAGTCGTCATTAGATGCAAGAGATTCTGCTTCCGGTGACTCAGATGTCACAGCTGCATGTTAGTCGAAGCACTCAAAACGCAGATGCGCATGCTTTCGAAAGCATGTGGGAGGAAACGCATGTTTTGATACGCACCGCTCTCGTCACGCGGCATGCGTGTGTCCTAGGGCGTTGATGCTGATGTTGATTTCTGTTTTTTATTTTTTTCTAACAGGAATTTTTTTTCTCAAGAGGCCGTTCTGTTTCAAGGAGCGATCCAAGAACTAGAAAACGTGATGAAAATCGTCCTAGGACGAACCCGTGAACGTCGAACGAGTTCGAGCAGGGACAACAACACTATTCCTGTGTGGTAACTGCAGAAGGATTAGCTTCGACACTAGACGGTGTATTAGTCCTCCCAACTCAATTGGCCATGAGAAAAATCTGCATTATGTCCATTTTACCCGCCTGATGCTAACCTCCACTACATCGTTGCTTTTTAAACTGGAAGCCGTCAAAGCTTCTGTGAACGCGCCTTGAAATGATGACGAGCAAGCAGGAAAAGCATATAAAACGCTCGATGAGTCGGAAGCTACTCGGCACTAACTATACATACAAATTACTTGTGCTTGAGCACTCCCAATAAATGCGACAAAGATAATTGTCAAGCAAATTCGTATGGGTCCATACCTGTGCGCAAGACACAGAAGGGTTTCATGGGATGCAAAGGCATGCACATAATGAGAACTTGACAAAACTAAATAGAGCATAGGAATTCACTCATGAAAATTAGCAACAATGTGAGTGTAGACATGGACGTTGATTCACCATGTTAAGGGCTGTCTCGTCATGCAGCAAGGTGGCCGCTAAGGTTAACGTGAACGTGCACACACACACACGTACAAAGTATTTTCGCCGGAATAACTATTTTTGTGGTAAGTCAGTATTATAACGTACCATAAGTACAAAAATCCATCTTCATCCTTATACTCAGCATATATATCGTTCATGGAAGCAGATGTAGCGGGCAGCACACTCTCAACAAAAATGAAGATCGCTTTATCTGGTGAAAGCTTAATACGTTTCCGAATTACATAGACAAACTGTCCCACTGTTAGGTCGCCTGGGACCAAGTATTTTTTTTTGCTAATGTTAGGGATGTCTGTCTTCTCCGCTTTCTCGCAAATGACAGGCACGCGGTCAGGGTACTGCTGTCGTATACGTTGTGACTCTTCTATTCGCTGCTCTACATCGGTAAGAACGTCACTTATTATACGTACCGAACGTGTGCTCCTTCTTGAATGCTGATTTCATGCGCACCAGGCGTTAATACGTTGACCAATGTGGTGTCACCTCTCCTTCTCCCCACAATTTTGCCGTCGTGACATGCAAATAGAGGTGCTCATCAGCAAACGCAAGTCACGTGCAATACCTTCAAGTGAAGCGTGCACTCGTGCGCCACTGACAGTGGTGCATTTCGAGTGGCGGCGCGACGCGTCGCGAACAACAGTCATCGGTCCCAAGGCGGCATGGTAAAGGCTGAATCCAACGTACGTAGAGTTGGAAGAGATTCGACCGCTAACGTAAAGTCATCAAATCGCCCTGTGGCCGGAGGCAGGATCCTTCGTAGCCGAGCGCGTACAGCTACACTTGATGAGTCCGTCGTGAACAAAATCAAGGAGCATCAAAAAGAACTTGTGAAGCAGAAGCAGGATGAGGGACTCAAGCGCTTTGCAGGTGAAGGTGGCGCATCGCGCGAATCAAACGAACAGATATTCAAGAAGTTTGAAAGTTATCGTCGCGAAAGTCAGCTTCCAAGCAAAGTCGAAGATCTCAAGGTATGTACACTTGAATATTCGTTTGTGATGTGTGTAGGGACTAGTCTTCGCCGTACTAACCACATGCAGATCATGGTAGATCATCGAGCGCAGTCGATTATTCTTCCGATTAACCAGTTCGCCGTGCCATTTCACATCAAAACTCTGAAGAATGTGAGCAAGTCCGATGAGGGCGAGTTTACGTACCTGCGTATCAACTTCGTCACGCCAGGGCAGTTATCGGGCAAGAAAGAAGACGTGCCTTTCGATGATCCGAACGCCACATTCATCCGAAATGTTAGTTACCGTTCAACAAATACACGACACTTTGACGACCTCTACAATGAAATCACTGAGATGCGTCGGATAGCCGCAAAGCGAGAAGCGGAGCAGAAAGAGATGGCTGATGTCGTTGAGCAAGATGAACTCATCCTGAACAAGCACCGTCCACTCTCTCTCCCAGAAGTATTTCCTCGTCCAGCTTTGGAAGGCAAGCGCGTGCCGGGAAATTTGACGATCCACCAAAATGGTGTTCGTTTTGTTTCGCCACTTCGGCAGGACCAGAAAATTGATGTGCCCTTCAGCAATGTTAAGCACTTGTTTTACCAGCCTTGTGACAAAGAACTGATCGTCCTGATTCATTTTCATTTGAAGTCACCCGTCATTGTTGGCAAGCGCAAAACGCGTGATATTCAATTCTATCGCGAGGCGTCGGAGGTTCAGTTCGATGAGACTGGCAACAGAAAGCGTCGTTACCGCACCGGTGATGAAGATGAAATTGAGCTAGAGCAAGAGGAGCGCCGGCGTCGTCACATGCTTAACAAGGAATTCAAACATTTTGCCCATCGCATTGCTGACGCCTCAGAGGGTCGCGTGCAAGTCGATATTCCATATCGAGACCTTGGATTTAACGGTGTACCCTCTCGAGCCAGTGTCCTGCTTCAGCCAACCACAGACTGTCTTGTTCATCTCACAGATCCACCATTTCTCGTTGTTACACTATCAGAAATTGAAATTGTACACCTGGAACGTGTACAGTACGGGCTTTCGTCTTTTGACATGGTGTTTGTGTTCAGCGACTTTTCCCGCGCACCTTTGCATATAAGCAGTGTTCCCACAAGCTCATTAGACGATGTCAAGCAATGGCTCGACTCCGTCGACGTATGCGTAACAGAGGGAGCAGTGAATCTGAATTGGGGCGCGATTATGAAGACGATTAATGAAGATCCGTATGCCTTCTTTCAAGAAGGTGGCTGGGGCTTTTTGCAGGCCGATGCTAGCGACGCATCAGATTTATCCGACAGTGAATCTGAGTCAGAGTTTGACTCAGATCTTGACGATGGTGATCAAGAGTCGACAGAATATTCTGACAGCGGGTCTGACTTTGGTGAGTCAGAAGACAGTGGCTCTGAGCCCAATGAAGACAGTGAGGATGAAGGAGAAGACTGGGATGATCTGGAAGCAAAGGCTGCCAGGGATGATCAAAAGAAGCGGCGTGAAAGGGGCGACATGAGCGGTAGCGATGATGACGATGTCAAACCACGCCCCAAGAAGAGCAAAGGCGGATTTAACAAATTATAGTGTTTATGGATACAAACATACGTGCCATTTTTTAACAGATTTACCTGAGCCCCTTCCTTCCAAGTTGTCTCTGAAGAGTGTGTTAAATAGGAGCTGAGTGAGGTCACACCATTGATAGGGATGGCTTGATCAGTCTGTTAGACGTGTCCAACAGTCGAGGCGGAATATTTGACAAAGAAGTAAATGAGAGCATCAATATGCACAGAACATTCGGCAATACCTCACTCAATAAGGAATTCTCTACTTTTCGCATGCTTTGAGAATCTATACGGGTAGCTCAACAGCATTTTATCATTGCACTAATAACTTAACCGATAATAAGCTAGAGAGTGTCAGAACTGTACGGATCCTCATTTGTTATCGAGAACATACCTTGTTTTCGCTGTCATTGAAGTCGTACTCAGGCACTTCGAGATTCAGAGGGGCTGACATGTTAGACTCAGCCTTTCGTAATAAATATACATACCAGGACCCTTGCGAATACGACCGCTAATATCGTAATGGCTACCGTGGCACGGGCAGAACCAGCCACCGTACTCACCAGCCTCGCCAATTGGAACACAACCAAGGTGAGTGCACACACCAAGCATAACGAGCCACTCGGGACGCTTTGCGCGGTCAGAGTCCGCCTCTGGATCACGCAGCGAGCTCATATCAACTTGGTTGGCTTCATCAATCTCGGCTTGGGTGCGGTGGCGCACAAATACAGGCTTGCCACGCCACTTAATAATAGCATTCTTACCCTCAGGAATGTTAGACATGTCGACCTCAACCTTAGCAAGGGCAAGCACATCGCTAGAGGCACTCATAGTCGAGAGGAAATTTGTAACTGTTGAGCGGGCACTGGCTGCCGACACAGCACCAAAGGTGCCGATCATGAAGTAGGAGAAAGCACGGTGCACTTCGGGGTTCTTCACACGCGTCTCGCTAAAGTCTGGCGCCTGAAGAGAACGGGCTGAGGAAGAGAAACCACGAACCTGCGTGCCAGTGCCAGTGACATTGGCTACATTGTTAGAATGGCAATTCGCATACACTTCGAGCCTACACATACCATTGACAGCCATGCGAGAAAGGAGCGAGTGACGGCGGAACAGAGACTTGGAGGTCCAGGAAGGCAAGGTACCCATGTCAGAACGAGGACCTGAGTGGCCGTGGTCATGTCCATGGGAGTCTGAAGGCGCAGCGACGCGCAGGTTCAGACCTGGTACAATGGGTGTGCCATTAGCGACTTGTTTCACCGTCGGACTAAAGAGAATCAGTGTTAGTTGCATTACTCTATAGACGATTCATATATACATACGCAACATTGATTGCCCGGCGCGACATCAGGTTCCGGCAAAAAGGGGCAGACATGGCAACTCGCGGATTCACAGAAGCCAAGGAGGATGGCCGAATGTGTGTGGAAATCGGAGTTGACAAAATGCCCATCTGCGACGGGAGCATTTCCTGTACGTGCGCGGCAGCCACCCGGCCATTCCCGGCCGACAAATGTGCGGCCAACGTTCACGTGATGCAAGGCTCAACATAGGCGTCCAAAATGTGAGGAGAATGAACATACCCGCCAAACTGACACAAGATGCCTGTAAGGACATGAGCGTGTGGAGCAATTGTATTCCAAAAGCTAGGCGAAGATGCACCCCTCGGTCGACCGACAATAGACAAAAAATTTTCTCCTTATCGTGAAAATTAGGCTGGTGGATCTAACGCCAGCCTGGCTCGTTGAGGCCGGCTGCTGAGTCATGCTGAAAAAGACCGAGTGATAAGGAATATGAAATGCCATTAAACCCACACTCTCACACGTATTCACCCCGATACTTCAACTGCGTATGTCGACTGAGAATCCGAAGATTCTTCCTAGCTCTGTGAGCTCCGAAAAGACAGGCAGTGTTCCGCGTAGTGCCATGCGAAATATCAAGCCTGAAGCTGGATCTGGAACGCTAGGAACGTTCGGTGTCAAGAGTGGTTTGGCACAGATGCTCAAAGGCGGCGTGATTATGGATGTCGTGAATGCGGAACAAGCACGCATTGCTGAGGAGGCTGGTGCATGTGCAGTCATGGCTCTAGAGCGCGTGCCTGCGGATATCCGTGCAGATGGTGGTGTTGCACGCATGTCTGATCCCGCCATGATTCAAGAGATCATCGATGCTGTGACGATTCCAGTCATGGCAAAGTGCCGCATTGGTCACTTTGTCGAGGCCCAAATTCTTCAGTCTATTAACGTAGACTACATTGATGAGAGTGAAGTTCTGACACCTGCTGATGAGGAACACCACATCAACAAACACAACTTCAAGGTGCCGTTTGTGTGTGGTTGCCGCAACCTCGGTGAGGCCCTCCGTCGCATTAGTGAGGGCGCAGCTATGATACGCACCAAGGGTGAGGCTGGCACTGGAAATGTCGTCGAGGCTGTACGTCACCAGCGTACTGTACAAGCGGAAATTCGTCGCGCTGCCAGTATGAGCGACGACGAGCTGTACTCGTATGCACGGGAAATCCAGGCTCCATTCCATTTGCTTAAAGAAACAGCGCGTTTGAAGCGTCTTCCCGTGGTCAACTTTGCAGCTGGCGGTGTAGCGACTCCTGCTGACGCGGCGCTGATGATGCAATTGGGCAGTGACGGCGTGTTTGTGGGGTCAGGGATATTCAAGGGCGCTAACCAAGCCGAACGTGCCAAGGCCATTGTACAGGCTGTGACGCACTACAATGATGCAGCTAAACTTGCAGAAGTTTCTACGAATTTGGGCGAAGCTATGGTGGGAATCAACATTACTGACGACATGAAGGGCGGTAAGTTGGCGTCGCGCGGTTGGTGATTCCCTGTCCGTTTTAAGTGGGGCGTGGCGGCGGAAACGCGCGTGGCCAACGAGAATTGATCTATGTAATTCATGGGTTATTATTGACTACCTGCCCACAACTATACTAAGTTGAACCCGCCCTTGATAGAAAGCAATAAAAAATGCCGTACCTTGACCCACGTGGCAAATGCATGCCGTTAAGTGAGACTAACAGACTCAGAACGTCGGCCGCGTCGGCCGCGTCGTTACTGTGTAGATCACTCCCAACCTTGCCCTGATCGGGTTTTGAATCCCTGTAGGGCACGCAATTGTTGAAGGGATGGTATCCCGAGACTTTGCAGTCCCTATTAATTCACAATCATATATGCCTGCTACGGTGCCGGCAGCGACTCCTTCCAGCACGCTGGTAGCTAACTCTAGCGAGTCTGTGCCAATGGTTGGTTCGAAAAATTCATCGGTCGTTTATCTGGATGTGAGGAAGAGTCCCGCACAAAAAAGCAATGAGGTCTCCCGTCGTTCGCCACGCCTAACACAGGGAATGGGTATGGCGTCAGCTGCAAATACTGAAGCTACACCGCCCGTCTTGCCTCCAAATGCTGACCGCGTCGTAGCAACGTTGATGAAACTTAGCGCTGCTAATGAGCAAACATGGCTTGCGATCGGATCTGCGGCCGAGACTATGGGTGATATGGCTCGTGCTCTTGGCGCATATGAGTCTGCTATGTTGCATAACCCTTACTCTATACCAGCGCTTAGCGCCACTGCAAGCGTTTACCGCTCAATGGACCACTTTGACCTTGCCGTGGAGTATTTCCAGCGTGTGTTGGATATTGACAATGAAAATGGTGAAGTGTGGGGTGCGATGGGGCATTGTTACCTGATGATGGATGAACTCGAAAAGGCATATGCCGCGTATCACCGGGCGTTATGTTATCTGCCCAATCCGAAAGAGCCCAAGCTGTGGTACGGAATTGGAATCTTGTACGACCGATATGGAAGCCTGGAGCATGCAGAAGAAACATTTTCGAGTGTGGTCCGCACGAATCCTGACTATGAAAAGGCGAACGAAATATATTTCCGCCTGGGCATTATTTACAAGCAACAAGGGCAATATGAGTCGAGTCTCGAGTGTTTCCAGTACATCCTCAACAACCCCCCGAGACCGCTCACGGGAATGGATATCTGGTTCCAGATTGGCCATGTGCATGAACAGCAAGGAGCGTATGACTTGGCGAAGGAAGCTTACGAGCACGTACTCTCCGAAAACACCGACCATGCCAAAGTGCTGCAGCAGCTTGGGGCACTATACATGCAGCCGGATTCAGGCTTCCAGAATGAAGAAAAAGCTCTCGAGCTGCTGCATCTAAGCCTGGACTCTGATCCCAATGATCAACAAACATGGTACTTGGTTGGCAGGTCATACATGAACACACAAGAGTACAATAAAGCGTACGATGCGTATCAGCAGGCCGTGTATCGTGATGGAAAGAACCCTGCTCTTTGGTGCTCTATCGGCATTTTGTACTTCCAAATCAGTCAGTTCCATGATGCCCTTGGAGCATTCTCTCGATCAATCCGACTCAACCCTTATATTCCTGAAATTTGGCTCAATCTCGGCATTTTATACGAAACATGCAACAATCAGACTTCTGATGCGATCGATGCTTACCGCCGCACACTTGAGCTGGAGCCCGAGAATACCGTAATACAGCAGCGCTTGCAGCTTTTACAGAATGCCGAACCACTTGGTAAGGCCGTGCCAAACATTCCACTACCCAAAGACATACCGTTCGCTGCCTACGCGACGGTAGGCCCAGTTGCGCCGAGCACGCCGCCGCCAAACGTGGCTGAAGCAGATGAAACTACATGGAGTGCCACAGCGGATCCCATACCTGTAAGAGAAATTCCAGTCGAGGACGAGCGCAAGCATGCTCTGGAGTCCTCAACACGCCATGCTTACGAAAGCCATCCTCGTATGCATCATGCGTCACTATCCTCTTACGGCGGCGGAACATACTCAGACTACGCGCGGCATGCTGCAACTGTACATCCTTCTCGCATGTATAGTGCACCATCTGAATGGGATCGTCAGTATGCTGTGCCGTACGCAGACGAACGCGTCGCTACGTACTCGACACGCTTACCATCGTCGAAGTATCCGTACGATGGACGGGCTATGAGATACGAGTTGAACTACCAGAATGGTCGCTCTTACCATTTGCCCGCGGCTAGCACACCTCCACTTTCTCGGCGTGTTGGAGCAGGTGGAACCGGTCCTGTGTCGCCAGGCCGCGAACATGATCGTATGGACATGGAACAAGACAATTTGATTCGCCGCAAACGAGACATACCGAATCTGCGTTCGTCCCTCCCGTCTCGTTTACCATCAACTACAGAGTCTTGGGCTGGTGAGACGGCCTCTGAGCAGCACTATCCGCTCGACAGGGGAATAGAGCCACCAGCTCGCAACTCATTCCGCACGAGCGGTGGACGCGAGGTCGACGAAGACTATGATGAAGGAGCGGCTAGTGCCCTCATGGGACTTGCAGGAGCGGCTGCATCGGCTTACGAAGCAACTTCATGGGCTCGTTCACGCCCTGAGGCAGTTGTAGGAACAGTTTCTCGATCGCCGCCGCTGTCAGTAAAGCGGGGCGGAGAGACCGATCGACCAGCTCTTGAGGCCAAGCGACGTCGGAATGACGAACCACCTTTCGTGGATGAGCGCTTAGATATTCCAGATCCACGTTCATTTCATCGCAGCGTATCTCGAGAGCAATGACATCTCTATCTTTGCTTGCAACTGAATACACTACTACTGCACTACGCCATCCAACAACCCCCGTGAAGTACCCAGCTCATGCCTCCCACATCTACGTAGAGATATCACGTGGCTCGTGTTGATGACATCAGCGTGCATGGCCCGACCGAGTGGGGTGGGGAACCGATTATTTCATCGACCTGTCATAAGTACTTTACCCTAGCTTGATCTGCGTCTATATAAAACATGGGCCTCTTTTCTCAGGTTAGTTCCGCGGTTGCGAGAGGGGGTCAAGGCCTAAAAACATCAAAGGACGAAAGGCCCCCTGAGGGAGCAAATGCAGAAGATACAGAGGAACTCGACGAAGAGTCGGGCAACATCTTGCTGAGTTTGATCAGCCAGCTTCGGATTGGAATGGACCTGCATAAGGTCACGCTGCCAACCTTTGTACTTGAGCCAAGGAGCATGCTTGAACGAGTAACAGACTTCCTAAGCCATCCTGATATACTTTTTGGTGCGGATGCTTTACAGAGCCCCGAGGAGCGCTTTATCGCGATCCTTACATACTACATGTCGGGCTGGCATATTAAGCCGAAGGGTGTGAAAAAGCCATACAACCCAGTACTCGGCGAGTTTTTCCGCTGCTCTTACACATATCATAATGGTACAACGGGTGTGTATATTGCAGAGCAAGTCTCGCACCACCCACCTATTAGTGCCTATTACTACATTTCGCCAGAAAACAATGTTCTTATCTACGGTGACCTTCGCCCAAAAAGCAAGTTCCTTGGTAATTCGGCAGCAACTATTATGGGAGGCGAGAGTCATGTGGTTCTGCTAAATCGGCCTGAAGATGGCGAGTACACCATAAGCATGCCAAATATGTACGCTCGGGGCATCCTTTTCGGCAAAATGGTTCTTGAGCTTGGTGACCAAAGTGAGGTCACGAACAAAAGTCTGAATATGTCGACTAACGTTGATTTCAAGGTAAAAGGCTATTTCACTGGTACATACAACATGATTGATGGGAAAGTAATGCACGATGGGAATCAGATCGGAGAAATGAGCGGGAAATGGAGCGACCGCATGGATTACAAGGACTTCAGGACGGGTCAATCTCGCACGCTCTTCGATGCGCATAATGCCAACGCTGTGCAAAAGACCGTTCCTCCGCTTGAACAGCAACATCCTAACGAGTCGCAACGGTACGTTCGATTAACTCTTTGTTCTTCAGTGTACTAACATCGAGCTTTAGACTCTGGGTTAATGTAACACAGGGCATCAAGACACGCGATATGAGTGCTGCCACTGAAGCTAAGACAGCGATTGAAAATGCCCAACGTGAGGCTGCACAGTTACGCGACAACCAAGGAGTTGCATGGAGGCCAAACTTCTTTGTGGAACGCAATGACCGATTTATCCCAATGTTAAAGTGCGTAAGATTTTTTCGACGCAATGAAGGAACGGACTAACAAAGTACAGTGTTCTGCCTCCTGAATACCGACCACCCGCTGCCATGCAACACTTTTCCGCGCAAATGCATTAGTCACGGGACTTGGGCCGAAATGTGAATTATACTAGAATCAATAACTAATTTCGACATTCAGCTTGTGTGACCACATGATTGTGTTTAATATATTGATCAGTTGACGCGTAAGATTACTCCGATTGGTTGACGCTATAAACTGTGCTATGACTTGCACTATGACTGGCGCTATCGCTGCGTTCAGATTCATCAACATAGAATTGCTGTGGTGGAAGAAGCCAGTCCGGTAAGAACTCAATAGGTGGCATCGTTACCAAGTCCGGATCAAACATCTGATTGTCAGTCTGATCGTCGTTATTGGCACCCAACGCGTGCACGAGCTGGAGTGAGAACGCACTTCAATGAATCTTTCGTTTGCACTGCGCGCCAAGGCCCCGGCAAAAGAGCGGTATTCAAACAAAATACTGCTAAGATTCCAGCCCTGAATCTTTCGAAGGCAGCCTAACAGCGTGCCGGTCTCGAAAATACCAGCACTTCGTAGTTAGTGGGACAGCGGCAATAACGAATAATAACATACATGTCCGTGACAAGAATAGGATGATTTCTAACGTCCAGCAAAAGTTCCAATGCATCTTTTACGATGGACTCTAAGACACTAAATGAGTTGATCTCGTGAGAAGATAAGAACAGGTTGCTTGATGGTTTAGAATGCCCATAGTTGAGTAAATTGGGTGTGGGCCACCGTCGCTCGATACCGAAGTGATATAGCTCGATTTGATTCCTTGCACAATAAATCTCCAGCTGTTTTGATGGGTATTCAATTGACAGTAGCACGACGCTCTTGATGCTCAGCGTGTCAAGGAAAGCAAACGAATCAGACGAAGTCGATGGATCTGCAGACCGATAGATATACGGGCACACATGCGCAAACAAAGGAGGAGGGGAGATTTTTTGTACATGAATCGCTGTCTCAGATGACTCATTGCCGTTCGTGCTCGCAGGTCGAGTGCTCATCGTTCTGAGGCCCACACCACACCCTCTTCGGAGCCACAGACCACAGGTGGAGTCACTTTTCTGTCGACTCATCTTCGGCTCCTAATCTGAAAGGCCCAGTCTCTTTGAGGGCCCTCACCTCTCCACACGGATTAGAGTGCACAGTCGCTCGGCCTCATTGGATATGGACCAAGGTTTATTTCCTGCCAGTGTGCGCATGGACCACGTAAGGGTGCCGGCGTATGTGTTCGAGTCATGAAACATGCCAGTCAGTGTGGCGAAGTGTGAATGACTCGCCGATGGTTGTGGCATCCCTTATAAAGGAACTGAAATCGCTGACTCTTAGCACCACCAACATGAACGTTTTAGCAGCGTTGGAGAGCGACATGGCTGCGTACGAACCCCTATTAACAGAACTGAAGCAACACCTCGACAAGGAGGGCGGCGAAGTGGTGTTAGTGCTCGACGAGAGTGCTGCTTCGTCGACAGATACACGCGTTGTAGTTAACGTACCATTTTCTAGACACGAGGCATGTAAGGTGCTACTTGGAAAAGCATCAGAGCTCGTGGGGGCGTGTTGCATGCAACAAATGTCCTACGATAAAACGACAGTGCTGTTGGTACGCAATTTGCCACAGTCGGTTGAGGACCATATCGAAGTCCGCATTGCTATTATGGGAAACGTCGATGCAGGAAAAAGTACACTCTTGGGCGTGCTAACGAAGGGGGGTCTTGATGATGGACGTGGGCGTGCACGAGTCGACTTGTTTAGGCACAAACACGAAATTGAATCTGGCCGCACTAGCAGCGTCGGTTCTGAGGTTATGGGCTTCCAAGCAGATGGAAAGCCTGTTGTGGAAGTTCAAACACTTGATGAACCCATTCGCAAAATTGCGTGTGGGGAGGTATGCGCGCACTCAGCCAAAGTGATTTCGTTCATTGATTTGGCCGGTCACGAGCGATATCTTAAGACGACTGTATTCGGGATGACAAGTGGACTTCCTGACTATGTGATCCTCATGGTTGGAGCGAATGCAGGACTCGTGGGAATGAGCAAAGAGCATCTCGGCATAGCGCTCGCGCTCGGCATCCCTGTCGCAGTCGTTGTCACAAAGGTTGACATGTGCCCGCCGCAAGTGCTCGAGACCACAATGCAGCAGCTTAACAAAGTTCTACAGTCGCCTGGATGCAGGAAGACATGTATATTGATCAATTCGGCAGCCCAAGCCATTGACGTTGCGCTCCAGTTGCCTGTGAAACGGATTTGTCCCATCTTCCAGATCAGCAACGTGACTGGAGAGCGTCTGGATTTGCTCCGTCTTTTCTTGAACTTATTGCCATCGAGCCAGGCAAAGTTTGCACCACTGCGCTCAGCGCCTGTGGAAATGCCCATCAATGACGTATTCAGTGTGCCATTCGTCGGCACAGTCGTGTCCGGCGTACTGAAATCTGGTGTTGTCAAGACAGGCGACTCCTTACTATTAGGGCCAGACAGCCTGGGGCAATTTACCGTCACGTCCGTCCGCTCAATCCACCGGAAGCGTATCAATGTCGAATGTGCAAGTGCAGGACAGTCTGTATGCTTTGCACTCAAGCGCGTTCGGCGGAATCAAGTCCGGAAAGGCATGTTGCTGATCTCACAAACAAGCACCCCTCCTGTTGCTTGTCAGGAGTTTGAAGCAGAGGTGTTATGTTTGTACCACTCAACGACTCTGTCTGTCGGCTCGTGCATTGTGCTACATGCGTCGAGTGTGCGCCAAACGGTCAAGATAATGGCTATCAACAAGCTCGACGCTGCAAAACAAAAACAGCCACAGACATTTTCGCTACAAGCAGCAGACGATGCTAAGCCGGTCCTCCGCATGGGCGATCGCGCACGTGTTCAACTACGATTTATGTCAAAGACCGAATATCTCACTCCGGGGACCAAGTTGATTGCTCGTGAAGGTAAGACAAAACTAGTCGGAATTGTCCGCACCATTGGGAACCAGGATGTGCTGGCATCGGGAGCGGGACCACGTTATGAAGATCACAAGAGCAGCACTTGGCGCGATAATGGAAATGGGTCAAAGCATTTGGCTGCTACACCACAACTTTCAGGTGCGGCATGAATATGACAGCAGCTAGATTTGTATTGTAAAATTATAGGTGTACACTATGCAGATCCACGACATGAAAAATGCGAAAGGAGCGAAAATTTGTCATGTCCGTTGTTTCCGTGGGTTGTTCCAGCTCAAATAGCTGGTGTCACCGACACGACGAGGCCGCACTAACTGCATACCTGAGAGTACAATGCCCAGCAAGAAGCACAGGGCAGCAACGGAAATATGAGAAGCACCAATGACTAGGCTACGACCGCCAATCCACGAGGAGGTGCTGAGAACAACGGACTTAGTCCCTTTGAACATGTTGACGGGATAATTATCTTCAACAACGAGAGAGTAGCGTCCTGGTGTCATAGGATCTGTATCGTTGCGTCTGTAAAGCTTGCGGAAGTAAGGGAAGGCAGCAGTGCGCATCCAGACTTGGAAGTGCTCGTTTTTCGAAGGGTCGAACACTTTACCTTCTTCATAACGGCCCGACGGATAGCCGAATGGACCTTCGGCACCCTGCCAAAAGGGAGGCGGAACGATTTCGGAGACGTTGTACGTCGGGGTCTTGTAGTGTCGATACTCCTCGGACCAAATGATGTTTTTCTCACTCATCGAGTAGTTCCTGAAAGGCGCATTTTCTGCATCTAAAAGGACAGGAGACGCAAACGTATCATTGAAGACGCTGTTGGCAATTAAGCCACACGGGTATACAGCAAGACCTGAGTTGGGATCGCGGCCAAGTGGCTTGCACTGGTCTTTCTGCAACTGGTCCACAGTTCGTGGCTTGTCAAGAAGCTGTAAGTAGTCCATACTCTTCATATATCGACGGTGATTCTGGTAAAAGTTGGTGAGTTCATAGTACAAAAATACACCAGGATCCATCTGCTCAGGAATTATAAAGTACAGCGTGCACTGGAAGCGCGGCGGATTGTTTTCATGGCCTGGACCAGGGGGAATTTCTTCGACCTCCCACTGAACAGGTGAACGTTGCTGCATGTCATGGTTGTGGCGAAAGCGGTAATTGTAATACTTGGCCGGCACATCTGCTGGTGCCACTCCTGAGCGAGGTGCCTCATCTCGGCACGACGAGTACTCGATCGTCAACTCGTTTACTTGTGTGGCCGACCAGTACATGACAGCACCAAGAACAGCAAAAAACACGCCTATGCCAAATAGAAGCGGGAGCACTGTTGAATGGGTTAAGATAGGATGCCATGCTTTCAGCCGCTGCTGACGCAAAGCCGTGTTGGCTGGCTTCTGTAGTGCATACGGCTTTTTCTTCACTTTCTGTCCCTTCATGGAGTCATCTTCTTCCTCCTGCTTCGTGGGATCGTCTGCCTCGTGCTTACCAAGGCGCAGATCAAGCATGTTGAACGACACACAGACCTTTGCGTACCCAGTCAACTCGAACACACAAAGCGAGCGTGTGGATTCGGATGATCCGTTCCCTGTTCACACGCGCCTCGATCTGTTTGCTATGCACACAAACAGCTTGTGGCCCACAAATCCAGCCCCTGCCGCGTAATCGCATCGGCACTTGATCGGCCTGTGTCGTTATATCACGTGTACAAGTCTTCGCATGCTGGAATGGACGTGGAGGGGGCTAGAGCGCTCGCGCGAGAAAGGGATGAAAGTACTGGCGAATGAGAAAGGGGCGTACGTGGCTGAAGTAGTAGAAAAGGCATCACACGCAAGTCGATACTTGGGGAGAGGTGGGCCTGAGACAGCTTGCGTGGGCAAAGTGTCGGCACACTGTAATCGCGATTCTCCTGGTGGAACCGACCCATGCAAAAAACGTCTCTACCTCAGGGCCAGGGCGAGACGAAGCAGAGCCTTACCTCTCGATTTCCTCTCGTACGTGTATTGTTTCCTGCCTTCAAGAATGAACATGAGCAAGTGACCAAAGCGAGCTTGCGAGATGCATGCCTACAGGGCGATTTGGGCCGGCTGCCACCTTGGGTTCGATCTCAAGCATGGAAAGTACTCCTGTCATATTTGCCGCCTGAGAAAGCACTGTGGTCCACTACTGTCACAATGCGTCGGAATGACTATTTGCACTTCCTAAGCGATTTCTCACAGTCAACAACATCAGGAGAATCGGCCTCGACAGACCGGCTGCTTACGCAGGTATACTCTGATTTGATGCGCTGCCTCGACAAACATTCGGAATTTCTAATGCGCCAGACGGAGGCTTGGTCCATGTACACTATGGACAACGGCGACATTCATCACCGGCACCAGCTACTAAGGCGCTTAGATCAGATCAACCGCGAGTACCACGATGCTTCGTCTGACCGTTTCACGCTATATCGTGACAGTGCATCAGTTCCCGTAATAGTTACTTATCGAGACCGTCAGTGGCACTCGATGTTGCGCATACTTTTTGTGTACGCAATGTTGAATCCGACCATTGGCTACATGCAGGGTATGCATGAAATCCTTCTCGTGCTCATGCGAGTCTTTTGCGCTGCGCGTGACTTTCCTACGAAGAGCATTCAGCCGTGGGAGGCTAAGGTGCTTGGTCTTGGCAATACAAACGATACAGAAGCCGATGTGTTCTGGTGCTTTTCCTCGTTGATGGGCATGTTCCGTAAAGTATTCGAGTATGAGCAGAATAATGTGTCGACACTCGATCAGATGCGGCAGGTAATGGTGCTCACAACAATGCAATCGCCAGAACACTGGTCCGGAAATGGTATGTCCCACTGCCTACGGTTCCTTAGTGCACGTCTACGTGCAGAGGATCCACAGCTCTGGTTATTCCTTCATGCGAACTCTTTGGATCCGCAGTTACCATATTATTCGTTCCGCTGGATTGCTTGTTTGCTTGCAGCCGACCTACCGTCTGACGTAGTCGCAAATTTGTGGGATGTGCTGCTCTCTGAGACGGACGAGTCTTCAAACTTCGATTCCAATCCACACGTCGAGATGCTTGTGCACATGTGCTGTGCTATGCTACTTACCGTGCGTGATCAACTGCTTGAGTTGCGTAATTTGAGCGGCAGCGACAAGGATGCGAGTCCGAAGCTTGCTGTACACCGAAAAAACTCGCACGACGTATTCTATTCATGCATGCAACTGCTTCAGTCATACCCTATTCAAAATGCTCGTCCTATCATTTCCTTGGCTTTCCAGATGCGCCAGCAAACTGGAGCACGAATGTTATCTGAACGGATGAATTTGAATCCTCGTCCACGCACTCGTAGCGACACGCACCCGCGTGTCAATATTCAAGAGCGACTTGCTGCCACTGTCCAGCGCAGTCTTCATGCACCATCGCACCGATCTGTGTCGCTAGATTCCAAAATATCGCCACCCGCAGCGACGCCAGCCTTGGTTTCAAGACCAAAATCAGTGTCCACATTTTCTGAACAGGATGAACAGCCTTTGATCACAGCTTCTCCGCTCGAGGGCTCTTTTTCATCCCCGACATCGTCACAGCAGGCAGCTGATCCTCGTAGCTTGCTGCGTCGCTACACAGATGCAATTCAAGACTCCAATGCAGCAGCAAGTATGTCGAAAGCTGGTACCAACATTGCAGCTAAGGCCCTGGCCTGGAGTTCACGAGCCGCGCAGCCATCTGTGTCGGCCGCCGCTGTGGCAACAAAGACTGAGAAGACACAAGAGCGGCGAAAAGTACAGGAACTTGCAATTACGAGCACAAAGACCCACGATGTTGCTACGAATACATGGCAAGATCCTCAGGATCGAAATGACGGTCCACCTGAATTGCCTATACCGACAGTCGTCGATAGTCCGAATGATCGCGACACTTACCGGCGCGCTGTCGGCATGGTAGAGACACCGACCGCTTTCGTCGGTAGCACGTCTGGTGTTCGGAATCATCAGACGACGCCGATCGCTACATATTCATCGCCGACAATGGACGAAGACCTATCGACTTCATTTTCACTTCCTAGTGTCGAGACGGCTTCACGATTGAGCGAACATGTGCCACTCAGCCTTGGACCAGCCGCAGCTCCGTTGGCTTCTCTAGACAAAGACGATGCATTGCCACAGATCCGCCGAAGTGGTGGTCTGATAAGATCCGGTGCTGGATTGTCACTATCTCATCACGCAAGTACATCATCGACACATTCGAAACACAGTCTTGACATGGATCAGCAATCATTCGGAGCTCGTCGTATTAGCTCGACCCATCGTCTTCCTTCCATGGCTATATCGCAAGCACATTCCCCAACTGCAAATGTGACAATTACAGCCCCTGATACTTTTGGTGCCATGCTTTCACCGAACAATACGCGCACTTCCTCACCCTTCACTGCGGCTCCCTCTGCGCCAACGACCGAGAATCTTGACTCGCTGCTTGCCGAAATGCGCACAAATGAATGGGTCAAAGACACATAGTACATCGACATCAACATATACCAACTGTATGTATGTATGTATGCATAAATATAAGTATGTATGTATGTACTTCTCGCTAGTTACGGCGCCGCGATTGTCGCAATGGTTTAATTTGGCGACCTGCCGTCGCTGGCGACATGCCCATATTAAATAGGCCGCCACCACCTGCACCAGCGCTGTCAGTCGATGACGGCGGTGGTGTACCGAAGGTGAAAGGCGCTGGCGAGCCAGAAGCAGGTGAATTCGTACCACCGCTCCCGAATGTGAATGACGGTGCTGCTGTTGGTCCAGGCTGTGCTGCAGCGCCAAACGAAAATGACGTCGTCGGAGCAATGCCGCCGCCATTGCTTGCAGGGGCTGCAGGGGCACCTGCACCGAACTGAAATGCTCCGCTAGGAGGGGCACTGCCGAATGAGAACGACGTTGTCGGCGCCGGTGCAGCAGCAGGCGCTCCAAATGAAAACGATGTTGTCGGAGCCATCGACGCACTATTTGCACCAAACGATGGCACGGACGATGCTGAGGATCCGAATGATACGGGGGGTGTCGATGTCGCGGAAGGCTGACCGAATGTTAATGGCGATGCTGCAGGTGCCGAGGGTGGCACAGGCGCCGGTGCAGCGGCCGTTGATGCACCAAACGAGAACAACGGAGCACTGCTAGGTGCAGAATTTGTGGACGATTTGTCATCTTTTCCAATTGAGAAGGCAGGGGTCGATGCGCCAAATGAGAAGGCCGGTGGGTTTTGAGTGGTTGCGCCAGAGTTAGGTGCAGACCCGAACGAAAAAGTTGAAGCCGAAGTCTGGGAGTCGACAGGCTGACCGAACGATTTCCCACCGACATTCGAGGGAGATGTTCCAAAAGAAAACGCTGGTTTAGATGATCCTGTGTCTGCCGAGGTGCCGAACGAAAACGCCGGCTTCTCATCCTTTTTCTCTGCAGGCTGCCCAAACGAGAATGCTGGTTTATCATCCTTCTTCTCGGTGGGTTGCCCAAACGAGAATGCTGGCTTTTCATCTTTCTTCTCGGTGGGTTGCCCAAACGAAAACGCTGGCTTTTCATCTTTCTTTTCGGCAGGTTGCCCAAACGAGAATGCTGGTTTATCATCCTTCTTTTCTGCAGGCTGCCCAAACGAAAACGCTGGTTTATCATCCTTCTTTTCTGCAGGCTGCCCAAACGAAAACGCTGGTTTAT
>ERZ501058.44-NODE-44-length-96153-cov-9.948344_pt1 | contig 96153 bp, 68 predicted proteins | sample MGYA00510857_ERZ501058 | MGnify/ENA primary metagenome ERZ501058 (study PRJEB25958, sample SAMN03398523) | human skin metagenome | study: EMG produced TPA metagenomics assembly of the Human Skin Microbiome Metagenome (human skin metagenome) data set.
AAACGGTTTCTCCCTTTTATTGCGTGCGTAATAAGATTTGTACTTCTCGGCACAATCGTGGGATGTATGAACGAGAAACCTGGCGTACTTCGTTAAGAGAGTTGATAATCGTCGCAAAAACAAATCTCCATGACTTTCAACCATTCACTCACTCAATTTAAAAAAGTCTGCCCGCACCCAGATTTGAACTAGGGACCCTCTCATCAACTAGCCGAAGCGCAGTACGAGTGAGAAATAATAACCGCTATACTATACGGGCAAGCTCGACTGAATGCTGGTTAAGTATAACTGTAATTAGCGACAAACCAATTGCATGAAATAGATAAAAAATGCTGCCCGCACCCAGATTTGAACTAGGGACCCTCTCATCAACTAGCCAGAGCTCAGTACGAGTGAGAAATAATAACCGCTATACTATACGGGCGCAGCGCGTGGTTGTTGAGCAACAAATAGCCATCAAAAGTAAGAATATGCCAACAGATCATTTTCTCGACTCGTATTGATCTGCCTTGGCGTGTCCTTGTTGTGGACTCTTCCATCACTTATATGCGGACATGGTATTCATGTTGAATCATTCGATAGCCCTGCTACGAATTGTTTAAGGTGAACGCGTATCAAAGAGAATGGAGCTTCGAGGCTGCGAGAACCGCTGTGCAATAGGTAGTTGGGTGGAAGCCGTAGGGGATGAGGGTGGTGCATCAATCGATTCGGCATCCTCGGGATTGTACGCTTGATCTGCAGAAATGCGCGAAGCCGGATTTGGCTGCGGTGCATTGTCAGGGAGTTCGGCTGGATGAACCTCATTCATCACTTCACCCGACTCAGTGTCCACTTCGGTGCTGAGAGGTGGTGGCTGTGGTGGCTGCAGTGGCCGCAACGGAGCCACATCTTCCGCGTCTACGTCCACAGCAGCTGCGGGTTCAGTACTAGCGTCCGCGAACTGCACGTTGGAATAGTGTAGGGGATGTTGGTTACTTTGGCTCCCCACATTGGCACCTGTAGCATGGCTCGCGATGCTTGCGTTCTTCACAGGAGGAAGAGGCCGAGTCGGTATTGGTTTTGTCTTTAAAGGCCGTGGAGAGTTTGTCGCTGAGGTTGCTGAGGATGCAGGTGGAGGTGACGAAGACATGGATGCTTGGGAGGCCATTGCGCTTTCTGCAGACAAAGTGCCAGGGCGTGGTTTCTCAGGCGTGACTTGAGAAGAAGGCGGGGTTGGAGATCCACAACTGGCGGGATAAGGTGGCGGGCTGGCCATGGGCCGAGTCTCGTAAGTGAACAGCGTGCCTCTCATCTGAACAAGCGTCATCATGAGAAGCGCTGATATTTGGAGCGAGGGGGCTAGGACCAGCGCCAGGTTCGAGAGCGTCATTTTTGTCCTCGCGACATTCTCTGGCTGTGTCAGCACGCCCAGGTGCTCGGCCATTTCTCGCAAGAGATACCATTCAAAGTAGGGTATGCATTGAATGTGGGGCTCGAGCTGTGTGATCAAAGCCGTCTGGTCTTTCATTTGCAAGGGGCCTAGCGCCGTCTCATTGCTCCCCGGGGCGCTGACCATGTCCGTGCAAATGCGGTCCATGGCTGTGGCTGTGTCGTGTGGAATGAATGAAGTCGGCAGCTCACGCAAGTACATCTTCAACACACTGCATACAGCATGAACATCAAGGTCTGCTGGCCCAATCTCGGCCATGTTGAGGTCTGTACCTGGCAGATTCCACAGGGCACGTAGTTTGGATGCATGGGACGAACGCCCTGGAACGCGGTACAAGCCTTCTTCATGAACCCCCCATTTTTCCAAGCTCTCTACACAGCGTGTCACAAGGCGAGGAATGACCAATTGCTGCGCCTCCGCTCGGCTCAGCAAGGGCGGGCGGTCATCTAGCGTCAAGTCTGGGGATACGGGCGTCGTGCTTGAGGCATACGTGTGTGGAGGCGAAGACACAACATCGCGAAGCGGGGTGCCAAAAAGGGCGTGAGGTGTCTCTTCCGTGGGCGAAATAGCTGTGGGACTGGTCCGCAACGATTGCGTGCTGGAGGAGCTGGAAAGCATCGAAGACGAGCGGAATCCGCGCAGTTTGGTGGACCGTGGGGGAACAAGCCCCGGTGACTCGAGCCAGTCGAGCCATGCACGCGTGGGAGACTGCACCGTCGCTGTCTTGTGAGAATCCGTGCTCCGGCTCAGAATCGGCACGAAGAGCGATCTTCGGCGTGCTTCACTCTTACTTGGATCATGTCGTGGTGATGGACGGCGATGCAAGTTTTGCGATGCCCGCAGACGGCCCATGACATCCAAGCCACGTTTGCTAAATGTGCCAAAGACGCCCTGTGAGCTGCGTGTGTCGTATTCGATGGCAGATGTCGATGTCGGTATTCCACATGCTTCCCGATTCCGCTCTGTAGGCATTTCACTCGCGCTCGAGTTCATAGGGTACGCAGGCTCGGCGGATGGAGGAACTAAATTCATGGTGTTGGTCGTGGCCCATGGCTGTTGTGACTCGTCATCAGACGAAATCGAACGGAAGACATCCTGACGAGGTTGGCGCGCGCCTTGCTGTGTGGATTGTGACTCGAACGACCCTGGCCCCATTGAGGACGAGGGGGACGATGAGTGAGGCGCTTGCAACGACGATGATGAGGCGTGAGCGCACCGCACTAAAGGCACAGGCACGGGCGAAGAAGTAGGCGCAGTGACAGGTGAAGCGAAATGCATAGGGGTCTTGCGCTCATCATCTGCGGGCGGTGGTACAATCGGCACACCATCGTGTTGGCTGTACATGTCATTCGTGTGGGCAGTGGGTTTAGGTGGCGTTGGTGGTGCACGTGCAGGAGGACGAGTTTCTTGGCTTTGCGTAGTCGGAGCCGAACCGGCTGGGGGTTTCGCTGGGCTGCTGCTCTGAGAGCCAGATGGAACCAATGGGAATGGTTTATCTCGAGCCACAGGTGTATGTGCGACACTGTCGCGGGGCAAATCCGAAGATCCCATGGACTTGTCGCGCGTCGCAGACGTTTTGTCCGTGAGAGCAGCGCTGCTCATATCGGCGATATCGACAGGGATTGTTGATATGGAAGACTTTCGACTGCCTCGATCCAGCGATAGGCGGATCCCTGCGAAGGACGGTCGCGACGGCGCAGCCGACTCCTGGCCATCCGCTGCACCCAAGTGATTCGGCGACGACTCGTCTCCCTTTGGTGCAGTGCCAACAGCTGCATGATCTTTGGAGCTTGGGCCGAGTCGTATCGAGCGCAGCTTGGCATTAAGACTTTTCAATGTGTTGCGGTTCGTCGACGATATCGACGGCGTAGAGGTGATGCTCGATGACCGCGTCATTCCCAAACCTTCTGCTACTGCATCCTCTGAAGTTTCTGGTAGCGGTGCAGGCGATGAAGGCGACGGCGATGGCAACGGCGACTCACCCGACGCTGACACAGCGTGGCGGTGCTTTTCACCAAACGAGCGGTTAATCCGCGCAAGCAGGTTTGGCATGCGAGGTCGTCCCACGTCGTCTAGCAATATTCGTCGTTAGTAGATACGTTTCTTGGCGTTATGTTGTTGCGTGGTCCTTTCGGAGTGACAGAAACTCTCGCCCAAACCGACTGACTTGCTCTTAACGTGTTCTTAGTCTCCCAAACGATGGTGCTGCTTAGACTGCGGTCATTCGTCGGACGGACGGCCGGCCGACAAAAGTTGACGGATGGATCGGCTGTGGCCTAGAAGGCTGCATATGTTCTGACACGCTCATGCGACGCACGCGCACTTTCGAGCCTGTCTTTTGACTCATCGTTCCCACTTCCCTGCTTCGCCGTCACGCAAATGGGGCGGCGAGCTTAAGCGGGCGCGGCGCGATGCACGTGATGTGGGACGGTCGACTAGCATCAGCTTTTCTAATGTGGCGCGCCGCGGTGTGACGCGTTGTGTCGGTGAAGCTGCTATTATTTTTTTGCCTGTCCCTATATCCATTTCGCTGGTGATCATAATCCTGTCGACCGCACGCCCACAAGAGGGGCTGTGTCCTCCCCATGGCCGAGTTTCAAAAAGAGTCTCTTTCTCTTGAAGAGGCGAACCGTGTGCGTATTTCGCTTGGCTTGAAGCCACTCGTCGATGTCGACGTCCACGACGACGACGATGAGCGCGACCACAACAACCAGAACGGCGACCACGATCGTGTAGACAACGCAACCTCCTCTATACCACCAACCAGCATAGGAAGTGCTCCTCCAGAAAAAGAGGCGATCCGCGAGCGCGTCGTCAGAGCGCAGGCACGTCGCGATGTAGCACGAAGACTGCGTGGGCCGACACTGGGCGAGAGCCGCGACGAGGACATGAGTGCTCGCGACTGGATCCGTCACGCTCGGCGTCAAGCGCAAGTCCATTCGGCTGAGCGGTTACAAAAACAGGCAGAAGATGAACAGGCGGCGCGTATGCAAACCTACACATCGTCTGAACTAGAGGGTCTTCGTGTCGCACACGATCTAGATGAGTTTGTCGCAGGCTCCGATGAGCGTGTACTGACGCTTCGTGATGCAAACGTCTTGGACGAAAACGAAGACGAGCTAATGGAGCATTCGGCTGAGACGTACGCGAAAGCAAGAGCGGACCAACGTGACCGTGAGCGCCACTCTGTCTATACGGGCGTGGAGGAGCTTGAGAAGGAAAAAACGGGTGTTCTGGACAAGTACGATCATGTGGAATCACTCGATCTGAATCAGACGCCGCCGAATCGTCATGCAGCGTCGCTGGGCTTCCGCTTAGGCGATGCAGCGTCTTTAGATGCGATGGACGCGCGCTCGTCAGCGCGTTCAGAAGCACAGCGTGTTGCAGAGCAGCGCGCTTTACATCGCACTAGCCTAGACTATGTGAAGAATGCACCGGTGTCTGATTACGAGGTGTCATTCAAGAAGAAAAGTAAGAAAAAACGTGCACCGCGAGTCAAAGTTGAGCCTGATGACGACGATGCCGCGGGCCGTGGCGACCAGGTTGCATCGACCATACCGTCATCCTCGTCGGCGATGGAAATTGATGAGCCCCGGAAGCCTCTCTCGAAAGCCGAGGCCCTTGTTGACGATGACGAACTCGCTGCCAGTCTTGCGAGAACGCGACGGATGCATGCAAAAGCTTCGTTCCGCAAAGTCACGCCAGAAATGGTTGCGCGAAATTTGGCTGCAACGCAGCGTGCAGTTGCCGAACAAGATACCCAGAAAGAAAGTCAACTAGAGAAGGATGATGGCGTTCTTACCTTTGATGAAACGACAGAATTCGTTCAAAATATCATCGCACGTCCTTCGAAGCCACAAATCGATACGCAACGACAATTGCCATCGCCACCGGCGCCCCAGATAAACTATGGTGACTCCACGTCCCACGTTGAGCCGGAGGCGGGCGACCGGCTTGAGCCTGAGCTGGAGGTGGACTCGAAAGCAGCACTATCGCCAGCGTCCCATCCGACTGCACAAGACCCGCATAGGGAGAATGGGGCCGAACTTGCCAAAATGTCCGATGTGGACAATGCATTGCACGGCGATGTCGACACTGAAGCCATGGCATCGGGCAGCGTTGCATCAGTGGTCCAGTTTCTTAAGAGCCAAGGCACACTCGAGCATGTACCGAAAGAGCAGCTGGAACATGAAAAGACGCAGCTCAAGTACGATGCGTGGCTTCGAGAGCGCCGACGTGCCGACAGGCTCGCCGAATCGGATGATCAAGACGCACGTGAAGACGATCAGTCGGAGCGCCGGGAAGCACAAGCAGCTCTGGAACGGTTTAAGGACTACAAGCCCGATGTCAAGATAGAGTACCATGATGAGTACGGGCGCACGTTGTCAACGAAGGAGGCATGGAAGCAACTGTCGCACACCTTCCATGGCAATGCACCTGGTCACAAGGCACAGGAAAAACGTCTGCGACGCATTGCCGAGGAGCAGCGTCGCGAGCGCATGTTGGCTGGCGACACAAGTGCGATGACTCGCGCCTTCCAGGAACGCTCCGAACGGACGGGACAGGCTCATATGGTTTTGAGTGTTGGACAACATGATCATGCGCCACAGGACATACACCTCGGAGCACCACCTGCCTTGGAGAAGGTCAGTGTGCCTGCGAAAAAGAAGACCAAGACGGCAGGAACGAGTACTACCTTATCTGGCCAGTCCATCGAACCGGGCCGGTCAAATGAAACACTCGAGGCAGCAGCGGAGCTGGGCAGAACCTCTGTTCTGCCGACGCCAGAGTCAGCGACATCACCGTCAACGACAGCTCCGGCTTCAAGCCCAGCTCAGTCTGCGGGCTTCAAGCCTGCTATGAAGCCAGCCTTCCAACCCATTTCAACGTCCCATGTTCCATCCACTCCCATCCCTGCATCATCTTCAACGACGACAAACGATGCCTCATTTACGTCGGCACCTGCATCGTCATCAGAAGCACAACCCCGTGATAAGGTTCGCATCTCTTTAGGCAAGCGAAAAGCTCCTCAAGCAGATTCGTAGGCATTCGCTGACATAAATATATGTATAGTACTACGTGGCTGTTCGAAGGATTGACACATTACGGAAGTCGTGGAATGGCGTCGCATCGTACTTTTTCATATCCAAAACAGTCTGGTGTTCCCACTCGTGGGACCGAACTGGTTTAGCCTCGGCTTCTTGAATGAGGGTAGACAGTTGCTGCGAATCAGGGATGATGGGAGGCGTCTGGTTTCGCAGGAGGCCCCATGATATATTGGCAAACCATCGGTGCTGTTTCACTTCACTAGCGCCAAGCTGGCTGCCTAAGCGTTTATGTTCATCTTTTACAAGCAGTTTTCGAATAAAATTGCGTCCTGATGTGGACATTGGCACACCGTCTGGGAAGGAGACATCTTTGCGCAGCACGTTTGCAAAGGTCGTATTACGCGATGTCCCTTTAAAGGGTGTCGTAGCATAGATCATTTCATATACAAAGATGCCCAATGTCCACCAGTCAACGGAGGATGTATGGCCGCAACCTTTGATGACCTCGGGTGCAATGTATTCTTCCGTCCCAACGAACGAATTTGTGCGCAGATCGGCAATGCACGCACGGGTATCGACCATGGGCGCAGCGCGTGGCGATGCTTGGAACACGGCCGGTGCTGCCACTTGTTCGTGAGCCTGCGCCGACAGGTCAAAGTCGGAGAGCATCACGTGTCCCGACTGATGAAGCAGGATATTTTCGGGCTTCAGGTCTCGATAGATGAAGCCCATCAAGTGCAGATATTCGAGCGCAGCCACAACCTCGGCGGCATAAAAACGCGCCTCATCTTCCGATAGGCATCGCCCAGGTCGTGATTGCAACGCACGGAAGAACTCGCCACCACAGCAGTACTCCATACACAGATACAGGTAATCGGTTGTTTGGAATGTGTGATACAGAGGCACAATGAATGGATGGTTGGATGCAATCAAAATCGCTTGCTCGGACAGTACACGCTTCACTTTGTTGCGTTTCTTCATTTCAGCTTTCGATAGCACCTTGAGCGCATAAGGAGTGTCTGTTTGTCGATGCCTCACAAGGTACACACGGCCTACATCACCCTTGCCTAGCAGCTTGATGGTCTGGAATTCGTCAATCGACACAAGCACATCACTTGTCTTGACACGTGAGGTAGTTCGGGGCGTGGCTGCTGTCGTTGCTGTTGTCACTGTCGTCGGCATGGGAGGGCGCGATTCCTCCGCTTTGGTTGCATCTGCTTGCAGTGTGCCGGAACTTTTGGATTTGAACAGGCGCGTCAAACGCCGCATAGGTGCATCGTTCGTATTATCCGATGCTTGGCGCGACTTGGGAGCTATCCGAAGCGACGGCAGGAACCGTGTACGACGTGGTGATATTGGTTCTGCCATATGTGTGGCAGGTATGGCATCAATTTGTGCGGCTGGCTGTAAACGGAGAGGTGACGAGCCCTTGCCTATGGCACTCTGAGATTCCCATGGCGTTGGCACCGAGGTCTCGTGCGTCGACTCTGTTGGTGACGTAGTCGCAGATAGTGGTGGTGGTGGTGGCGGCGACATGTTCCGAAACACTTGTTGCTGAGAAGCTGTCATTGGTTGCGTTGGCTGCTGCAATCTGGACGGCTGGGTATGGAGCTGGATGTGAGATTGCGAGTGTGGCAGGGGCAATGTTTGCGTCTGAAGCGACACATTCCACAACGCGTCCTGCGTGTAACCATGGAATAAATCGCTTGATCCTTCAAGCCACGGGCTTGTACTAACCGAGTCAGGCGCATGTGGGACTCCGTCTTGGGTGTTGATCGCAGGCCATCCCTGGAAAACTGGTGGTGCTGGTGTGGCTTGGTACAAAGCATTGGTATCGGGCGCACTTGCAACGCGACGAATCCAATGATCATCATATTTCGAGTACAAGTGGGGCAAATGCGCCGGCTGTTTATCAAGTACATCGCCCAGCATACCCAGTGATGGTCCTGTTATCAACACACTCGATCCTGACGCAAGCGACGAGGTCGTGCTAGCATTTTGCCCCATACCGTACATGATGCGGCGACCTGGTGCTGTGCCGATAGGTGAATTGGTGCTCATAGACGATGGCACTGGGCTTGTGACTTGCGTGCTTGTCAGTGAGGATGATGGCGTCATGTGATCGGTCGTCGAGCTGGCGACAGTGGAAGAAGCATTGTTCGGCGTGTCCATCAAGGCACTCGCACTCTCACGTCGTTTGGAAGGACGCAGCATTGCCATCCATTTTCCTTGCCTCGATGTTCCTTGCGTTCCCGGCGATCCAGTCGACGCCGTCATGGAAGCAGGGTCAAAGTATGTGAATGGAGAAGTGCGTGCCAATGTCGTGGAATAAGCAAACTAGCACGCCAAACTCCAGTCCGACTCACTCAGCGGAGGTTGAAGCAAGCTCGACACGTTTGTTACTTGCTGCACGACGCGCAAAACCCACGTGTATCTCACGTGATCATAAGCAGTAGGTAAGTGAATTGTTGTCGTTGGTGTTGGAAAAAGCTCCAGGTACCCCCAATTTTGCTCTCGCTGTGGTAGCGTGGCAAAAATGTTGAACAGCGTGTGCCGGTGAGTCATTAGAGAACACGAGGGATTGGGTGGCAAACCGGCCACAAAATTTTGGTGTGTAGTTCTTTGCATGTGTTCTTAGGCGAACTGTGATGCCCCTTTAGGTCGCAAAACTCTCTAGTGTGGCAACACGATATGAGTCGATACGCATGAACGCATGGGCCACGACTTCGCCGCACTATCCAATCGATTGCGTGAGATACAATCGAGGCTTTGCTACGCCACGGAATCCTTGGTTGATATCTTGCTAACATGACTGAGGGGTCAAGTCAGGATAACTCTCAAGGCCAGGTGGGCGAATATGTGCTCGATCATGAGATTGGAAAAGGATCTTTCGCACTAGTGTATCGAGCGCACCATATTTCCAAACCAGAGCAACTTGTGGCTGTCAAGTCTGTGGTTCGACAGAAGCTCTCGCCCAAGCTGTTGGAAAACCTTGAGGGCGAAATCTCTATTCTCAAGTCTATGCGCCACACAAACATTGTTGATTTACGCGATTGCATTTACACAGATGAGCATATTCATCTAATGATGGAATATTGTCCAGGCGGCGACTTGTCGCAATACATTCGCATGCACGGCAACGTGGCACCCTGGGATGGCGATGCAGGAGCAAACCCACTCGCAGCGGCTCAGCGCTCCAAGTTCCCGCATCCCGAGTACGGTGGGCTCAATGAACAAATGGTTCGCTCGTTTCTCGCGCAGCTTGTGTCTGCGGTGCGTTTTCTTCGAAGTAAGGATATTGTGCATCGCGATATAAAACCACAGAATTTGCTCCTTCAAATTCCTGACGATGAATGTCTTGCGTCTGGACATCCTCCTGAGATTCCGCTCATCAAAGTCGCTGACTTTGGATTCGCCCGCTCACTTCCTGCCACGTCTCTCGCCAAGACCCTCTGTGGCTCGCCGCTCTACATGGCACCAGAAATTCTCCGGTACGAAAAATACGATGCTAAGGCAGACTTGTGGTCTGTCGGAGCCGTCCTCTACGAAATGTGCGTCGGTCGTCCGCCGTTTCGTGCATCAAATCACGTTGAATTACTCCGCCGTATCGAGCATGGAAACGATAGGATCAAATTTCCTGACGAGCGTTCTGAGCAATCCCTCGCGAAAGATGCGATGCGGCGCAAGCTACATGGCGATCCACCGCGCCCAAACCCACCCGAAATCGCCTCTGACATCAAAATGTTGATCCGCAAACTGCTCAAGCGCCACCCTGTGGAGCGCATGAGTTTCGACGAGCTCTTTACTGACAGTGTCGTTACGCAAGTTCCCTACACGGGCCGTGCCATCATAAAGGACGAGCTGGCTGCCTCTGTGCACCTTGCGCAAATACCGCCAGATATTTTATCACCTCCAAAACCGAAGCCGCATCTGGGCGTATCAGTTACGCACGTCGAAATCAAAAACCCACAATTCCGGGCTAAAACTGACGCCCCACGCGTCCCGTCCATGGCGATTGGATTCAATGCTCCCACGATATCAGAGTCCAAGGAAGAGGTTTGGTCTGCCAAACCCTCGACACAGCCCAGTGGTCTGTCGCGCGCTATTCATTTGGCAGATCAAGGCAAGAATGCGTCAGCACCAGTGCCAGTGCTTGTGAATGATCCACATGTACAGGTCTCTTTCTCGCCAATCAATCATCGTGGATCGACCTCACAGATGCCAGCATGGGGCAAGCCCATGTCCGCGCCGCCTCAAATGAGTCAAAGTACGCGTTTAGCCCAGGTCTCCTCGGACGAAGCGCTTGAGAGTTTGTTGGAGACTCTTGCGAAAAAAGCGTACGTGCTCATGGAGTTTGCCGATATGCGCGACTCGGAGCTTGGCTCAGCTCAACCAACAAACATGCAGGGATTTTCTCCTGCCGAATACAGTCCCAACTCTGCTGGCACTTATATGCAAGAAGTTGCTGGTACTGAGGTGTTTGCTCTATATGTACGGGCGCTCGGGTTTTTGCAGCGTGGACTAGAAGCTGCGAACTCGTTTGCCGAGCAAACAACATTGAAGCCATCGGAGCAGCTTCGTGAGTTGACGCAGTGGTTCCGTACGCGCTTTGACGAATGCTATGAAAAGTCCCTACAAGCGCGTTCGCGCTGTCGACCGAATGTGATCCCGGATACAGCACAACATATTGATCGTCAGATTTTCGACAAGGCATTGGAGCTCGCGCGACTCGCAGCCTTGGAGGAGCTGGAGGAAAATAAAAATGGCATATGCACATGGGATCCGACACATTGCCTCATGGCGTACGAGACAGCAGCATCGCTGTTGCAGGGTCTTTTGGATCCCAGTGAAGACCGCATGAGTCTTTCTGTTCATTCCACATCGACTGTGGAAAAGTTCCTCAAGAGTATTACAAAGCGCCTCAGTGTGTTGCATGGCGCTGACACTGCAGACACAGTGTCATCCTCCGTTTCATAGGTAGGTTTTGTACACTAGACAGAAAACGCAATTTACATAGAGGCAAATATCAAGGACATTCACCGAATACGCTCAAACGATTTCGAGCGCCCCAAGACCACTACAGCAAAGTCCATAAGCTGCATAAAAATTTGGTTAGCTTTTCAACTTTAACCTGTAGGCACGGAATGCGCATAGCAACATACCCATTCACCTGCTTCCAAGTACGCACTTAGCAACTGGCGGAGTTCTAGATGCTTGAACCTACTGACGGCAAGTGTTAATCCAGTATTTCTCTTAATCCCAGATAACACTACACTGATCAGCATGGCATCCACAAAAATGTGCAACATCCGCCCCAGCATGATGGCTTCTATGCCTTCTTGATGTATGTGTCAACAGCGTCGTTGTGGGCAGGGAAGTGGCGTTGGTCCACGTGGAGAATATTTCCAACACTTGACTGATCACTGCCTCCTCCGCCACCGACTTTGCTGCGAAGGCCAGGACGTGGGATATTCACTCGTTTTAGACAATGTCGATATACCTAGACGTAAGCAGAGCATCAATGAAATCCCGGACTACAGCCATGCAAGAGAACAGAAACTTCTTTCATGCTATAAAATCCTAATTGGGGGTATAAATCTGTATGGCGGATGCTAGGCTTGGTATATGTCAAGGAAAAAAAAAGATCGTCCATATACTAATGATTCGAAAATGCATCAATTCGTGTTTCGCTCTACGCAAGAGGCAGCAAAACGAATTTGTTCAAGTTAAGCAGATGCAGAAGTCCACCTGCGCCAAGAGAAAAAAGACGGGCGTTCATCAATTTCAATCCATCCACCACTTCGAGTGAGGTATGCGCGCTGGCCCAAACCACCAACAGGCAGTGATTCGGGATGATAGCCACTCTGTGAGTGCTTGCCTGATGCTTCATCTTCCTCAGACAAAGCGCCACGCGACGATGGATGAAATCGGTTTACCAATGCGCCATGTCCATTGGCAGGGCATGGCAGGATCGTCGATGCTGAGAGCGAGACTGTCACGAGCGCCGCGACAAACGTAGATGCGAAGAATGTCGATTCTAATGCGCGTCTTGTCTTCAAACGTTGAGGAATTGCATATCGCCAAAACCACATGCTTCTCCTTCGCCTGCGTTCGAGCTAGATATGTGGTCGAGAGTTGCGAATAGTGTCCTTACGGAATCGATCTGCCGAGCAACCTGAACTTTTGGAGGCTGGTAGCTAAGCAATTTCGCCGTTTCCAGACCACGTAGACAGAACAAACCAATCCCAAGAAGCCTGTGCGTCCTTCACGTGACAAGGTTTGGTCTTGGGGAAGGAGGGAGGAGGGTGGTTGTTTGAAGTCTCCACTTCTAGGCAAAGGGATCGACCGCCGTGTCGGTGGCTCTGGGGGCTAGCTCAAGTTGGTTGCCATTTGTGAACGGGCATAGATTCGGTGCTCAAGCATCGAAAAGCCTAAAGTTGGCATGAACCTAGGCCAATCTATTGTAAGTTGAGTACATGTATAACGTATTTATGCAGCAATGTGTGGCGATCATCGGACCCAAAAACGTGCCGTTGTACTTGCACACGTCTGATCGGGTTTCATCGTCAGCGACAAAATGGCATTTTCTTGCGCACAGCGCATTGGACATGGTAGAGGAATGTGGTATGTGTTTGAAGAAAATAAAAATTTAACACATTCAGTGAAACAACATACGAACCCATATTTGGGTTTACTACTCACTATTGAAGATTCTGCCATGTAAGTATTTGTGTTACTGAGAACACCAAGACTCACAACGCGATCTCACAGTTATGGGTATCAAACAAACACTAATACAAAATTTCTTCTGATGTTTGAGGAATCGACGGATCCCTTTCCTGACGAGGATATTAGGACACTATGTAAGGCCATCCATGCAGTGTACCAATCCTACGTCTCTAACCCTTTTGTTGGTGTGAACCCTGGCGATTTACCGACAAAGAACCCCGATGCTATCGTACTTCAACCCTGCACTTCACCAAGTGCAGATCCATTGAATACCCAAATTACTAGCCCTCGCGTTCATCAGCGCATCATGACGATTCTAGGTTGGTAATGCATTACAGCATAAGGAGTATAACTGTGCGAGTAGCTCCTCTGGCAGATGATGTTGTGAGCCTCCGTATGCCTTTTTCTTTTCTCTTTTTTTAGCTGGCAGTGCATTCTTTTGGAAGTTGACCTTTCTTTTATCTTATGGTGTGGCACGAAACAGGTTGGTCTCGCGAGTGTTGAGCTATCCAAGACGGCGGATGGGCGCATGCTTCGCACGACCAAAATTCAATTCCACTTTCTGTAGAGCCACCTCATTATTGTAAGGTCCAAGAGTGTGTGCACAGATACGGGTGGGACATGGTATGAATGTCTACGTAGATGCTGTGTACAAATGCTATGCCTACCAATTCCTCAGATTCCTTCCTGTACGCTAGGCCCAGCGAACGGACCAATATCGTTATAAGCGAGGGCGAGAATGTGATTCACTGAATGGTGCATCCCTCCACAATCAAATGTATGCACGCATAAATCCAAAGTCAACCTTGTCTCCTTCCTCTGCCCAACTTTGCTCTCACGGTGTGCTACAAAGATCTTTCGTTCAGTGGCGCCGCGGACGTGGGCGTTGTGAACGAGTGTAAGTGAAAAACCTACATTTGCGCCTGTGCTTAAAGCTAGGGCATATGTTGATTCGACGTGCTCGACCTTTGTGCTGTGCAGGGAGTCGATGGTGGCCCTGCACACACCGCCCGATATGCTCGTCATCGCGTGTGCTAGCAGCAAAAGACCCCGTCGCCTTAGGAGAAGCTATCCGGCACGTCATGAGATTGAGTGCGCAGCCAGTTGCTCTAGTGTCAGCCTTTGTGCCATCGGAAGATCCAGATGATCCATCCCCCCATATCCATTCGACAACCCTATCGTCTTTTACTACAGTATCCTTGGCGCCGCCTATTGTTGCATTCTCGATCCGTCTTCCAAGTCGTATGGCGGATGCTCTTCTCTCTGGTGCTAAAACTCCTCCGCCTTCAAACAATTACGACGCAACGTCTGTCGTCTCGACATTTGCGCGGAAACCACACTTTCTTATTCATATTCTCTCGTCAAAGCAAACGTCCATGTCAAACTTTTTCGCTCGACCTGGTGCCAAGCCATACTCTCCGCGCCAAAGCACGGAGATCGAGACACATCCGTTCAATCAACATCCCATGCAACCATCGCAGGCCGTGGACGGTCAGTTGATACCGTCTGAATCTATTGGGACTCTGGCATGCAGCCTCGTTTACCAATTAGATTTGACATCTCCAGATCTTCACGGTACGACTGAGTTTGTCAATGGTTGTGTTCACACCAATGAAGTTGGCAGCGCACTTTTTCTAGCGCAAATTCATGATGTTGAGGTCGGTCATGCACACATCAATGATGTCAAGCAAAAACCTCGTCCTCTCGTTTATTGGCATCATGGATACTGCACTACTCAGGAAGATAGCAAATCATAGCGTGTACATTGGGCATTACAGGTTGGTAAGTGTGTCGTACTGAATCTAGACTTGGATTCGAGCAAAAGCTCTTGTCTTGATCCTTTCGATCCGATGCTTATTTTGATTGGGGCCTCCACTTCCACTACCCTGTCAGGTTCGAGACAAGCAAGACATACGGATTTCTGGAGCCGGGGGTGGCCATTTGTCTGCACAACCGATCCTTTCAGGCATTTTTGCTTGTGACTTAGCATAGCCCTAGCACATGTCGGAACCCCCACCTTACTCAGAATTCGATCCACACCCGCGTCCACACCCTGGCCAGCGACAGCCAAGCCCGTCGCAAGCGCGCCCTTCGCCTGTTGTTCCGGAGTTCATATCTGCGGCTCGTGCGTCCATTCCACTCGGCCAAGCGTCAATCCCCGTCAGGCAAGGACAGGTACCTCCCATACACCCGTCAGGGCACAATGGTACGGGCGTAGTACGTGATGTGCGTGAGGACCAATTGGAACTTCTGCGCCAGTACGACACTATCTTTGTGATTGACGATTCCGCATCGATGCAAGTAAATGAGCAACCAGATGGATCTATCGGCCCTAGTCGATGGGAAGAAGCATGCCGAGCCTTGTGTGATTTTGTACGTCTTGCCTCCAAGTATGATGATGATGGCATCGATGTGCATTTTATCAACAATGACAAGTCGTTACTCCATTGCCGGGACCCCCGCGACCTAGTGCGTCTGTTCCATGACGTGGTGCCCTCGGGAGCGACGCCGACAGGAGAACGGCTCGAGATTCTCCTCCTTGACTACCTGGATGCGATCGAACAAACAGCTGAGACGCGTAGACGAGGCATGGAAACCAAGTCTGCACCGAAACGACGCAATGTAAGTACAAAAAATGTCAGAGTAACGCATTCTAGCAACAGTATGTGATTATCACCGATGGCGCAGCCACCGACGATCCTGAAAGTGTGATTGTGTCGGTAGCACAACGACTGGATGCCGGTCGTTTCCCTCTCTCACAGGTAGGGATTCAATTCATTCAAGTTGGCAACGATGCACAAGCATCAACAGCCCTACAAGACTGTATGTATGAATGCACATGTGCTTGACGCTAACAAGAACGAAAAAGTGGACGACGCGCTGTCCAAGGTATGTGTCAGGCGTGTGCAGACGCTTGCAAAGAAAGAAAGAGAGAGACTAACTCTATCTAGGTGTACAGGATTCGAGACATGGTCGATACGCTCCCATATTCATCACTTCGATTCGACTCACAGCTTATTTTAAAGGCACTACTGGGTGGAATCAACCGACGTCTTGATCGGCAGGCACCCGCGTCAACAACTGCCTAGACACGTATTCCCCATGACGCTTCGTATATCACACAGGTACACATAGATAAACTAGCAGGCAATCACACACACAGGCATATCAGACATACTTAGATAGTCATGCTTCCTTCTTCTATCAGGTAACTCTAGACATTCTGGTCCTTGAGTGACTCGGTTTTTTCCTCGTCGGTAAACAAGCGTGGCTAGATAGTGAGTATAGACTGTTCGACTGGGCCTCAGACACGTACAGGCAAGTTGCGCTCCCTGCGACATGGTTAGTCCTGAATACGAAAAGCAGGGACAATAGAGCCCCATTTTATGAAGCACGTACCATTTCACACCACCCACATACGTCGGTGCTGGAGGATGTGTTAGACACACTCTTTTTCATCGCTGTCGCCAAGTACGTACGCTTGTATGGATCAGGGTGCTGGCGACTCTCAAGCTGCGCTTCTGCACGGTTCAAGAGACTCGCGAGTTCGCGCGGGTTGCGCACATGGCGATTGAACTCGAACTCAGCTCGAATGCGAAGAGCATCCTTCCGCCATGCATCACGACGGATGTGCCAGTTGAGCGAGTCACGAAGATACCGCCTGTACAAGTTCATCACGTACTTCTTGTGCAGCTCGCTGAACGCTGGTGGCGCACTTGTCAGCCGTACTGTCGTCGCAAACATCTCCTTCGTCTCGGCGTGTCTTGTCTCAACCAAAGAGAGAGAGAGCTTTTCGACGTTGTCCAACGACGACGCACTTCGTCGCTCGTTTGCTTGCCCGACTAGCCTAAGGCCGCCTTCCACCCTACTAGGTGCCGAATCTTACACCCCGCCCACCAGGTCTCCTCCCATGGATCACGTGATGCAATACGCGAGCGGCAGCGTCACTGGAGGCAGCGAGCATCGACATTGAGGTGTCGTTCTGGAAAGTGGTTCGACCGTTCCTACGTGGCGCAATGAACGACATCGTCGGTGCTCTATTCGCGCTCGTCACGCTGTGGGCGATTGTGCGCATCATTGGTGGCGGTAAGCTTTTTCAAAATACCCATACATACTTGTGCACGAGCGTACTAACTAGGGTTTATAGCTTCGCGTTCCTCAGGCACGTCATTATCACAAAATCATGCTGGTTTACAGGAGAAGGTATGTTGGACGCTCTATGTGCATACATTAACAATGGACAGGTCAACATTGTCAAAACTATGTTTCCTGATATCCCTGAGGTGTCCATCCGTTATGATCTCATACTAAGTGGAAGCGCCGAAGCGACGTGTGATCGGATCTTACAGCAGGGGTATCTTCCGCTCCCTCCTGCCGACTTTCCTGGTGCTGAAGAAGCGCGACAATCTGCAAATACAACAGCTACGGCTTCCGCTTCTTCTGCGAGAACTTCGTCCACATCCTCGGGCGTGTCTAGCTCGCCCAACCTTATTTCACGGTTCCATTTGGAGCATCGTCTTCAAGAGGATCAAAATCATACGTCCAAGGGAAAGGGGTCATCACAATCCATGTGGTCGCCCAGTGCAAAAGATCGACAGGAAAGCCTTCAAGAGCGTAAAGCACAAATGATTTTACAAGCGAGGAAACGCATGGAGGAGCGTCAATCAACTCGGACGTGAGGGCATTATGGTTCGAAATCGAGATTGAGTGAGGAAGAGAGAGAGAGAGACTCTGAAAGGTCATGCCTGGTGGTGTGCTGTTGTGAGTTACTCATCACGAGACCACTCCGGAAGCGACGTAAAAACATATCTGCTGGATTGCCAGTACATACATACTCATCTATATATATATGCATCTTTTTTGTTGAATCCATCAACCAATGTATATGTATGTACGTTTGCTCGTGTTTATAGTCTAGTTCCGACTGTGACCCCCTGACTCCTTCAGGGCTTGGTAAACTAAAAGAATGGTATAAGCCCCGCGATCTGTTGTGCTGGATACGTACCTTGAATGACCACGTAAAGTCCGCGTATGTTTGTCCATCATCATCGATGATTCTACTCCGCACTGTGTTTGTGCCGCTTCTCGCGAGAAAACCACTCGGCGCTGTATTGGGAGCAAATCGTTTCGTGTAAGGCTCAGTGCGAGGTGGATATGAGCCGATCATTTCCTCCATACGGTCAACAGGCATGCCGGACCGCTTGACGACGTGTAGGTACTTGAGTCCCGACAAAACTTCGCGACCAACACTAAGATCACCATTAGTATCTATGCGCATGTTTTCAAAATACGCACGTGAATTCAATCACCACAGAGTACTCAATACCCTCGGTAATTTGCAGAGGCGTTTTGGCTGCTGCTTCCAACTCACCAGGGCGGTCGAGTTGGATGCCTACACGGCCTTGTGGCAGTTGTGAACTTTCCAGATACAACGAGTGTATAGTAAGCTTAGGTGCATTTGGATCCAATGCTCCCTGCATCGCTGACGAACTGATACCCAAGCTCTCCTTCCAGCGCCGTAGGCTCTCATCCTCAGCATCGAGCTTGGCGTATTCTTGAATGGACTTCTTCTCACCCGGCTTGTAGCCGGCAGTGGCTATGCATGAGTCATTGAAACCGAAGATACATCCTGCTATACATACGCGTGGGGTTCAAATTGTCTGACACTTGAGGCAGCTGCTCTTGGTTCGACATAGCAGTCAGATCAGTCGGTGGCTGTGGAGCAAAGAGTAAGAGAAACCACTGTGCGTGTGGGGCGTGCAATCCTTGGATTATTCGGCGCGCCCGCGCGCGTGATACGCATTTCTTGAGGAGGGAATAACATCTCGCATTGCCTTCCTACGAGGTGAGCTCCTAACTTGCACGTGTCTTCTTCGCTTGTCGACACCTCAAGTGGCCCCTGCGATCAGAGGCTGATATAATGTATATGCTGACTAACCACACACACCTGCTGCTGGCCGAGACAGGTGGTGGACGTAGCCTTAAGGGCAACAGCGTTGAAGCGAAGGAAACGGGGGCATTGGGCGGAATGAGATGTGGAAAATATGTGGGTGGTGGCCATATAGCGATGGAGTGGAAGGGAACGAAAAAACACACACACATACGCAACACTCAAGTGAATAACGGCGCTCTGCTAACGATAGCGGCAAAGCAGAGAACGGTGATAGCCACCAACAACTGCATTTGTGCGTGAGAATGCCAGCAACCACATTGGCTGGTGTAGCTAGTGCTCGCCGTTCGTATGTGAATTCAAGAGCGTGGCATATCATTCGTGCTCCCATTGGATACGTCCGCTCTGGACTACGCATCAGTCAAGGCAACTCATTCCATGTCACCGCACGCTTGCCATATGCATCTTCAGATTCGATTACACGGAGTAAAAACAACAGTCCAGTTAACAAGAAGGAAGAGAAAAAGCCTGAGAAACAAGAACACGAGCCGGATCGTCCTTTCGACAAGGAACCGTCCATGCCGCTAGTTAGTCCTACGGCGGAAGACTTGCTCAAGCAGCGCTTTCTTCATGCTCAAAAACGTTCACCTGGAAATACGCTTATGACGGGAGGTAGCGGCAGCCCGAAAGACATGCCTTCGTTCCTTCGCGGACGCAGTGTACGTGAACTAGTGGATGCCACCAAAACTAACACAGATAAGGATCTTGGCCTACCCTCGAGTTCAACAGTGACGCAGTCATCTGCATCCTCTACGCCGGCTTCGTCGTCTGCCTCGCAGGTCCCTGACGATACGAGTCTCATGGGGATGGCATCGTCGTCTTCTTCCAAGTTAGGAAGTGGCCGGAAAAGCGAGTTGACAAAGACGCGCACACCTATGGACAGCTTGGAGAGCTCGTTTTCCGAAGATACCGTTGGTCCTTTACCAACATTTCAGACCCCAGCTTTGGCCCCGATCCAGCGCGGCGACATGTCCCTATTACCTGACCAGCCCTTCGACTCGCATGTGTTTGTACGGCAGCTCGAAGCTGGAGGCTGGAAAGCACACGGTGGGGCGTTCCCTGTGACGACGTCAGATATGCCAGCATCGGATGTAACCTCCTCAAATGAGAGCGTACCTCGTCGACATGATCCTGCGGAAGCGATCATGGATTTGACACGTTCTCTGCTCAAAGAACATGGCAAAAAACTGATTCACCAGCACATCAACCGAAGTGATCTCGATAACCAGCTCTATCTATTCTCGTCCGCACTGGCCGAACTACGCACAGAAGTGCGTGTCAGAGCGCGGAACGATGCCGCTGCACTACGTAGCATCACCTTGCTTCTCGAGCGCGAGATCGATGGACTTACGCAGAAACTGCAGTCCGATATCGAGCAGTTGAAGCACGATATCCAAGTGGAGCAAAATACCCGCAAGACCGAAGTGCAGGAGGAAAGCAACAATCTAGAGCAGGAAATTCAGGACCTGAACAACCGCTTCACGATCTTTCTCAGTGATCTTCGTACTGAGATTGAGCAGAGCATCAAATGGGATACAACACGTCGCGCTTTGGCGCTCGTTTTTGGCATTGTGGCTATCATGGTGTGTACCTTGGCCATGGCGGACTATTTCACTCGTACACCGGCGCAACAAGGACCTGAAGCTGATGCGGCGCCCGGCACGTCACGGCATGGAACGTCGCCCTCACCACCCATCCAACATGCACCGCGTGTTCCGGTGCCCATCGATCATACCCTGGCGGACGACCACGACGCCCATAGAATACCGCCACAGTCGGCTGAGGAGCTCGGTCTTTTGCCACGCTACGACGCCGATGAAGTTCGTTACGTGTAGAATGTTGGGAAGGGGGCACGTTATAGATGTATCACAGCTATAGAGTTGCGAATACATACACACAAGCACTCATTAGTTGACAGAAAGCTTGCCAACGTCCGGCACATCATCATCACTCAGCAGCTTTGTCACCTTGCCGATCGCGACCGTCTTGCCTTCGTCACGCAGGGTAAAGCGACCGAGCTGTGCATAGTCCTTGAAGCGCTCCAAGCACACCGGAGCCGTCGTCTCAATCAGAGCAATGATCTTCATACCCTTCTTGGCAAATGGTGGGCCACGACGGCTCTTTTTCCCAGTCTTTTTGTCGTAGTAGTGCAAGAGGGCAGCGAGACTCACTTCTTCATTGAGCGAGTGGGCATGCATCACTGCACTGTAACCCGCGCAAATAATGTTGCGGTGCTCGAGAATGGCCAGCTGTGCCTCGAAACGCCGCACTACATGCACAGGATCTCGGGGATCTGTCAGGACAAAGCCTGGCTGCACCTCGTCCAGCTCCACACCCTTCAGCTTCACACGCACGTTGTCACCTGACACGGCTACAGGCACCTCTTCATCGATCTCGCTGAAGATAGCAACAACTTCGACATTCGTCTTGTTTGGCATCAGAACAAGTGTGTTGCCCTTCTTCATCATGCCACTCTCGATCTTTCCGACAACGTATGTACCCATGTCCGCATACTTTTCACTCACAGGCATCTTAAGCGACGAGCTCATCTTGCGGTCACCTAGCTCCAGATCATCCAAGTATGTCAGCAGCGGTGGTCCGTCGTACCAGGAGCATTGATCCGCTGGGGCTTTATCCTTCAAGTTGGCTCCCGAATACGCCGAGACAGGGATGAAAACCACGTCAGTCTTGGGGTTGAAGCCTGATGCCCGCAAGAAAGGCGACAATTTGCCGATAATCTCGTCATAGCGCTCTTTGTCCCAGTTTACAGTCGGGTCGTCCATCTTGTTCACGACCACAATCAGCCGTTGCACACCAGCCGTCTTTACCAGGACAGCATGCTCACGTGTCTGACCACCACGTTCAAAACCAGTCTCGAACTCACCTCGACGCGCCGAGATCACTAGGATTGCAACATCTGCCTGCGCTGCACCACCAATCATGTTCGGCACGTACGACTTGTGGCCTGGTGCATCCAGAAGTGTGTACCGGCGCTTGCTCGTCTCAAAGTACGCACGACCAACTTCGACAGTCTTGCCCTTGTCTCGCTCCTGCTGCGTCGAGTCAAGTGCCCACGACAAGTACCACGAATCGCGACCAATTTCCTTGGCATCGCGCTCATACTTTTCGAGCGTACGTTTGTCTACCATACCCGTCAGGTACAGCAAGTTTCCACCCATTGTAGACTTGCCGGCATCAACGTGACCGACAAACACCAAGTTCAAATGCGACTTGATTTCCTGGTCACCGAACAGGTCGCGAAGTGTCTCTTCATCCGTAGCCAACTTGGCATCCTGCAACACCTTTTCAGCATCAACAGATGCCTTTTCTGCAACCTTCTTTTCCACTTTGGTTTGTTGCTTAGCAGCTTGGCCCTTGACTTCGCCAGTCGATCTATCAGGGGGGGCAGCCGCAGGGGCGGCCGTGGAGTCTGTTGCACCTGCATTTTTGACGACCGGAGTCTTTTCCTCTTTAGACTCAGGCTTCTGCTCGGATTTCTGTTCAGGCTTCTTGCCGCCACCAATCGACACACTCACAGCCTTTTTCATACCAGTAGGCTTGCTAGAAGCCATAGCTGCAGCTTTAGGCGGGAGTGGCGCAGCTCCTAACGCGGGTCCAGACCCAGTCCCAGAAGCAGGCGAAAAAGCCGAGGACGGAGTGGTGGATTGAGCAATGGGCTGCGCACTCAACTGAGGAGCAAACCCGGCGCCTGTGAAGCCTTGGCTGTAGTACGCGTCATAATTTTGCTGCTGCTGCTGTTGCTGTTGTTGTTGTTGTTGTTGTTGTTGCTGCTGCTGCAAGAAGCGTGGAACAAATCCAGCTGCGGCCGGATTGAAGTCAAAGCTCGGTGCGTTCGGGTTCATGGGTCTTTCACTTTTGTGTCCCAATGAACCAGAGACGATCGATCTGATGAGAGCCAAATACTCGTTCTCACGACACTCTTTTCTCTCTGTCTCAATGACCGCACGTGCACGTGGCACCATGTGGCACTGTGTGTCATTCCCTCCCCAATGTCTTTCTCCCCTAGCCTTGCGATCCGCTCGAGCGATTCGCTCCCACAGCAGAGAAGCTCGATCGCCAACCAGCATGGCGAAAGACAAAACAGTGCGAGCATCCCAGAAAGCTCCTGTCAGCAAAAATGCATACAAGCAGTTGATCTCTAACTATTCTGCTGACACACCCCCACGCTTCAAACTCATCGATGCCTTTTTGGCATTCTTATTCGTTACTGGAATCTTGCAGTTCGTTTATTGTATTGTCTTGTCAAACTATCCCTTCAACTCTTTCCTCGCTGGATTTTCAGCCACTGTGGGTCAATTTGTGCTTTCTCTTGCGCTGCGTTTGCAACTTGGCGCAGGAGAGTCTGGAAAACCGCGTGTCGCTGAAGGCAGGTACGTTGTGGACTCGAGAGTGCGCATGCGCGCTGGCTCGTACATTCTACCATAAAAGCATGTAATTCTAACACATGAAAAGAGCATTCGCCGAGTTCCTTTTCGCATCTGTAGTCTTACACTTTTTCGTTGTCAACTTCCTTGGCTAGATGTACAAAATAAAAATACTCATGCTCTATTGATTTCATCCACCTTGGCTCGTTGAAGTGCGAATGCTGGAGTGACCCATGCGCCACTGCTGGTCAGCACATGCTGCAAGGTTGTGGACGTACCAACCACATTGAGTGCCAGCCCAAGTCCAGTTGCCGAGCTTTGCGTGGCAGTGAGGATTCGGACAAATCAGCCGTCCCGATACAAAGCCTTCGACAAGATCTGACGACTCTTTCATCCATTCAAGCGGCTCGACAAAATAGGCAGAACATGCAGCGGAATGCAGCAATCCTCGCTGCATGGGACGGACCCCCGCCGCCTGAGACATATACGGAAGGGCTGCACCGTCTGTGGCCGTGCCTCGTTGACGGGGCAAAGGTGCTGAATCAAGTCCTTTTCGCACACTTTCGCGTTTATGTGGCTCGAATGATAGTTCACCTTTGCCTGGAGCATGCTGCGTCACATCCTCGTCACTCGCCAGAACTCGACGGCACATCTTGCATCGCAAGCACGTGGCATGTGGGGCGAACGTTGTATTCGTTGATTGCGTCCCTGGCGGGGGATCCGAGAATGGGTCCGGATCGATCGAGCGTCCCATGAGCATAGCAGGTGTGACGAATCCACGCATCGCTGATGTATGCTTAATTAAGAACGTGCGCACACTGGGCTTTGACACTTCGACACGATAACTCTCCGCGTGAAACAATCGTAATCTGCCCAAGTGAGTCATACTTGAGGGTGTGTCACGTACTGTTCCATAAATCCTGCATTAGGCTCAGTATATGAGCAACTTGCATTGATGCATGAAATAGCCTCTTCTGGGGTCCAATGATGTCTTTTCATCAAATACGCTGCTATCAGCTTCGTATTATGTCAGTATGAAATGCTCATCCAATATCACAGTGAAATATACATACGGTTGCACCTTGCGTGTCGTTAGGATCGCAACACACCAAGACACATTTTTCTAAGTGGGACTTGAGGCAATTTTCAATAAAGTGCGTGCTTTGGCTAAAGAATAGAAATATAGGCGCGTCGTCCGAGTCATCAATGGGGATGTGCAGTGTGTCATGATGAGAGGCCGAGCAATAGGACAGATGCTCAGCTCCTTTCTTCCCAAAAATAATAATTCCAGCTGTATTCGAGTGATCGGCTGCATAGTGCGACTTGCATTCTGGTAGTTTGTCCAACCAAACTCGAGGTATGATCTCGCTCATATGTCGACACACACAACAGGGATGTGTATCAGAATGCGTGAGTGATCAATGCTCAAATTAGTGCCACGTGCTTGATATTTAAAATTTCCTTTTTCTTCTCTAACGACGGTCGCGCACATTGAAAGTCTTTCACTGGAGGGGAGATACGCATGACCTGCCGACAGTGGTACCTTGACGGAATAGTTGGTAGTTTGTCTCACTATCAAACACCCGTCTACATTGTAACGTCGCGAGATAGGGAAATAAAAAGTGAAAGGGTTGGAACAATTACTATTATACAGAAACAGCTAAGCATACTTTGAATTAGGATTATACAGTTCGGGTGCCGCTGTTAGCACCGACGCCAGCAGCTACGCGTAGTAGCTCTCGGGTTTGCATAATAGTTCGACCCAACATATTGCGACCCCTACCGACTGAGTTCGGTGCAGCGGCAGAGCCCCAAAATGCATCGTTGGGGCTTGCATGAACAATTTCGGCATCTCCTGTTTCGAGAAGCGCAAGGCGTAAGTCAGAGTACTGCATGAACTTTGTCAAAAGCACCATGCGCATGGTCGACACATTGACGCCATCCTTGATCCAGTCGGCTCGGACGTCTCGGGAGAATGTACGAGCAATATGAATCGCTTCAACGGCATTTGATGCTTTGCGGATCTTGTTGGCGATATCGGGACGGTGATCAATGAACTTCTGCGCTTGAAACAAGTGTTCTGCGGTTGGGTATCGCACGCCGTCCAGTACTACAGGGTGGTCTGATGCGTTGTTGAGCCAAAAGAAAGGAAGATCTTTGGAGAAGAACTCGATCTTATTTGTTGTTGCATTCTTCCCGTGCCGGATAGACTCGACGACGGCTGGTGATGTATACACGCGCTCGTTGTCGCCGGCAATGGATCCGACACCGTTCGAGCTATCATCGGAAAGTTCTCCGTCACTCGATGAACGCTTCGAGGTCTTGTTAAACCAAATTCCAATCTTTTTTTGTACGCTAGTCATCTCAGTTGCTCTGCTTGTGACGAAGGATATCGTACGCAAGAGAGTTGTGTCGCACGACTGCTCGTCTATCTCGGGCCATCAGCTGTTACACCATTCATGATGCTAAAGTTGTGCTCGATCTGTGAGGATGGCGTGCTTGAATCACGTGATTATTATCACCGCACGGCGTCGATGTCATCATAGGTGACAGTTATCCCGACCGCTGCTGCAGGCGCCAGATCACCAAAAAAGAGCACGTCCAGCTTTGATTTGACCGGAGAAATAGACTAATTACACGAAAAAAGTCCCCTCGGCTCGCGTACGAAAACATTCGGATTTTATTTTTGGGAGGGTGAAGCGTATACGTCCGACTACAGGGTATGACTGAAGCAGATGAGTTAAAAGGACAAAGCACCACAGGCAGTAGGACGAAGGTTTGATCAGCGCAGGAGCGTATGCGTGCAGAGCAAACGAAATGCGCTCTCACATAATAGCATCACCACGCAGTCATAGGAAAAGAAAGGGTCAATAAGTTACGAGCAGGCAAATTCACACGCATGCACACCAAAGCGACTGTCACCGAAAAAATCATGTCACATAGTCGCGCATTCACCCAAGCACACATACGTGCGAGTAGCCCTCATGAAACAAAAACCCTAACAGATTTAGATCATGAAAGCCACGTCCTTGCCCGTGAGCTTACGGTACACACTCGAGAACGTCTCGAGCTTGTACTCCAGGCTGGTTGCATCCTTCGAGTCGAGCGAGCAGCGCACGAGCTTGCTACCGTCAGTCGACACGCGCAGGCTCTTGGCAGTAATCTCAGTTGGGAACACAAGGTCCTCCAGGATGGCGTTGTGCACCCAGGTGAGAGTGCGGCTACGGGGCCGGGGCTGCTTAGCACGGCTGTGGCTGGAAGGCTTGCTGAGGATGCGACGCTGGCCAATGAACACGACGTGGTGATCCGAGAACTTCTTCTCGAGTTCACGTGTGAGCCTGTTTGGTGTTAGTTGCAAAAAGAACATGAACCAGAAAAGACAACGACAATAGGGACATCGGAGTTGTACATACCTCAACTGGATTTTGTGGAAAGCCTTGAGCTGGGGCATAGGCACAAAGATCACGTAGGCCTTCTTGCCGCCCTTGACGTCGACCTCCTTCACGGCACTGACCTGAAGAGGACGCAGCTCCATCTTCAGCTCAGGGATGTGCGACTCAAGATCAATGAGAGCCTGGCAGACCGTGGTCTCGGCCTCAGATGGAGCACCAGCCGGCGCATTCGCCGTGCGGAAGATCTTCTGGTTGACAGTCGCCATCGCGTTAGTGGTAGGAGTCAAGCACACTGGTGCTCCGAACACGTTGTAGAGCTAGCTACCTTCGCGCGCATCGTTAGAACTATAAAATGATACAAATCACGTGGACAGTTCCATCCTCGTTGACGACGCGCACTCCGCATTATCGGGAGTGCTTGGTGGCAATCTGTGCGGCAGGGGACAATGTGGAGGCTTTGTACGGACGCGATCACGCACTGCCATGGCCAAAGCTCTGCGACACTCAGAGTGCTTGGCGACGAGCGAGTCGAGACGCAGATTCGAGATCTGAATCGGAACAGTGCAGAGAACAGGGCCAAGGAAAGACATGATGTATTTGGCTATCAGAGGGCTATATCAATTTGTCTTTTTCTTTCTCAGTAGACTTCCAGCACGTAGCGCTCTTCTTCCTTCAGATCGGCAATCTTTTCTTCAGCTTGCTCTCTCGACCAGCCATATTCGGTAAAGGCAGTAACAAGGGCCTCTTGGATATCTGGCACTGGCCACACGGGACCACAAAGAGTAAAGATACCCTTGTCTTCGTCGCGAGCAACCTTGTTGTCCGTTGAGTCAATGTCAGGCACGAGGTGTTTCGCGAGCTGCTTGCCATCCTCGATAATTTTGTGCTGAATGTACACCTTCTGTTTCTGGTCGCGAGAGAACGCCAAGCCCAAATGTGTCAGCAGACCGTCTTGGACATATGCCTCGAGTTCTTCCCCGTACAGATACTCCATGGCGCGGTGTCGCGAGCCGAAATAGTAATACATCGGCCCCACTTCATGGCCCAGGCTCTTCTTGTACGCGCGAGCCTGGAGAAAGGCACGGAACGGCGCCGCACCTGTACCGAGACCCGCCATGATGATCGGCTGCGAGTCGAGAGGCGGAAGCTTCATGACGGACGGTTTCAAGCTCACCGTCACCTTTGTGCCAGGCTTCAAGCCGGCCAGGTAGCGAGTACATTGGCCGAAGCGAGGGCTACCATGGGGTGTCTTCCAATCAACAGTGACAATGAGTAAGTGCACGGAGTTTCCGACAGCCACTTGTGCACTGGCAATCGAATAGTGACGCGGCTTGATGGGCTCAATGTTTTTCACGAGCCAGTCGATGTTCAAGTCAGCCGTCGGGAACATGTGCAGTACATCCACATATGTCACCGTTTCAGACTCAGACAGCTTCTTGAACGTCGAGTTGCCTTCGTTCGAGCTGATGAAACGGAGCCAACGGGCCTCGTCTTTGCTACGCACGATCTTGCCCAGGGCCTCGTAGAAGCTCTTCGGAGGCTTGCCAAAGATGTCAAGGTTTTGCTGAAGCGTCTGGAAGACCGTCCGACTTTCCCATGAACCTGGGCGTGTGACACTCGGCGCGTAGACCAGCTCGTCGGGAGACAAGCCACACCAGCGCACAAAGTCTTCAACCTCTTTCTCGTCATTCCACCCATGCACACCAAGTGCCTCACCCACCTCGTAGCGCAGGTCAGTACCAGTGGTGTCCAGTTCCATATGGAACAGGTACCGGTCGTAGTCGAGAGGTGTCAAGCGCTTGTTCACAGCCACGGTGATGTTGTAGGTCTTTTCCGGCAAGTCGGGGCGCAATGCCTTGTCATCCAAATTATAAGCCTCGCGGAACATGAGTTGCCATGCAGCCAAAGCCCATGATGCACGTGTCACTTGACTCTCATTACCCGAATGCTTCGTTATTGCATACAAGCCGTTGTACGACAAGTGCGCCTGTCGGACGCCGGTGGCCTCGTCGGACTCGTCGTCAGTCGAAATAGAAGCCGCATTCCAAGTGTCGGTAGGAACAGACGCTGTTCTATCAGCCAATACAGAGTGCATGGACTGATCACGCAAGAACACAGCCTTCTTCAGGTTTGACGCAAGCGTCGGCTCGGCGACAATGACGCTCGTCAGAACGGCGGATGCAGCCAAGTCTGCCGCAGCGAGAGGACGACCGTCCTTCGTCTTCCCACTGCCGTTAGACGAGGCAGTAGCTGTACTATCAAGCAGGCACTGAGCTGAGTTTAGGGCATCGACGACAAACACGTTCGCGTGCCTTTTAGCCAAAAGCGCCTTGTCAGCAACGCACAGCGACGCAGTGACGTCGTCAGGAGTCCAGCTGGAAGCATTCAAGAGCACAGTACCATTCTCACGCAAAGCATCGAAGAGCTTGTAACCAGAGAGCAGTGTGGACGGTTCACTCACTACGACGACGTGGGAGGCACCATCGCGTGCGAGGAGATCCATCGGGATATCCAAACCTTGACGGTCGGACACAACAATATCCGTGCGCACAGCACCGCCTGCTGCAAAGTTGTCGAAGCGAGAGAGCATACGAACATGCTTGCCATTTTCATACAGAGCGCGAGTCAGCAGGGAAGCGGCCTCGAGTGTCACACCATGATCAGAGCCAAAGAACGTGATGAGGTGCGAGCCAGACAATGGCGTGAGATCTTTTACGTTGGTTGCTGACTGGTTCGCACGCTCCAAAATGGTTGTGAATGTGAGTGGCGTCGATGGCTGAGAAGCAGCCGCTTGCAGGATCTCGTACCAAGCCGCCAATCCAATGTGCTGACCGGGGGCACGCACGAGCGACTGGACATTCGGCACTTGCTCCGCAAATGCGCCACTCAGGACAGATTCGAGTGTGTTCGAATAAATTGCACCGTCCGTGGAAGAGAATGCCTCTTCCACCACACGGATTGTCTGAACGCTCGTCGGCACAGCTTCACGCAGAGCCACGTCATCCCATGGGCACAGCACACGCACACTGACGATGCCTAGCTTGCTGCGCAGGGCGCTAGGCAAAGAGAGGAGGAGCGTGCGCGCACGCAACGACATAGCGCCATTTGGCATACACAACACCGTCTCGGGCGATGCTGGACCCGTGTAAGCAAACGGTGTAGGTACCTGACTAGATGGTGGCGACAAGAGGCCCGTCTCGCACGCAGAGTAAGCACCGTCAAAGATGTGGACGAGCGCACGCTTATCTCGACGCATGTATGCATAGTGGGCCATGTCGATCGCTTCTTGACGCGATGCAGACAAGAGAACTTCGAAGCCCGCATGTCCTAGCATGGAGGCAGTCGCGAGCGTCGACGCATAGTCATTCGTGACGGCCAGGTCTTCATGGATGGCTTGGTTCACGCCCGACACATGAACGACGAGGTCAGCGTTAGCAGCGTCAATCGTAGCGAGCGATGGACCCATGGCCAAGAAGCCCGCGGCGTTGGTGAGCACTGTCACTGTCGAGCGACCACCTGCTGGCGTCGCAGCACTGCCTTCTCCAGCAAGGAAACCAGCGACAGCCTGGCCAGCGCCGGCACGTGTCTGCATAGGATGCACAGCGACATTGGTGTCGTTGGAGCGCGATTCGCAGAATGCTCCAAAGCCTGTGGCGCTGCTTTCGTACGTAAAGATGGTGCCGCTGTGCTCGAGGGCAAGCATTTCAATCACGAGAAGGCTAAGCGTAAGCATACTTTTGCTCAAGTCAGGGAGCTCATGCACATTTCGCTGGCCCGCTGCGTTCAGTCCCAGCTGAATATGCGTGTCTTGCGGCTGAACGAGTGGCTGCGATGCGCGGGGTCCATTCGGCACACCCATGACGCCAACATTGTCGTACGTAGCATCCAAGTTCGATGTCGGCGCCACAAAAAGCCCCTCTTTGTCTACAGACTCGGCAGGTGCACGGAGGGTTGTGGCCTCCAGAGCCTTCTGTCGATCATCAACACTGTGTTGGAGTGCAGGAGTGGTACCTGCTTCGGAGGACCGGTCCCCACCGCGACCCGACGCAGTTACAAGGGAACGAGCGAGCGTATACAAAGCCGTGCCCACGACAGCGCCACCAGCAAAGAGGGCTGCGCCGTTGAGCGCTGAAGTCCTAGTAGAGGACATGGATGTGTCTCAGTGAGTTGATGCTTCGGCACACAGCCCTAGCGAAAGTGACGAAGTTGAAAACGTGCACAAATCAACAGCCTTATGCCACTGTTCTTCCGCTGCTGTTTTTACGAGGCAGTGTAAGAGCGGATGTTCTCAATCCTCGGCCAGAACAGCTAGCACGAGTGCCGGACCTTCTCCCACCCGCCTGCGTCAGTGTCGCCACGGCGTGCGTGTGAGCACGTCATCGGTCGTGCTCGTGCATCACGTGCACAACGCCAATGACTCGGCGCGAGAGAAAGTGGGGAAATGAAGAACAAAGAGACTGAGCCCCCGATCCAACGATGAATGGAGGCGTGCACGCAGACAACTCCTTCTCCTGTCACAGTAGGGGGAGGCGAGCTGCGAAGATGTGCCTCAAGAGGAATACGCGCCGTAACACGTGGCTTGATGTTGCGGTGGGGTGAAACTACGCGGGAGTTTGCGCGTTGGGCCTACGCAAGGGTCTCCTGTGGAGGCACATGAAAGCACAGTTGATTCTTGTTACATGTATGCAGACACATACTATGCGAATGTGATTGGCTATACTGGATGTCTATCCATCCTTGCCGTGCATGTGCTCGCAGTTCATCACTGCGGATCTCCCCAGATTCTGGGGCTCTGGGGCCGCCGACACGCCCTCCCGCTGATGGAACGGTGTCGTAAGCGTTTCAAAGAATTTCAGGTTCGCGCGCGCGCGCGCGCGAACCTGAGCTGGGCTAAGATAGGCTTGGCCAAAATTTCGGTTCATCTTTTCGAGACGTTGTCCAGGACGTTCGACACCATCTCGATTTTCACGCGTGCCCTACGTCATTGATTGTGGTGCGCACGACGCATACATTCCTTTTCGTCACACTCCTACAGACCCTCGCACACACTTGTCTATAACCTCCCCTTTTGCTATAATCAGTCGGTGGTCACGGTTCACACTCACTGCTAGTGCTGGCATCCACTCAGTGGTGGAAGATCGTGTCACCTCGTTACAATACCCACGATGCGAAAAGCACTCAATGCCATGAACATTCCGCGGCTGCGCAAGAACCAAGCCGAAGTCGGGGACCAGCAGCCGCCAGAGCACGTGCTGTCGAGACATGCGGCGTTGAATCGCGCTGCGGAACCTGCGGCCGTAGGCACCTCACCGTTGCAGGGTGTCCGTCGCGCGAGCACAGATTATGGGTATGATCCATACGATGAGGATGTGTCAGAGCGTACAGGCTATTTGGATGAAGAACGCGATGTCGATGAAGACGACGACCCATACGACGACGATGAATCATACGAAGACGAATTGTACGACGAGGAGGATGCTGGGTATGGTGAACGGACAGGGGATGATGGAGAAGACACATACACGGAATTCACTGGATATGGCGACGAGGGCGAAGAAGAAGATGGTGTGTATTCAGACGAAACAGGATACGACGACGGGTACACGGAGCAGACCGGCTATGATTATGAAGACGATGCGTACACGGAGCAGACCGGCTACGACGATGACGCTTACTCTGAAGGCACGGTCACTGGCTATGGCGACGAATACTCTGAAGGCACAGGCTATGACGAGGGTGATGTGACTGGCTACGAATACGACGATGATACCACGGATGATGTACGCATCGGGCACGGCTCTTTGCCTGACGGGAATTCCCATCGGGCCTTTGATCCTTCCCTACAGAGTCTGGAGGAGAGTGAGGTCGATGAGACCGAGCGATACCCGTCGACGTACGAAGACTATGACGATGATTACATGTACGACGATGAACCGGTCGATCGTGACTTGGAAGAGCCAGAGGAGTACGGCGATGAGTACGCCAGTGACTTTACGGAAACGCTCTCAGATGAGATGCCCAGTCCGAACGCTAGTGCGCTGTCCTTGTCGAGAACCGGTGACCCTGGTTCTCCTTCTTCGGCAGGCGTTCGTCCAGGTGCTTCGGACGTAGGAGCTCTAGCAACGGGAGCTGGAACTGGAACTGGAACCGCTGCTGCCGCCGCTGCTGCCCCGACCAAAGCGGCTCGCTCTATGGACGGTCGCGAAGCACCGGCACATGTCACTCATGGTGGTCAAAGAAAAGGCATATTCCTCCATAGTCTGCGTCGCAAGCAGGAGCCTGGACAGGAGCCTGCGCCGCAGCCAAAAATGTCGCTTCTACGCCGACTTCCCATCTTGGGTCAAAAGCGAAAGACAACGATGGACCGTCAAGAACAAACGTCACTTCGCCGATCTATTTCGCAACGTCGTGATAATGCCCGGGACCTTCGGCAAGATGCCCAGGCTGCCATTATGGGCAATGTCTCTCATTGGATGCCGGATGCGAGACCAGCTCCTCCAATTGACGGCTTCAAAGTGGCCCCACCGATCGGAGGCGGTGCCCGAGTCTTGGGGGCCGACCAGGCGCCAGCACATCGGCCTGGCGTGCCCACCGGGCCGGCAGGTCCTTCAGGCATGCGGGTAATGAATCCGGACTCCCTGCCAGTGCAACAGCGGGCGGCAAACCCACCGCTCGCATCGAATGACCGCCGTGCCATGCCTGCGCTCGCGGCGCCTGGCAGGCCGCTTCAACCTCGTCCGCCGACGAATCCGCGTTATGGCCCTGACTCGCATCCGGGTCGGGCTCCCATGCAAAGCACAAACGCACCGGTGCGTGCATCGGCTGCTGCGGCGACACACAACGACCTGGCTGAGAGTGAGCGGAGCGACTCGTACATGGGCACGACTACGGAGGCATACTCGGATCAAGCAAGCAGCACCCTCACGGAACGCCCCGGCCTGTACGGCGATGATTCGTTCCATACGGAGTCCGACGTTGAGCGAGAAACAGAGATCGACACTGACACGGAGCGTGAACCGTCGGTCGGCGCGCCATTCACTGCGTCAGCAGGAACTGCTGCGTCCGTAGCGACGCCAGCGCGAGCCACGGCGTCGCCAGAATTCCGAACGCCGGGACCATTCCGAGTCATGCCACATATGACAAGCGCGTCATCGCGCTACGCACAAGTTACGCCGCAGTACAGGAACATGGCGGCTGTGTCGCCACACATGCTCTCGCCGACATTGTCGAGCCGTGGCATTCCCGTAAGCCATGGCCCCGCTGGTGCCGCTGGCGTCGGGGCTGGTTCGGCCGCTCTCGCGAGGTCGCCAGCCTCGGTTTCTGATGTGTTTGTGGACACATCGATGATGGGCTCCGTGCCAACCTCACCCGCCATGTCAAGGCAGCTGCTGCCAATGCGGCGTGCGCAGGGCGGCGTTGGCGATGCATCGACGATCGACTCGACCTTGCCGGACTCCCAAACCGACACTCGATCCGGCAGTGTAGCCAATGCGTTGTACTCACGCGCAACTAGCTCACGTCCACACAATGCCGTGCTGCGCGACGAAACGAGTGGTCGTGTGCCACAGCTCGTGGATCCCTTCGCGGATGGCAATGCACTAGACCGCTTCTCGCGCGAGATCCGTCGGCCTGAGAGCATTGAGCCTAGCCTGTTTGATGGTGAGGCTGCGTCTGGCGGGCAACCGTCGAGTCCCCTCATGCCGCGCACGGGGCCGCTGAGTGGGCAGCGTGACTCAGACTCGTCGTCTACCATGCCGGCCGTTCCCACGATGGCGGAGCTCAAGACGCCGAAGCAGCACAAGCCGACCGATTCTACTACTTCCAGTGACTTTTTCACCGTCCGCAACGCTTCGATTCGCTCCGGTACGCCCATGCCTGGCCTGCGTGCGGCTAGACGCTCGGCACATCGTGTGACTCGCACGGGCACAGGAAACCGAGGCTCGCCGGCTCGCGCTAGGGGTTCTGCGCGCACCCACACTTCGCATGGGGTGTCGCCTGAACGCCGTAGTGCACACAAGAGCCGGTCCAAGGCCAAGGACGTGCCACCCGTTCCTCCTGTGCCGCCAGTGCTGCCAACGCCCAAAGCATCTCCCACGCCGAACCGCACGCATCGCAAGAAGCACGAGGCGCCCATGAGTTTCCGCAACCTGGAGAATAAAGCGCCCAAAGGTCGCACCGGTAGCAAGCAGCGAACGCCTCGAGCGCTGCGCGATCCGAGCAAGTATCTACTGACACCTTCCGTCGCGCCGACGGAGACAGATTCCGAGGAGCAGGCCGAGCTGTCAGGCTCCAAAGCAAAGAAACAGCCGCCAGCGTCTCGGCGGCCATGGCTCTTGCGTGACCTGTCGGCGGAAGAGACACACTACTTTTTGCGCGAAATGATCAGCAAGGAGCTGACATGGGAGTGGGACCGGCTGTTTGTCATGCGCTCGTTCGATCGCCCCATGGATTCGGATCAGCTGCAGCCGCGCAAGGCTGGTCGCCGACCAGCCAGGTCCGACTCAGATTCACGCGCCGGCGATTTCTCCGACTCGTCCAGCGCAGCGGCGCTTGGACTCACAGACGACGAAGATGTGTTCCGTCGGGACGTGTATGATCCCCATCCGCCTCCGTTGGATTTGCCACTACTACGGTTCTTACTCCGGAATGCCTTTTGTACATTCCCCCTGTTTGTCCCGCCGGAGCAGAGCAAGAACGGTCCTCGCATGCCGAACAAGTCGGCCGTAGCACGCATGTACTTTTTCTCGGCCATCATGCCGATTGCTCGTGAGATTCAGGCTCGTTCTCTCAGTGCGACGGTTGATCGACTCGGTGAGAGCGACGGCATGCCATTCATGGGACAGTCGTTCACGTCATCTATCATGCAGCTCATCAAAAAGTGGTCCACCCGCTACATCACCGCAGTGCTGCGTGTGGGCCCAGGCAGCCCCTACTATGGCGCAGAGCAGGTGCACAATCGCTCGCTGCCATGGCCCAACGCGAAGCTCCTCCCACCCGAGGCGTTCGTGTGTTACCGGCGCCCCACCGACCGTCTGCGCTTTGGCGGCTTTGAAGTCGACATTGTCGCTGTGCGCGAGCACTCACACCGAGAACGCGACTTCTTGCTGCGGATCCGCCGGCCGAACCGCATGGATGAATTCGTCGTCCGGAACGACCGCGACTGGGACGAGTTCCGTGCGAAGCTCGCACATGAACTAGGCCCCTTTGTGCATGTGCGCCCGCTGCCGCGTCTTCCGGGCCGCATCGAGCTTGAGAAGCAAGCGATGGATGCGTCCGATGACACTCGCAGTGCTGACTCGGAATCGTACTACACGCGTGCGTCGTCGTACGCCAAAGGCAACGCGGAATCAGGCTCGGTCTCTGGCTCCGGCTCGGTCTTCGAGTCTGGCTCTGGCTCTGGCTCTGGCACCAGCTATGCGGATTCTGCCTCGTATTACACTGACAGCAGCGAACACCCTGCATCACTTAGCACGTCTCGGCCACCGCCTGGCATGACGGCAGCTGACATCCTCAAGCCGCTGTACGGCCCTCGTTCTCATTCTATGCCGCGCTTCGAGGTGGACCGCCGCCTCCTGCGTTCGTGGCTGCGTGATACCCTTGCCATCCGCAGCATTGCAGACAGCAGTGAAGTGCGTGCCTTCCTGAGCATCGGCTGCTTCAACGACCGCGAGCTCGATACCAACGAGCTGCTGAATATTGCAGAGCGCCGCCGAGTCGACTGTCGCCGCATCGAAGAGCGCGAAAAGGATGCGGAAATGGCCGGCGAAAGCGTGCTAAGTATCCGCCGCGTGCAGCAACGCATCTGGGTCGACTGCGTCGATGGAGATGGGTTCTTGAAGATGTTCGATGCGCTGAAAGCCACGTCGTCCTACGCGAACCTGCCATCGTCGTACCAGATGATGTGGGCTTGGGGCAATCTGCAGGCAGCTCGCTTCCTCTATGGCATCTTTGTCCAGGGCGACCAGTCTCGAGCGAATCTCGCTCGTGCTCGTGACATGATCGATGCAATTCCGTGGCGCAAGCTGGCAAATGCGATGCGTCTACCTGCCGTGCAGATGGTCGCCGAGTGGCAGAAGCAGTTCCTGCGCAACCGGTTCTTTCATGCGCTCTTCCAGATCGTATTCGAAGACAACCCGGTCATCATGGACGAGGACCTGCGTGCCTTACAGCAGGCCATCGAGTCTGACACAATGGTCCGCAAGCTTCGCATGTACGTCGAGAGTCCCGAAGATTTCAAGCGCCTCGTGCGGCAGCACGCCGTCAAGGCCGGGATCCCGCTCGTCGCTGCGATTGTCCGCGGGTCTGACGCTCCCAAGCTCAGCAAGTCAGACGTCCAGCGCGTCATTGCCGCCTCCCGCGAGTACACCGACTTTATGAACTCGCATCCAACGGCCATCCGCAAGAAAGGCAACACAAGCCCCGGCTTCACACTCATTGTCAACTTGCAGCGTGTGCTGCGCCTGTATTCGCTGCACCGCGACGTGACACAGATCCGCGGCATGTTGCAAGACCCAACGATCCTCGATGCACTTACAGTCCTGCTAGAGCCCCTGCTCGAGGCGCTCGTACGCCTGCATCGTGTCAAAGGCATACGCGAAGACTTGATGAACCTGCACGTATTCCTCCTGCGTCTCTTTGACCTTCTTGAGAGTCTTCGTGCGCGTGTGCAGGACCCAGCCCGTTCCATCAACACATTAGCCTCGTTCCTGGACCGAAGTGCACCGGGCCTGTACGATTTCCTTCATCGATGGTCGCATGTCGATCCAACCGTGTTCAGCACATTTGCTTGGTTCCGTCACTTGGCCATGAGCGTCGGTGTCGGCTCAGAGGATCTTGCCAGTATATGGGATCCGCCCTCCTCGGTCATGCATGAGACAGACCCAAGCGTGGAAGAGGTGACCACCGCCTTGCGCTCGACCAATCTTGATAAGTTCAACTCACTCAATGTCGACGTCTTGTCAAACCACACGCACTTGGACCCGAACATCAAGGCCGAGATCGTGGCTCTCGTCGAGGCTGCTCGGAGGAAACGTGGTCGTCAAATGGAAATTGCTAGTCGGTGGGCTGCCGGCGATACAGAGGCCGACTTTAGTATCCAAGTGTTCGGCGATGGCGACGGGCATATGCGCCGCGAACCGTTCCTGCCGAAAGAGCCTGCTCCAGCCCCAAGGACGGAGCTGGTCGATCGCTTGCTGCGTAGCTTCCGCGAAGCTGTCTCCAGTGCACTGAACCGCTAAAGGATGGGTCTCGTCTGTCGCTGCCAAAGAATCATCATTTCGGAAGCTTGTCGTGGATCCTCTCGTCTTCCCTAAGCCTGATTGATGCATAATCCCCTCTTTTTATCACCTTCATTCGTTCCGTCTTGCTTTTGTTTCATGCTGTTATTCTTGTTCATTTGCCTGTTTCCTAATAACTGTTTTTGATATCTGTTTTTAGCTAAGCATTCCATGTAGGCATTTCTTCTAGTGTATGTACGCAAGAGCCATAATGACACGCTGTCTTGACAACCGCATCTCGCGAATCGACACGACGTTCGTTTGCGTGTAGCATGCACACTGGTAGGTTGTGTTCCCCGTCCAATGCCTTGTATCGTCGTCCCCTACCACATACATTCCAATTCGCTAAGTCTCCTTGAACCTCTCGTAGTATAAATATTCCGACTATTAGATCTATTCTTGTTGTATATGAACACGGTTGACGTGAAAAACGCAACTTATGAGATGGGTGCACAACGCACCACAATGCACCAAGGATTCAAACTCATAAAAAAAGGTGAAAAAAAAAGGACACGGGAGTCAGGGATACTTGGGCCAAGTTGGGATCAGGTGTTGGAGCGTCAAGATGCAGTTGGCGGTCGTTGAGGCCTTGTCGTTGCACATGTCAGGGCACGTAGCAAACAAACAACAAACGCGTAAGCGAGCAGCATACACCTACCCACCCTTCTCACTAGCCAACTTGTACACGGAAAGAGCGATTGAAGTAAGGAAACGATGTTGAATCGGGAACGAAACGACAGGCAATGGAGTGTGGCAAGTGACCATCCTGGCGGATAAGAGGTATGCAACTTATTTTTTTTAGAACTTGAGCGGCTTCGGCTGCTCCCAAGAGAACTCTGAGCGACCAAAGTGACCGCCAAAGGCAGTCTGGCGGTAGATGGGCCTCTGCAGCTCAAGGTCACGCACAATGACACCTGGCTTCAGGTCAAAGTTGTTGCGGATAATCTGAACAAGCTCCGCATCACTCTTGGAGCTTGTTCCATACGTGTCGACATAGATCGAGAGCGGCTCAGCTACACCAATGGCGTACGACAGCTGCACAAGCGCGCGACGAGCAAGGCCCGCATGTACAAGCGATTTGGCAATCCAGCGCGCCGTGTAAGCAGCCGAGCGGTCGACCTTCGAAAAGTCCTTGCCGGAGAATGCACCACCGCCGTGAGCACCCCAGCCACCGTACGTGTCGACAATGATCTTACGGCCCGTCAGACCAGCATCACCCTGTGGACCACCAATCACAAAGCGACCTGATGGCTGGATATGGAAAACGGTGCGCTCATCAAGCATGTTCGAGGGGATCACCTTCTCGATAATCTCCGACTTGATCTTTTCACGCAGCTCCTCTGTCGACACGTCATCTGTGTGCTGCGTTGACACGACAATCGTATCCACGCGCACAGGCACAACAGCGCCACCGTCCTTCTTGTACTCAATCGTAACCTGCGTCTTTGTGTCAGGCAGGAGCCATGGCAAGTGGCCGTTGCGACGTGCAGCCGACAACGCATGGTTCAGCTTGTGTGCAAGAACGACAGTCAACGGCATCAGTTCCGGCGACTCATCCGAGGCATAACCAAACATGATACCCTGGTCACCAGCACCATGTGACTCCAGTTCACCGTGGTCCAGACCTTGCGCAATATCAGGCGACTGCTGCTCAATAGCGACCATGACGTTGCATGTCTTGTAGTCGAATCCTTTGTCAGACGAGTCGTAACCAATCTCCTTGATCGTGTCACGGATGATCTTCTGATAATCAAGCTGCGCCTTCGACGTGATCTCTCCGAACACAAGGATCAAACCCGTCTTGGCCGCCGTCTCACAAGCGACTTTCGAGTTTGGGTCTTGCTGCAAACACGCATCCAGGATGGCATCAGAGATCTGGTCACAGATCTTGTCTGGGTGTCCTTCACCGACCGACTCCGACGTGAACAAGAAGTGTCCCTCTGGCAGCACCTGTTGGCTCGACATGGCAGTATGAGGTTGTTGAGTGTGGGTAGGTAAGAAGATTCCGTCCGTGCTTCTTGCAATTCCAACCCCTGCCCCTCGTTCATCCGCCCCCATCTGCCCACTCCGCGTCATCCAGTTTGGCGAACGGGTCGTGCGCGCTCTGCTGGCACCGGCCGGTGCTGCTGCTGTGAAGCCAGCTTCACCCAATCTTACACGCGTGTTGCAGCATGTGCCCCTGTAGCACGCCATCCCTGCAGGTACGTTCGTAACACGTGGCTTCATCCTAGTGATGTGGAGGATGTGTCATGATGAGTACATCGACTTCTTTTTCCTGCTGCTCTGCTGGCCGAGTGTGCCACACGCCTAAGCAAGCATCGGCTGTTCGTCGTCGTCAGCGGTGTCGTCGTTGTTGTCGCTTGCGCCTACCCAACGTGTTGTTCGTCACTACGAGCCTCGCTCGCGCAGAAATTCAGTTGTTTGGCACTGCTCATCACCACCATGAGAAAGGCCAATTTGTTCCGTCCTGAGTCGGCCATTCCACGCATGTCATGGTCGCCTAGGAACTTGTACAATCTGATTGCTCGCTCATCCACGGGTCGTCTCGTAAATGAGCTTAATTTCACAAAGACAAGTATGACCATGTATCAGCAACGTTGGCGCTCAAAGCGCATGCTTCGTGGCTATCATGGCGACTGGATTCCAGAGCGTCGTTTCAAACGTTGGTTCCTTCCAACTTCTCTTCCAAGTTATGCACCTTCGTCCCTCAGCACAGTAAAGCCTTTGTCTGATGCGGACGAAAGTGATCATGCTCTTGATTCTCCCACGCCGCCAGTCAAAAGCCTGTTCATGCGTGACGTTGAACGCCGCATCGACACAGCCGTTTTCCGCTGCTGCTTTGCTCACAGTGTGTACTATGCTCGGTCACTTGTTCTGCATGGCAAAGTTAGTCTGAATGGAAATGTGCACAGAGATCCGGGCTACCTCTTGCAGCCAGGGGATCTTATCTCTGTTGAACCATCTTGTGTGCCCATGCTCAATGGGCACGTCGCAAAGCGTGTGCAAGCCGATCGTGAGCGCCATGCTGTCAAAAAAAGCCCTCCTGAGGTTCAGGAGTCACCAACTCCCACTAAGGAGAATGGTGACGCAAGCGTAACGACTGAGCATAGCGAAGCCAATGCCTCTGCGGAAAATGGAATGGCTTTATCGGAGTCGGGCGAATCTGCCCAAGGAGCCCCTGCTGCCGCATCAGAGGATGTCAAGCCAGCCACCAATACCGCGGAACATTCTGAGGAAAGGTCAAAATCCCAACACTCGGCCCAGAGCGATTTGCCTGCCGGCGTCCTTCCTTTCCATTTGCCGCCATTCGCTGCACCCTTCCTGTTTGTACCGCCTTACTTGGACGTAAGTTTCAGAACTTGCTCAGCGATTTACCTGCGTCATCCAACTCTGTCTACTTCGATCATTCGCTCGCGCAATAACAATAGGGACAGTAAGCGGCCATCCACTGAGGTGGTCTACCGCACGGACATCCCATCGCCGTACCCGGCTGGTGGCGATATGTTTGGTCTTGCGTGGGAGCTATACGTGCGCAACGCACCGCGCGTTCGTTCGGATGAGCGCCGAACCAAGCATATCGGACGTTACGGCCACAATGGATTTGAGGCTGCCCGTGCTTTTGAGCAGGATCGCCGTCGTGTTGCCATCCGTCGTGGATGGGGCAGAAAACGCCGCATCCCACTCCCCCAGCAGCCACAGGCTCCCGCTCATGCCTCCTTACCAAACACGTCTCAATAGGTGACATGTTCATACCCCACCCCCCTCCCAAAAAAATGTCCCTTGCTGTTTCATAGTTTTGGTTCGTCCAGATGTGTGTGCGTGTGTGTGTGTCTGTGCTATGAGATGTGCTTTTGCAACAGTCTACTCAGTTTGTCAGGCCCTCCACAACATGCTCAAACTCGAGTACGGTTAGATTCATACATGGTTTGCCATGGTATGCATGAGATGCCCGCGTCGTTGAAGTACACTCTGTCATGCACAGATCCGAATGATTTTTGGCGTGGTGCTTTGTGGTAGGTTGCATTTTTGTGGGGGACTTCTTCGAACACTGTACAGGTCTCCTGATGGCTCGCTAATATTGACATGGTCAGAAACACACGCCATATTCGTCTGGGCACGCGATAATAGCACTGTGCATCTTTGTAGCCGGCATCAAGCTCCTTCACCAATTCTTGATATTGCTTGGTATATTATTCCAACAGCCGGTTATGAGGATGATGCAAAAACGTCACACTGGTGTTATGTTATCAGCTGCCGAGATATTCCCGTTCGAATCGTTGATGCACTCCGTGGAACAGTAAGTATACGTACGCCTTCTTGCAAATTTCATTCGAAGAATATTGATGTCTTATTCGCAGACACTGGCGTCCTATGGAGTTGTGAATCATCTCGAAGCATTTGTTGCGCCTTATTCACTCGCGCTTCGTCGCGACGGTGCATGGTACGAAAATCCAGCGTCTTGAGCTGACATCAACCCCAGGCTCTATGGTGGCATCACCAACGCTGTGGCCCTTTTTCCATTATGCGCTGTTGGCAATAATACCCATCTGACTCTTCATTTAATGAGCTCGTCTTCACAAACGAATGGCGGTCATCGCGGCATTGTCTCAGCGCTGGCCATTGGATCTTCTCCAAAGACGTTCCAGTCTCAGGAGGTGCCTGAACTTTTGGAAGTAACAGCAGTCGGCACATTCTCGAACAAGATCGGAATCTATCTTACAGAACCTGGTTGGCTTGCGGATATGGTCCAATCCTGCGTAGATCCTTCATCACCCAGGCTTGGAGGTTCAAATCACTTATCAGGGGAGCAATTGTGTCTTTGTGGCTTCCAAGTACCTGAGGGGAAGGGGATTGTTCAAGTACGTCGTGCTTTTTTTAGCAATTTGCACTGACGAATAGCTCGCGTGGCATCCCGTTTATCCGGAGATCCTCGTCGTTGCTTTGCGGCGTGCATCAGCCCTCTATGTGTATGACACCAGTTATTTGTACGGAATGAGCCGCCCCTGTCATTTTGGTACACCAACTTCGTCCAGTCCGACTCCTATGGCTAAGCTGCATCGTGACACTCGTAGCACGTACCAGCGCCTCCGATTTGATATGGACTCTGGTGGCAGGTTTCTTGTGGCTGGTGATGAGCATGGGCTAATACGTGTGTGGACATGGTCATCGATCTTTGCGCATGGTCGAGAGTCTATGCATGCCATCAAGCCTATCTACGAATGGCGTGCACACAATGGTATGTTCGACTACCTAATTACGTTCTTTATATTTATGTAACAGATGCTGTGGGGAGCGTGCAGTTCCACCCACTTGATCCCAACTGTCTTGTCAGCGTTGGTGGAGCACGTCATTGGGACGACCACGATGACATTGCATCAGGACCGGCACCCTACGAACAGGAAGCAAAAGTTTGGCATTTGGATATGTTAAACGAATTGACAACTGGATTGTAACACTAATATAAAGATACGGAAATCAGCGACCACTCCATGATTTGAGTAGGCATCAAGAGTTTCATTGATGTGTAATAGCCTTAGAAGATGGCGTCAAGGCAGCCGGCACAAATAATGTCCTCGAGACCTAAGACGTAAGACATGAAACATGGGGAAAATATATTGCCGATCACTTACAGCTGCGGAGTGTCAGCTATGCGAAAGTTAGCAACGTACCAGCAAGCAAGCAGACCCACACAGAAACCACAGCTTCAATAAGTTAGTCTCCCCAAAGATACAAATGAGAAAGCATACCATGGACCGCAAGCACCGTCTGTACCGTTAGTTCAGAGTCATGCACATTCATACGTACGCTTCTCATGTACGCGTGCGCGACGCTGGTCAAGCGGCTACGGAAGTTAGTCCAACACTGTCATCCTCAAATTAATACATACCGACCCGCCCATAGGACCAGCCTGAGCATAGCCACCCTGCTGAGGTGGGTACTGGCGCGTGTTAAACTTGACACTATTAGCGTACACTTACGTAGCCGCCTTGCATCTGGTTTTGGTACATGGTGTGCTTAGTTGAGTGATGAAGAGTGTCTGTTCCCGTCGGACAAGTCACGCCTCGCGTGCAATGACATGGGCTGCGGCAAATAGATGCCGATAAAACACATTCAGACATACGTGCATCCCCGTGCAGAAATGAGAGAATGTCTTATGTAATAACACTTTTAGTACAGTGATCTATAGAGGAACGATGCCGTATTTTGGCACGCGTTTGCCCAAAAATTATTATTGTCTTTCGTAAAAATCCGACTAGTGAAGTAGATATTGGGGTCGATTCATCGTATGTATCATGAAGATGTGCCTTCCTCAACAGTGAAACGGACATCGTCGTGAGCTTCTGTAGAGGTTGTTGGCTTATCAGTGCGAAAATCGGTGGTTGAAGTGGGCTTCTCAACATGCAAATCAGTGTGAGAGTCGGATGGGAAACCGGCGTGAGTGACAGAGGTGTCGTTATTGTCTTGCGCGTTCTTGGCGCTCTGTTGCAGAACAAGATTAAGCTCTTCTTGGTTTCGATCAATACCCATAAACATGAGATAGAACAAAATCCCGCCAACAAACGAAAGGCATGCAAAAACTGTGTAATTCGCAACAAACAATGGGTTCTTGGAAAGTGGATTAAAGGCCTCGTTTATGGCCGACGCAAAGGCAGTGGTAAAAAGACTCACTGCCATGATAATAGATCGCATGTTAGTAGGTGCCAGTAAGACTGCGACCTCCAATGAAGTAACAGCTGCGAATATCTCACTAAGCGCAACCAGACCGTACGAACCCGCCTGCACCCAGACAGTTATGTTAGCATTGGTACCGCTGCAGTCAATACCATTGATGACAATGTCATCACCTACACGATTACCACAAGGGTTTTTGACGTAAATATAATGCTGAAGAACAGCTGAAAAGATCATGGCGGCGCACGCAGTGAAGAATCCGACCGTGATCCGCTTAATCGGTGTAAAAGGCACCCTCATACGATCGAGTAGGGGATATACTGCAAGGTTGAATACAAACACAAAGACAATGATGAAGATGGGATCTAGTGTACCAGGAATTTCATTCGGTGTTGAACCAATGTCCATTTGACCACCTTGGATAATGAGATTGTTCGAGATTTGATTATAGCAGACCCAGTAAAGAGGGAATAGAAGGAAGATAAAGCATGCCTTGGCACCGCAACTTAATTGGTCCACCCATTGGTCGTCATATGTCATCCAAGACTTGCGATCATGTTCAGGCACCAGAGATGGTTTTGCACAGTCCCAGTAGTGCGGCGATTTCCAAAGCCTCAAGAAGGTCTTGGGATTCCAACTCCAGTTTTTCCGAATCGCGAGTGCACAGACCCGAACGGCATTCTTCAGAACAGAACCATCCGGTGGTGTAACCGTGTAAATTTTGCGGCCAATCCACAGAACAGGGATGGGTATAATAAAAACAAGGGTTGGAAGCAGGAATGCGAGCCAAAAACCAATCCACTTTTCTGCATAAACCATGCCAATTTGTCCACAAAATGAACCGATATTAATCATTAAGTAAAACCAAAGATATAGTCGCTCCGTGGTGAGTGCTGGATCAATGATGACACGCTCCCCTGACTTGAGCGGAACCACTGTCTGCTCCTTAATTTTGATTTGATCAATAATCAAAACCGAACAATTACTCTTAAAACAACCTGTACCAAGACCCATGATAATAATAGCAATTATAAAGCAAGCCAAAGCACCATCGGAATTGTCCAGTACAGGTGGAATAGCTGATATGACCAATAGAATGTGGCCCACCATGGCCAACGCTACTCCAATGCATAAAGCGTAATAGCGCCCAACGTAGACATCAGCAAGATAAGCACCCAATAAGGGCGTAATATAACACCAGAACTGGTTGAAAGTGACAATGCCATTCGCAGTCTCAGAGCCCAAGCCCAAAGCACCTGACGGTCTCGACAAGTGCTTCGCAGCACCTGACGAAGAAAGTTCTCCATCAATGAAAGGCCGTTTTCTCGAAATATAGTTGGTAAATACTTGTGTAACACCATAGAAACTGAATCGCTCGGCCAACTCGCACACGCCAATAGAAAAAATAGCCCAACTTAGCTTTTCTGGCACACGACGAAGAGTTTGTCGCTCTTCTTCTGTAGGAAAATGCTGGTGTGCGATATCATTTTTTGGATCACCATGCTCTTTTGGTACAAGATCAGCCGGTAAAGGTTGAGGTTCCTGGCTAGCGTCTTTTAAGTGTTCGTCATATTTAACCTTTTCGGCCAAGCCAACAGCGGCCACTGAATCCTCTACTGTTCACGTTAGTCCTGCAAGTTTCTAGCGCAACATACAGTCCATAACTTGAAACCCTTTTCACTTACTCGCGCTTCGCAAATGAAAAAGGGTACGAACGTTTGTTGGGTGCGACAGGCTCGTGTGAGTTAGAACACGAAGGGGTGCTAGAAAATGTGAGGGGTTTGATTTAGTTTCCTCATCGGCTCACGAAGGAATCCGAGACCGGCGAATGTGGAGATTATCAGCTAAACTGAACACAAGTTGCTGCCACGCCTAGTTCCTATTTGTCAAACCCCTGATATGGTTGGAGGTCTTTCTGCAAAAAAAAATTGATAAGAAGCAAATAGATTCAATCATGTACATAATATACGTTAAACGCTGATAAGTCATTTTTTGCTCGCCAAAGGTGAAGATGTCGAGACGCCACTTGAACGAGACATATTGAATGCAGGTGCTCGAGGACTTGCACAGAGTTTTGACATAGCCTCGCGCCGAGTCCGTAGTGACCTTCTAGCCAAAAAGTTATTAGCAAAGAATGCATCCATCGGCGGCCCGCGAGGTTGCCTCCGTGGCTGGATAAGAGGCGGGGGGTGCACGCCTTGAGCGCTGCTGGGACGACTTAAATCAGATCCCCGCACAGAACTTATCTTCTCGCTGTTATTGCCCAAATACATTGATTCTTGTGGGGAGACCTGTATTTCGTGAACGACTGTAGCAGTGCGCGGCCCCATGCGCATACCAACAGAATTGACTTTACGCGTTAATGCATCATCGGAGGGCTCCAGGTTGACTTCATCAATAACAATTGAGGGAGTGAGATTTCTCCGCCGTTCCACAGATGATTCATGTGCATCTTCTCCGCGCCGCAAAGCAGAGGGAAGTCGAAGTTCTGCCTGTGGAGACGTATGGTTGATAGGAGAACCAATGCTTTCTTGTCGTAAATCGCGGCTAGTAAAAGAGACAGGCCTTGACCTCACACCAGTGCGCAAATTGGTTGACTCAGTTGGGGAGGAAGATTCGTTCGAGGTCTTTTCCAAAGTAGAGGTGTTAGGCGAAGTATTACTTTCATAAATTTGATTTTTTCCTTCAGGCGTTGACATGAAGGAAATAAACGTTTCATCGGGACCAGCGGTTTTGCCATTTGAGACTGGTACGCGCGATTTTAAATAAAAACCATCAGGGTTTGGATCAACAATACTTTGTTTTGATTGAGCATCATTCATCATGAGCCCGCTGTGTGGTAAATACATGCTTGTGTTTTGGTGATCCGCTAGAAGTCGTTGTTCCTGTGCTTGCTGGAACTGTGACATGAGTAGTCTTCGCTGAACGGCGACTTGCTCTTGTTGTTGACTCTGAAGATGAAGCTGGTTCATTTTTTGAGTAAGTTGAGGAGGTGATACATGGTACATATCCATGTAGGACGGCTGCGGCTGTACTAGAGCGGAAGGGAGAGCAGCTGGATGTGTGCGTGGATCAATAAGCATCGAGGCTGCCAGGCCGTTGTGCCAGTCCAAATTGGCAGTAGCTGGTTGAGGCTGGCCATGCGTTGCCCCGTAAGCATCAGCTAACATAGAGGATGGATTCGTCTGAGGATTATAAGATTGCCAAGGCACAAAACCGTGCAAGACGTCAGGTTGACCCAACGAGCTGTTGGGATGCATAAAGAATTGATTATGGTCGCGTTGTGGCATGATCATACTGGCCGCATTCATCATCTGTGCCGCGTGAAATGATGTTCGACGCTGAAGATCCTCATGTTTCTTTTGAGAGGCATTGCTTTGAGGTGTATAGCTGTGTCTATGTGGGTGCTGGGTTGAGGATTTGGCAGCTGAGCCTGATGACAACGACATGCTAGCCACAATATTAATGCTTCAATTATTCAACGAGCCTTACCGTACAGCTCGTCGGTCAAAGCCCCAGCCTCACGCTTCCCGATACGAGCAGGAATCTAGCGCAACACCAGCGCTTTGGCCAGCGATGACACGTTTCAGAGCCAGTAGACAGCGCAGCCTGCGGCTTATTCCTGACGGACTGAATTGAAATTAAATTTCCGAGTGCATTCCTCGATTGAAGAACGATTCATTTTTACGTCATTGGCTAGAACTTTTCCCACGGATACATGATTCGGATGCGCTAAACCGGGCGCTAGAATTTCGGCGTCGGCATTGGCAGTGAAGCAAAAACGACAAAAGACCTGAGCAATTAGAGCAGATTTCAGTCCCCTAATATATTAACGTTAACGCGAACTCACCGCTCTTACGCCACCGCACATCTATAATGAAGTTCTCTTTGATCAATGCTCTCGCATCTGCGCTGCTATTCGTGGGCACAGTGAAGGCGGCTCCTATTGATAGCCGTCAGATGACCCCCGACTATAACCCAGTGATCAGTCAAGTGCTTGAAACTGAGCTCAAGGAACGTCAATTGACTCCCGACTACAACCCAGTGATTAGCCAAGTGCTTGAAACTGAGCTCAAGGAACGTCAATTGACCCCCGACTACAACCCAGTGATCAGTCAAGTGCTTGAGGTGCAGGAAAATGAAAAGCGTGATGACGGGCTCCGTGAACCTGCAAACAAGCACTTCAACTGGGAACTCGGCATGGTGATCTAACTCGTCGGAACCTAGGCTCTCGATTGGTCAAATGACTCGTCCACACATCGCAATTGTGTGCATAGAGTATTTGGTTTGATTATATGCTTGTCTCATTCGAGCTGTTGTATTGTCTTTAACGATGTTTTTCTTCTCTCTTAAATCTTTCTTGTTCTTGTCGTAAGCTTTTTTTGTCTTGCTCGGAGGTATTTTAGTGTAGGGTAATACAAGGTATCAAAACAGTACGATTGACATGGAATGAGCATTTGAAAATCTAGAGACAAGTCTTGACAGAAGAGTATGTATGCTACTATGACGTGTGGAATTGCGCGATTCTTCGACATTTACACACTGGCGTATAACATCAACTTGTTGCCCGAGCAGAGAGAAGCGGTCAACCATGCTCGAAGATCTTCGTCATCGCATATGCGACATTGACCAGGGGTTTCTGCGAACTCCAAAGACTGAATGGCCGAGCCAAACTTGTCCTGGACTTTCTGAACGAGTAGTTCGTATGAAACGGTTGATGAAATGCGCAAGGCAATAACTTTAGATCTTTCACCACGATGTACGACTTTGATGCGATGGTGTGAAAAGTCTGATAGGGAGGTTGAGTCGGACGCTGAATATTTTGTGTTTGTGCTTGACCTAGCTGAGTTATGATGTTCAAACGAGTCCTGGGAACCAAGCGAGCGATTGTTGGACAGAGAACTTTTAAGTGATACATCTCGAGTATTACCATCGTGTGACACAGTCACATGGCAATAATCGGCTGCCCGAACTTCCAAGAACCTTTGAATGGATGCTTCTTGAAGGACTTGATTTGGAAGGGCACATAGTGCTATCGCAAACGCTTTTAAAGCTCGTCCTTCATGATCAATAGGCGGTAATATGGGCAATGCGACGGGCTGTGTCAAAGTAGGCATAGAACGAGTCAGATCTAATTCAAGTGATTGGCGCAACTTTGCAAAGTCGTGATAAAGCCGGAAGAGAACGAGTTCGCGACGCTCATAGTATTCAGACATGACAGGCGGCGTGCATTTCACAGAGTAAACCACATGCAAACGCACCCATTGACCATAGGAATCAGCTAGAAGAAGATCCAAGGAAACAAACGCGAGTTTGACAGATAATGGAAGTACCGGTCGAGCAGTTGAAGTGGCCTCTGAATGTAGAGTCTGTTCATTCGGGCTAAACGAGTCGAGTGACGAGAAATAGTCGTCCATGTTGTAAGAACACTGGGGAGTCTGAGGAAACTGCTTGGACGATACTTTGTCTTCGACATATGGGGAGGAGCTATCCTGAGGCAATGGATCCTGAGCGGAACTGAGAGAAAGAGTTTGTTGATGAGCACGATTGTTTTGAACGCCCCATTCATACACACTGGGAATGCCTGACAAGACAGATATATTATCTTCATGAGTGAGAGGTTTTCCGGTGCGCATGTCGCAGAACGTGATGTAGTTGGTAGGAATAAGACCAGGCATTCCGACATATTCGAGGGGTTTGGCCACTAACCATTCTTCATTGGATCGGGCAACGACAAAGACACCATCGCCTTCCTTTACGGACAATTCATGAGGAAGTTCTGCTTTAAAATCATACTTTATGGTGGCGAAGGTTCCATTTGAAGTGCAATCCCAGCTTGAAAATGTAGAGCGTTGAGAGCCTGCCGAACTTTGTGATGATGGACGAAAACCGGGGTTCAATTCACTGTGGGCGGTAAGGGGAATAGTGCTCCGAGGTGTTGTACGCGACAAAACATCAAAGTATGAGAGAGACACAAATCCGCGGGAATTTGTTACTGGGTTGCAAGCTTCAATCCAGCCATTCTGAGACGGCTCAATGTCCGACAAGACATGGAAGAAGTCGCCCTTATGAAAGCTAATTTCATGTGGTGACTGGGAGTTGTAGTCTGTGTGAGCCCGCAAAACCTTCTGTGGCGGCCGCACAGACGCCTCGTTCTTCTGGCTAGCGGACAAAGCTGAAAGACTTCTGTGTTGTTTGGGACCAGATGTGCCTCGATCCTTTAAATTATTGCGGAGGTCCAGTAATGCCTTCATCGTGATTCAAGAATGGTCTTATATTGTTACAATAGAAAATGTTGAAGATTTGGCCTGACAAATTCTGTCACTAGATGGAAAATGTGTCAGGATGTGCTCAGTGTAGACTCCAGAGAAGAAAACACATATGGCACACAGCTGTAAATGAACGACGCTGCAAGACAAAGAGCTGCGAAAACAAACGTATCGTCTTCTGCACAATTCAGTTGCAGAGCGGGGGGCGTCGAATAACAGCCAGTTTTTTTAGTCAAGAAGTGGAGCAACACGTAGTTAAATAAAAGATATGCGCCAACTCGGTTTTGTATGTGTATTGCTCTCTACATCCAACAAAAACGTCTTCGATTGTCTCTACATAGAAAAAAAGATTAAATTGATGGGGGAAAACCTTTCAATCGTCACACGCCTAGAACCGACCAGCGAGCATCATTTGTGTGACGCGAGGATAGCTTAAGGGAGTCCAGAGAGGGTATTGAACATGAGATTGGGGTTCCCATTTTCAACAAGCTGGTTCGCAGTGTTCACGTCCTGCATATTTTGCATGACACCAAATGGGGCATATGCTTCAACAAAGTCTTGCTCATCAAACCAGACAGACATTTCCATATGGAAGTTAAAGACCTTGGAGTCTGAGCACTGGTCACCGCCGTTGAAATTCTGGCAAGCGTATTCGGTCACCCAAACAGGCTTGTTGAATGTTTGATGCCAGTCAACCACATAATCCTTAAACTCAGTCGTATTGGTGCCGTAGAAGTGTACAGCTACTGCATTGATGTTATCCCACACATCTGAGCAAGATTCACGGAAGTTCTGCATCCACTTCTTGCCGCTCGGCGCATTCGTAGTGACAGGTGAGACAACATAATAGTCATGGTCTTTGAGAGGCAAGATGTATTCTCGCATGAGCGAGCAGGCTGTGCCTTCAGACATCTTAGCTTGACCCTGCTGATTCACTTCATTCATAGCCATGACACACTTGCCGGAATTGGTGTGGCTTTCAGGATTATCGGTCACATGCCTTTTGAATTTGCCAGCTTTGCTAGATCCCCAAAGCATAGGACAAAACGTCACATTATCAGGTACTGGCGAGAATCCAGGTACTGAATCCCATGAATAGAACCAAGAGATCTTCGAGTTCAGGAAACGAGTAATGTTCATACTGCCCCCATTTGGCCATGCCAGCCCCATCTTTGGTTTCCCACCAAGAAGACGTCCATCCCTAGGATTTGTCATGTATGTCACAGTGGTTGGATTCGACTGACCACCGAAGATGCCATTGAGCCAGCTGCTAAGGCCATGTCCTAGGTTGAAGCCATTGGATGAGCTGGCTGAAGAGCTTGCATCTGGTGTTGATGAGGAAACTTCCGCAGCACGAGTTCGCGTATTGGTGGATACCGAAGCCGACGAGGACGAAGAAGACGGTGATAAAGAAGTTGACGAGCTTGTGGAAGAAGCACCTGGGTCTTGAGTAAAGCCGCCAAATAAGGATGACATGTCGTTCTCAAAGTCATGCAAGATATCACCCCCACCGAAATCACGACGGTGTACGATGTTGTCATGGGGACGGCGACGAGAGAAGCTGGCGTCCGCGACCAGCGCGGAAAGTGCCAAGGTATGTAAGATGAAAAGAAGGTTGGATTTCATGAAGGATTGATTCGACAAAGGGGAGAAAGGCAGTCAAGACTTGGACAGGTTTGAGTGAAATGTAAGGATTCAAAAATCAGGGTAATGTGTTTAATAGGGAAGGGAAAGTTGAAAGGGTAGGGTAGGGTAGGGAAAGGATAAGGATGGTTCATTATGCGACTTTATCTTCATTGCCGATGCAGGAAAGGACAGCTATAGACCGAACCCTAGTAGAGTTGATCAACTTATGACGTGTGGAGACGTAGAATTTTATCAACCGCCACCCATCTTTGACTTCTGCACAATAATTTCGCATCGTCCAATCAGTGAGTGTAAACAAGCTGGCGTCATACAGTGGAATGAGACTTCGCCACTCACTTTACAAGGACAATGACGCCTAAGGGCGCCATGAGGAATGGCGGCAATATGAGTGAGAACCAGAATAATTCTATTCAAGTGCAGCATCGCTTGCACTCATACGACATTTTGATACATGAAACGATGACTGTGGCTGAACTGCAAGAGCAAATTTGCCGGGCTACGGGAGTCCTTCCAAAACACCAAAAACTACTCACGCCACCGAAAGCACGTCAGCTTGGTCAGATACTGCGCTCTGGGAATACGAATCAACAACTTCTTCCTGATGTGGGACTGAGCGCGGGTATGCGGCTCACACTCGTTGGCGCGCCCGTACATGAAGTGGAACGAGAGCAAATGCAAGAAGCATCATTGGACAAGTCTTATGGACCACGACGCCTTCATCCAAGTCTTCTAAAGAATATGCAACCTACAAAAAGTCTTCCCGATGCACAGGTGACAGCGGCATTTGGTCGGTGTAGGCCACATTCAAGCACTCAAGATGCTGATCCTTGGCACAAAAATGTGCGTCAGTATCTGGAGCGACTTGCCTCAGATCCCGCTGTACTGCATGTGTGCAAGTTGCATCATTACAAAGTTGGTGAGTTGTGCGAGCTTTTACCGCATGAAAATCCTGAGCTCCTTGGCCTGAATGTAAACAAAGGACAGCGTATTCTTCTCCGGGTGCGGACAGACGCCGCCGATGGCTTGCGCGACTACAAGACAACACGGCGTGTTTTGCTTCATGAATTGTGTCACAACGAGGTACGTATCCAACAAACGCTGACTGCCATTTGACTGTTAGATTGATGACCACCCGCCCGGATTCAACATCTTGAATAGCCAGTTGAATCGCGAACTCGAGGCATTTGAGTACACCCGCGAGCAGCACACACATGTTCTCAGCAGCGAGCCTGTGTATGATCCTGGTCGAACTACATCTGTGGATGTGGATGAAGAGCGAGAAGATCGGCGTCTCACGATTCTTCGAGCCACCGAGGCACGCTGGGCACGCATGGACCAAGAGATCCAGTCACATTGTGGAGGGAGGAAAAAGACGTGAAAGGGACCACATGACTAGGAAGTTCTTTTATTGTCCAAGATATATGTTGTGTGCATATGTAAATATGCACGCTTAATTTGGAGTACGAATCTTGTATGGTAGTACATCACGAGGGGTATCGAGCATTAGGATGCCAATCTCCATTCGAGTCGTCCGGAATGACAAACTCTCGCACCTTTGGTTGGCGCGTAAGACTCATGTTGAATCTGTATAGAGCTCACACGTAGCCCAGACATTGTGTATCCAAAGACGGAGAATTGGACATCAAGGGCATACATAGGACGGCAAGCGGATGTCGAGAGGATGGTGCCTTTCAAAACAGACTGAGTACATGGTGAGATCTTGGGAATCACCCACCGAAGATGTTGCTGCTTCCGGTCAAAAACCATGTTACCTGCCGTACGAGACAGGTTCGGAATGGAGCCTATGTCTGATGACATAGATGTTTTCGTTGCAACAGTGTTCACCTGAGTAATGGCATCGACACCTTGCACACCATCGCCAAGAAGCCAGTCAATACACACATCTTGCAAGTCGTATGCGGGATCAAGAGCATGGTCAACGGTGATATTAAATGGAAGGCCGCCGTACGCTGCATTATAAGGCGAATAGTATGCATAGACTTTCATAGGTAAGGAATTAGAGTTAAACTCAGACGCGGACGAGTCGGACGAAATGGGTCGTTTTAGCGTGCAAGATGAGGAGGTTGATTTCGATGGCACTCGAATGCGGAACTCGCTCAACACGCACTCGCCGTCGGGGGGCACGAAGCAAAGTTTTTGCTGCTTTTCCCAGGTTTGCTGGCGGATGCACTGATGCCAGGCCGGGAGCTCTAGAAGCGATGGGTGATTTAATGATACAAGCAATTCTGGCATGCCAGAGAGCCATGCTGAGCAAGTGAGCTTGCCCCAGACGTCTAGAGCAACTGGACATCCATTTGCATCAATGACACCTTCGATAGACTCGATCATATCTAGGTAGACTTCATTTTTTGAATATCTGCTGTTAGTCCTGCGCCATGGGACAGGAGATGCTAGAGACATGCGTGCATGCTCTGGCGAAGAGTTCAAGCCGACTTTGTTAGCAATTTTATCAAGCCAGCGGGGTGGTACCACGATGTCTTTGAGAGCATTAATCTCTGTCAGAAGGACGTTGCCTTCTCCATCGAGCATTTCCTCCATGAGCTGATACACGATGTCAAAGTGTTGACGAATAAGATCTTCTGTCAAAAGAGCAGGATCCTTAGAGCCCACTAAATAATCTTGCAATACGTCCGCCGCCTTATGCAAGAAGGCAAAAGAGATCAATGGGTCCAAGTCATGGGACATGGGGCATAAAAACCGCAAACTGCCGACCATGATATGACACAGGACTGAGCCGCCTTCCAATGGAATACATGTTTCTGAATTCGACTCTGGTGCTTTTGGCGCATAGTTTCGCTCGGCGCCATCAGACCAAGCCAGGGCTTCGTCAGGAAGGTCAGGCAGTGTCTGACTGCCTTGCTGTGGACTCGTTTCATGCCCCTCACTGCCGTGGTCATCATCATCATCGTCAGCCACCTCATCCTCCATTCCATCTGATTCTGAGCTACTTTCCAGCACAGAATCAGCAAGCGGAACAGAGAGTACCGGTGGGATATCTCGCACAGCCATGGGAGCCGCGGGATCGAGGGAAGAATGGGCGTCATTCTCTGAGCGGCCTAGCACGTCTTTGATCTTTTCACATAAATACGACACATGCATCATGGGATATAATGTGTTGCCATTTCGAAAGCGGGAGAGCATGATCGGCTGGCCATCGCGGCCAGCGATGATCAGGCCATCCATTCGACGTGTAGAATGTCACAAGTCTGCCCAGGCGACATGATTGGCACTCCCCCCCGTCCCACCTCACCCAGCTTGGTCGCTGCACGTAGGATATGTGATGGAGGTGTGTGAGTTGGGTATCACGAGACCCACACGTCTAGGGCTGTCGTCATCACAGCGGAGGCGCCAGCGAAATTTTCCTCGTCCACTCACAACCCACACACCCACACATCTCACACGATGAGCTACGCGCGCCCTGGTGGTATGCCGCTTGGTGGTGCAGGTGTGCGCCAGCCATCAGTCGAATACATTTGTGCGGGTATGTCGATCATCTCTCTAGTATGCCATTAACACCAAGACTGCTCGGCAGTAAATGAGATTCGTCCTCGTGAACCTATTCGGTGTCGAGAATGTGGACATCGAATTATGTACAAAAAGCGGACAAAGCATATGGTACGTGCAGAGTTGAGAATTCTATGCTAACGCTTCGTGTCTTTTCGTCTTCCTTGTACACACACGCACACATACACATACACACATACAGCTCCATTTTGAGGCGCGGTAGTACGAATCTAAGCAATCCAACCTACATCAACCGTGTTCATCACCACCAGCACGACGTTTTCGACGGTCTCGTTCACGATGCTCACGTGGCATGTCATTTGCGCGCTCGCGACCCCACGCGCGTGCTGGTCGGTCTCTCTCGGGCCATGCATTCGGCGCATGATCTGGTGGACGGTCGTCCGAAGCGGTGGACGCTCCTTGTTGGGAGCGTATGGACATGCGGTCCCTACGCATGCGCTTCATGTCGGGCGTGCCCTGCTGAGACTGAGTGTCGCTCGTACGTGTGTGTGCTTGTATTGGTATACGTACCGAGTCAGAGGACGGTGTACCTGTGTCAGAAGAGCCCAAGCGATCAGCTAAGGAGCGCTTTCGTCCACCGCGTTCGTCATTCGCTCGATGCGCATCATCAGTCGCACCTTGCTGCGTCGGGGCTGCTGGCGAGGGTGAAACATCACTGCGTCGCCGATTCCATTGTGCATTCGTTTCCTGCCACCGATCGTCGGAGTGGTCGGTGTGGGGATGGGGATGGGAATAGGGTCGATCGTCTGAAGCGCGCCTGTCATAGCGTCCGTAATGTTCGCGCTCACGATGGCGCTCTCGCTCTCGCTCTCGTTCTCGTTCTCGTTCTCGTTCTCGACCCCAACGACCACCGCCGGCACGCTCAGACCTTGCATCCCGGGGCGGAGGCCGTGCATCGCGGTCAGGGAAGTCCGACCGACCATGACGTGCACGCTGTTCAGACCGGGACGGCCGAGGATCGTGTCGCGCACCAAATGAGTCGTCTCCTCGAGATGCTGCAGTGTCATTCGTCGAGTCTTTCGGCCGGTCTTTGGCGCGTGTATCGCCACTACCACGGATCCGAAGTTCTCGTGGTTCGTCGTGTGCTGCCGATGGTGCATCCTCCGACTTGCGGTCTCGGTCTCGTCTGTCGATTTTAGACGGCACTTTGCTGCCTCGCCGATCAGGCGTAGCTCTCCTCCAGCTATCATCGCGATCCACAATACCATCTTCTGCACGAGCATCATGCTTTGCATTGTCTCGGGACTGTTTATGCGGAGGCGCAGGCTCCTCGTCCACATGCCGAGGTTCTTCGGCAGTGCGCCGTGCTTCTTCGGCCCGACGAGCCTCCTCAGCACGACGCGCTTCATCTGCACGCCTGGCTTCGTCTGCCTTGGCTGCTGCGGCCGCTTCCTCAGCGCGGCGTGCTTCTTCGGCTTCCTTTGCCTGCTGTGCTTCACGAGCCTCTTGGGCCTTCTTCGCTTCTCTTTCTCTTTGTTCGTCCTCCGCCTTCGCACGCAGCGCTGCTTCGTGCCGAGCTCTGGCATCGCGCTCTTCCTTCGTCAAGGGACGGAAGAAACTCACGTCCACCCAGGTGGGCGCCTGTTTCTTCAGCGTGGCAACGAGACCCTGGCCCAGTACTTTTAGGTCGCCACGGTGTTCTGAGGCGACGACATGTTCGACCGCCTGCAGAAGATGCGCACCGTGTTCTTTATACAAGGGGAAGTAGCCTGAGATGCGATTCAGCACCACGATCGCGTTCCGGATCCGCATGTACTCAGAGCCGAAACAGGAAGCAAACGCATCATGCAGCGAAGTGTGCCAGGTCAGCATGCACAGTTTGAAGGCAGCGAACGACAAAGGCTGGTCGCCGGTTCGCCGCGTGTGCATTCCTCGGAGCCCTTCCCAAGCGAGGGAAAATCCTGGGACGTCGCCAAGGGCTTCTTTGTCGTATAGGTCCTTTGACTGAAGCCAGCCGTGCAAGTCACCCAGTATGGCGTGCAGGAAGCGTGCATAAGACCGGGCCTCGTTTTCGGACGCCAAAAACAGCGTCGAGGCCACGTGCTGTGTCAAAAGCACATCGTACACCGCGAGCGTCGGCAGCGCCGGCGTGCCAAGCGTGTGCAGCATCCGAAGGAACTTGGCCGTGTAGACGGCATCGGTCGGAGAAAACAGCGCTCGGGGATGCAGGCAGTGAACGACGAGCTGCTGGACAAGCTGGCCACGATGGACGTCGGGAGCGAACCAGTGCACTTTCTCGGCCTGCAGGCGCCGGCGCGTCGCTTGGTATGCGAGCGTCTGCTCTTTCAACTCTGTGGTGAGATGCGCTATGCTTTCCTGCAGCCGCACGCGGGCGGACTTTTTCAGACTCTCTGACAAGTCGGCTGCTGCGTCGACATCTTGGATCGACTGTCGGAGCCGGGAGAGTTCCTGTTGGTAGCGCTCCATAGGTACGGTGACGTCTGGAAGAGCAAGCTGCCAGAACGTGGTAAAGAACGGCGCACCTAAGGCGGAGATCGAGTTTGCTGGCATCACCGACGCGATGCCTTGCACAGTGCTTTGCAGTGCAGCGTGCCAGACGACCTCGACGTCGCCATCGACGTGCATGTCCTTGTCCTCGGACTTGCTGCTCTGCTGCATGTCCCACAGGAGCCTGGGCCGTGCGAGGTGGAAGGCCATCGAAGCGTCGAGACCAAAGCGGCGGATCCAGTCTGCCGGTAACGGCACGCGCTGAGCGTGGTCTTCGGCTCCCTGTGCGGCGAGAAAGTGTGCGTACTGGAACAGGATCGCGACGCATGTATCGAAAGTGCTGCTGAGCGACTTGATGGGCGTATCGGCGGCGTCGTCCGCTGCCGTAAACACGCACGCCTGCCGCTGCTGTGCGATGAGGATCAGGATCGGCATGGCCAAACGACTCTGTACGAGCATGCGGTACAGACGCAGCGCACCCTTCTTGAAGCTGTTGCGAGCGAGCAGGACGGCAGCAGGCGTGGAGCCGGGCATGAGCGTCATGGCGGCCTCGGTCTGCAGCAGCGGCCCACCGGACAGGGCGGCCATCTGAGACTCGGACAGCTCGCCCGCCGGCTCTATGCCGCTCATCTTCAGCACAAGCTCGGAAAGTACAATGAGGTCTGTCACATTGTCCTGCTTGAGGCGGTTCGCCAGATACTGCAGCAAAGGCGTGCAGTCCATCGAGACATACTTTCGGTAAAAGGCACCGGCGAACGAAGCGAGGCTCTTGAGCCACAGACTCGCGTTCGTCCCGTCAGACTTGGTCCGCTCCTTCGCGGGCTGACTCAGTGCGTCCAGCAGCGCATACGAAAATACGTCGTACTCGAGCGGCGTCAGGTACTTGGCCGCATCGACCACTGGCTCAATCAGGTTATCATACGACTGGATCTGATGCAGCACCACGTCGAAAAACACCGTCGGGTGTGCGTGCGCTGCTTTTGCAAAGCTCCGGCCACTCGCACGCACATTGTCGGAGCTAATGCGCCGGAGAATGCCACGCGCCTCCCGCTCCGTCTGCATCTTGGCAAAGCGCAGCTCCGGCCGTTTTCCTGAGCGCTGCTTCCATTCACCATACAAGCTGTACCGCTCGGTGTAGGGCAGCGTCTGCAACACGCGCCATAGCTCGTACAGGACGGGCGCGCCGCCATCGGCTAGTGTGATAGCTGGCATGAGCTGCGTGCGCAGAAAGTGCATCCACGGCGTCTTGTTCGTTGCGTTCGCACACACACGACAAAGGAGCTGGAGAAGCCGCCGGTCCTGACACACATACACGCCCAGTGGCGCGAGGAGCGGAAGCACGTCTTCTGCGTGCTCAAACGGCGGATGTGCGTCGGCCCAGTCGCCCACACAGAACACAAACTGGTGCGTGCGCGTTGCGCGAGGCTCCGGCGCAAACATTGTGAGCGTGCTGGTGCGCTGCGCACGCGTTGGGACGTGACAAAGAACAGCGATGCGTCGGAACGCCGGCGTGTCGAGACGACGCCAAACAAGCCGTACATACGCGTGCGTCAAGCTGGGATAGGCACCAAAGATCCATGGATGCGCCGCGATGAACGCACGCACCTCGTCCAGCGCACCACAGCGGAGCATGGCGCGCACCAGTTTGATGCCATGCACGCCATGCGCAGCTGGCGATGCAGATGCAGCACGGTCTGGTGCGGACGAGGAGGCAGACACATTCGGCGACGACGTGGGGGCATCGTCATCGACAAGCGGCGCAGCCATCGTCAGAGCATTTGCGCCAACGGATGCAGTCTTGGTCGTGAGGGCTTCTTCATATGCGTGCCGGAGTTGCCGCATCGCATCGTCGGACGCGACATACGCCATCATTTGCGCCAGTGACACGATCCGCTCGCGGATCAGCAATGCTGTCAGGAGGTACAGCTCCTCGGGCGCAGACTCTCGTGTGTCAGGATGGACATAGTGTGCATATTGGAAACCCAGGATCTCTGTGATCCGCTCGCTGTCCCACGTTGGCGACGCTTGGCGGAAGAGGCTAAGAAAAAACGGATAATGGTGCACAACATGCGAGCAGAAGAGCGTGAGCGCCACATCGAGCGCACGAGCGGGATCGAGGTTGTACGCACCAACGAGGCTGGTCATCGTCGTAAGCCAGCCAGCGGCTCGTGCGTCTCGCTCTGCAGCCGATTCGTCCTCACGCACGCGACCGAGATCATCGACGACCAGCGATGGACCCACACATGACTCGAGACTCATAAATAGCGACGCATAGCCTTGGTTCTCTTCACGCAGTAGGTTGTATTTGGGCTGCTTGAAAAAAGTGGCCGTGCGAATCTGTATGCCACGTCGCTGGAACAGGGACGGATCCACCATGCCCAGTTTGCCCAGCAGTGGCGCATCGATGCGCGCCGCGACCTTCTGCCGCTCCAGCACACCTTGAGCAACAAGTTCATGCAGTAGAGCCGCGAGACGCGCACGCACCATATCTAGAGACACGGCGGACGTATCCCCCGCTTCATGTCGCGCCTCCATTTCCCAGTCGAGCGCCCACAATGTGTCGAGCAAAGCATCTGGCCAGGCGGCATCATGTACGTCGAGTGTCTGTGCTGCATGTACAGAGGAGATCGATGCCCCTTGTAGGCATTCACGCACGAGATGCGTTACAGCAAGACGTGTGGAAGATGGGTCAGATGCCCATTGCTGTGCAAGGGACTCGCGGCTACAACATCGTCAGTTAGCACGCACTCTTACTTGTATACGTACACGGTAGACGGTGTGTTTGTATCAGACAAGGTGCTCAGCGTCTGCACAAGCCATGTCGGCTTGGCATTCGCATCGCACTTGGTCGTTGCCATACGCGGCTGTCCAAAGCGAGCGTTGAGCGATGGCGCGTCTGCTGATGACGAGGATATGTGTGTGTGTGTGTGTGTGTATGTGTGTGAGAAGGAGGGGTGTCACGTGGCCTGTCCTCCACCACTCGTCCACTATGTAGAAAGGAGGGCGGGGGGCTGGGCTGGGCTGGGCTGGCCATCTGGGGCGCATGGGCGAAACAGAACAGCACATGATCTGAGTGGACAGCACGAAGCAGCTGCTGGTGGACTGGTAGACAATCGACATGACATGGTGGGCCAGCGCTTAGGGGTAAAGATGCATGTGGTGGCAAGAAACGGGATCTATGAAAATGGGTGTGCACATGTACAAAGACGGAGGATGTGAAACGGAATGGTTGGGCAGTTGCTGCTGCTGCTGCGATCCACTCATGCGTTCACATGCCGAAGCACAAGTAAAGTCCAATGGCCGTTATAACCATAATAGCAGCTGTAGATGCGAACATCCAAACATATTCGCCTGATGTTAATGGATCAAAGCCCGCAGTTGTATGTGAGGTAGCCTGCCGTGACGAAGAGTTGAGTTCGAACGCTTCAGGCTCCACGTGCGTGAGCGGATCATGGGTGCGTGGCGAGAAGATGCCTCTTGCGCGTGTGCGATGGTTCGAAATAGCCGGTGGCGCTTGCAGGTGAGCCATGGTTTCGCGCGACGCCCACTCTCGCACAGTGAGCCCGCGCGATGCCGGAAAAGATGCTCGTTCGGCGAGGCGTGTGTCGGATCTCTGCAGTGCAAGGATGAGCTGGGTGTTTGGCGGACCAACTGGGCCGGGATGGGTGGAGGGGTTGCCCTGCGTTAATGGGCCCAGAGCAGTCCTATCAGCCAACTACGAAAAATTCGGCCAGATTATGGGTCATTCCAATGTCGTACAAGCGAGCGGCATTTCAGCGACCATCGCGCGTACATAGGTGCACTTACCGCGCATGTAGCATATGACACATTCATACCCCTGCCACCGCGCCCTATCTCGAGGAACTATGTACCCTGTGCGTAGGATGACGTAGCATGAGCCCAGACGACACCGAAAAGCAAAGAGATTCTAGCAAGCACATCGCATCAGCCAAGTGAACTTGCTAATTCAAGCTCCAGGTCAACAAGAAGAAAGGCATCGGTCGTGGGTACTACAGTCTCTCTCACACAGGGAGAGGTGAGGGGATGGGAGCAGATAGATCGAGAAAGGATCCGGAGTCTTGCCTTTCTATAGGCGGACCTAAAGACAGGTCTGGGCGTTTGGCTACGCGAGCATCATATGTATTTCGATAAAAAAGTAGGACCACACCTACACCAACACGGCTGCAGCAAGAGTAAGAGCCAGTCTCCATCTATTACTGCTGCTGACCCATGAGACGAGCATTCTCCTCAGAGAAGCGTGCTCCCACACGTTCCGAGTGTTTCAGGAACTTTTGCGTGCAATGAGATACACACTCAGTCTCTTTGGACGTGAGGGCGCGCGACGTAAAGTCGTTGATGCAGCCAGAGAAGCAGCGCTCGACGAGGCCCGAGTACAGCCCCATAAAGTCTTTCATTTGCTTCTGCTCGATGATACGCTGCATCTGCAGCTGGTCTGAAGACGAAAGCGTGGACACTGCGTGGTGAGACGAGACAATGCGGACATACAATCCATCTTGGCGCGCGGTCACAGACGATTTCGTTGAGAAAGACTTGGTCGACAATTGCAGCGAAACCAAGGGGCTGGTAGGACGCCGCGCACATGCTTACATAAGCACATCGGTCATCTGTCAATGAGAGTGGACTGCTCGCGCACACGCACACTCTCCACGCACCGTCGTCACCGCTGAGGCCTCTTATTAGACAGCTGTGGATCTGAGTCACATATTCGCGGAGCAATTCACGTTTTTTTTTTTATTTATTTTTTTTGGAAAGCCAACTTCGCCGGGGCATTTGATTTTCTTTTACGACGTTCAGTGGCAACGCACCGTTTGACATCGATAACTGTAACTACTGCAATCCATGGCGTTACGTTGTCAATTTGAAAACTCCTCGGAAATTGGCGTGTTTGCCAGGCTAACGAATTCGTACTGCCTTGTGGCCGTTGGTGGGTCTGCCAACTTTTACACGACGTTTGAAGTTGAGTTGGCCGACCTGATGCCAGTTGTTCACTGCACCATTGCGGGCACACGGCTCGTCGGCCGCTTGACGGTTGGTAACCGACACGGTCTCCTTGTTCCCATGACGACAACCGACCAGGAACTACAACACTTGCGGAATAGTTTGCCGGACGAAGTGGCTATCCAGCGCGTGGAAGAGCGCTTGAGTGCCCTGGGCAATGTGATTGCATGTAATGACTATGTGGCCATTGTACACCCGGATCTGGATCGTGAGACAGAGGAGATCATTGCGGACGTACTAAAAGTGGAAGTATTCCGACAAACAGTGGGCGATAATGTGCTGGTCGGCTCGTATGCGACCATGTCGAACCAAGGAGCACTTGTGCATCCCAAGACCTCGTTACAGGATCAGGACGAATTGTCATCGCTGTTGCAAGTACCGCTTGTTGCAGGCACGGTGAACCGGGGATCAGATCTGATCGGTGCAGGATTGCTGGTGAATGACTGGGTGGCGTTTGTTGGCCTCGATACCACAGCTACAGAAGTGAGCGTCATTGAGTCGACGTTCCGCTTGCAGAACCAAGAAGCTGGCGCTGTTGTGGACCAGCTGCGCGATGCGTTGGTCGATTCGTATGCATGATTCCATGTATAGTACCTATTTGAATCAACGTGGTCGTGTGCGCATGTGCATAGATGAGGATGGATGTTGGCATGCCAATGCGGCAGAGCCGGGGACAGACAGTGGTGTGCAACCTGCACTCCCAGTCTTGCGTTCCATACGCACACACAAACACACACACACGCAAACATACAGCCATACCCACAGCAACATACACCCCCCTACCCACACCGTCACTTCCTCACACACGGACCGATGCCACAGATGGGCGCAACGATGCGGCACTGTGATCCGCACACGCACTTCTTCCCGTTCTGCTTATGATGTAGATGTTGTAGGGGATGCAAATGCATCGACGGACGGATTGGAGAGGGCCATGTGCCGAAGATCCGCCTGTGACTGATCGGCAGCGACTTGCGTGTGGCCCAAAGGCGCGGCTTGCAGCATTTCAGCGCGGGCCTCGTCTCTAGCACGTGCACGAGCCACTGCGGCGTCTTTGTCAATAAGGCCATGTGCGGCACCGACGGCCGCCAAGTACCGCCGCAACGGGCCCGTGAGAGCTGGGGCAAGCGAGATTTTGTCCAGTAGTTCGATCACCAGCAGGTAGAATGTGGGAGTCGCAGCTTTGTGGGCATGTGGGTCCATCTCATACATGGACGCGAGGCCCAGGAGCACCTGAGCAACCACGGGCGTCCAGGCCGAGATGTTGCGTGCCTGAGTCTCGTTGTCGAGCGGCAAGAACACGCTGATGATTTCCTCAGCGAGTGGGAGGAAGCGTTCGCTGACCTCTGCACGATGAGCAGCGAAGCTGGCGCGGTGGTCATTGTGCATGCGAAGGTACACATACACAAGCGTGGACGCGGACGTGCTTTCCTGCTTGAGCAGATTCGGCAGCTGCTTCATGAAGCCGACCTTCCAGAGCGACGTGCGCAGAGTGCGGTCGGCATTGAAGCGGCGGGAGAAGCGGTAGCTGTCTTCCAGGGCGGCTGTGAGGCGGAGGAGCTGCGGCACTGGCACTGCCTCGTACACCTCGGTGTTCTGCAGGAGCTCGTTGGACGTCTCGATCAAAAGGAGCTGCAGCACGCACTTGACGATGATCTGCTTGAAGGCGTGCCGGCGCTCGTGGGCCGGCAGGGGGTCGTCTGGCGACGAGAGTGCGGGGTCAAACACCTGCGACGCGGTGGTGGCACGGAACAGACGGAGGAACGCATCGACCACCTGCTGCCAGCAAGTGTCGTCCATCTGCGCCATGTTGTGGATGATGAGTTCCTGCAGGCAGGATGTGCCGATACGCGCAAGTGTGTCGTTTTCCTGGCATATGCATGCGCATAACAGTTCCAGCAGGCCTGGGAGCCGTGGCTTGAGCGTGTGGAAGAAGTGCGTCCAGAGTGCGACGAGCTGCCGGAGCGCCTGGATCATCGTTGTCGAGAGCCACACGCTCATGTCTTCCTGTGTCGAGAAGCGCGTGACGTCCGAGCGGTTCCGCAGCACGTTGAAGATCGGGAACAACACATCGTTGCAGACCTGGTCCCAGAACGTCATGGAGAACGTGCCGCCCTGCTCCACCAGGATCGAGAACAGGGCATCGAGCGCGACGCGGCGCACTTCCAGGTCGTCGCCGGTCATCAGGATGTCGTAGAGCGAGAACAGCATCGGCAGCCACAGCGACTTGGCCGGCGTGTCCGCCGCGTGGGCGGCCTGCATTGACGCCGGCACGATCGACTTGAGCAGCTCCGTCGCTGGCAGACTCACGCGCTGGTTCGTCACCTTGCCGAACTGCGCCAGACACACACACAGGTCGGCGAAGCTGCCATTCACCAGAATCGCATGCATGTGCTGCTGCTGCACACGGCGCACGAGTTCAAACGCAAAGAGGGCGATGCGCTCGGTCGCACTCGCCGCGACGCCAAACACACTGAGGATCGTCGTCCATCCGGACCGGATGCGCTCGGCGCGCGTCTGCACCATCTGGTCGAGGCACTGCAGCACCATTTCCTTGGCGCCCGTGTCGGCGTTGCGACGCATTGTGTACTCGAACGGCTTCAAGAAGTCCTTCTGGAACGTGAAGTGGAGGAGCTCTTCCTTCTCGAAAAACTTGCTCGCGAGCTGCCGGAGCGAGTCGAGGCCAAATGCACTCACGGCCGGGTTCGGATGGCAACACACATGGTAGAAGTGCTCGCCGAGAATTGCCCACAGACGCGACCACTCCATGCGGATGCGCCCCATGTTGTAGTAGGAGATCTCGACGACCTTTTGCAGCGAGAACAGCCGCGGATTGTCCGACATGCCGGAGCTCTGGATCTCCTCCCACGACACGTCGCACAGCGACTGCACAAAGTCCACGATTGCCTCGCCGGACAGCTGGGGCGTGGCGGAAAACACCCGGTCGGCTGTGACGGTGATCTCACTGGAGGCGCCGGCCTGGATCACATCCTCATGCGGCATGTGCGAGGTGCCCCGCGATGTCGATGACGACGACGATGTCGCTATGGTGGTGGCCGCTACGCCCGACGCCTGCATCGTCGATGCCGGCGTCGCGCCAGACGACCCCGGCGACGGCACCACGACGGGCCGCCGCCCCAGGTCCGGCAGCGTGCGCTCGTCGACGCCACCACTGATCAGCTGGAATCGCTCCAGCTGGCTCACACACGTTAGCACCTCGCGCCAGCTGCCCTGCAGGAAGTTGCCTTCTGTGTGCGCAATGTCTAGCAGAGCCTCGATCGTCGCGACGTTCTTGCTCTTCATCTCGCCAAAGTTGTTGAGGAACGTGAACTTGGCCAGTGTCGTGATGAACGCATTGCGCTCGAGCTCGAGGCCAAAGAAGCACACGATCTTGATGGCGTCCTTGAATCCATCGAGCGACATGCGGATCGTGTCGGCGTCGTTCGAGTTCTGCAGTGGCGCGGATATGCCGGCGAGGAACGACATCCACGCGACCTCGAACATTGGCTTCACGTGCTCCATGTGCGACGCACTAAAGTACCGCTCCGCCAGCGCTCGCTGCACACCGGCCTGCTGCTGCGCATGCAGCATGGTGCGGAAGAGCACCTCGGTGCGGTTCGCCATGCCCTGCGTCTGCAGCACGTACGCCTCGTGCTGCAGATCACGGCCGACCGTTGCGATCACGCCGGCGAGCCCGCCCGATGTCGGGACGGTCGGTGCCTCTTCGCCATAGAGCTTGATCTCGTTCTTTTGAATCTCGTCGTAGATGGCCGTCAGGTACTCCTCCGGCAGGTCGCGGTCGTCATCGAGGCCTGCGTTGTTCTTGAGAAAGTCCTGCAGTGTCATGCGGTGCTTGACCTGCGGGTTGTGCGCATCTGTGTTGAGCATGATGACCGAGTAGGCTAGCTTGTATGCTGTGTCGGCATTCGCAAACGCCGTCTGGTTCCCATCCGTATACCGCTCGGCAAATTTGAGCATGAAGCGATCGATCTTCTGGGCCTCGCCCGGCAGGCGGAATGCCTGCAGGAAGCGGCGCAGCGCTGTCGTCAGCGGCATGTGATCGAACTGCATCAGATCCACAAACGCATGCATCGTCGCGATGTTGTGTGCATCGCCCTCTCCCAGGTACTCGCCGATGGACCGCTTGCTCAGCCCGTCCGCATAAAACAGGAAGCGCGCAATCGCCTCTGGCTCACCGCCCCTGATGAACCCGTGCTCAATGAGCTGCGCAATACCCCTCTTCGGCTTGAAGTTGAACGTGCGGATGGCCTCGAGCAGCACCGTCTTGCGCTGCTTTGCGTTCTCGAAACGGCCCGGGTCGTCGTCCAAGCCTGGTGGCGCGGCTGCCGTCGACGCCGATGCCGATGCCGATGCCGACGCCGATGCCGATGCCGATGCCGATGTCGACGCTGACGCTGACGCTGCTGACGCCGGTGCTGCTGACGCCGCGTCGTCTACATGTGCAGCGCCCTCGTCCGTCGATCCGACGGGCTCCTCGATCAGGCGGCCCATCCACTCGACAAGCGAACGCAGCACGCTGCAGAGGCATTCAAGGCTGTGGCGCTTTAGGCGCACATCCACCGACTCGGCCTCTTTGCGCTCATCCGGTACCTGCGCGCCCTCTGATCCCGGCATCTGCGTCAGTCGCGATATCACATTCATGAGGCGCTCATACAGATTCTCCAGGGCTGTGCGGTCGCAGTCGTAGTTCAAATACACTTCCACGAGCGCCTGCGGGTCCTTGCACAGACGCAGCAGCGTATGGAGTAACACCAGTTTCTGTGCCACGGGACTCGAGCGCATCTCCAGGATCGGCAAGTAGATCTCGTTCATCAGCACCTCAATTTCCTTCTTCATCTTGTTCCGCATGCCCGAGAGCACGAGCCAGAAAATCTCACAGCTCTCTTCAAACACCGGCAGCACACTGCTCACGGCATTCCGGCTGATGCACAGGCACAAGTACTGCTTCACGGCCTGCACGAACGTCGACTCGCCACCGCTCGTCGTGCTGTGGAAGCGCACCGTCCCAGTCGTAAACACGTGCATGTGCTGCTGCAGCACGCCCTTCACCGTGCGAAGAGCGAGCAGCTTCGAGCGCATCGAGTACGACTTCATGTCCCGCTCGCTCTCTGAGCTTAGCGGCTTCATCGTCAACTTGCAAAGCGCACGCAGCACCAGAAACGCATCTTTCACAAGCAGGTCCGGCGCATCTATCGGCAACGACGCCTCGTCCTTCTCACCTGCATCCAGCGAGTGCCGGCTCTCTAGCATCTGCAGCGTCACAGGCTCTGCACTCGTGCTGGTGTCCGTCGGCTCGCCATGCGCCTCTTCCAGCGGCATGCGGCTGAACACCGCACCGACCATCTGATTCAGTGCTCCCTGGGCAATCCCTTGGTTCACCGGCGTCCGGCTCATCAGAAACACATTGTACACGGTTCGCACCGATCGCAGCAAACTCGACTGATGCACCCGGATACTCACCGACAGCACACACGCGAGCAGCGCCTTGACAATCTGCACCGACACACGCTCGTCGAGCTGGTCGTCGAAGCAATCACACACCGTTTCGACCACCAGATCCGCCAGTGGTGACTCTGCCGTCTGCGCATATGTACCGGCGTCGTCTTCGGCAAAGAACGCATAACTCACGAGCTTCGCTATGCAGTCCAGCGACGTCGTTTGCAGCCCCACACTCTTGGATGCACATGCCTGCCGCAATGGCTCAAAGACAACGCGTGGGTCTAGAACAACTGGTGTTTCCTGGGTATCAGGGCCCGACGTGGCTCTTCGCACCATATCCAATGCCGTAGTCGCGCTCTCTTTGAGTGCCTTGTTGCGCCGAGCCTCCTTCGAGGACGAAATGGTCTCGAGTGCCGATACGACAAACACTGCACCGCCACGTGTGAGGCTTTTGGCCGATGAAACCGAGTGGTGCATTGTACGCTCCGTTCCTATCATTGACAGCGACGGCGACGGCGACGGCGACGACGACGACGCCGCAGCTGTAGCAGCTGCGGTTGCTGCTACGGGCACCGGCGCCGGCGCCGGGGATGGCGATGGCGACTTTGGTAATGGTGTTGGAGCCTTTGCCTCCTCCTTCTCTTGCTGTGCCACTGTGATCGGCGAAACTCCCGCATCCTCAGAATTCGCGATCCCACTGTCAGCCTCTGGCTTCACTAACTCGGTCTCGTCCATCTCCCGTGCAGACCGCTGGCCATCATGCTGATCATGTAGCTTATCAATCACAGAGCCGGTCTCCTGATCGTCGCCACCACCTGGCACATGGTCATGGTGCGTCGACTCGGCAACTCCTGGGGCACTGTCTGTATTTTGCGTGGCTTCCGCACCGTCTGAACGCTCGTTCTCGCCGTTCGCGTCCAAGTTCTGCATCGAATCTTTAGGCTTTGCGCTCGTCATCTCAGCCACGCTCGTCTCGTTCATTGGGTGCGCGTCGTCCTCGTTCTTGTCCGCATCCACAGAGTCTCCACGTGCGTGGTCTTCCCTCTGTATGGCGGTCTCCGGACCTGCATTCACCGCGTCCGGTTGCGCTTCAGATGGTGGACGAACCGTAGGCTCGTCTACTGCCATGCGTCGTCACACCGACACACACACAAACACAAACACGCTCGCTGTTGAGTGTTGTTCGCCACGTACGACTTGTAGCCTGCCTGACCAACTTTCTGGTCGCTCCTCCCCCCTCGCTTCTTGAACGCACTCTGGCACTGGCGGCGGGTCGGCTGACTAAAGCCAGACTCGCTCCACCTCCCCCTCGACCCCATTTTTTTGACCCAGCAGTACTTAAGATACATTGCCCACATGCGCGAACACACAATCGTTGCCTGACCGACTGTTCCCACTTTCGTCTTCCCCAGCTCCCTCGCCCCGTCGTTCCGCTGGGGCTCTTTGGTGCACCTGCCTTCGTAGACTCAAGCGTAGTGGTGCATATACGAGATATGACCAACGAGCGTGCTTCGCTCGATTTGGCGTCCCTGCAGCAGCAGCTACAAAAACATCGCTCTTCATTGTCAGATGCGATCCTTTCACATCTACCATCGCCATCAGCTTCATCGCCGCCCGCATCCAAGCAATCGCCTGTTGATGTCCGTCGTCCTGCGACTCTTGGTGTTGGAGCGACGACTGATGGGGGCAAATCTGCGCCGATCCATCCCTCGGATCAAAAGTTTCGCGCGAAACTAGGTGCTCGAGCTGGGCAAAAGCGGGAACATGCATCAAGCTCATTGAACGAGCCTCAGGATGGCAGCGATCTCGACGAAGATGCAGACACGCGCTCCTCTGTGCCCCGCAAAAAAGCGCCCCAGAAAACGTCCGACATCTTTGCGGCGGCCGAGGCCAAAGCCAAAGCCGCGCATACAAAGGCACCACCTCGTCCTGTGCCGCCGGACTTGGCCACCATGAGCAAAGCTCAGCGCAAAAAATGGAATAAGCGTCAACGAATCGCAGAGTCTGTCTCTAATGCTTCGGACAAGACTCCATCCCTTTGTTCCTCGCAGTCTCCTCCCAATGCACTTGCCTCGTCTGAGCCGTCGCCTGTTCCGACTCAGGGCATCGCTTCTGGGTCTGGTGAGGTCGCTCAGAACGCATCTACTCAACTGGATAGTCATCATAAGGTACCTGTGCCTTTGCCGGAGTCATCGTCCTCCTCGTCTTCCTCATCGAGTATGACGCCACTGCAATCGTCTATGCTAGCCAGCTTGCAAGGCGCCAGATTCCGATCCATCAACGAGCGACTTTATACCCATCACTCAAGTGACGCGCTCGCATTTATGAAGAACGAGCCGCAGCTCTTCGATGACTACCACGCAGGATTCCGTCAACAGGTGCGCAAGTGGCCTACGAACCCCGTGGACCGGATCGCGGATTTGCTCATACGAACGAAAAAAAGCCACGCTGACCGGTATCTCATCCGTGCTTCAAATCTACCTGGAGCGCTTATCGTCGATCTAGGTGCTGGCGAAGGTGGACTTGCGAAGAAACTTGCCCCGCATGGCTTCCACATATTGAGTTATGATCTCGTCACGACCGCTGATGGCTGGGTTCGTGGACTCGACGCTGCCGCCATTGATGCTCTCCCATTGCCAGGTGTATTCGCACCCCTCGGACTTGTGTGGCATCACGCCACGTCTGCTGCCATGGTCGACGTAGCTATTTTTTGTTTGAGTCTCATGGGCACAAACTGGGTTCACATGATCTGTGAGGCTTGGCGCGTCCTGAAGCCCGGGGGCGAGCTGGTCATTGCCGAGGTATCAAGTCGCTTCGGCTCCACGGGCGAAACTCTTGCATTTACAGAATTGGTCAGGGCATTAGGCTTTCATCTCGATTGGCAAGACTCGTCCAATACGCATTTCGTTCTACTGAAACTCTCGAAAACCATGGATTATCGGCAAGCGTCTCAGGAGGCCCTACCCCCTATTGAGCATACTATGGTTTCCAACACGACGACCAAAGTGGATCCTCTTGCATTGCGTCATGCTGTGGCTCAGCCCGCTCAGGCACAAGATGTCCTAGACTTACTGGTGCGTAGCGGCGCACAAATTCTCAAACCATGTCTATATAAACGAAGATAATGCCGTCAACATAGGATTTCACGTTGCTTCGAAAAGGACATTGCGTTGGATGTCGAGTTGTTGGTTGATTTATCCGTGCCTAACCCTGGTCTGTGATAAATCACATTTTTTAGACTGTGACACTGTGCCCGTGTAGTATCAACGGTGTCGTGTCTTGCTCTCGTCAGGCTTCGTCGCTCCACACAGAATATTCCCCCCTTGGAGGTTCGTCATCTGCTTTCATTTTGACAGACCAGGGAGAGTCGAAATACGCACTCTCTCTGCATGCGGCACTGTAAACGTCGGCTTGTTTATGCACGATTGGTGCACACAATGCCAAGACGCAACACGTTCAATGTGCAAACACCTGATCATGTCACGTGCATGACCACGGAAATCCGTGCAATGGGGAACTGAGCCGCGTCTTTTTTTTTGCCAAAAGGCTTCGTGTGGCTGTAACTTTGTCCGCAAGGGGAGAAAGAGAAGCTCCGGGCGTATAGATTTCATGGGTTCGTGAGCTCTTTTGCATCTGTCGTCTCATTTTTACTGACGCTCCAGGTCCCCGATCTGTGTCAGAGACACATCCTTTCTCACCGGAACATACTGCGCCGCAAGCTCGTCCATCGCTTGCGCAGACTTCTTTAAATCACACTTTATTCCGTCGCGCAGGCAACAGCACAAGTTCTCAGCGCACGTCGCAAGCGTCTTCTGACAAATCGTCTCATTCAGATAACAGAGAGTCTTCCGCGGTCTCGTCATCCAGTCGATCAGACTCTGACACGTCCTCGTCGAGACAGTTTGACAAAGTGTCGTCGTCCGCGACATCTCGAAGCCAGGGTCAAAACCCAACCACTTCTCTAACCTCCTCCTCTGATAGTAGCTCTAGCGACCGACCAACGTCGCGTCATTCTCCAAGGCAGGAGTCTTCTTCTCGAGAATCGTCTGAAAGCGAGAGATCCTCGACAGAAAACACTCGCACATCATCAGAAGTGCGACCGACGTCCTCCGAAAGCAGAGCCAGGTCTTCGTCTGAAGAGCGCTCAACCACGTCGGAGAATAACAACCGAAGCAGCTCCTCTGACGAACGCTCAACCACGTCGGAGAATAACAATCAGCGAAGCTCGTCTGAGGAGCGCCCAACATCATCCGAAAACAACAACAATAGAAACACTTCCTCCGAGGAGCGCCGGACAACTCGAGACAACCGAACTACTCAGGAACCGACGCGAACCATGGACCGAACTAGTTCTTCGGGTCCTCGAGAGACCTCCAGGTATGTCGAAATTGTTTATGCTAACTCTACGCCAGCGAGAATAATAATAATAATAACAACAACAACGACAACAACAACCGCACCACAGGAGGAAATGAACAGGGCAATGGTGGCGCGAGCTCGTCATCACCATCGAACAACAACAACTCGTCCTCAAACGAAAACAATACCACGCGCGGTGGTGGTGGCAGGAATGGCGAGAGCTCGTCATCGCCATCGAACAACAATAATTCGTCCTCGAATGAAAACAATACCACGCGAGGTGGCGGCGGTCCTGGTCCCAGCAGAACCTCGTCAAACGAGGGAAACGACTATCGCACAAGTAGCAGTGCAGAACCGTCGCCCACGTCAAGTAGTAGCAACGATACATCAACATCAAGCAACAACGGCGGAGCAGGCGGCCCTACCAGGACATCCAGCAGTAGCGATGGGAATGCGGGCCCAACCACTAGTAGTGGTGGCAACAATAGCAACAGCTCATCGGGTCCGAGCAGCAGCAGCAGCAGCAGCAGCAACAACAACAACAATGCCGATGGCGCCGGCAATAGCAGCAGTAGCTCATCAGGACCAAGCAGCACCACTGGTGATGGAAGCAGCAGTAGTGGTGCATCAAGTACAAGCAATGGTGCTGGCGCTGATTCCAGTTCTGCATCGTCATCATCCAATTCTGGCCCTTCAAGTTCATCATCAAGTAGTGATGGTGCTGCCGCTGGAAGCAGCAGCAGCGCATCGTCGTCTAGTCCAACAGACTCGGCGTCTTCCTCGGCGGCGCCCGCATCATCAAGTGGTCCTATCACAGCAACATCAACAGATGTGTTTGTGACAACTATTAACGGTAAAGCCGTTACATCGACGCGCCAATCCGTGTTTACATCGACACCCGGCGTCGGTGACCGTAAATCTGGCGGGTCAAATGACAACAATGGCTTCTTTGATGACAGTGGCAAAGTCGGCGGTACTTTTGCTGTCGTTGGTATCGTTGTAGTGGCCTCGCTTTTGGGTCTAGGATGGTTCCTCTATCGTCGCCACAAAGCTAAGCGTATGGATAGGGATGTCATGGCTGCTGCTTCAGCCGCGCAGGCCACCACTCGCACACCGTTCGATGATGATGACGAGTACATGAGCGGTATGGACAATGCCGCAGGGGGTCCGTTCCAAACACCTGGCGAAGGCAGTGGCTCAAATGGCGCATCGATCGATGGCAATGGTGGAAATGTCATGCATCCTTACTACTCGACAGCGTTCAACCAGTCTGGCTACCATCAGCCTGAGCACTACCTGAACATGGTCGATGACCCATATGCGAGCTCTTTGAATGGAAGTGGCAACGCCGGCGCTGGTCCTGCCCTGGGCATGGGAGGACTGGCTGCACCCGCAACGCAATACTACTCGCCGCATCGTGGCCCCAGCATGTCGAGCGACTCACAACGCGGTTACTATGAAAGTGTGCCAACCGATTTGGGCTACAACAACAACAATACCAACGAATACAACTTCAATCAACGTCCGTCTTTCGATTCCGTGCCGTATGGCGCAGGATCGTCGGCAGCTGCTTATGCAGCTGCCCCACAGGATCCTTTCCGTGATTCATCAGAGCCAAACACGACTCGCGTAATGCCTACCTTGCCAAGCATGGGGGGCATATCTGGCGGTTCTGGACGTGTCTCCTCTGCATCAGAATACGAGCCCGCGCACAGCACGATGGGTCACCAGCAACCTGTGTCGCTTCCAAACATGCCTCAGAACTCTGTTCAACCCACTGCATTGCACAACATGAGTAACAGTAACTACAATCATAATCTAATGGACACTCAACATGTTGGTGGAGTGCCAAACGACCAAAATAGTGGCGTATGGCCCCCGTACGTTTCGGGTGCTGCGCCTGTGTCGTACAATGCGCCATCCGCATCTACACCCGCATTTGCGACAGAAAACGGCATGGTCAATCAGTCCGCCGTTGCTGATCGAGCACCGGCGTACGATCCGGGCGACAACCCACCTCATGTATCTGATTCAAAGCAGGTGCCAGTGTCTATGCCAAGAGAAGGAAGCTCTGATAATGCTATAACTCAATTCCCGCCAGAACGTGCTAATGGGGTTGTCCAGGCGTTTGGTGGTGACAATGAGGGCCAGAGTGCATTCGACCATGGAGATTGGGACCCGCCTGCGCTCTCGAGTGCCTGGTTCCCAACGTCAGTTGGTGACCAGCCTGGCATGTTGCAGGGCTTGCACACTCAGCAACAAGGCCCGATCAACTTTTCTGATCGTGACGTGCCGACGCCACGAGCAAGTGCGCAAAATCTCATGGTTCGGAACCCGTCGCCTGAAGACCATATTTAATTTGCACAGACGTCATGATGTTTGTACTATTTCTTTTCATGTATCAAATGGTCAGGCACGATAGCCTTTTCTTCCCTGTTTGCAAGCATGCGAACCGCCATGAATCGACATCATAGGACTGACCAACTAATTGTACATCGGTCTAATTTGTTCATTGCTTTCTTTGCACTGTTTTTGATTCATCAGTAGTTCTACATGGAAGACGAGAAAAATGGTCGAGGGGACTGAGGTTAAAATAGGGTTTCTTCATCGCGTAGATATTCGCCCACATCAGCTTGATGGAACACTATGATGTTTGTCGGGTCCATGTTACGGGTATCGGAAGTTGAACGTGCTGTGACACCAAAGCCGAGGCCGACGCCACTCATGCTAAGAACAACAACACCTGCATGTTCGGGCGTATCATCAGTAATGCGACCGACGTGCGCCTTTAGCACATGATTCCCGTAAAGAAAGGGCATTTCACCATTTGGCTTAATCCACACCTTGTAACGCGCATACTGTACGAGATAATCAAGGGCAGTGATATGCAGACGAAACTTGCCAGTTTTCGAAAACTTCCCGAAGCACGTCCCAAGAGACATGAGATTCGGTCGAGCCACAGACACAGCCAGTCTCATGTTTGCCTCTGAAACATAGTACACTCGATCGCGATGGAGTCGGAACACATACGGATCATCCGGTCGGTCAATCAAGTGCACTAGATTTTTTCCAATGTAATGCGCTAGCTTTTCAAAGAGCGTTGTTGTCTCAGCATCTGTGAGCGGTCGCATGGTCTAACACGCGCCTTTCCTGACTCAAAATCGACAGTGTGACTAGTCGACGTCGTCAGCTGAAGGAATTGTACCTATAACTACTAGAGAAAAAAAATATTCGAGCATCTTTTTGGAAAGCACGTGGCTCAACCGACAATTGATTCGACTTTCACTTTTTCAACACTGCGACGATAGAAAGCAGACTTCCTGCATAAGCGAGACACTCGTCATCGGTCATGGGGCGTCGTCGAGCTGATCGCCGACGCCAAGAGCGGATCATGCCACGGGATATTTCCTCGTCGGACGAAGAAGGTGATTCACGCCTGCGAGGTCCGCGTGTCTTTGATCATTCGGACGACGAGCCTGAGGGCATTGTGGGTGAGGATGAGGACATTGATAGTGATGAGGCATTTGGCGAAGATGATGAGTATGAAATGGGTCAAATGAGTGGCAGATATACTTCGAGGAAACCAGAGAAATATAACGATAATAACGAGGGCGATGAGGAAGATGATATGGATGACGAGGATGAGGATGAGGACGAAGAAGATGGCGAGGATATGGTAGCGTTAAGCAATCTGCTGGACGAAGCACCTGAAGATGAAGAACCAGGCTCTGGATCAGAGGAAGAAAATGATGGTCAAAATGGAAAGTATCATGAAGATGATTTAGATGATACTGATTGGGGCGCTATTTGGACTAAAAAGCGTGCACATCATGATGATGAACTAGTGCCGCAGAAGCGGCGCCCAGCACGTACAGAGCGTACCGAAGCTGTTCATGAAAGTACGGATGCTGCAGGTGGTGGTGCAAAGCTACGTCTTGAAGACTTAATGGCCCATGGAAGTGGTGCTTCGTTGCAAAATGTGCAAGCGCTGTCTGAGAAGCGCAATGCCATTGGCCAACAGCCAGTGGCATCGAAGCGTGGGGGTGGTGTGCTGCACGCGCCATTGCCCGGCATTGTACAAGATCGACTGGATCGCGTTGAAGCATACAAGCTCTCTAGAGAGGAAGTCGAAGGTTGGGCACCCACCATTAAGCGGATTCGCGAGGCTGAACACTTGTCATTTCCACTCCAGCCTCCTGCTCAACCACCGGCGCCGTCAAATGCAGGACTCACTGCATCCTTTACGCCATCAAATGAAATGGAGCGCTCTGTCGCTGCCTTACTACAAGATGGCGGCCTCACCGAGAAACAAGTGGCTGAACAGGAAGGACTTGCGCTACGCGCGATGGATCCGGCTGAGGCAACACAACGCCAAGCCGATTTACGTCGTATGCGTGAACTCATGTTCCGTGCTGAACAAAAGGCTCGACGAGCCAACAAAATCAAGAGCAAAACATACCGCCGAATTCATCGTAGGGAGCGCGAACGATTACAGCAGCAGCAACGAGAGGAAGCTAAGGGTGCTGCTGATCAGGATAGTGATGGTGACCATGATGAAGAAGAACGGTTCCAAGCTGCGAAAGAGCGAGCGAGAGAGCGAGCAACGCTTCGTCATAAAAATACCGGCAAGTGGGCCAAATTCCATGCTAGTCGGCATGATGATGCATCTACAGATGCACGCTTAGCTGTGGAAGAGCAGTTGCGACGTGGCGACGAGCTGAGAAAGCGCATTCATGCTGCAGGTGATGATGATGACGAATCAATCGGTTCTATGGACAGCACAAATGAGCAGGAAGCCGTGGCTTTTGATGAGCTTGAGACATTTGCTCGGAGGGAAGCCGAGCAGGATGCACGTGATGAAGCGGAACTTGAGGCATCTGGAAAAAAGGGTAAGAGCGTCTTTCATATGAAGTTTATGAAAGATGCGAGTGATCGACAGAAAAGAGCGACACAGGAGACAATCGAGTCGCTTCGCAATGACATTGCGCATGCGGCTGCTGATCACGACGATGATCGCGATGTGAATGAAGATGCTTGGACCGACTCGAATCGCGACGCTATGGGAGCTGCATCTACAGGTCGTGCCATGTATGGTAAGGGCTTTGCAACAAAGTCTGTGCAAGCTCCATTAGTTCATGTCCCTGCGCGGCCCACTAATCCATTTCACACAGGTGGTTCGAATCCGTGGCTCCAGTCTAACGCATCCATGGCGGGTGGTGGCCATAGCGCCGGCGCATCTAGGCAAACACCTCAAGTTCTCATTGGCAAAGATAGTCGCGCAGCCTCGCGTTCGGTCCATCGGACTGAACGCCATGCATCGCGTGGAAGCGACTCGCGCGCTTTGGCGGCTGATGACGCGACGCTAGACATTGATCCTACTGCGCAACTTGAGACGGCTGCTAGTGAAGACGAGGACGATCCAGAGCCTGTCGAAGTGACGCGGCATGCATCACGAGGAAAGCGTGGTCGTGGCCAGCGACATGTATCGATGCAGCGTGATCTTGTTGCTGAAGCATTTGCTGGAGACGATGTGGCTTTGGACTTTGCGAAAGAGAAGCGTGCGGCGATAAAAGCCGATGCACCCCGAGAAGAAGACACCACGCTCCCTGGCTGGGGAAGCTGGGGAGGAAAGGGTGTGCGACGAAAACCAAAGAATCCCGCTCTGATCAAGAAAATTGGCGGGCTCGATCCGGCGAAACGCAAGGATTTTGGAATGGACAATGTGATTGTTAATGAACGCCTCGACAAGAAAGCTGCCAAATACAAGGCCCAGGACTTGCCGTTCCCCTACACGAGCGCTGCTCAGTATGAGGCCGCGATGCGAACGCCTATTGGTGCTGAGTGGAACACGCGGACACAACATCAGCGTATGACCATGCCGCGTGTCACAACCAAGATGGGCCAGCGCATTGACCCTATTCGTACGTACGACAGAGGCATGGGACACGACTAACGCCAGAACGAAAATTCTAAATGAATCGATCGATCTCACAATAAGCAGATTATTTTTGTAGGGGACACACACAGACCACTAGCTGCCATGACTAAACATTTGTGACCACCTAATCTTTCAAAATTGACTCGTTCTAACGAGCATCTGATGTTGTAAAACCAAGGTTCTGCCGACAGAGTATGGGAAGGAGAAGCAGAGACTACTCTAGAGAGATAGATGGTGGCGAATATGCAGGAATGCACTTGCGAGATTCAACTAAAGATACGCTAGCCTCCTCTGGGAATCGTGACGATGACGAAATAGATGACGGGCAACATGCCCAATTTTTGGACGCTGACACAGTCGATTCAGAGGAGTCAATTGAGGCCGAGCCGGTAGAAGAGAATGAAGAATGGTCTGATCAAGGCAGCGAGGCAGAAGGATCTGATGAAGGCGGCGGATATGCACAGTATATCGATCCGGATGATGACATTGACGAAAATGACGAGGAAGGCATGGAAGTCTCAGGCAACGACGAAGAGGAAAATAGCGATCATGAAGAGGTGCGTATACTCGTTTTGCTAAATTCAGGATACATTACGGCATGGTACATACTCGCTCAATGTACTGACGCAGAAATTGAATCTGTTCCTTATGACAAACTACTTAAGGCTCGACGTATCATGCGACGTCAATCCGCACGCGGCCATGCAACTGATGAAGAAGACGATAATGAACACGAATCTATTGAGGCCAAGCGCGATCTCGCCAAAAAGAAACTGCGTGAGATGTATTTATCTTCGCACTCGTCTTCTTCGAAACCCAAGCTACCCCCTACATCGTCGTCGTCTTCCTTCCTTGCCTCACGTGAAAGAAAAAATGCTCCCGCTGTCATGTCGTCGCGTCGGCCTGTATCAAGACTTCGTCAGGTCGTCAAACCAATCCAGAATGCCAAGGCACGCGATCCACGTTTTGACTCTTTATCAGCTGGCCCAGTGAATTTGGACTTGCACGCAAAATCTTATGGATTTTTGCCTGATCTATACCAGACAGAAATCAAACAGTTGCGCGATCAGCATGCAAAGCTTAAGCGGACCGAAATACATCACGCAGGTCCTCGAGCTAAAAGTCAGCAAGCTGCTGAAATTCGCGACCAGCGTGCACATGTTGAGCAGGAGCTTCGTCGTGCAGAGAGTCGACAGAATGAGCGCACACGTCGTGAGCGTGAACGCAGTGTGAAAGCCGACTTCAAGAAAGAGAATCAGCGACGCGTCGATGCTGGTCTCAAACCATTTTTCCCCAAGAAGGCCCAATTTCAAGAGGCTTTGCTGCGCAAGCAATTCGATGAGATGGCACAAGGATCAGGCACAGGTTCAAGTGCTTCGCTTCGTAAGGCCATGGACCGCAAGCGTCGCAAAGATGCACAAAAAGAGAAGAAGTCTCTTGACGCAGCTTTGGGCGGTGGCTCACGCACAGATCTAAGGCCCATGCGACACTTCAGCGACGCTCCTCGACCTCACAAGCGTGGTCGCCGTGGTTAGATATCTGTCCCATACATAAATTACCCTTCCACACCGAATTTCATTGTCATCTGTCTCCATGCCTGAAAAAGTGTCTTTGTGGAGTTACATCCGAAAACCGTCCTTCTATCAGTTAGACTCATTCTGCCAATTGGCAGACGGCGGCGATTCTTTATGGGTGCGGGTCATTCACGCGATGTTCGTGTGACGCCGCAGGATCGAGCGATCTTGGAGTATGTCAAGATGTATATCTTACAGCAAGCTTGAAACTTCAGCGTGATCGTGTGCAGCAGTACCAAAAGAAGGTGCGAGTTATTGCTTGACAGGCTATGACGCGACAATTCCACAATACTGACCAGCTTTTTTGTAGCTACAAGTTGTACTTGAACGAGAGCATGAAGTTGCAAAGATCGCCATTCGTGAGGGAAAAAAGGAGCGCGCGCGTCTTGCTCTGCGACAAAGAGCTTATCAGAACGGCTTGATTTCCAAGACGGACCAGCAGTTAGCTACGTTACAGGAATTAGTATGTGTTGATTCAGCAACAACAGCACATATGTGGTCGAAACGATGCAATACTAACATATTCAAGGTGTCGAATATTGAGTTTGCTCAGCTTGAGCAAAGTATAATTTATGGTCTGACCCAAGGCAACCAGGTTCTTAAGCAAATCCACAGGGAGACCAGTCTCGAACGCGTTGAGCATCTCATGGAAGAGACGACTGAGTCACAAACATATCAGCGTGTACGTGCGATATGATGGTTCAATTAATGCCACACAGGAAATCGATCAAATGCTATCTTCTACGTTGTCTGCTGACGAGCAGCAAGCCGTAGAGGACGAGCTTGAACAACTCGTTTTCCAGGCGCAGCAAGAGAAAATTGCACTGTCTGGATCGCAACCAGCTGCCAAGCTGCCATCGGTTCCTACAAACATTCCAACACCTGCATCAAGCGACTCCACAACTGTCGTAAATACATCACCTGAGCGACAAGCCATACTCGAAGGCTTGTAATGAGGAGTCTAACTAAAGCGGACGATGCATGTTCACATAGAAACGTCACTGTAAAATAATTCGCATCATCTTATGAATATTCACGAGAGTAAATAAGTAGTACATGAGGTCAGAGTCATGAGGGACGAAAGATAGAAAGGGGTCCTAATAGATAACTCGGGCGATGAACCCGTCCAATTTAGACTGTGCCGGATCCGACATGTGGTGTGGCGGTTGTCTGACCTGAGGCCACATCCTGCATCACTTCAATGTGACCCTGCTTGAAGTTGCCCGTTTCGTTGCGCCTCTTGCGGTAGTCATTGATCGCGCTCTTGATAGCATCCTCTGCTAGCATTGAGCAATGCAGCTTAACGGGTGGAAGTGACAATTCACGAGCCACCTCTGTGTTCTTGATGGCCGCAGCCTCGTCAAGTGAGAGACCTTTGACTCGTTCGGTCATGTAGCTGGAACTGGCAATAGCCGAGCCGCAGCCAAATGTTTTGAACCGCACATCTTCAATGATGCCGGCCTCATTGACCTTGATGCTGAGTTTCATCACATCACCACATGCAGGCGCACCAACAAGGCCAATTCCCACATCTTTTGAGTTCTTAGTGAATGAACCGACCTGGACAGATGTTAGCTTTCTTCCGTCGAGAAGCTCACACGACTGGCATACATACGTTTCGTGGGTTGTTGTAGTGATCCAAAACCTTCTCATGGTACATACGCACTGGCTGGGCAGTAGCCAACAAAGTGCGCGGTACTCGCGCCACAGTTGTGCGAAGCAAAGAAGTTACAGGAAACAACATTCTAATCGAGTGGTGGTTGGAGGTTGATGAACGTAATCTGAGGATGTCAATCTGATAATTGCTTCCTTCGGCTCCTCAAATCTATGGTCGCTGACCCAAGTTTTACCGCATCGCGAACCAATCGCAGCAGATTTATTCTGATGATGGCGCGGACTTCATCCGCTTGTCTGACGTTATTCGATGTCATCACGGACGAATAAGGCCAAACCAGCATCCCAGACACAGCTGTGTTATTATTACATAAGCTTAGCGCACAGACGGGCGGGCTAGCTTTTGTGTGTGGCGTGTGTGGTTGGATTGGTGCCGGGGGAGGGCAAGTTCGGGAGGCCAGTGCGTAGATTTCTTTCTCATCTCCTTACAGCCAACATGGTCTTTGAAATCAAACTGAATGGCACTGTAGTCACGACTGGTGGTAACCGTGGTATTGGTCTCGCCATTTCCAAGGCATGTGCTCAGGCAGGTGCGAATGTAGCCATCCTCTACCACTCGAACCCTGACGCTGAGAAGACAGCCGAGGAGGTGGCGAAGGAGTACGGTGTGAAAGTGAAGGCTTACAAGTGTGACGTAAGTGACGCTGAGCTCGTGAAGAAGACAATTCAGCAAGCTGAGTCTGAGCTGGGCCAGATCACTGGCCTTGCTGCCAACGCTGGCGTCTCGATCGTCAAACCAGCCTTGGAGCTGACGCCTGAGGACTTCTACAAGGTGTTCAACGTGAATGTGCTCGGTGTCTTCAATGCATGCAAGAGCGTTGCCCAGCACTGGGTTGAGACGGGCTTTGAGAAGGGCTCGATCGTCGTCACGTCCAGTATGAGCTCAGAAATCTACAACCAAAAGGGCCCGAATGATCCGCTCACACAGGTGTTCTACAACGCCTCGAAGGGCGCTGCTACGAACATGGTTAAGGGTCTTGCGGCTGAATTTGCCAAGTACAAGATTCGCGTGAATGCTCTTGAGCCTGGCTTCTGCAACACGGAGCAGACTAGTGTGATGGACAAGACGATCCGAGACTACCAGGCTTCGAGCGTGCCAATGGGCCGTTTCAGCGAGCCCCATGAGCAGGGTGCGCCGTGTGTGTTCTTGCTCAGTGAGTACGCAAGCTACATGACTGGTGGCCACATCCGTCCTGACGGTGGCTTCACTCTCTGGTAAGCCGGAGTACTGTCCAAATTTCGATGGGTGCCTGGTCCCAGGAACGACGTATCTAGGCTTATACGTTCTTAAATATCCCGGTCCATCTCAGCAAGACGCACTCTTTTACTTATCCTGTAGTTCTTGCATGACAACAAACTTGGATGTAGCCTCGCTGCACTAGGCTTGCCCAGAGGATGGCGAGAACGGTCTGCGTGGCTTCTTGCACGTCGGCCGTCATCGGATCATGTGTTGTGATAATTACGAGGGTGTCTAGGACGATAGAGGAACGAGGAAGCTACTAGAGATCAAGTTAGCCTAAAACGATCCTTAGCTTACATGAATGTTTTCGTCATTCTATACACTACCGAACAATCTTGATTCCCAGACTCCGTGCGCTACCAGCAACAACCTTACACATCTGTGCACATGTTAGACATAGATATATACGACGTACTTCTTTTTCCGTAATGTGCACATCTTTCATTTTGATCTTGGCAATCTCATACACGTGTTTAATACTGATGGTACCAGTGACTTCCGCACCTGGTTTTCGCGCACCTGTAGTGATGTTGGCAGCACGCTTCAAGAGCAGCGATGTCGGTGGCGTCAACGTGCGAAATGAAAATGTACGGTCTGGCTGGATCGTGACGACCGTCGGCGTCAACAAACCAGGCTCTAGATCGACTGTGCGCGCGTTAAACTCCTTCGCAAAGTCAATGGCTTTGACACCCTTTGCACCCAGCGCAGGGCCTACGGGCGGCTGCGCAGAAGCACTCCCTGCTGGCACTAATAGTTTGACGACTGTAGCGACGGCTGCTTTGGCGCCTCCTTTACCGCCTGCTTTCGACATGCTGGTATCTATCAAAGGCTTTCTTCTCTCTTTAACCCTTCGAGACGTCGCGTTGTCGTCGCCTTTTCCACTGCCACTTGCCTTAGTGTAAGTGAGTGGGTGTGTGCACGTGATGCACTTTGCATTCGCCCATTGTTCATCACCACTCTCTCCTCGCCCCCCCCCCTCCAGTTGTCAACATGTCGGCGTGTAAAAAGAAAAGAAAAAATGTTTCTTGTGTGGAGGTTTCACTCCGCGACCATGTCAGCTTCTGTTGAGCTGGCGCGTGTGTATTCGGTATCAGGTGGGACATCGTCCGCACCTGAGCAGGCGTCGTACAATTCAACCTCATTGCCAGATATATTGCGTCGATCTGGATCTTCGAATAAACGGAAGAAACGCAAAGCAGCTATTGAAAATGACAAGATCCTCTCGAAAATCGAGTTGATTCAGGACTTCGAATTCCCTGTGGCCAGTAACAAGATTCGCTGCACGAATGATGGCATGCACATCATGGCTACAGGCAGTTACAAGCCACAGATACGTGTGTGGGAGTGCGAGCAGCTAAGTCTCAAGTTTGAACGTCACACGGATGCTGAGAATGTCGACTTCCTGGTACGTATGTCGCTGATGCGCACGAGCGTGTCTTTCTTGCTGCATGTGTCCATGTACTTACCTCTCATTTTCACTCATCCTTGAATTATGCTTCGTTTTGACCGTTTTGTAGCTTCTTTCGGATGACTGGACTAAGTCCCTGCATTTGCAAAGTGATCGGTCTCTTGAATTGCATAATCAAGGCGGAATGCACACGCGCGTGCGACTGCCGCGCTTCGGACGGGCTCTGGCATACCACTATCCATCGGCTGATGCCCTCGTTGGGGCTGTTGGTCAAGAGGTTTATCGGTTGAATTTGGATCAGGGACGCTTCCTTTCGCCGTATGTGTTAGGTTCTCAAGGAAATACAGTGCATGGCTGTAATGCCGTGGACGTGAATCCGGCTCACGGGCTTTTGAGCTTTGGCACGGAAGGGAGTGGCATTGTGGAGTTGTGGGATCCTCGCATGCGTCGGCAGGCCGGCTCTCTTAGTATTGCAACTCGGACGGTCCTGGATGCAGCTCTGCTTGCTGCTCGTCGGCAGTTGCCTGGCGTTCAGCTGACAGACGACCCAGAGGGCGAGGCGGTGGCTCAGGCATCCAACTCGCTTTCTGTGACGTCCTTGTCGAGTGCTGCTGATGGGCTGAATTTGGCCGTCGGGACGAATACAGGGCACGTCCTCTTATACGACCTACGGATGGATAAGCCATACACGACTAAGGATCAAGGATTTGGCCTACCTATCCGGTCTCTGTCTTGGCCAGGCGATACCAACCACGATACACAAACACGTACACGCTCTGAAGCAGAAGGCAAAGTGCTTAGTGCCGATGCGAAAGTTATCAAGATCTGGGATAAGCAGTCAGGCGACAATTTGGTGTCCGTGGCACCGGCTGGTGCCTTGACGAACCTGAATCAGGTGATCCAGTATCCAGGCAGTGGACTGTTGATGGCGGCCGTCGAAGCTACACAGATGGCTGCTTGGTATGTCCCTGCGCTAGGTCCAGCGCCTCGCTGGTGCAGCTTTATCGATAACATCACGGACGAAATTGAAATGACGGATATGGCCAATGTCGGAGGCAGTGGTGTGAATGCGTATGAGGACTTCAAGTTCGTTGACCAAGCCGAGCTGGAACGTTTGGAACTGACGCATCTCATTGGTACACCTCTCTTGCGGCCTTACATGCATGGTTACTTCCTTGCTCTCAAGCTGTATGAACGTGCTCGTCTTCTCGCACATCCCAAGGCCTTTGACGAAGCCAAGCAGCGAGCGATCCAAGCAAAGTTGGAGCGCGAGGCCGAGAGCCGCGTCCGCAGTGTGCATCAAGTGTCGAAGCCTGGTCGTCATGTGCAAGTGAACCGTCCTTTAGCCGAAAAGCTGGCACAAAATGCTGGAGATGGCAGCGAATCACTCTTGCACGATGACCGATTCAAAGAGTTGTTCACCAATCCTGAATTCCAAGTCGATGAATCCAGCCGCGAGTATGCTCTGTTGCATCCAAGTGCTTCACTCCAGGCACGTCCTGCGCTGCGCGAGTCGGAACGCAAGACGGTGCCTGCTCTGGCTGAGGAAATGGAGAGTGATGCGGAATCACTTGATCCTGACGAGGAAGACATGGCTGAATCCGAGTCCGAGTCCGAGTCTGAGCCAGAGCCAGAGCCAGAGCCAGAACTAGATCAAAGGCACAAAGCTAAAGCGGCGTCTCATACGGCACCCTCGCATGTCAAGCCCAAGCATATGCCTCGCATGGTACATTCATTCGAGGCTGCTGCCGCTGGCGAGGACCATGACGAACGAACTCTCGGTGATCGAGCACGCAGTCAATCTTCGCGTCCACAAGTATCAGATGATGCACTATTCGCTGGCACATCTATTTCATGGACGCCGTCCGCTTCCGCACGACCTGAACGCGAAGCTGCAAGAGCGGCCAAGAAGGCCAAGAAGCAGGCTGCATCCGAGACGTTTGGTATGGGTCTATCCAAAGGTGCTGGTGTCGAGCAGGGCTATGGTGTGGAAGCATTGTCTGAACAGGCACGCTCTGGGCGCAAGGAACGCCGAAAGCCTACGCGGAGTGCCAGCAAGAATGCTATGCGGGCCGCAACGTCTGGTCCATAGGAAGGTGGTGAACAAAGGGAACAAAAACATTGCAGAGAAATTGAACAAGGAGCCTGTGGCTGCTCGTTACAAAGCCAAGTAGTCCTTGACTTCTTGTTCTGAGAGGCGTCGGAAGACTGGAACAAGTTCTGTGCCCGCACCGACTGTGGCTCTGGTGGCATGTCCAATGATGCCAATTTCGATGGTTTTCTCAGTCATTTGGCCCTCGAAGCCTTCTTTCAACGTGAGAATTGCTGTGTGAATCGCATCTTCCAACGAGATGTCATCACTATACCGCTTTTCCAGGAACGTTTTTGCATTGGTCATATTCTTGCCCATAGCAGTGGCCTTCCACATAAAGTAGCTGCCACTGGGATCCACTTGGTACAACGAGGGGCCACGCACGGCATCGAAGCCAGCGACGAGGAGCGATACGCCAAAAGGTCGCACACCACCACTCTGTGTCGCATCCTGCATCACTGTGGCGATCTCTTGCACTAGCACTTTGGTTGTGGGGTATTCACCGAAGATCTTCCAGTACGACTGAGCGATCTTGCGGGTGCGAGCAAGCAAAATGCGGAAGTCGGGGCCCATGCCCGAATATACAATGCCAATGTTCGGACATACGAGTGCAACCTTCTCAATAGCGGAGTCGTCGACTAGGGGCGATGGCGGTCGCTTTTCCGTCGCGATCACGACGGCGTTCGACGCCTTGATCCCGAGACTCGTAGTGCCTTGTCCTACTGCTGCAAGCGCATGTTCAATCTGCACAAGCTTGCCGCTCGGCGAGAATGTCGTCAAGGAGAAGCTATAAGCGCCCTCTCCAGCTCCTGCACTCATCGCAGCTCAGTTGAGTGGATGCTGTCGACAATAAGAGCTCGACGTTGGAGAAACGAGGTGTGTCGATGACGACGGCGATGAGAGGCCACGCGGCACTAGACACGCAGAAGAGGGCAGGGCAAAGGGGTAGCTGACGACACGCTCTGTGAGTCACGTGGTGCGCATACGTTCGGTGGAGGCAAGCAACCAACACGCACGCAGTTCGTGCGTATGGAAACATCTCAAGCTTTATGCGGCTGGTACCATACTTACTATGAGAAGCTGCCGGGGGAGGGGCTAGGTCTATGCAGATAGAGGACAGGAAAATGTACCCAGAAAACAACACAAATACACACAAAATCACACATTCAGATATATTCATACTAATTACCGTACATGATGCGTAGATGAACCAGGAAGAGAGCCTCAAGGTCGAAAAAAAAACCAAAGACAGCGTGTTCGTTGTCTCGACATGGCGCACGAGCGCTAGTCCTTACGTGTGATCAATTCATCCAGCGTCATTTCGCCGTTCAGAAACTTCTGGATCATCTGCTTTGGCACGGTCCAGTCCTTGAACAGATGGTAGCCGATCTTGTTGTTGTCGCAGTAGCGGGCGAGATCGTTGTCCTTCTTGTCCTTGACAAAGAGGACATCTGCATGACGAGCAGCTGACATGTCAGAGATGCCATCGCCAGCGAAGAACAGGAGAGGCCGGTTGGGAAGATCGCGGTACGGCAGAATGCTGAGTGACTTGTCGTGGCCGTACGAATTGTCTGGGTGGCGGTACTTGATCTGCCAAGTCTTGCCTTCCTTTTCCGCGTCCGTAAACTCGACATCATTGGAAATGATATCAAGCTTGCCAGCTTCTTCCTCGCCAATCAAATTCGAGAAAATGGCACGGATGATCGGCGTCATGCCAGATGACACCACGACGATCGGGATTTGGTTCTCCTTGGCAAACGCATGGAACTCCTTGAAGCCTGGGTCTAACTTCACATCGCGGCGTGTAAGCTCCTTCATTTCCTCGAATGGATGCTTGACAGATTCGAGCATTTGCCGGAAACCATCGCGGAATCCAATCCGCTCTGCCACAATTTCCTCGTTGATCTTGCGCCGCTCCGTATAGCCCATGCCGACTGTATCGACCATGTGGTCATTCGAGTCCAGTAGGGTGATGGTGCCATCAAAGTCTGTGAGGAATACATACTTGGCATCACGATACTTAAGAGGAGCTGACATGATGGACGGCTTTGGAAGCGGTGAAAGTTGGAGGGGGGGGGGTAGAGGGCTGCGCAGGCGCGAGACACTCGCTCACTGTCCGAGTGCACGCACCAATCACCACACCCACATGTCCTGCGGTCCTTCCGCGCATGCGACTTTCCGCCGCGCGGCCAGGGCATGATTACTCCGGCCTTTTGGGCCAATCCCACTTGTGCGTGGACAAGCGCCGAACTTGACGGCTTGGACCCGTGGTGCGCACGCGCTCAGACCAGGTGACATAAGACTGACTCAGTTCATGTACGCTTGCTTCTCCACGTCCTCCACCCCCCTATGTCCCCCTGGCCACTCAGGCCCAGGTTTGCATATGTGTTGTGTTTGTGCGTGGAAGTGCCAACCAAATTCGCCAAGTTGACATAACTAGGCCGCCACTGAGTAGAGGAAAGTGACGTCACAACGAGTGATTAGTGACTAGGCCTTTGGAGAATCGCTCCAAATACAGAGCCTGAGCCAAGCTGCGGACACTTGGGCTAGATCACTGATCGCTGCTCCCACACAGAAGCGCATCATGTATGGCCGACGTGGGCGGAATCGACGGGCCGATCTTACGTGCGCCTATCATGAGTTGGGAAAGCAACTTACATCGAGTGCGCTGCCTGTCGTAGGGCAGTATACATTGCAGCGGACCATTGGTCAGGGAACGTATGGCAAGGTTCGTTTAGCGACACACCGCCTGATCAATGCACGTGTGGCTGTGAAGCAGATACCCAAACAGCATGTAGCGAGTCTAACGCGGGAGATCCACCACCACCGGCGACTGCATCATCCAAATGTCCTGCAGCTGTATGAGGTGATCCAAACAGAGTCGCATATTTGGATGGTCACTGAACTATGCACAGGAGGCGAGTTGTATGACCTCGTTGCTCGACGGGGTGCGTTGCCAGAGACTGAAGCGTGTGCTCTTTTCAGCCAGCTGTGTCTTGCTGTTTCATACATACATGAGCTGGGCATCGTACATCGCGACCTGAAGCTCGAGAACATCCTGCTCGATGGAAAGGGCCAAGTGAAGCTGAGTGACTTTGGGTTCACTCGCGAGTTTGAAGCACATCAAGCCCTTGATACTCGTTGTGGCACACCACTGTACTCGGCACCTGAAATGCTTGATGGTCGCCGCTACATGGGCGAGGCCGTCGACGTTTGGTCGATGGGTGTCATTCTGTACGCGCTTGTGTGTGGAACCTTGCCCTTTGATGACGATAACGAGGCTGTGTTGTATGAGAAGATCTTGCATGGAGAGCCAGTGATTCCTTCTTCCCTCTCGCTTGATCTTCAGGACCTTCTTATTTCCATGCTACAAAAAGAAGCAGTGCACCGTCCGTCGATCTCCTTGATCTTGTGTCATCCGTGGCTCCACGCACATCCGTCTCCTTCGTCTACGGACGGCGGATCGGCACGGCCCGCGACCTCACGCCCACCTTTGATGGAAAGCGACGAGGAAAAGCAGCTTCTTCATGCTTTGCAAGCTCTGGGTCTCGCTGTTGGTCAGATCCGTCATAGCGTGCTGACACATGCATGTGACTCTGCCGGCGCATTTTGGTGGCTCCTGCTTCACCAAACACAGAAACGTTCCTCATTCCCGACCACCGGAAGCACGCTTCATCTATCGGATGGTACACTGACCAAATCGGGAAGCACGGCAGCCGGGTGCGCCCAGCGCAAGGACTCTGACGCACATCACAACACTACTGGCGGCTGTGGCAGTCGCAATGCCAATCCTGCCGTGTCAGGACATACGCATGAGCTCCAAGGCACTGTCAGCAATGCGTCTGTTGATGCGATCGACGAGCCATCCGCCTGTGAGTCTCTTGCTCTCGCCATGTCTGGCGCGCACCTATCACGGCAAAAGTCGTCGTCGTCTCTATCGCTCGGCTACCCATGCAAAGCCTCTCTATCGTCAGGATGTGCATCGCGAGAGTCATCTACACCGGCTTCTCAGCCAGTGTCCCCGCCCATGAAGGAGCTGCCACCGCTCTCTCAGCATGATGCACAGTCATCGTCCATGCCCTCACCACTGCCGCCCCTCGTACTTCCCCTGCTACAGCGCACACCATCCAGCACGAGCCGTGTCTCGTCGTCGCAGGATCAGCCGAGTCGCCCTGTCTCGCGCAGTAGTAGGACAGTGGGGCGCCGTCTTTCTGTGAACAGTGCCGGGTCTTTGCCGTCGTTCAGTGCATTCCCACTCGTGCACTCATCGAGCCAGCCGTCTCGCCACGCACCCCGGCGCCGTCGAGACTCAGAATCCAACGTGTATCGTCTGCGAAGAGATCGCAGCATCCATCGACATCATGGCCTCGGCGGTGGCCGCTTCACGCCCCATGTACGCAGCACGCAGTCCTCCTACTCGTTTGACCCACGACATCCGCGATCGCTGGACGATCGTGCACTCACGTGCCTGGAGGCGCAACGCGCGTCTCTGGACGTTCGAAAGTCGTCACCCAAGCTCTTCTCCCCTAGTACGGGTGCTTCATCTGTCCAATTCATGAAGCGCAGTCGTTCGCCGTTCGGATTCCGGGGACCATTGTTTTCATCGCCGCTTGTAACACCCAAACGCAAGCCACGCACTCGTCGCTTAGAACAGCAGTCTGCCAAGGTGCAAACTCTACGGTCCGGTCCGTCTCCCAGCCCACGATCTCAAAGCCTATCACTCTGTCCTCGCACATTCATTGGCGCCGATGACGAAGAGGATGACTGGATTGACGATGAGTGCGTGTTTGTTGGAGGACTGGGCCAGGCCCCCCGGACAACAACGAGCTTGGACCGTACATGCGACGCACGGCCACGGCGTGGCTCACCGTGCCCCATGCCGCGGCCACGTTGGTGGGCTTCCTCAGGTCCTATCGCTGCATGTGTGCCACCCGCCTCGTTGGCATCGTCAACGCCAACTGGTCCATCATCTTTTCCTGCTACATACGCTGTGCCTGATACCGACGTCATGGGAACTCCTCTACGACACAAAATCCGTCGCGACGTACAAGCCGCTGTGATTCAGGAAGAAGACGATGCAGTGACGGACGGCCATAGTCTTTGACGAACAATGTATGTAAATTTACTTAAGACCCCACCATACAAGCACCACCACCAGTAAAGCGAGGATCTTTTTCATTGTACAGACCGACAAGCATGCTCCCTGCAGGTATCGTTAGACTAGTGACAACGGGTGACCACCATGTCGTGGTGCGGGAGTACGTACCTTGGACGGCGGGTGGTCGATCGATTTGCTAGAGCGCGTCGGCTGTGGCGGGCGTCCAAACCAGACGAGTTTCGGCAGCACGAAACGGAAAAAGTCGAGCTTGCTCTTCGAATAAGGTGGGTACCGACGCGCCATGACGACTTCCACAAGCTTGCCCAACACGCCGTACGAGGGTGCATCCACGACGGCCCGCTCATGTGTGAAGCAATCGAACCCAGCCTTGCCGTGATATGAGCCGTAGCCCGACGGTCCTGTGCCACCAAATGGCAGGCTGTCAATCGCATAGTGCAGCAAGCAATCGCCTCGCACCACGCCACCTGAGCGTGTGTATGCCAGAATGTAGTCGCGTGTGTCGTTGCAACTCGTAAAGATGTACAGTGCCAATGGCTGGTCTCGCTCATTGACAAAGTCCACGGCATCGCGGATCGTATCAAATGGGACAATCGGCAGGACAGGTCCAAAGATTTCGTCCGTCATGACCGAGTCAGACGCGCCGACGTTTTTCAAGATCGTGAGTGGGATGAACCTTGTCGCCTGGTCCGCGCCAGCTGTGCCACCCACCACAAGCTCAGCTTTCGACGAAGAAACAAGGCTGTGAATTCGCTTCCAATGGTTGTCTGACACGATGCGGCCAAAATCACGCTCCTGGTGGTCCCTCGATGGCCAAAACTCGCGCTGCGCTTGCAGGAGCTCATGCGCAAACTTGTCTTGCACCCGTCGATCCACAAGGCAATAGTCTGGCGCCACGCACGTCTGGCCCGCATTGAACGCTTTCGCCCACAGTGTTCGATGCGCTGCGATCTTCAAGTCCGCTGAGGCATCAACAATGACTGGCGACTTGCCGCCCAGCTCGAGCGATACTGGGCACAGCCAACGCGCCGCTTTTTCTGCCACAATGCGGCCGACGCGGCCATTCCCCGTATAGAAGATGTGCTCGAAGCGCTGGTCCAACAACGCAGTCGCCTCGGGGATGCCTCCATTGACGACTGCGGTCGTTTCTGTATCCATGTATTTGGACCACAAATCAGCGATGAGTTGCGCCGTATGTGGCGATAGTTCCGACGGTTTCAGGATGACAGTGTTTCCTGCTGCAATCGCACCTACCATGGGACCCAGCTGTACAGTGATCGGATAGTTCCAGGCTCCTAATACGAGCACAGTGCCTTTCGGGTCTTTGCGGATCTTCGTGCCGTGCAGCATGAACGGCAGTCCGGCGCCCACGCATTCATCCTTTGACCACTTGCTCAGTTGCGATATGCTTGTAGCAAGATCGTTCTCGATCCCAATCACTTCTGCAAATGTCGTTTCCATGCCTGGTCGTCCTAAGTCTTGCCCAATGGCGTCGACGAATGCCTCCTCATTATCTTTGACCAGAAAGTATAGCTGCTTCAGTTGGTTTTTCCGATACTCAACGCAACGTGTCTTGCCCGTGAGAAACGTCGCACGGAGTCGACCTACGAGCGCGGGAATTGTATCTGCAGGTGTGGTTTTCATGATCGAGTCCATTGGTGTAGTGATTGATTGATTCCGTTGTGAACCCCACATTTTGTGGACCGACAGCCAAAAATAAATCCTGTTTGGAAACCTGCCTGTCGTAACAAGAGGGTACTTTTTCACCCACTTCTACCCCCCCCTCCAACCCTACTACTCCGAAAGACACAATGCTAAGCCAGAGCGGGTGACAAAGTCTCTTGCTTTGCTAAATGAGAATGTACGCCCCTTGATCGCCCGAACAACTCACTGTCGCTTGCAGACAGGCCGAATTCCATGCACTTGTTCAGCTACGATTCCCACCGATATGCCGCGCCACTTGCACCGCCCGAAGCATCACCTGTATCGGCATACCATGAAGAGAGAAAGAGAGAGAGAAAGATACGATGTAGGCTAATATACTTAGCTACATCCTATGGTGCGTGGGCTGGGAAGCAAGCGCGAAACTTGGCCGACAATCCATGTGTGTGTCCTCACACGTTAGTCGACATCCAGAGGCGCATCTTGGTTTTGACCTTGAGCTTGACCCTGGTCCTGCTCCTGACTCGGCTCTAGATCCTGGCCACTATGGCCACCATTCTCGTTGTCATTCTCTGGCTGCTGAAGGGCGACTGGGAAGAGACATATGTCAGTTCTTCAATTTGTCAGAAATACGTACTCGTAACGTTGAGCGTACGTCCCATAAGCTCAGTGCCATTCTTTTCAGCCATGGCCTTTTCTTGGTCCTGCTTGGAGTGGAAATCCACGAAAGCAAAGCCACGCGACTGCCTCGGTCGGAAGCGGTTGTACACAACTTGCGCACTCTTTACATTATAGGGAGCGAACAACTCCATCAGCTTGTCGTTGTTCACAGAGTACGCCAAATGCGACACGTACAAGACCGTCTCACTGGGCTCGCCCTTCGCCGGTTTCGACTTAGGACGGCGAGGAGCGCCTGGCTTGGACCTTTTGGCTTTCAAAGTCGCACCGCTAGTTGCGTTGCCACCGTCAGCCGCAGAGGACTCTCCATCTCCTGCGCCAGCATTGTTCTCGTCATGCTGATCATCATGATGCGCTTCATCATTGCCATCACCATCGTTTTCTGTGGCATCATCATTTGGCTGAGTGCCCGAGCCACCCTTTTGCTCTCCCTGAAGGAAGCGCTTCGGAACATGCTGCTTCACATCCAGCTTACTGCCGTCCAGCTCCAAGCCATCCAGCGTTTCCGCCGCAGCTGCTGCACTCGCAGGTTTCCTGTATGTGACTTGCGCCCTAATCATCACATTGCCACGGCGCTTCACTGTGCGCAGCTCCATAGACACACTGCCGCGTAAGTATACTATCCCTGCTACCCAAATTCGTCCGCGTGTGACTGTTCATATACATACACATCGCCTTCGCGTCCCAGGAATTCAAGCAGGCTCGCAATGTTTGTCTGTGCACTGATATTCTTGACTTGCACCTGCGCATGTAAGCTTTCCAAATTCCTACGAACCCTGCTGCTCATCCTGTTTCCTGTCTTTCCATGCGAAGGCACATTGGCTGGTGCGGTCGATACTCCTTCGGCGTTCATATTCACGACGTTTCGTATGAGACGAAGTAGTACGGCTTGTGTTCGGTCGACTTCGCTTGCATCGCTGCGCATGGGCAGTTTTGCAATTATGTGTATTTTACTAATAGGGCGTGGAGACAGGGATATCTCCTCAGCCCCCTTTCACCCTCCCTCCCCCGCTCGAAAGTGTGAGGTACACGCCACGTGCCAATAGATTGCTCACTTCGAATTTAGCTCGTGTGTTCCGTCAGAGTCTAGAACGTCAGCTCCAGGAAGGTCCACTCGCAGGTCCACTCGCTTGGTTCGTTTC